>Ga0209577_10002468_pt1 | contig 17805 bp, 10 predicted proteins | sample GraSoiAngelo_109_FD_185874 | JGI IMG/M metagenome (GOLD analysis project Ga0209577, IMG submission 185874) | Grasslands soil microbial communities from the Angelo Coastal Reserve, California, USA - 14_0903_12_20cm (SPAdes) (version 2) | ecosystem: Environmental > Terrestrial > Soil > Grasslands...
GCCGCGACCACCTCTGCAGACAACGGGGCCACCTTCGTCGTGGTGGTGAGCAACTCCGCAGTAAGCGTGACCAGCAATGCCGCCACGCTCACGGTAAATCCAACCGCGACGGCACCCACGATCACCACCCAGCCGGCCAATCAGACGGTAACCGTGGGGCAGACGGCCACGTTCAGTGTGGTGACCGCGGGGACGGCGCCCTTGAGTTACCAGTGGCAGAAGAACGGTACGGCCATCAGCGGGGCGACTTCGGCGAGCTACACTACGCCCGCTACCACCTCGGCGGACAACGGCGCTAAGTTCGTCGTAGTAGTCAGCAACGTGGCGGGGAACGTGACCAGCAATGCGGCTACGCTCGCAGTGAACGCGGCGGGCACGATGCCGCAGTTTGCACACGTTTTCCTCGTTGTCGGCGAAAACACCTCCTATAGCAAAACCTATAACAGCAGCAATATGCCGTACTTGACCTCGCTGGCCAATCAGTACGGGCTGTCCACCATGTATTGGGCGGATACCCATCCTTCGATCGGCAACTACGAGGGTATGACGGCGGGAAAAATCTTTACCAACAACGACAGCGACACGCCCTCCAGCTTGCCCCTCTCCTCGGACAATATTGCCGCCGAGGTGGAGAAGGCGGGCAAGACCTGGAAAGACTACGTGGAGACGGGGGGCTCGACGGCAGCTGTGAGTGGCTGTAGCGCCTTGAACAGCGGTACCTATTATGTGCGCCACGATCCGCTCGAGTACTATACCAACATCAATAGGGCCAACATCGTGTGCTTCAGCCAATTCGCCACGGACCTGGCCAATAATACGCTGCCGAATTTTGCCTACCTGGCGCCGAACGGGCAAGATGACGGGCACGACAGTTCCGAGTCCACTTTCGACAGCTGGCTCAAGACGGAAATCGCGCCGCTGCTGGCGAGCAGCCATTTCCAAGCGGGAGGCGACAGCTTGCTGATCGTCACTTTCGACGAAGACGACAAGTCGGGCAGCCCCAGCTGCTCTACCACGACGATGGGGCAAGGCTGCGGCGGCCAGGTCGAGACAGTGCTGATCAGCCCGTTGAGCAAGCTGGCCTACAAGTCCACGGCCGGTGACCCCGCCAACTACAACACCACCTACGATGAAGCCAGCATCCTGCGCACCATCGCTGAGGCGCTTGGACTAAACACGGCTGGCCTGGGCGGAGCCGCCACGCGGCTTCCCATGGCCGACTTCTTCTAAAGCGCGCTCAGTAGGCAGAGCGTATCAGGCGGGCGCTGGCAGTCGCTGGCGCCAGTCTAGCTTAGCTAGCAGCAGATTGCTCGGGCAAAACCGGCCCTCGGAATGACAACCTAAAGATGCGTTCGGTTTAACCGGAGCACGTCCATAGTCTTAATCTCACTCATTCGTAACGCAGGGCGACCATGGGATCGACGCGCATGGCGCGGCGCGCAGGGATATAGCAGGCCGCGACGGAAACCATCGCGAGCAGCACGATGACGGCGACAAACGTCAGCGGATCGTGCGCGGTCACACCATAGAGCAAGCTCGCGACCCATTGCCCTGCAACCAGCGCGGCAACGATTCCAATCGCGCCGCCAACCACCGTTAGCCGCACGCCTTGCCCGCCGATAAGCCGCAAGATGTCCGCGCGCTCCCCGCCGATCGCGATGCGAATGCCGATCTCGCGTGTGCGCTGCGCGACCGCATAAGCGAGCACGGCATAAAGCCCCAGCGCCGCAAGTAGCGCTGCCAGAAGGGCGATCGAAATAGAAAGCCCGGCGACCAGCCGGTCGTTTAACATCGAATTGCTGACCTGCTCCTCGAGCGTGCGCAAATTGTAGACAGGCAAGTTCGAATCGAGGCGCTCGATCAAGGAACGGAGCGAGGCGGCCATGGGAGAGGGATCGCGTTCCGTGCGGACGTAGAATGCCAGATGGCCGAGATTCGCGTCTTGCGCATAAGGCATGTAGAGAAACGGAACGATATCGCTGCGCGCGTCAGCCCATTTGCTATTGGCAACCACGCCGACGATTTCCATCGGAGGATTCGTATTGGTGTTGCCCGCTCCTCGCGTCACGTGCAGGCCAAGGGGGTTGCGCCCCGCGAAGAATCGCTGAGCTAGTTTTTCGTTGATGATGCAGACTTTCGGGCTCCCCGCCGTATCGGCTTCGGTGAATTCTCTTCCGGCGATCAGGGGGATGCCCATGGTCGAAAAGTAATTTGGGCCGATGTAGTCATACAGGACGTCGGTGTCATCTCCAGGATGCATGGGATAGCCTTCGGGCGTGATGTTGAAACCATAATCGTCGCCGTCAAAAATAGCAGCCGTGGAAATGCTCACGGAGCGCACGCCGGGGAACGCGGCAATTTCATTCCGAGCACGATCCGCGAAGGCCAGCGTCTGCCGAGGTGTGCTGCCGTTCAAATCTGGCGCCACCTTGAATTGCAGCACGTGGCTGGTGTTCACGCCTAGGTTGGCGTGTTCGAGATTCGCAAGAGTCCGAGCGAAAAGCCCCGCGCCTGCCAGCAGTACGGCGGTGAGCGCCACTTGCGAAACAATCAATACTTTGCGGAGGAAAAGGTTTGAGCGGCCGGCGCAAACGTTCGAACCTTGATCTTTCAATGTGGTTTGCAAGTTGAGGCGCGTGGTGCGCGTCGCCGGCGCAAAGCCGAAAAGTACGGCGGTTGCCAGTGTCAGAGCAACCGCAAACCACAGCACGCGAAGATCTGGGCTTCTCACAAGACCGAGCATCCCTTGGTCCGGAGGAACCGCGGCCGTGATGGCGTTCAAGCACCAACACGCCAGCGCGATGCCCGCGGCGCCTCCGGCAATAGCGATGAGAAGACTTTCGGTAAGAAGTTGACGAATCAGCCGGGCGCGTCTCGCGCCCATGGCCAAGCGCACGGCAATTTCGCGCTGGCGCGTTTCGCCGCGCGCCGTCAGCAAGCCAGCGAGGTTCGCGCACGCAATCAGCAAGACCAGCCCAACCATGGTCGTCAAAACGCGCAGCGGCTTTTCCGCACCTTCTTGCCTAACCAACCGTCCGTGCCCGCCGCCGATCAGCAACAGCGGCTTCGAGATGAACAGCTTCAGATCCTTCCCAGAGAGCTCGAGCAGCTTTGCGTCCGATTCCAGCATCGGCTGGTAAATCGGCTGCAGCTCTGCCTGGGCTTGAGCGAGTGTTGTTCCCGGCTTGAGCCGACCCATGACTGGCAGCCAGTGATCGGTGCGATCTTCGAGCTTTTGATTCGGGTTCGGCGCCATTTGCTCCCTCATGGTGACGGGGATGAAAATGTCCGGCGTTGAGCCGATTTGCACGCTGTAGAATCCCTTGCGAGTCACGCCGACAACTGTTAACGGAACGCCATTCACGGTGAGCGGCTTGTTCAAGATGGATGGATCGGCGCCGAACTGCCGCGTCCAGTAGGAGTAGCTGAGTACCGCGACGGTATTCGCGCCGGGGGCGGTCTCGTCGCCGGGCATGAACAAGCGGCCCAGCGCCGGTTGCACTTCCAGGGTCTCGAAGAAGTTGCCGCTGACCAGGTCGGCGTTGGCCCTCTGCGTCTCCCCGTGACTGGAAACGTTCACCGTAGTTTCGCGGCACGCCAGCAGGCCGGAAAACACCGTAGAGCGTTCGCGCAGATCTTTGTACATCAGGTAGGAAAACGACTGCGCGCCACCATCCACATCGCTCCAGGTATGTCCGTGATCCGGACCAGGGGAGCGCAAAATGACGAGTTGTTCTGGATGCGGCACAGGCAAGTCGCGCAGCAAGATTTGGTCGGTCAGCGAGAAAATCGCGGTGTTAGCGCCGATGCCGAGCGCGAGTGTGAGAACCGCGACGGAGGTGAAGCCTGGAGATTTGCGGAGCATGCGAAAGGCGAAGCGCAGATCCTGGAGCAATGTATCGAGGAAAGGAAAGCCGCGGTGTTCGCGATAGCTTTCTCTGGTTTGTTCGAGGCCACCGAAGTCCAGGAGCGCCTGGTGGCGGGCTTCCTCACTGCTCATGCCTTGAGCGATGTTGCACTCGATGGCCATGTCCAAGTGCGAACGCAATTCAGCGTCGAGGTCGCGGTCGAGCTGGTTGCGATGGAAAAAGGAGCGCAGGCGATGGGCGAGTTGGAGAAGCCAGGTAATCATTTTGTTGCGACTCCGTTAGGATATTTCGTTTTGTCGTGCCATTCGTTTCTGGTCAACCTACACCGGAAAGCTAGCAGCGTCTGACGGTAGCACGTCCATAGCCTCAATCTCCCTCATTCATGACGCAGCACGATCATGGGATCGACCCGTATGGCGCGACGCGCGGGGATGTAGCAGGCCGCAAGCGCCACGAAGATCAGGAGAGCCGCGACGGCCGCAAGAGTCTGCGGGTCGGTAGGTGTGACGCCATAGAGCAAGCCTGAAATTGCACGCGTTAGAGCCAATGCGCCTGCGGCGCCGATCAGGATGCCGACAGCAACAAATCCCAGTCCTTCGCGCAACACGAGATGAAGCGTATCTCGCTGCCGGGCTCCTAGCGCCATGCGTATGCCGATTTCGTGCCGACGCTGAGCCACCGACTGCGAGACAACTCCGAAAATACCAATGCTGCAAAGCACCAGTCCCAGCGAGCCAAAAATGCTTAACAAAAGGGCGCGGAGGCGGGGCTGAGTGTAAAACTGGGAAAGCCAGTCGTGCATTGTAGTGAGATCGAGCGGCGGCAGGCTGCCGTCGAGGTGAGAAAACTCGCGGCGGATTGCAAGGGTAAGGACCCTAGGATCTTGGCTGCTGCGCACAAAAATGGCGACTCTGGAATCAGGGCTTTGCGTCAGCGGAAGATAAACGCAAGGGTCAGTGACATAGCCCATTTCCTTGAAGACTACAAAACCCTTCACATTGCCAACGACGCCGACAACGGTGAGCCAAGGGTTTTTGTCCTCTGGCTTGCCCAATTTGATGTGCTGGCCGACAGGATCGCCCTGGAAGTATTTCCTGGCGAGAGCCTCGTTGACTATCGCCACAGGCAAAGTTTTTTGCTGGTCCGTGACGTCGAACTCTCGCCCCTTCAAGAGAGGGACTTCCGTCACGCGGAAGTAATCCGCGTCAACAATCGCTTCGCTGACATCATTTGCCACTGCGCCGTGATACTCTCCACGCTTTCCCTCAACACTCAGAGCGGTAGATCCCGAGAAAGAGAGTGGAGCAAAAGCCACACCCTGCACGCCGGGGAGATCCAGCACGCCGTTTTTCAGCGCATGGTAGAAATTCAACCGCTGGTCGGCAGTGGAGTAGGTTTTGGATGGCAGATCGATATTAGCGGCCAAGAGATGCGCAGGCTCAAAACCGAGCGGAGTGGAGATGAGACGGTGCAAACTCTCGATCATCAGAGCCGCCCCGGCAAGGAGCACAAGAGAAAGCGCTACTTCGCTGACGACAAAATATTTCGAACTGAGATGCGACCGTCTACTTGCATTCTTAAGGATGGCATTCAGATCGTAGCGCGATGCTTTCCAGGCGGGGGCAAGACCGAAGAGCACGGCGCTCAAAATAGCGAGGAATGCGGTAAAAGCAAGAATTTGCCAATCGATGGTGATGGGATTCCCCGGCGGAAGGTCGACCGGGTTCGCGGCGTTCAGGTAGCGAATGCCTGCGGTTGCCAGGAACATGCCTAACACCGCGCCAGAAACGGATAGCAGCAGGCTCTCGGTCAACAATTGCCGAATGATTCGGAGCCGGGATGAACCGAGAGCAGCTCGAACGCCGAACTCTCTCTGGCGTTCCGCAGCTCGGCCTAGAAATAATGTTGCGACGTTCCCGCAGGCGATCAGCAGTACGAAGGTTACCGCGGCAAAAAGCAGGATGAGACTCACGCGCAGATTACGCCCCGTCAACCACACGAACTCAGATTGCAAGTCGAGAACGACTGGCTCTGCGTTGCGCAGAACGGATTCCGGAGGCGCCTCGCTGATGACTTGCGCCTGCAGCGCGGTGAGTTCGGCCTCAGCGCTCGCGCGAGTTACCCCGGGCGACAGGAGCCCCACGACGCCAACCATCGAGTTCCAGGGATGCTTTGCGTATTCGCCCTGCGGGGGGATGAGCATCCAAAGCTGCGTTCGCTTGGGATAAAAAGAAAAATCATTCGGCATGATGCCGGCCACCAGGCAAGGTTTGTCGTCGACGATCAGAGTGCGCCCTACAATATCGCTGCCGCCAAGCTCGCCGTGCCAAAAGGCGTCAGAGAGCACAACCGCGCAAGCGTTTTGGGAATCCTCAGGAGCGAACGTTCGGCCGTGGGCCGCTTTTACGCCCAGCGTCGAGAAGAAGCTGGTGGTAACGGGAATCCCAAGGACGCGCTCCAGCTTGCCTTGCAGTCGGACGGTGATGGGTTGATGGGCCCATGTGAATGCTGCCAACTTCTCGAAGCCCTTGCTGTACTGCGCCCATTGCTCGAATTCTCGATAAGTGTCGAACCAGGCGCCGCTTGCCCGGTGTGCGGCGTCGCTTTGCCAGATGATCGTGAGCCGCTCCGGATATCTGTAAGGCAACGGTTTCAGCAGAACAGCGTCAACGATGCTGAAGATGGCGGTGTTGGCGCCGATGCCGAGAGCAAGCGTGAGGATAGCCAGGGCAGTGAAGCCAGGAGACTTGCGCAACATGCGGAAGGCGAAGCCGAGATCCTGGAACAACGTGTCGAGGAACGCAAGGCCACGGCGCTCGCGATAGATTTGGCGGGTTTGCTCGACACCGCCGAAGTCGAGGAGCGCTTGGCGCCGGGCTTGCTCGCGGCTCATGCCCTGAGCGAGGTTGCGTTCGACGGCCATGTCTAAGTGAGAGCGGAGTTCGGCGTCGAGGTCGCGATCAAGGCTGCGGCGGAGAAATAGCGCGAGGAGGCGGGCGGCCAGCGTTCGAGCGAATTCGATCATGAGGTGGCCTTCAGCACGCGGTTAATGACTGCCGCCATTTGGTTCCAGCCCTCTGCTTCTTCCCGAAGCTGCTTGCGGCCCCTTCGGGTGAGCGAATAAAACTTGGCGTTGCGGTTGTTGTCGGAGACGCCCCATTTGGAGGAAATCCAGCCGCGCTGTTCGAGACGCAACAGGGCGGGATAGAGAGTGCCCTGGTTCAGGCAGAGCAAGTCTTGAGAAACCTGCTGGATGCGCTGAGCGATGCCGAAGCCGTGCATCGGCCCCAGGGTGTCCAGAGTTTTCAGGACCAACAGGTCCAGCGTGCCTTGCAAAACTTCCGCTTTCGGGGGCATATCGCTCCTTTAGACGCTCAACAGGAAGCGTGGCCACCACGAATACCACGGCTCCTTTAGACGGTCAACAGGAAAGTATGTACCCTTTTTGATGTATCAGGAGAGAACTTTTAGAAAGCGGATTCCGCCTACTCGTAGCGCAGGGCGATTACGGGATCGACGCGCGAGGCGCGCCAGGCAGGCAGCAGGCATGCGATGCCAACCACAGCGAGCAGAAGTATGGGAACGCCGGCAAACACCGTTGCGTCCAAAGGCTGCACGCCATACAGCAAGCTGCTGAGCATTCTCGTTGCTACCGCGGCTCCTGCGAGACCTAGAACCAGTCCCGCGACAGCAGGCTTTAGACCGTCTACTAGCGTGAGGCGCAGCAGTTGGCCTCTCTGCGCGCCAAGCGCCAGACGGATTCCGATTTCCGGCGTACGTTGCGCGACGATATAAGAAAGCACGCCAAACAAACCGACGGATGCCAGGAGCAACGACAACACGGCAAAGGCGAGAAGAAGTGTCGCGTCAAAACTCGCATCTAGCGTGGATTTGCCAATGAGTTGGTCCATTGTCAGAACATCGGAGACAGCCAATTCCGGGTCAAGCTGCTCAACCAATTTTTGGCCCGGCACGGCGAAAGAAGTCACGTCGCGAGAGGAACGAATCGCCAGCGTCGCTTCGTTCGGAACATTCCCGTAAAGAGACGTATAAATGGGGAAATACATCATTGGCCGTGCCGCCTCCGCAATCGTGAAGCGTGTGTCGCCAACGACGCCGACAATTTGGAACGGCCGGCGACCGATTGTCAGCAAGTGCTTGCCGATGGGATCCTCTCCCGGGAAATATTGCCGTGCAAACGATTCGCTGATGATGACCTGCAGAGGACTGTCCAGCCGCGCTTTTTCGTCGAAGGTCTGTCCACGTAGAAGTGGGATTCCAAGAGCAGCGAAATATCCAGGATCGGCCCAACGGGCTAACGCGTATTGGCCCTGCCCCTGTGGTAATGGGGGGTGTTCGGCAATCCAGAAACCGCTGTCCCCTGCGTAACCTTGTCCCGGAACTGCGCGGACGAGCGCCGCGGACTGGATGCCGGGGAGGGCGCGGACGCGCTCGAGCAAACTCTCGAAGAAACTTACGCGTTGCGACGGCTGGGCATATTTCTCTTCGGGGAGGCTGAAGCGCATTGTGAGCACGTTATCCGTGACGCAGCCAAGATTTGAGGAACGCAGTTGACCGTAGCTCTTGAGCAGCAAGCCAGCCCCAATCAGAAGCATCACGGTGAGCCCTACTTCCATAGCAAGCAGACCTTTGCGAAGGCGGACGCGCTCTAGTCCCGCGCTGTGCGAACGCGAGGACTCTTGCAGTGCCGAAAGAACTTGATCGCCGCTAATCTTCACTGAAGAGGCGATCCCCGCTACCAATGCGGAGAGCAGAACCAGACCCAGGATAAAGGCGGCAACGATTGCATCCATGTCGATCGCTTCGATGCGGCTAATGTCCTGGCGCGTAGCGACGAACCATTGAAGTGCCGCATAGGCCAAAAGAAGGCCGAGGCCGCCGCCGGCAGCAGACAATAGCAGGCTCTCGACCAAGTGCTCGCTAAGCAGTCGCCACCTACTCCCCCCAAGCGCCGAGCGAATCGCCAGCTCTTTTCGTCGAGCGGCTCCGCGTGCGACAAGAAGACTCGCAACGTCCAGGCAGGCAATCAAGAGCACGCAAAGCGTCGCCGCGAGCAGCACGTAGAGAGAAGTCTTAATATCGCCAACGACGTCATCGAGCAAGGGAAGGCTGTTTGCGGCTTTGCTCACAAACGGATCGTCTAGATGCTGATCGTGTAGCCGCCGGACAATGACGGAAAGCTCCGCAGTTGCCTGAGCTTCGGTTACTCCCGGCTTGAGGCGGCCGATTGCAAGGAAGTCATGGCTATCGAGAACTTCCATATCCTTAGCAGATTGTTCGTGGTAAACGGGAGTCCACAATTGCACTCGCTGCTCGGGATAGGTAAACCAGGACGGCATGATGCCGATGACCGCGTAGCTCTTTGCATCAAGACGTATCTTCTGGTTCAGAATCGAAGAGTCGCCGCCGAAACGCCTCTTCCACAGCGCCCAGCTCAGAACAACGGTGCCATTCGCTGAGGGTTGATCGTCCGAGGGAGTAAAGGTTCGTCCTAGCGCCGGTTCTACCCCAAGAGTAGGAAACAGACTCCAAGAGCACTCGGCGGCCCGGACTTTTTCCGGAAGCTGACCGGATTGTCCAGACAGGTTGTACTCCGCGCCGAGGGAAACGATTGCGAGATCAGAAAAACCGTGGCTTTCATTTTTCCAAGCTTTGAACACGCCGCTCGCGACTTGATTGTATGGGAATTTATCGTCCGCGCTGTGTTCGTATAACCGAACCAGTCGAGCCGGGTCTTTGAACGGCAGCGGCCGCAAAAGGACAGACCGCACCACGGTGAACATTGCCGTACTTGCACCAATGCCCAGGGCCAGAGCGATGACAACGGCCGCGGTCGATCCCGGGCTTTTGAGCAGCATTCGAAAGCCAAAACGCAGGTCCTGAAACAATGCTTCCAACTCGGGCAAGCCGCGGCGGTCGCGGTAGTTTTTTTTGGTTTGTTCGAAGCCGCCGAGTTTGAGGAGCGCCTCGCGCCGGGCCGCCTCGGGAGACATTCCCGCGCGGAGATTGTCTTCGATGTGGAATTGCAGATGGCTCTCCAACTCCGCAGCAAATTCCGCGTCGCGTTGTTGCTTACGGAAAAAAGCAGAAAGTCGCCAAAACAATGCGCGCATCGACCTCATGAAACTCATGCGACCTGCCCCTTCTTCTTTTCCTCGCAATTCCACGCCGAGCGCGAAACGATTTCCAGGTTTCGCTCATGTTGACGGTTCTGCGGACAGGAATTTCGCGAGGATCGCTTGTGCCTGCTTCCAATCGTGCGTTTCGCGTTCCAGCTGTTTACGGCCCGCGCGAGTGAGTTTGTAATATTTCGCCTTACGGTTATTGTCGGAGACGCCCCACTCAGACTCGATCGAGCCTTCCTGTTCCAACTTCAGCAAAGCCGGATACACCGTTCCATAATTCAGAGACAAAAGGCCGCCGCTCGTCTGCTCGATGCGTCGCGCAACGCCGTAACCGTGGAGAGGCCCAAGCGTTTCGAGAGTTTTCAGAATCATGAGAGCAAGCGTGCCCTGCCAAACGTCTGCTTTGTCGCCCATACTCCCCCTATGGGAAAACAATACAAGTATGCTCTCCACCTATGGGATGTCAATAGAGAATTGAAGGAATCGCGCCACGTCAATGCCCCTTTTCGTTGCCAGGGAGCAGCCAGAAGAGAAGCTGCGCAAATGTCCTCCAGGCGCTGCCGCAGGACAGCCATTTCTAATCCGTGAGACGAAGATTGGTGAAGCGTCTCGATGTCAGCGTGCTGGTGGCGTCTGTTCTGACGCTGGCCGTGGCTTCATCGCTGGCGGGGCGACGGATCCGGACCAGACGTTAAGGGCCGAATAGATCACCCAATTCAATCAAACCTGAGGGCCGCGCTTCCTTCTAGGTCTACGCGGCACCGGGATGACAACGATGGGAGTCAGCCCTTGACGATCTTTTTGGAGTTGGGGTCCCACAGCGCTACGGCTTTGTTGAAATAGGCGAAATTGGCCAAATGGCAGCCGATGGCGGCGTTGTTGCCAAAGACTTCATTCTCGACCACCGGCTTTCGGCTCCGCACCGCATTGAAGAAGTGGGCCTGATGATCCGGAACGGGATCGTAGCCCGGGGGCGTGGCGAACGTCTCCACTTCTTCCTCCGCGCGGAAATCGAGAGGCGCCGGGAGCGGGTTTCCTTCGCGCCATTTCTTGAGGTATTCCTCGCGCAATTTTGCGGGCCAGCCGTAGATCGAGTAGCCCTCCGGCTGCGGACGAGTGTCCTGGGGCTTAAACGTCACCGTCGAGTCCTTGACGGTCATTGTTCCTTTGGTGCCGTAAAACGCCAGAAGACCACCGGCATCATTGTTCAGGTTGCAGCGAAGGACCATGCGGAAGTTGGAGTAATCGTAGAAAGTCTCGATCAGGTCCGGAAAATCACGGCCGTCTTTCCAGCGGAAAAGGCCGCCGGTGGATTGGGCGCGCTGGGCGATCATGTTCGTGCCGGTGATAAAATGAATGCCCGAAATCAAGTGCACAAAGAGGTCGCCCGCCAAACCTTCGCCATAATCGGCAAAGCAGCGCCAACGGAAGAAGCGCACGGGATCAAAGGGGCGCTTCGGCGCGCCGTCCAGAAAAGCGTTCCAATCAATGGTTTGTTCGCTGGCGTCCGGGGGGATGGGATAGACCCAAGCGCCGCTGGCGTTGTTGCGGTCCGAATACGCTTCGATCATGAAAACGCCGCCGAGCTTTCCCGAGTCGAAAATTTCTTTGGCTTTGGCATAAAGGATGGAACTAACGCCCTGGCTGCCAATCTGCAGGATGCGATTCCCCTTTTGCACCGCGTCCATCATGGCAAAGCCATCTTCCACGGTGTGGGACATCGGTTTTTCGCAGTAGACGTCCTTGCCGGCAGCACAGGCGTCCACAACCACTTTGCGATGCTGGTGGTCCATGGTGGCGACAATGACGGCGTCCACATCTTTACGGTCCAGAATGCTTCGATAGTCGCGCGTGGCGGGAACGTCCTTTTTGATTGCTTCGCGCGCGGCGTCGTGGCGCGAATCGTATAGGTCGCAAACAGCGACGCACTCAACGCCAGGCACGCGAAGCGAAGCCTCGAGCAGCTCGCAACCGCGCACGCCCGTGCCGATAGAAGCGAAGCGCACGGTGTCGCTGGGCGCGACCGCTCGAGAGCGGGCCAAGCCCGGATTGGGTTCGATGATGGTGACTTTCGCGGCTGTGGTTGCTGCCATTGCGCCTGTCCCGACACGAATGAATTCCCGGCGAGTTAAAGAGCTCTGGCCCATCAAGGTTTACCTCCCAAACTTACGGTTTTGCGTCTCGGTGATGGCGCGTTATACACGAAGCATGCTTTCGGGTCGCGATTATGCCACGAAATGGAGCGATGGAGAGACGTTTGCGTGGCGAATGGCGGCGTTCCGTGCAAAATTTGCTGGTGCGTTGGGCCTTGACACTTAGTCGGAGTGCCTTATAGTGCGCAGAGACAAAGTAACAGGACACGTATCCTGGCCATAAGGGCATTAAGGACGATAAGGAGCCGTGATGAGGGACCATCGGTCAAGACCTAGTCCGGGCATAAGCCTACTGGCAGCTCTGCTGCTTTCTTTGCCGGCTGCCCAGGCGTTTGCCGCAGCACAAGCACCGGCTGCAAGCGGAGACGAACAGTTCAACGGCCGCTGGGACATCAAAACCGCCGAGGAGCATCCTCGGGCGTGGTGGCTGGAGATCGAAAACGCGGGAACGGCTGAGCCGAAGGGCAAGTTCATCAGCGCGTTTGGCGGCGACTTGAATGTGATCGAAGAAATTTCGATCCATGAAGGCATTCTGCGTTTCGGCTGGACGCGGCAGCAGCGCTCGACGGCGGATGCCGCGCCGACGACGCGAAAACTGGTTTACACCGCGAAGCTTGTGAACGGCAGGCTTCAAGGGACCTTCGAAGTGGAAGGCTCGAACCAGCCGCCGCTCGAATGGACGGGAGTGCGCGCGCCTGAGATTAAAGAAACAGATGACGGAAGCTGGCGGGAAGGAAAGTCCATTGAGCTGTTCAACGGCAAAGATATGAGCGGCTGGAGGTCGTGGGACGGCGGCGCACCGGTGGGCTGGTCGGTGAAAGATGGCACGCTGGCCTCCACGGGCAAAGGTCAAGATCTTGTGTCCGAGCAGAAGTTCTGGAATTTCAAGTTGCACGTGGAGTTCCGTCTGGCCGAGCACAGCAACAGCGGCGTCGCGCTGCGGAATCGCTATGAAGTGCAAATGCTCGAGGACTACGGCCGCCCGCCGAACACCCACAGCGCGGGCGCGCTATACAGCCGCATTGCGCCGAGTGAGAACGCCAGCAAGCCCGCAGGCGAATGGCAAACTTACGACATCCGGTTGGTCGGCCGGCAGGTCACGGTGGTGTTCAACGGGAAAAAAGTGATTGACAAGGGGACCGTCGAGGGTTTGACCGCGATGGGGCACAACGCTGATGAAGGCGAGCCTGGAGGCATCGCGCTCCAGGGCGATCATGGGCCGGTAGACTTTCGCAAGATCACGATCACGCCGCTCGTGAAATGACGGAAATTGCTTTCTCGTATCCGATGTTCACCCTGCCGAGCGGGAGTTTGTCGAACGACCAGTCTGAGGTATCCCGAACCGGTGCCCCGCTGACCGTGTCTGCAGCCTATGGGAAAGTGACCGCCGCCACAGCAAAACCGCGCAGGGTGATTTTGTCCGAGCTTAGGTTCGCAGAGGAAGGCTGCTGAAACCCGGTCGTGACATCCACGAATTCTTCTTGGCCGTTCGCCGCGCCGGGGATCGAAAGCTCGATCTGACGGTTGCGCTTGTTAATGAGCAACACGCGGCGCTTGCCATTACGAGTCACCACCCCCATGACATGCACGTATGCGTTGTTTGATTCCACCTCGACTAACCTGTCTCCCGGAGCAAAGTTGTCATGCAAAAGCTTGAGAACCCAGTAGCGGGCGTTCGGTTTGCCCGTTTCCCAGTCCACCATCGAAACGCTGGGGAACTGCGTGGGATATCCGACAAGCTGCGACTCACCTGCAACGTCGACGCCCATCCGAGATAACTCCGCAAAGATGTAAGCGTACATGGCGCCAGTCAGATTCCAGTAGGAATTTGGAATTGGTCTGGTGACATGGCCCGGCTGACCTTGCGCTAGGTCATCGGCGGAGATTGCGCCAATCTCGTTGATCATTGTGCCGGTTTCCGGAGAGAGCCGTTGCCGAATGGATTCGATGTAGCGGACGATGTTCAAGAATCCGTCCGCCTGCGCGAAGAATGTGTACTGCTGGACCTCGTCGGTCTGATCCGAAGTGGGAACCGCATAAAAGTGGTAAGAAATGAAATCCAAGGGGATGGCCGGTTGATGATTCTTGTGGTCGAGAAGGTATTCAAAGAAGTGTGGATTTCCTGACGGAAAGGCGAGAGCGGCAGCCACGAATTTCGTCTTCGGTTCGACCTTGCGCATGGCGGCCACAACTGAGTCGTAAATGGCTGTGTACAGCTCGGGAGGCATTTGGTGCTCGATATCCGGTTCGTTCAACACTTCCCAGCAGGGAATGGAGTAGTGGTGGCCGGACTCGTGACGCTTGCCGAATTCATCCGTGAAACCACCCTGCGTATACCAAGCGAGAAGGCGTGCATAGTAGTCGGCAACTTCCTTGAACGTTCCATCGCGAAGCTCGCGGCCTTGTTCGTAGTTCCACGTTACCTGGTTCGGATCGGCCGGATAAGGCACCGGAGCTTCCGTTTTGAACATCCACTGAGGAACGGTGCTGAAGTTCAAGACAACGGAATGACCTTTTGTAGCCTCCAGAAAATCGATGGTCATCGGATCGATCAGCGAAAAGTCCCAGGATGTTTTACCGTCCTTTGGAGGGTCGAGTTCAGCAACGCCGAGCTTTGGATAAGGAAGCCAGGGAACGTAACGAACGTAGTCAGCCTGAAGCTCGCGTAAGGCACGGAAAGCATTGTCGTGAATCGGTGTTCCCCGGCGAAGCGGCGGGTTCACAACTACTTGAAGGGTGGGCGTAGTTTTCGATACGCGCGTAATCCGTTGCCAGTGGATCACGACGCTAGTGGGAGCATCTTGGGCAGGTGTCGGGAGTGGCGCTGTTATGACCAGTGCCAACAATATCAGACATCGTTGGTAGGTGGGGCAATACATCGAGCCTCCGGCGAAAGTGACGTCTTCTTTCGGTTGCCCAAAGCTGGCGACTGCCCTGCCTGAATGAGAGCAAGGACCTATTCGCGGGCTAACACGGTATTCCCATAGAGCGGGTCTTTTCAACGGATAAATGCTGTTGGTGTAGAATTTGCCCGTCGTCAATTCCCACGAGAGAGCAAACCTCCCAAGGCGGTGACCTCTAGGATGCACGCCAAGAGTAGCAACAGCGAATTTACGGTCGGTCTTTTCGGGATTGGCCTCGACGTGTACTGGCCCCAGTTTGAGGGACTGAAGCAGCGATTGGAGGCGTATATTGATCGAGTCGAGCAACAATTGCAAAAGCCTGGCACGAACGTGGTCAACCTGGGTTTAGTGGACTCGCCGGAGAAAGCGTTTGAGGCCGGCCACGAATTCCGGCGGCGCGACGTGGATTTGATCCTCCTGTATGTCACAACCTACGCGCTTTCCTCGACTGTGCTTCCCGTCGTCCGGCGCGCCAAAGTGCCGGTGATTATTCTCAATCTCACACCAAGCGCAGCGATCGACTACGAGTGGTTCAATCGGCTGAATGACCGTACAAAAATGACCGGCGAGTGGCTCGCTTACTGCCAAGCGTGCCCGGTCCCGGAGATCGCAAATGTCTTCAATCGCTGCCACATTCCGTTCTTTCAAGTGACAGGAATGCTTGAAGGAGATCCCGCAGCGTGGAATGAGGTCGCGGAGTGGTTGGAAGCCGGGTGTGTCGCTCATGCGTTGGAGCACAATCGGCTTGGTGTGATGGGCCACTACTATGGCGGAATGCTGGATATCTACTCCGACCTGACGCAACAATGCGCGTACTTCGGAGGACACATCGAGGTCATCGAAGTTGATGAGCTGTCGGATTTGCGGAAACGAGTTGCCGGCCAGGATGTCAAACGGCGCGTGGCGGAATTTCGGCAGCGCTTCGACGTACAGGCAGATTGCCCGGAGGAAGAGTTGGAGCTGTCGGCTCGAACCTCGGTGGCCTTGGACGCATTAGTCGAGAGGCATCGGCTGGGGTCTCTCGCGTACTACTATCAAGGCACGGGAAACAAAGACAACGAGGAAACCATTCGTTCCATCATATTGGGAACAAGCTGGCTAACGGCCCACGGAGTTCCCGTCGCGGGCGAATACGAAGTGCAAAATGCGCAGGCTATGAAGATCATGGACTGCTTCCGGGCTGGCGGGTCTTTCACGGAGTACTACGCCGCCGACTTCAACAACGATGTGATCTTGATGGGCCACGACGGTCCAGCGCATATCGCGATAGGCGAAGGGAAGACAAAAGTGCGCCCTCTCAAGGTTTATCATGGCAAAGTCGGTCGGGGACTATCTGTCGAGATGACGGTCAAGCACGGCCCCGTCACGCTTTTGTCGGTTGTCCAAACTTCTGATGGAAAACTGAAGTTATTGGCCGCAGAAGGAGAATCTGTACCCGGCCCCATCCTCGAGATCGGTAACACCAACAGCCGCTACCGGTTTGGAAAAGGTATTCGGGCGTTCATGAACGAGTGGAACGCCGAGGGGCCTGCGCATCATTGTGCAGTGGGTGTAGGGCACATTTCGAGCAAGCTGCAGAAACTAGCGTCCTTGCTGCGCATGGACTGCGTGGTGGTCGGTGCTCATGATTCAACTCCCCGCGGTTGTGCGAGTAATCCGTACGGGCCCCAATAGCCCAGACGGCCACAATGGTGAATTGGCCTTGTAAAATTTCGGAGACGTAAAGGTGTAGGTCCTGGTTGCGTTCGGTTGACGATCGCCGATGATGCGATTTGCCCAACCATTCGTGACCTTGATTTCGATTTGATTCTCCCCCGGCCTCAGCGCGCCGGTGGCGTCCAAGCAATCAGGTGTCTTCCAGGCAATCCCTAGTGGCTTGCCGTTAACCGACACTTCGGCAAGGTTTCTGACTTCTCCCAGGTCAATCCAAAGATGCGCGTCAGGCTTGAACCAATCTGCGGGAGCCTGCAGCCTTTTTGTGTATGTTGCAGTGCCAGAGAAATATTTCACGCCTTGATCGGAACTCTCTGGCCAGGAAATCAGCTTAGCGAGAGTGATTTTGGGTGGTGCTCCGCGGTCTGGCTCAAATGCAACATCCCACGGTCCCTCGACAATCGCAATGACTTGCTCAACAACGCCTGGAATCGCCCGAGACGGAGACTCCGCGGGATGTCGGAAAACGACGAAAACCGTGCCCCACGGTTCCAGACGCAACGGCACAGTCGTGCGGTCATTGGCGGATTGGTATGAGGCCGGCTCGGTCTGCCCGGTGTCGGGGTGCCACAGTTCGGCGACTTTGCCTTGTACTCTGAACGTTGCGTCAAAAGCTTCGTCGCGCTCGTTGCGGTTATCAACGAAATAGAGGTCGCCGTCCGCAAGCTTGCGATGGACGAAAAGAATACTTGTATCGGTTTTGGGTTTCGTATACTCGAAATCGGGCGCTACGTTGAGGCTCTGAAGCACATCCGCTAGGTTCTGCGCACCATATATTCTTCCCTCCCCAACGCTGGCGCCGTTGCCCGGGCCCCAAAGCTTTTCCGCCAAGCTATGGAACTCCGCCTGATCATCGGCTAGGCTAGGATCGTTCTCCGGCTTTGCGCCAACGACAATCGCGCCCGCCTCAACCAGCTCGTTGATCTTCCTTAGAACAGGAAGGGACATCTGCTTGCTGCGTGGATCGAGTGCCAGTACACGATAATTCGTTCCGCCCGGAGTTGTCAGTATTCCGTTGGCG
>Ga0209577_10002470_pt1 | contig 17797 bp, 10 predicted proteins | sample GraSoiAngelo_109_FD_185874 | JGI IMG/M metagenome (GOLD analysis project Ga0209577, IMG submission 185874) | Grasslands soil microbial communities from the Angelo Coastal Reserve, California, USA - 14_0903_12_20cm (SPAdes) (version 2) | ecosystem: Environmental > Terrestrial > Soil > Grasslands...
GGCAGCGATCCCAACGCACTGGCGCTCTCGCCGGACGGTCGCACGCTGTACGTGGCCATGGCCGGGAATAACGCCGTCGCGGTTGTCCGGATCGGCCGGACCGGAATGCGGGTCGCGGGGCTCGTCCCCGTCGGCTGGTACCCGACCGCGGTCGCGACGTCCCCGGACGGCCGCACCCTGTTCGTCGCCAACGGCAAGGGGAACGGCTCCGGCGCCAATCGCGACGGGACCTACATCGGCAACGTGATCAGCGGCTCGGTGTCGATCGTACCCGTTCCCGACGACGCCGCGCTCGCCCGCTACACGCGCGAAGCGTACGCGCTCAGCCCGTACTCGAATCCCCGGCTGCGGAGCGCCGTCGCCGACCGCCCGTCCGCCCGTCCGCCCATCCGCCATGTCGTCTACATCATCCGCGAGAACCGCACCTACGACCAGGTGCTGGGCGACGTGCGCGGCGCCAACGGCGATCCCGAGCTCGCCATTTTCAACGATTCCATCACGCCCAATGCGCACGCGATCGCGCGTCGCTGGGTGGTGTTCGACAACTTCTACGTGGACGGCGAAGTCTCGGCGGACGGGCACGAGTGGTCCGACCGCGCGTTCGCCGGCGATTATAACGAAAAGACCTGGCCACAGATTTACGGGCACGGACGCAACTGGGACCTCGAGGACGGCGACGACCTGGTCAACCCGCACGGCGCCTATCTGTGGGACGCGGCCCGGCGCAAGGGGCTGTGGGTGGTGAACTTTGGCGAGCGCTCCGAAACCGACTCCGGGCCCGGGGGCTCGACCCACACGAAGCTGTCCGGGCTCGACAGTATCACCGTGCCGAGCTATCCCGCGTTCCGGCTCGAGATCCGCGACACCACGCGGGCGCGCCTGTTCGCCGACTCAGTGGCGAGCTGGGACCGACAGGGACGCTTTCCCGACCTCGTGTTCCTGTGGCTGCCGCGGGACCACACCTACGGTCGCGCCGGGGGGCAGCCGACGCCCCGCTCGATGGTGGCCGACAACGACCTCGCCCTCGGGCAGGTCATCGAGCGACTCTCCTCGTCCGCGGCGTGGTCATCGCTCGCCGTGTTCGTGCTGGAGGACGACGCGCAGAATGGATCGGACCACGTCGACGCGCATCGCTCGGTGCTGCTCGTCGCCTCGCCCTACGCGAAGAGCGGCGTGGTGGACAGCACGTTCTACACAACCAGCTCCGTGGTGCGCTCGATCGGACAGCTGCTCGGCTTGCCGCCGCTCAGCCAGTACGATTCAGCGGCGACGCCGCTGTGGAACGCCTTCGCGACGCGCCTAGACTCGACGCCGTTCACAGCCACACCGAACACGTGGTCGCTCGACGAGATGAACCCCCAGGCGTACCGCTCGCCGATTCCGCCCGCCGATTTCGCGGTCGCCGACCGCGCGGACGAAGTTCTGTTGAATCGCGAGATCTGGGAGAGCGTGCATCCGCGCGCGGCGGCGCCGCCTGTGCGACGGGCCTGGGTCGTGCGCGAGCCGGGACGTGACGCGAGTCACGTAGACGAGTGACGCACGTCACGCACACAAAAATAGTAAAGAGTCTCCTGGACCCGTCGCGGTAACGCGCGGCGCGACGCTCGTTCTGCCCATGATGCACGCTCGCGACAGCGGGCTTGCTACACGTCGCGTGCAGCTCCGCCGCCAGATTCGTTCACATCGTTCCAGCCGCATCCCCTACGCGTTGTGGCACAACTCCTTGACGTCGTCGCACCGCCCCGCGCGCAGTTTGATCATCTCTCGTTGTCACGATTGGGTCACGACTTGGCACGGGTGTTGCGCCAGTTCCGCCTGATCGACTTCGATCCCCCGCGCTGCGTGCATCTCGCAGTGGGGCCGAGGGCCCGACCCGGGCCCGCCGACACCCGGTGAGGGGAGGTCACCTGGATCGCACGCACCGGTCGAGCGCTGGCAGCGCGCGCGCGACCACCGCCCCGAGTCAACAGGCGCCTGCTCCAAGGGTCGCCACCCCGCGCATCAGCCCTGTTTCGCCACAGGAGCCCGTCGCCTACCCGCTGGCCCCGGCCCCCCGGCCGTCCGTTCGCGGCAAGTTCCTCTTCGTCGGCGACACCAAGCTGCACGTCCGCGGGGTCACATATGGCGCCTTCGCGCCCGACGCCGCGGGACGCGAGTATCACGACCTCTCGGTTGTCGAGCGGGACTTCGCCCTGATGGCCGCGGCCGGGATCAATACGGTGCGGATCCCGCACACCATGCCGCCGCGGGCGCTGCTCGACCTGGCGGCAGCGTGCGGGCTGCACGTGATGGTCGGGCTCAGCGCGGAGCAGTATCTGGGCTTCCTGATCGACCGCCGCGAAGCGCCCGACGTCGCCCAGCTGATCCGCGATAAGGTCAAGAGCTGCGCCGGTCACCCCGCCCTGCTGTGCTACGCGCTCGGCAACGAGATCCCGGCTCCGATGGCCCGCTGGCTGGGCCGCCGGAAAGTGGAACGCTATCTCGAGCGGATGTACCACGTCGTGAAAGATGAAGACCCGCAGGGGCTGGTGACGTACGTGAACTATCCCACCACCGAATACCTCCGGTTGCCGTTCCTCGACCTGCTGTGCTTCAACGTCTATCTCGAGTCGCAGGAGCGGTTCGACGCCTACCTCGCGCGACTCCAGAACCTCGCCGGCGACCGGCCGCTCGTGATGAGCGAGCTCGGGCTCGACAGCCTGCGTAACGGCGAGGACGTGCAGGCGCGCTCGCTCGACTGGCAGGTCCGGACCGCGTTCGCGGCCGGTTGCGCCGGGGTGTTCGTGTTCTCGTGGACCGACGAGTGGTACCGGCACGGGCAGGGCGTCGGGGACTGGGCGTTCGGGCTCACGCGGGAGGACCGCTCGCCCAAGCCGGCGCTGGCCGCGGTACGCGAGGCGATCGCCGAGGTGCCGTTGCCACCGCACCTGCCCTGGCCCCGCGTGTCGGTGGTCGTGTGCACCTACAATGGGTCGCGCACCATCCGCGATTGTCTCGATGGCGCGAGCCGGCTCGCCTATCCCGACTACGAAGTGATCGTGGTGGACGACGGATCCAGCGACGCGACCGCCGTCATCGCGCGGCAATACGACTGCCGCCTGATCCAGACCGAGAATCGTGGGCTCGCCAGCGCGCGCAACTCGGGGCTCGCCGCGGCCACCGGGGACATCATCGCCTACCTGGACGACGACGCCTACCCCGATCCGGACTGGCTCACGTACCTGGCGGCCACGTTCCTGCGCACCGGGTATGCCGGCGTGGGCGGACCCAACATCGCCCCCCCAGGCGATGGTCCCATCGCGGAGTGCGTGGCGCGCGCACCCGGCGGGCCGGTGCACGTGCTCGTGACCGATCGCGAGGCCGAGCACATCCCCGGCTGCAACATGGCGTTCCGGAAGTCGTGCCTCGACGCCATCGGCGGCTTCGATCCGCAGTTCCGCACCGCCGGCGACGACGTGGACGTATGCTGGCGACTGCAGGAGCGAGGCTGGACACTGGGCTTCCACCCCGCGGCCATGGTCTGGCACCACCGCCGCAACTCGGTCCGCGCCTATTGGCGCCAACAGATCGGCTACGGCCGCGCGGAGGCCATGCTCGAGCGCAAATGGCCGGAGAAGTACAACGGACCCGGGCACGTGCGCTGGGTGGGGCGCATCTACGGCGACGGACTCACGCACGCGCTCGGCTGGCGCCGGCCGCGTGTATACCACGGCGTCTGGGGCGCCGCCCCGTTCCAATCCCTATACCAGCCGGCGCCGAGCCTGCTCGGCTCCCTGCCGCAAATGCCTGAGTGGCACTTGATGACGGCAACCCTCGCCTGCATCGCGGCGCTGAGCGCCGCGTGGCGGCCGTTCAAGCTCGCAGTGCCCATGCTCGTGGTCGCGATCGTGCCGCCGGTGGCCCAGGCGTGGCTGAGCGCGGCGCGCGCGGGCTTTCACGACCCGGGGGCCCGCTGGGCCACGCGCCTGAGGCGGCGGCTGTTGACCGCAATGCTGCACCTGATCCAACCCCTGGCCCGCCTGCGCGGGCGCCTGCTCGAAGGCCTCACGCCGTGGCGGCGCCGGGGAACGCCCGGACCGACTCCGCTCTGGCCGGTCACGGCTTCCATCTGGAGCGACCAGGCGCAAGAGCATGACCAGCGGCTGCGGGCGATGGAAGCAGACCTGCGAACCGAAGGCGCCTGCGTGCTGCGCGGCGGCCGGCACGACGCCTGGGACCTGGAGGTGCGGGGCGGCTTCTTCGGGGCCGCCCGTCTCATCCTGGGCGTGGAAGACCATCCTGGCGGCCACCAGATGGTCCGGCTGCGCTGGTGGCCAGTCGTGCCCGTGCGAGGGCCAATCCTCACGCTCGGGTTCGCGGCGCTCACCTACGGCGCGGTCCGCGACCGGGCGTGGGTCGCCGCGGCCGTGTTGGGGCTGGGCGCCGGGTTCTTCGCGTGGCGCGTGCTCGAGCAGTCCACGGCGGCCATGGCGACCGTGCGCGACGCCGTCGCGCGGCTGCGGGGGGAACACCTCTGATGCACGACGTCACGTTGTACCGACGCGTATTGCGCCAGGCACGGCCGTATTGGCCGCACGTCGTGGGCGTGTTCGCGCTCGGCCTGCTCGCCAGTCCGATCGCGCTGCTGACGCCGGTGCCGCTCAAGATCGTGGTCGATTCCGTGCTGGGCACGCGGCCGCTCCCGCCGCTGCTGCGGGCGCTCGCGCCGGCCGGCGCCAGCGCCGCTGCCACGCTCACGGTGGCGATCGGGCTGCTGCTCGCCGTCACCGCGCTGGGCCAGCTGCAGAGCCTGGCGACCACGCTGGTCCGCACCTACATCGGCGAGCGGCTGGTGCTCGACTTCCGCTCGCTCCTCGTGCAGCAGGTCCAGCGCCTGTCGCTGTCCTATCACGACTCCCGCGGCACGGCCGACTCCGTGTACCGCATCCAGTACGACGCCCCCGCGATCCAGAACATCCTGGTGGACGGCGCTATACCCTTCGTCTCAGCCGCGATCACCGTGATCACGATGTGGATCGTCACGGCCAACCTCGACCGGCAGCTCGCCATCGTGGCGCTGGCGATTTCCCCGCCACTGTTCTTCCTGTCCCGGCTGTACCGCCCGCGCATGCGCCGCCAATCGCGCCAGGTGAAGAAGCTCGAAAGCTCGGCGCTCGCCGTCGTCCAGGAGACGCTCGGGGCGCTGCGGGTGGTCAAGGCGTTCGGCCAGGAAGCGCGGGAGACGGGGCGCTTCGTGCATCGCTCGCGCGAGGGCGTCGCCGCGCGCATCCGGCTGGCGGTGCTGGAGGGTGGCTACGGCCTGCTCATCGGCCTGGTGACGGCGCTGGGCATGGCGGCGGTGCTGCTCATCGGAGTGGGCCACGTCCGTGCGGGCACGCTCACGCTGGGACAGCTCCTGATGGTGCTCGGGTACTTGGGGCAGCTGTACGAGCCCCTGAAGACGATGAGCCGGAAGGCGACGGGCTTGCAGGGGTACCTGGCGAGCGCCGAGCGGGCCTTCGCGCTGCTGGACGAGCAGCCCGACGTGCCGGAGCGCCCGCACGCCCGGCCGGTGACTCGCGCGACCGGCGCCGTGGAGTTCCGGGGCGTCTCGTTCGCGTACGGTCCGGACGGCCCGGTGCTGCAGGACGTGTCGTTCGCCATCGCGCCGGGAACACGGCTCGGCGTGGTCGGGGCGACCGGGGCCGGTAAGACCACGCTGATCAGTCTGCTCACGCGTTTCTATGATCCGACCGCGGGGCAGATCCTACTGGACGGCGTGGACCTGCGCGACTACAAGCTCGAGGACCTGCGCCGCCAGTTCGCCGTGGTGCTGCAGGAGACGGTGCTGTTCTCGGCCAGCATCGCCGAGAACATTGCGTACGCTGCGCCCGGGGCGAGCCGGGAGCAGATCATCGCCGCCGCACACGCCGCCAACGCGCACGAGTTCATCGTCCGCCAGCCCCGAGGTTACGACACGCAGGTGGGCGAGCGCGGCGCCCAGCTCTCGGGGGGCCAGCGGCAGCGCATCGCGCTGGCCCGCGCCTTCTTGAAGGACAGCCCGGTGCTGATCCTGGACGAGCCCACGAGCGCCGTCGATGCCGAAACCGAGGCGACGATTCTCGGTGCGATGCGCCACCTGATGCGTGGCCGGACCGTGCTGGTGATCTCGCATCGCCCCAGCACGTTGGAGCGGTGCGCGGGCCTTCTCGTGCTCGAGAGCGGGCGCGTCGTGACCGATACTATTCGTTCCGTCACGAGCGAGCAGCCGCCCGTCGTCCCGGCCGCGGCCCTGAGGGGGGGGCGGCGGGCGAATCTCAAGAGCCATCCGGCCGTCCGCGCCTGGTGCGAGCTGTATCCCCGCGCCGAGCCGCTGGCGATCACGCCGCTGCGCGTCCGCAAGCGGAAGAGCAGTGTGTACCGGCTCGACGGCGTTGGCCACGGCGGATCGCCCGTCATCGCGAAGCGGTGCCGGATGGCGGTCGCTCAGGTCGAGCGCACCGTGTACGAGGACATCCTCGCCGGCCTCACGGTCCCGTCGCTCCGCTACTACGGATTCGTCGACGAGCCCGACACCGCCTCCGCCTGGCTCTTCATGGAAGAAGCCGGCGGTCCCGACTACTCGAATCTCCTCCCCGAGCACCGTGCCCGGGCCGGTCGCTGGTTGGCGTTGCTCCACGGAGCGGCGGCCGGCGCGGCTGCCGGGGTGCGCCTCCCGGACGGCGGGCCCGGCCGATACCTGGAGCGCGCACGGACGCTGCGCGAGACGTTCCGGCGCCATCTCGACAATCCCGTCCTGGTGCCGGAGGACGTGGCGTTTCTCGATGGGCTCCTCGTCAGGCTCGACGATTTGGTCGCGCGCTGGCAGCTCGTGGAGGACGTCTGCCACGCTGTGCCGGCCACGCTGGTGCACGGCGACTTCAACGGCCGGAACATGCGGCTGCGCAGCGTGGGCGACGAGGCCACCATCACCGTCTTCGACTGGGAGGACGCCGGCTGGGGCGTCCCCGCCGTCGACCTGGCTCAACAGCTGACCGTGCCGTCGGGCCAGCTGTCGGCCAACCCCGACATTCCGAGCTACTGGTCCGCCGGGCGGGAGCGCTGGCCGGACCTGCGCAGCGAAACGTGCGTGCGGCTGGCCTATTGCGGGACGGTGTTCCGCACCCTTTCCGCCATGTCATGGATCGCGGACGACCTGGCCAACGACTGGGCGCATGCGTCGCTGCGCGACATGCGGCTGTACGCGGCCGAGCTGGAGAGCGCTCTGGAGCGACTCGACTGGGCGCCACGCGAGGTAGCGGCGACATGACGCGGACACGGATCGGCTTCCTCGTGGCGTCCCGCTTTGCGCAGAGCACCGGCCATGTGCCCGCGCTGATGCGCGTCCTCGCGGACGCTGGAGTGGTGGTCGACGTGATCCATCCGACGCAGGGAGCCCTCGACCTTTCGCGCGTGCGGGTCGAGCACGATCTCTACTTCCTGAAAAAGGCGAGCCGCCTCTCCCTGAGCATCGCGGGCGCGCTGCACGCCCAGGGAGCCGCCATCATCAATCCCTATCCGGTGACCATCGCGCTGCACGACAAGATCGTCACCGCCCGGATCCTGCAAAGCGCCGGCGTCCCTGTTCCCGCGACCTATGTGGCATCGCGCCCCGAGTTGCTGGCGCCGCTGCTCGCACGGGGTCCGCTCGTGCTCAAGCCGTATCGCGGCTCGGATGGGGTCGGCGTGCGGGTGGTCAAGAGCGGCGCGGAACTGGCCGCGCTGCCGGCCGGCAGAGACCCGATGTTCGCGCAGCGCTACCATGCGCCCCAGGGCCGCGACCGGAAGATCTACGTGGTAGGCGAGCGGCTGTTCGGCGTCAAGAAGGTGTTTCCGCCGCAGACCGAGCAGGATCGGCGCGGGGAGCCGTTCACACCCCGTCCGGAGCTCTGCGAAATCGCGCGGCGCTGCGGCCGGGCCTTCGGCATCGACCTCTACAGCGTCGACATCATCGAGAGCGAGGGGAAGCCCTACGTCGTGGACATGTGCAGCATCCCGGGATGCGGCGGCGTCCCGGACGCGCCGCAGCATCTCGCCTCGTACCTGATCGCCGCCGCCGAGCGCGCCGCCCGGGGCTTCAGGAGCCAGTTGGCCGGAGCCCACGCGTGATGGCGAATCGCGTGCGCGAGACCAACACGCTGAGCGAGCGAGTCGCTCGCTCCCTGGACGAGCGCGAGCCCGGCGTGGCCGAGCTGTGCAACGCCCTCGAGCGGCTGCTGGACGGGGCCACGACCTCGGACGACGCGGTCGGCGTCGACCGTTTGCAAAAGGGCGTTTACAGACTGCGCGTCGGCGGCGCCTGCGGCCGCACGCTCGTGATCAAACGCCACACGCCGGCCATGGCGCACACCGACCGCCTCGTCGCGGAGCGCTGGCTGCCGGCGCTCGGTCTCGGCGACGGCTGCTCGCAGCTCCTCGCAGCGGCCGCGCACCACGAGGGACGCTGGGTGTGGCACATCTACGAGGACCTCGGGTCCGAAGCGCTCGCCGAGCGGTGGGAGCATCACCGTGTCGAGGCGGCGATCGATCTCGTCGCCCGGCTCCACATCCGCGGCGTGGGCCACGCTTTGTTGCCCGAGGTCCGCTGGCACGGCCGCGATCACGGCGCACGGTCGTCGATCGCGAGCCTGCGCGACGGCATCTCCCTGCTCGAAGCGCTGGCGACCGTTCGCACGCCCGCCGGGTTTGCGGTGGCCCGCTGCCGGCTGCTCGAGCGACTGTACTGGCTGCTCGACGCGGCGCCCGGTCAGGTCCGCCTCATGGAGGAAGCCGGAGGCCCCGAGACGCTGCTGCACGGCGACCTCGGGCCGAAGAACATCTTCGTCGCCAGCGACGGCGACCTCCCCTGTGCCCGGCTCATCGATTGGGACCACGTGGGCGTGGGCCCGGCGAGCTACGATGTTTCGACGCTCCTCTACCAGTCGCCGCTCGACGATCGACCGTGGATGTTGTGCCGTTATCGCAAGGCGCTCGAGCGCGCGGGCCACCGCCTGCCAGGGGATAGGGAGCTGAACGCTCTGTTTCACGCCGCCGAGACCGCACGCGGCGTCAGCAGCATCATCTGGCCCGCCATGGCACTGCTGAACGATGGCGCCGAGTGGGGTCGGGGCGGACTAGTGGACATCGATGATTGGTTCGAGACCCTGCGTCCGCCGTTATGAGCCTCACCGTCTGCCTCGCACCGGCCAACACCATCGGCTACCCCCAGGGAGGCGGGCACCTGTGGGTGTACCTGAACTGGGCGCTGGCGCTGCGCGCCGCCGGCTGCCGAGTGGTCTGGCTCGAGGGCGTGGACGACACCGCGGGGGGGGGCGGCCCCTCGGAGGCGCGTCGCCGTCGCTGGCGCGGTCGGGACGTGCGCGAGTGCGTCGCCGCGCTGAAGGCGCACCTCGGACGCTTCGGGTTGGCCGATGCGCTGGCACTCTATGCGATCGACGGCACGCCGCTCCCCGCCGACCTGGCGGCGGCTGGTCTCGATCTGGACGCGGCCGCCGACGCCGATCTGCTGGTGAACCTGTCGCATGCCCTGCCGGCGGCCGTGGTGGGACGGTTTCGTCGCTCCGCCTTCGTCGACACCGATCCCGGTCTGTTCCAGGTGTGGATGACGACCGGCGACATCTGCGTGGCCCCGCACGACATCTACTTCACGATCGGCGAAACGGTGGGGACGCCGGCGGCGCGCTTCCCCGACTGCGGGCTGCGCTGGCACTACACGCCGCCGCCCGTGTTCCTCGGCGAGTGGCCGGTGGTGCGCGCCGCAGCGGCAGCGCCGTTTACGACCATCACGCACTGGTGGGGCGGGACGTTCGAGTTCGCGGGCACGACGTTCTCCAACGAGAAGCGGGTCGCCTACCTCGAGTACGCCGAGCTCCCGTCCCGCACGTCCGCGCGGCTCGAGCTCGCCGTGTGCCTGGGCCAGCACTACGCCGAATGGCGCGACCGGCTCGGCGCGTTGGGCTGGGGCGTGCGCGAGGCATGGGACGTGAGCGCCACGCCCGAGCAGTATCGCGGCTACATCCAGGCGTCGCGGGGCGAATTCAGCTGCGTGAAGCCGTACTGCGTCCAGTTCGTGAACAGCTGGACCAGTGACCGCACCATCTGCTACCTGGCCAGCGGCAAGCCGGTGGTGGTGCAGCACACCGGGCCCAGCCGCCTGCCCGACGCGGCTGGACTGTTCCGGTTCCGATCGATGGACGAAGCAGTCCGCGCGCTGGCCGCGATCGAGGCCGATTACGAACGACACTGTCGCCTCGCGCGCCAGCTCGCCGAAGAGCACTTCGACGGCTGTCGTGTGGTGACCCGAGTCCTGGAGCGTGCCCTCACATGACAACGCGCGGCATAGCGGGTGTGCGCGAGCGCCTCGAGCGCTCGTTCGAGCGATGGCAGGAGCCTGGGGCGACGGAGCTGTGCGAGGGCGTGGCGGAGCTGCTGGGCGACGGCGCGCGAGCGGCAGACGCGCTGCAGCTCGAGCGGCTGAAGCCGGCCGTGTACCGCTTGAAGGTGGGGGGCGACCCCGGGCGTGCCTTGGTCCTCAAGCGGCACCCCCCGGCCGTGGCCCAGACGGATCGCCTGGTGGTCGAGCGCTGGCTGCCCGCGCTCGATCTGGGCGACGGGTGTCCGCAACTGCTCGCGGCCGTGGCGGAGCGCGAGGGGTGCTGGGTGTGGCACGTGTACGAGGACCTGGGCGACGGCAATCTCGCCGCCGGGCGACTGCCGTGGCGCCTCGATGCGGCCGTGGACTTCATGGCGGCGCTGCACGTGCGAGCCGCGCGGCATGCGCTCATCCCCGAGGCACGGTGGCGCGCCCGCGACCACGGCGTGCACTTCTTCACCGCGAACCTGCGCGACGCTGTGGCGGCGCTGGACGCGCTCGCGACGCCTCCCCGCGACGTGCCTCTCGAGTTCACCGGCGCCCGCGAGCGCCTGTTGCAGTGCCTGTACGCGCTGCGCGACGACGCCGCGCGGCGCGTGCTCCTCATCGAAGAGGCCGGAGGGCCGGACACGCTGCTGCACGGCGACCTCTGGCCCAAGAACGTCTTCGTGTCGATGACGCCCGCCGGTCCACGGGCCCGGCTGATCGATTGGGATCACGTCGGGGTGGGCCCGGCGAGCTACGACGTTTCCACCTTCCTCTATCAGTCCGCGCCCGAGGAGCGGCCGGCCATCCTGCGCCGCTACCGCGAGGCGGTGGAGCGCACGGGCTGGCGCCTTCCCGACGACGGGACGCTGAACGTGTTGTTTCACACGATGGAGTGCGCGCGCTACGCGCATTGCGTCGTGTGGGCGGCCATGGCCTTGCTGCACGACGGCGCCGAGTGGGGCATCGGCGAGCTGATGGATTTCGAGCACTGGTTCCGGGCGCTCCGGCCGCCCTTCGCCGAATGACCAGCGCCGCGAAGGTGCTCATTGTGACCGCCGACGATTTCGGCATCAGCCGCGGCGTCAACCGCGGGATCGTCGAGGCACATCGCGAGGGCATCCTCACGAGCACGAGTCTGATGGTGAACCGGCCGGCGGCCATTGAAGCGGCCGCACTGGGCCGCGCCTGCCCCGCGCTGAGCGTCGGGCTGCATCTCGAGCTGGATCCTAGTGGAGCGCCGGACGTGCCCACCCAGCTCGACCGTCAGCTCGGCCGCTTCGCCGAGCTCGTGGGTGCGCCGCCGACGCACGTGGACTCGCACCATGACGTGCACCGCGACCCGCGCGTCCTGCCCCACGTGCGGGCGTGGGCCGACCGCTTGAGCGTGCCGGTGCGCGGGTACTCCCGCGTGCGCCATCTCTCGAAGTTCTACGGCCAGTGGGGCGGTGAGACCCATCTGGAGCAGATCAGTGTCGAGGGACTGCTCCGTTTGTTGGAGGCCGAGCTGCAGGACGGGGTAACCGAGCTGACCTGTCATGTCGGCTACGTGGATGAGGCACTCGTCTCGAGCTATGCCACGGAGCGCGAAGCCGAGCTGCGCACCCTGTGCGATCCCCGCGCGCGGCTGGCGCTGGCCGAGCGGAGCATCCAGCTGGTCGGGTTCCGTAATCTGCTGGAGGCCGCGGCATGATCGCCGTGATCTCGGTCTACAAGGTCGCGAACTTCCCGGACGGGGGCGGTCACTTCTGGGTGTACATGCAGTATGCCCAGGGGCTGCGCCGGCTGGGCTGCGACGTGTACTGGCTGGAGCAGTTCCGCCCGCCGGCCTCGGGCGACTCGGCCCAAGAAGCGGCGCTGCTGGCGCCTTTCTTCGAGCGGATGAAGCGCTTCGGACTCGAAGGGAAGACGCTCCTCTATGCGAAGGCCGGCAACGATTTCCGGTTCGTAGGCTGCGAGTGGCCCGACGTGGAGCGCGTGCTGAAGCGGGCCGACCTGTTGCTGAACTTCCACTACGCCATCGACTCCCGCCTGCTCGGCTGCGCCCGGCGCACCGCGCTGGTCGACATCGACCCGGGGCTGCTGCAGTTCTGGATCAGCACCGGTCAGCTCAACGTGCCGGCGCACGACTGCTACCTGACCACCGGCGAAACGGTGGGCACGCCGTCGGCCCGCTTCTCCGACTGCGGGCTGCCGTGGCATCGCATCCGGCCTCCCGTGTGTCTCGATCTCTGGCCCTTTACCTACGATCCCCACGCCGAGGCGTTCACCACCGTCTCGAGCTGGTCGACGACCGATTGGCTCAAGGTCACGGAGAACGGCAAGACCGTGCTGCGCGAGAACACGAAGCGGGTCGCGTTCCTCGAGTTCGCCGAGCTGCCGCGACACACGCGCCAGCCGCTCGAGCTGGCGCTCTACACCGACGAGCGCGACGCGGCGGACCTGGCGCGGCTCACGCAGAACGGCTGGCGCGTGCGCCACTCGGCCGAAGTGGCGGGCAGCCCCGACGCCTACCGCTCCTACGTACAGCGCTCGCGCGGCGAATTCAGCTGCGCCAAGGCCTCGTGCATGCAGTTCCAGAACGCCTGGGTGAGCGATCGGACGCTCTGCTACCTGGCGAGCGGCAAGCCGGTCGTCGTGCAGCACACCGGGCCGAGCGCCTGTCTCCCGAACGGCGAAGGCATGTTCCGCTTCACCTCGCTCGACGACGCCGCCGCGGCGCTCGACGCGATCAATCGCGACTACGGGCGTCACTGTCGCGCGGCCCGTGATCTCGTAGAAGCGCGGTTCGACGCGAAGCGCATTCTCGAAGGCGTGCTCAACACCACGCTCATGGCGAGGGAGATGGTACCGTGATCCCGATCTTGGCGCTCTTGCTCCTGCAATCAGGGTCCGTCGACCCGGCCCGCGTCCCGGATGTCCCGGCGACCTTCACCGCCACGCGGGTCGCCCCCGCCGCGAGACCGGTGCTCGACGGGCGGCTGGATGACCCCGCCTGGACCCGTGCGACGCCGATCGAGGGACTGATGCAGCGCGACCCGCTGGAGGGCGCGGCGGCCACCGAGCAGGTGGATGTGCGAATCCTGTACGACGCGGAGGCGTTGTACATCGGCGCCCGGCTGTTCGACTCCTCGCCCCAGGAGATCATTCGCCGGTTGGGACGCCGCGACGTGAACACGCACAGCGACGAATTCCGCGTGCTGCTGGACAGCTACCACGACCGTCGCACCGCGTTCGAGTTCATCGTCAATGCCGCCGGCGTGAAGCGCGACCTCCTGCTGGGCGACGATGGAGGCTATTCGGACGACTCCTGGGACGCCGTGTGGGAAGCCGCGACCGCGGTCGACTCGCTCGGTTGGACCGTGGAGATGCGGATTCCGCTCTCGCAGCTGCGGTTCTCGGGCGCGTCGCTGCAGGTGTGGGGCGTGCGCGTCGAGCGCTGGATCGAGCGCAAGAACGAGCTCGACATGCTCCCGCTGGTCCGCAAGACCGAGAGCGGTGTCGCGTCGCGCTTCGCCGATCTGCAGGGGCTCGCGGACCTGCCGGCGCCCAGGCACGTGGAGCTCCTGCCCTACGTGGTTGGGCGCGGCCACTACGACACGCCGGACTCTCCGAGCGATCCCTTCGACCACGGCAGCACGTACTTGGGAAACGTGGGCGGCGATCTCAAGTACGGCGTGACCTCGAACATCACCCTCGACGCCAGCATCAACCCCGATTTCGGCCAAGTGCAATTGGACCCGGCATTCGTCAACCTCAGCGCCTTCGAAGTGCAGCTGGAGGAGAAGCGTCCGTTCTTCGTCGAGGGCGGAAACATCTTCGGGTTCGCGGGGAACGGCAGCGGGTTCGCCAAACTCAGCGACCGCCCGCAGTTCTTCTACTCGCGGCGCATCGGTCAACCGCCGCAGCGGGAGGTCTCCCTGGAGGATTCGCAGTTCGTCGACATGCCGCCCAGCAGCACGATCCTCGGAGCGGCGAAGCTGAGCGGCAGGCGAGCGAACGGCTGGTCGATCGGCGTGCTCGACGCCGTCACGGCACGGGAGTGGGCCACCGTGTTCGACGCGAAGACCGACTTGCGCCACAGCCACGAGGTCGAGCCACTGACCAACTACTTCGTCGGCCGCCTGAAGCGCGACCTGCGCCACGGTAACACCACCATCGGCTTCGTCGCCACTGCGGTGAATCGCGACCTCGACACCACGGCGCTCAACACGCTCGGCAGCGCCGCCTACACGGGCGGAGTGGACTTCTTCCACCGCTGGGGCCACAACACGTACACGCTGGCCGCGAGCCTCGGCGGCTCCTACATCCGCGGCGACACCGCTGCCCTCAACGCGGCCCAACAGTCCTCGAGCCGCTATTATCAGCGCCCCGACGCCAAGAGCTTCCACTACAATGCGCTCCGCACCTCGCTCGCGGGGACCACGGGGGACGTGTTTCTCAATCGGGTCGGCGGGCCATGGACCTGGAGTGTCGCCGGAGAGTTCGTCTCACCCGGCTTCGAAGTGAACGATCTGGGATTCCAGGAGCGGGTCGACCGCGTGTCCGCGGAGGTCGCGGGGCGGCGGCGCTGGACCCGGCCGGGGAAGCTGTTCCACCACGCGCTCCTCGAAGTGTCGCTCGATCGGGGCTGGAACTACGATGGCGATCCGATTCAGCGTAAGGTCGGCATGTACGCGTTCGGCGTATTCCGTAACTTCTGGGTCGCGGAGCTGACCACGAGCTATTCCGGGGGCGCAATCGACGACCGGCTCACGCGCGGCGGCCCGCTCGCGCGCACGCCACCCTCCTGGTACGTGAGTGCCGACGCCTACACGGACGACCACAAGCAGGCGAGCGTGTACGCCTTTGCGGCCGCCACGCACGATACGGCCGGCGGCTGGTCGCTGGAGCTGCTCCCGAAGTTGACGCTACGGCCCAGCTCGGCCGTGTCGCTGAGCATCGCTCCCGAATACTTCACGGGCCGGTTCGCGGCGCAGTACGTCCAAGCGGTGAGCGCGACGGCAACCGACAGCGCGCGCTACGTGTTCGCCGACCTGATCGAGCACCAGGTGAGTGCCACGGTGCAGCTGAACGCCACGTTTTCGCCCACGTTGAGCTTCCAGCTGTACGCACAGCCGTTCACGTTCACCGGCGCCTATCGCGGCTTCAAGGAGCTGCGTGCACCCCAGACGTTCACCTTCAACACGTACGGCCGTGACAACGGCTCCACCATCACCCCCGGGGCGCCTGGCGACACGGTGTGCAACACCGGCCCGACGGAATGCTTCCGTGTCGACCCCGACGGCCCGGGGTCGGCGCCAGCGTTCGGGCTGTATAACCCCGATTTCCGCACGCGCTCGCTCAGCATCAAGGCGGTGTGGCGCTGGGAGTATCGCCCCGGCTCGACCATTTTCCTGGCCTGGACGCACAGTCGCTCGAACTACTTCCCCTTCGATGCGAGCTTCGATGTGGCGCGCGATTTCGGGCGCGAGCTGTTCCTCGACCGGCCGACTAACGTGCTGCTGGTGAAATTCAACTACTGGCTGAGCCTATAGCGTCGCGAGCCCGCTGACGTCCGCGGGCCGCCGCACGTGGGCGACGCGGCGCCCGCGTGCCAGCAGCGCCCTCCCGGCCACCGGGGATGGCCGTTAGGTTAGCGCGGAGGTCGCCCGTGCCCCCCCTCGACCGACTTACCCGCACGCTGGTGGCGATCGCCGCCCTCTCGTTCCTGGTGATCGTGCTGGCCTATCTGCTCGCCCCCGCCGATCGGGCGGCGCGCACCCTCGTCGCCGCCGTGCTGATCGGCGCCGCGGTCGCGAGCGTCGGCGTCCGGTTCACGTATTCGTTGCGCGCCAACCGTCGCTACGCGACGCTGCTCGAGAACGAGGTCGCCAGTCAGACCCGGTCGCTGATGGATTCGCTCGCCGCCACCGCGGCCGCGGAGCGCAACCTGCGGCTCGTCATGGACGCCGTGCCCGATGCCATCGTCGTGGTCGACCCCGCCGGCCAGGTCCTCGAGGCGAATGAGCCGGCGCGCGGCCTGGGAGCCATCCCCGGGACCACGCAGCACCCCACCCTGTTCGACTTCGTGAGCCCCGACGCCGTCGCCCTCGTCCAGGAGCGGCTCGCCGCGGCGTTTCGGGGCGACGTGCAGCGCCTCGAGATCCCGCTGATCCGCCCCGACGGCAGCCATGGCATCGCGGCGCTGCTGTACGCGCCGGTGCGGGAGAGCGGCGCCATCAGCCGCGTGCTGATTCTCGCACGGGACGTCACCGACCAGCGCCGTAGCGAGTCGCAGTACCAGCAGGCGGAAAAGCTGGCGGCGCTTGGCCATCTGGTCAGCGGTGTCGCCCACGAGATCAACAACCCGGCGGCGATCATCTCGGGCTTCGCGCAAACCCTGCTGCTCGACGAGCTCAAGCCCGAGCATCGCGATATGCTCCAGATGATTTACGACGAAGCCACCCGGATCGGGCGCATCACCTCCAGCCTGCTGGCGTTCGCGCGCGCCGGCGGCAAGCAGCGGAACCTCGTGGACCTGAACGACATCGCCCGCCGCACGTTCGCGCTGCGCTCCTATCACCTCTCGACCCTCAACATCACGGTCGCGCTCGACCTCGATCCGGACGAGCCCCAGATCTGGGCCGACGCCTCCGAGCTGCAGCAGCTGCTCCTCAACCTGCTGATCAACGCCGAGCAGGCGCTCATGACGGTCGACACGACGCGCAGGATCACCGTGCGCACGCGAGCCGACGAGCGCGACACCAGGCTCGAGATCGCCGACTCGGGCCCGGGCATTCCCGCCGAGCTCCGCACCCGGATCTTCGACCCGTTTTTCACCACCAAACCGGAAGGCGTCGGCACAGGGCTGGGGCTCTCGATCTGTTACGGCATCGCGCGGGACCACGGCGGCCGCGTCTGGGTGGAGTCGGAGCCCCAGGGAGGCGCCCGGTTCTGCGTGACGCTGCCGCGCGACCAGCGCGAGGAGACCCGCGAGCGCGCGGCCGCTCCGGAGCCGGGACCCCCTCCGGCGGCCGGCCGGCTCGCGGTGCTCGTCGTGGACGACGAGGTGGCGTTGCGCGAAGCGCTGCTGCGCTTCCTGCAGCGCCGCGACATCCACGTCGAGGGCGTGGCCGACGGCTGGGAGGCGATTCGCCTGCTCGAGCAGCGCGCCTTCGACGTGATCATTTCCGACGTGCGGATGCCCGGCATGAGCGGACGGGAGTTTCTCGAGCGGCTGCGCCGCGATCGGCCCGAACTCGTGGCGCGCCTGGTGTTCAGCACCGGCGACGCCTTCACGCCGGAGACGGCCACGCTGCTCAAAGAGTCCGGCGTGCCCACCGTGGCCAAGCCGTTCGACTTCGCCGTCCTCGAGCGGGTGGTGCGCGAAGTCGCCGGGCGCGCTACGGCTTCGGCCTGAGCTCGACCTCCAGTCCGGAG
>Ga0209577_10002473_pt1 | contig 17790 bp, 16 predicted proteins | sample GraSoiAngelo_109_FD_185874 | JGI IMG/M metagenome (GOLD analysis project Ga0209577, IMG submission 185874) | Grasslands soil microbial communities from the Angelo Coastal Reserve, California, USA - 14_0903_12_20cm (SPAdes) (version 2) | ecosystem: Environmental > Terrestrial > Soil > Grasslands...
TGAGACTTACGTGAAAATCGAAGAGAACATTCGCGGACACGACGTCTTCATCATTCAACCGACATGTCCGCCGACCAATCAGCATTTGATGGAGCTCCTGATTATGGTGGACGCAGCGCGGCGCGCTAGCGCTGATCGGATCACGGCGGTCATTCCATTTTTCGGATACGCTCGTCAGGACCGCAAAGATCAGCCGCGTGTGCCGATCACGGCGAAGCTCGTGGCGAATTTGCTGCACGCCTCGGGCGTGAGCCGCGTTCTGACAATGGACTTGCACGCACAGCAGGTACAGGGCTTTTTCGACATTCCGGTTGACCATCTCTATTCCTTGCCAGTGCTGATCAAGTATCTGCGACAGCAGCTCACTGGGAAGACCACGGTGGTTTCGCCAGATCTGGGTGGATTGAAAATGGCTTCAGCCTACGCCGAAGCCCTGCGGGCGAATCTCGCCATCGTCGCTAAAGAACGCAAAAGCGCGATGGAAACCGAGGCAGCGTATCTAATCGGTGAAGTGGAAGGCAGCGACGTGCTCCTCGTTGATGATCTCACCGAAACGGCCGGTACGTTGACGTCTGCGGCTGAACTTTTGAAAAAGCGCGGGGCACAGAAGATTTACGCTGGCGTTTCACACGCGGTGCTGGTCGATGTTGCGATCGGCCGTTTGCAAAAATCGAAAATTACGGAATTAGTAACGACCAACAGCACGCCCGTGCGCACCGTGGAAGGATTTAAGACCACGGTGCTTTGCGTCTCCGAGCTTCTCGGGGAAGGCATCAAGCGGATACATAACGACGAATCGGTGTCGTCGCTGTTCAAGATCGAGAACGAAAAAGATGGCAAAACAAGTTAAGCTTAAAGCAGAAACGCGGACGAACGTGGGACGCTCTGCCGTGCGCAAACTTCGAGCGCGTGGATTGATTCCTGCAGTCATTTATGGCGGCAAGAATGAACCGCAGGCATTGCAAGTCGCTGCCCGCGAGATCAACGCCATGATGAGCCACGCTTCCGGAGAAAACGTTTTAGTTGAGCTGGAGATTGAAGGCGAAGGATCCAGTCGCACCGCGCTCGTGCAGGAGGTGCAACACTCGCCCGTGGGCGGTGAGATTCGTCATGTCGATTTTCATGCCATTTCGATGGACCAGATGATTCAAGCTGAAGTGCCTCTCGAAGCAATGGGCACGGCAGTTGGCGTCAAAACTTTTGGCGGATTGCTTGAGCAAAGCTTGCGCGCGCTGGCAATTGAATGTTTGCCGGCCGACCTGCCGGATCGGATCACTGTGGATGTGTCCCAACTGAACATCGGCGATTCCATTCACGTTCGCGACATTCAACTTCCTTCGGGCGTCACGGCAAAAGTCCAGCCTGATCTCACCGCGTTTTCGGTGGTCGCACCCGTAGTTGAAGAAGAGCCGGTTGTGGCGGAGGCCGAAGCAGCCGCCGGACCGGAAGTCATCACCGAGAAAAAGGAAGAAGGCGAGGCTGCCGCTCCTGCCCCGACTGCGAAGGAAAAAGCTCCAAAAGAAAAGGAGCAGAAGAAATAGCGTTGATCGCGGATCGCGGATTGCGGATTGCGGATTGAGCGGTTGTGGAAAACCATCCACAAATTCGCCTCATCGCGGGTCTTGGAAATCCGGGCTCCGAATACGCGGCCACGCGTCACAACATTGGCTTCATGGTTGTCGATCAGCTTGCGGCGCAGTTTGGGTCGACATGGGAAAAATCCGTCCCGCAGGCGCGGGAGGACGCGCTCTCAGCAAAATGTGGCGCTGTGCTTCTGATCAAACCTATGAGCTTTATGAATCGGAGCGGTTACCCGCTTTTTACGGTTGCGCAGTTCTACAAAATCGAGCCGCAGCAAATTCTCATCGTACTCGATGACCTTGCCCTGCCGCTGGGCCGTCTGCGCCTGCGCGCGCATGGTGGATCGGGAGGCCACAACGGTCTTGAATCAATCATCGTCCAATTCGGAACCGAGGAGATCCCGCGCTTGCGTGTCGGGATCGGCCAGGCGCCACGCGAAGGATACGTCGATTACGTACTGAACCGATTTTTCGACGAAGAGAAACCGCTCGTTAGATCCACAATCGGCCGAGCTGTGGACGCGGTGAAATGCGCGATTGACAACGGGCTTGTTTCCGCGATGAACACTTTCAACAAAACCGAAACCGAAGAAGCATGAACCGCCGTTATGAAGCGCTGCTGGTGTTGAACGCCCAGGGCAAAGAAGAAACCGTCAGGGAAATCATCGACCGATTGGAATCGGAGTTTCAAAAAGAAGGTGCGCAAATCGAACAGGTGCAAAAAATGGACAAGCGCCAGTTCTCCTATGTGGCCGGTCCTCTGGATTCCGGATATTACGTGAACTTTGTCTTTGTTGCCGATCCGGGAGTAATCGCGAAGCTGCAAGCGAAATTTAAACTCGACCCGGAAGTGTATCGTCAGAATTACGAACGCCTGCCCGAGAAGAAGGAAAAGCCCGGAAAAAAGGTGGCGAAAGGAAAGTGATTTCGGTATAACGCGACCATGGCCAGTTTTAACAAAGTCATTCTGCTTGGAAACCTCACCCGCGACCCCGAAGTGCGTTACACACCCAAGGGCAGCGCAGTTTGCGATCTAGGCGTTGCCGTCAATCGCGCTTACACTACCGACAGTGGAGAAAGACGTGAGGAAGTCACGTTTGTCGACGTTGTACTCTGGGCGCGCCTTGCGGAGATTGCAGGTGAATATCTGAAGAAAGGACGGCCAGTGTTTATCGAGGGCCGCTTGCAAATGGACACCTGGGACGACAAACAGACCGGGCAGAAGCGAACGAGATTGCGTGTAGTGGGCGAGACCATGCAGTTGCTGGGCGGTCGTCCCGGTGGAACTGCCGCTGCCGGCGAGACGGCTGGGGAAAATCGGCAAACCAGCGCACCGCCCAAACCATCAGCACGCGCCGAGCCCGACGAGGACGAGATCCCATTTTAGTGTAGCGTAAGCCTCTGACTCGCCGCGGCGAGCGGGAACGCTCGCGTTACTCCCTATCATGAACGCGACTGAAGCGTGCATTGCGCTCAACATGTTGCCGACCGTTGGGCCTGTGAGACTGCGGAAGTTGCTTGAAGTTTTCAGGGAACCGCAACAAGTCCTCGTGGCAAAACGCAGCGAGCTTCGCAAGGTGGAAGGAATCGGTAACGAGGTTGCAGACCAAATTTCGACGTGGGAATCCACCGTCGATCTCGCTGCAGAGCTTAAACGCGTGCGCGATTTCGGAGCGACCGTAATCACGCAGGAATCGCCATCGTATCCTCGGCCATTGCGGGAAATCCACGCGCCGCCCATCGTGCTCTATGTCTGGGGCGAACTGCAGGAGCGCGATCACCACGCCATCGGAGTTATCGGCGCGCGGCGAACCACGCATTACGGAATGGAATCGGCGAAAAAGCTGTCGTATCAGCTGGCGTATGCCGGATTGACTGTTATTAGCGGACTCGCGCGCGGTATCGATACGGCCGCCCATCAAGGAGCGCTCGCCGCAAAGGGACGAACCGTTGCAGTAATCGGTGCAGGATTAGCCAAACTCTATCCGCCGGAGAACGCCGTGCTGGCCGAGAAAATTAGAAGCGGAAATGGCGCAATCGTGTCGGAGTTCTCGATGGCCGTTGAACCGGATCGCCAAACTTTCCCAATACGAAACCGGATCATTTCAGGATGGAGCCACGGAATTCTTGTGGTGGAAGCTGGTTTGAATAGCGGGGCGCTGATCACCTCGGCGCAGGCGCTGGAACAAGGGCGCTCGGTTTACGCGGTGCCCGGCCATATCAACGCGCCGAGCGCCATGGGATCGAACCGTCTCATCCAGCAGGGCGCGAAGCTGGTCATGGATGCGAGTGACATACTGGACGATTTGCAGATTCTTCTACCCGACACGAAACCGTCACCGGAGGCCGCTGTGCGACCGTTGCCGCCGCTTTCGGAGGAAGAGCGGCGCGTTTATGACGCGATTGAGCAGACCGAAACACCCATTGACGATATCGCCGCTAAAAGCGAATTGCCGACCTCGATGGTTTCGTCCATATTGTTGCAGTTGGAGCTGAAACGCCTGGTCAAGCAGTTGCCCGGAAAATATTTCGTTAAGCTTGACTAAGCGAGAAACTTACCGCGCTGTTGACCGCGCAGGCAAACTGCTCTGACTTGCAAAGATCCCCCACCTGAGTTCGATTCCTGCCCCATGCCCAAGTCCCTCATAATTACGGAGAAGCCTTCGGTCGCGAGCGATATCGCCAAGGCAGTCGGCGGTTTCAAGAAGGGCAAAGACTATTACGAGAACGAGAAATACGTGATCTCCTGGGCAGTCGGCCACCTATTTGAACTCGCAGTCCCTGCTTCGATGAAAGACCAGGACAAATGGGACATGAAGAAGCTGCCTATTATGCCGGCGGAATTCGCGCTCGAGCCCGCGGAGAAAATGACCGGTCGCGCCAATGTTCTTCGCAAGCTCATCAGAAACAAAGATGTTTCGGAACTAATCAATGCATGCGACGCGGGCCGAGAAGGCGAATTGATCTTTCGCTACATTGCCCAATACGCGGGGACGAAAAAGCCTATCAAGCGTCTCTGGTTGCAATCGATGACCCCGGAGGCGATCCGCGAAGGGTTCGCGCGATTGCGTAGCGATGCTGAGATGCAACCGCTGGCCACTGCGGCTCGCAGCCGGAACGAGGCCGACTGGCTCATCGGTATTAATGCAACCCGCGCATTCACTTTACGACTGAGCGGCGGCCGCGGAAGCACAGTCACTTCGTTAGGCCGCGTACAGACGCCCACACTGGCAATCATCGTCGACCGCGAGAACAAGATTAAGGACTTTAAACCGCGTGACCTGCACGAGCTCCACTCCAGATTCCGCGCCGCTGCTGGCGAATATGAAGGGCGCTGGTTTGATGAAGCATTTCAGAAAGACGAGGACGAAACCGAGAGAACCAAAAGACTACTCCACCGTCTGCAATTGAACTTCCCTGATGCGCAGCAGCAGCTTGACACTAAAAACGGCTCGCTGTGGGACGAGCATCGCGCCGCGCCGCGATTGTGGCACCGCGAAATCGCTGAAGCCATCCAGCGGAAGTGCAGCGGCAAACACGGTGTCGTCGAGTTGGAAGAAAAGAAACCGATTACGCAAGTTGCTCCTCAACTCTACGATCTCACTGCATTGCAGCGCGAAGCGAATAATCGGCTTGGGTTCTCTGCAAAACGCACGTTGCAAATTGCCCAGGCGCTTTATGAAAGGCACAAGGCGATCACGTATCCGCGCACAGATTCGCGCGCTTTGCCGGAAGATTATCTTCCGACAGTCAGATCGACATTGAATAGCATCGACAACCCATTTGCGCGAAGAGTGCTCGACAATAATTGGGTCAAGCCAAACAAGCGCATCTTTAATAACGCGAAGGTCAGCGATCACTTTGCGATTATTCCGACCGCAACTGTTCCTCGCTCGCTCGACGATCAGGAGCGCGCGCTCTTCGACATGGTAACCAAGCGCTTCGTGGCCGTGTTCTTTCCGCCTGCGCAATACGAGAATACCACTCGGATTACCCGTGTGGAGGGCGAGCCCTTCAAGACGGAAGGGAAAATTCTGGTCGCGCCCGGATGGTTGGAGGTTTATGGGCGCGAAGCTACCGGTGACAAGCCCGAGGAGAATCTGCCGCCCGTTACTCAAGGCGAACACGTCGAAACGGTCCGTATTGAAATTAAGACTGAGCAGACGCGACCACCGGCCCGTTATAACGAGGCGACGATCCTCAGCGCGATGGAAGCGGCGGGAAAGCTTGTCGAAGACGAAGAACTGCGCGATGCGATGAAGGAGAAAGGGCTTGGCACGCCCGCGACGCGCGCATCCATCATCGAGACACTGATCTCAGCGCATTATCTGGTGCGACAAGGGAAAGAGCTGCAGCCGACGCCGAAAGCGATTCAGACAATCACCCTTCTCAAAAACGCGGTACCAGAATTAACCAGTCCGGAATTGACCGGCGAATGGGAATTTCGCCTGCACGAAATCGAACATCGGAAGCTCACGCGTGACGCGTTCATGCGCGACATTCGCGAGCTTACGAACGACATCGTCGGAAAAGCCAAACATTTTCATCCAGACGAACACATGCCGGACACCGAACCGTTCGGCAAATGCCCAAAGTGCGGTTCGCCTATCGTCGAACGGTTCAAGAGCTTCACCTGCACAAATGAGGAATGCGATTTCACAATTTGGAAAACCATCGCCGGGCGCTTGCTAAGCCGCGACGAATTTGAAACTCTCGTGCGCGAAAAACAGGTCGGCCCGTTGGGTGGCTTTCGTAGCAGGAAGGGCAAACGTTTCCATGCGCTGCTCAAACTCAGCGACGAGTTCAAAACAGAGTTCGATTTCGGACCAAACGGTCAAGAAAACGGCGCCGCGCAGCCGGTTGATTTTTCAGGACAGGAGCCGCTTGGCAAATGTCCAAAATGCGGTGGGCGCGTATTCGAATTTGGAATGAGCTACGTCTGCGAAAATTCAGTCGGCCCGGTAAAAAGCTGCGATTTTCGATCGGGCAAAGTCATTCTGCAACGAGCGATTGAGCGCGAACAGATGAACAAACTGCTCGCGACGGGAAGAACGGACTTGCTCCAACGTTTCATCTCGCGCAAGGGCAGGCCGTTCAAAGCCTTTCTCGTTTTGACCGACAAAAAAGATGTCGGTTTTGAATTTGAGAAACGCGAGCCGAAGTCGAAAGGAGAAAGAAAGCCCAGGATCGCTGCGCCGAAAATTGATTTCACTGGGAAGCAATCAGTGGGCAAATGTCCCAAGTGTGGCGGAAAAATTTTTGAAACTGAGACGAGCTACATTTGCGAGCGTTCACAGGCCGACCGAACTCCGTGCAAATTCAAGCTAAGCAAAACGATTCTCGGCCGCGACATTCCAAAAGAGCAGGCGGAAAAACTTCTCACCACAGGAAAGACGGATCTTCTCGAGGGCTTCATTTCAAAACGCGGCCGCCCATTCGCAGCGTATCTGAAGTTCGAAGACGGCAAAGTCGGGTTCGAATTCCCGGAGAAAACGGCGCGCGCATAAGCAGCGTTGCACGTGACTTTGTGCTTCACACGAGCGCCGCTCAAAACTAAAAAGCCGAAATTGTGCGGCAAAAAGCTGTCGTTGTCCTTCTTCTCGTACTGCTGTGTTACATTCTTGGACTGGTCACAGCTTTCTATTTTCCGACGCAGCTCGGCGCGGTTTTGACAACTGTCTTGCAAGGCAAAATTCGGCCGTTTGTTGTCAGCCGAAATTTCAACGAAACAATCGGCTACGTCACCGACAGAAAACCAGGGCCTGCTCTCAACGGCAACGCCAGTTACCTTGGCGAATACGCGGGGCAAACTTCGTACGGGTTGATAACCGTTCAGATACCGCAGCATTATCCGGCAGGCGCGCCGCTCGATGGCGACGCTATCAAAAAAGTAGAATCCATCTCGTATCCGGCATTCCTCAAGTTCCTTCAAGACCGGTCGGCGAAGCCTTTAATTATTTGGGTCCACGGCTACCGGCTTTCATTTCCTGTAAGCACAGCGTACTGCGCGCAGGTCGCGCGCGACTTAGATATCGATGCGAACGTCGTTACTTTCGATTGGGCCAGCAGCGAATCTGTGCTCGCTTACACGCGCGACGTGCAGCAGGTACCGCAATCGACGCAGCATTTGGTGAGTCTGCTGGAGACAATCAACAATGAAGTTAAGCCGGAGAAAATCATCATCATCGCACACAGCCTCGGTTGCCGCCTCGCCTGTCTCGCCTTGCAAGAATTATATGAGAATCCAAGTACGCGAAATTTGAAATTAGATCACGTCGTGTTTCTGGCGCCCAACGTCGATAGAGAAGAATTCAATCAAAACTTTAAGTCAGGTCTGCAGGCGCTGGTGAAAAGGCTCACGATCTATGTTGCCTCTGACGATAACGTGCTCCTGCTGGGCAAACTTTTATACAACGTCGATTCAATCGGTCTGCCGGAACAATTCTCGCCCGACACGAATCTGGACGAAATTCAAACGTTCCTCTATTACGAAAAACAGGTTCCGGGGAAAATCGATCTCGTGGACGTTTCGTTTTCGAAAAAAGATTTTCTCAGGAAACACCGTCTATTTCTCGAACGGCCAGTCATGGAAGACTTGTTTTGGCTTATCCACGACGATTACCCAGCAGCAAAACGGCATCTGTTGAAATACCAGGGAACACACAACCCGACTGATTACTGGGTGATCCCGCCTTAAAGTGCGGCTTTATTAACAAGCGAGTAGCTGTAGTCACGGCTAGTCGTTCGGCTGTGCCGGTTCGATCTCCTGTTGCACCTGATGCACCATTGCCACTGCCGCGATCAGAATAATCGCAGCAGCGACCTGGTGCACGTGAAGGCTTGCATGGAAAACGCCCCAGGTGATGCACACGGCGGCGAGCGTTTGCATCATTTCAAAATAACCAGCAGTTGACGCGCGCGTGAGACGCAATCCTTGGAAATAAATCAGGAGCGGAATTCCGCCTGAGATTGACGCGAGGCAAAACAGTAACACGATCGCCTTCCCCGTGTGCGCCTGCGCAGCTGCAGGCCACAGCGCCGCGCCATCTAGTTTTCCGTACGCCAAAAGAATCAGCGTCATGCAGGCGAGACCCACGACGATGCGCATGCTGGAGGCGAGGCGAAGCGACATCCCCATCATTACGCCTCGACCGGCGACTGTTGAAAGGCCCCAGAACAGCGCGCAGATCAAAGCGTACCCTGTACCAAGATTTAGCCCTGCCTGCTCAAATGAAACTCCGATCATGCTTGGATTAGTAACGGAGACGAAGACGCCAGCGACGATCGCGACGGCAGCATAAAAGAAAAACTGCCGTGCGAGCCGGTCACCAAAAAGCAGAAACGCGCCGATGGTTGAAATAACGGGTTGGATGTTCAGGATGACATTCACCACGGTGGGATTCCCGTACTTCAACGACAACGTGAAAAAAATTGTGCCAACCGCAGAGCCGGCGAACCCGGAGAAAAGCAGAAACCCCCATGTGCGCGCCCGGATTTTTGGAACCTCATGCAAACGCGGGATAAGAATCGGCAAAAACGTGATGAGAATGAACACGTGTTCCCAAAAAACAATCACCCTCGCATCGAACAGCTCGTTAAGCGGAATGCGCCAAGCGCTTTCCGTGCCCCAGAGCCCAGCACCGAGACCGACCAGCCACGGGCCATAAGCTGCTCTCTTTACTGTGCGCTGTTGCATTTCGAAAAGCGTGTATCCTGCCGATGGGCTCCGTCAATTCAGGACATCACCCGCCCATTTTTTGGGAACAGCGATGCGACGACGCATCGCACTCCAAAAGCACTTCGTGCGAAATCAACTGGCTAAAGTCGCGTCGCTCTTTGTCGCCGGTTTAGATAGATGAAAATTAAACAGGCATTGACGCCACAACTTATGGTGTGGTAATTAGCTGCTCAACACTATGCGTTGCCCCAAGTGCGGGTCTCGTGACGACAAGGTCATCGATTCCCGTCAATCGCGGGATGGATCCAGCATTCGTCGTCGACGTGAATGCCTGAAATGCAAATATCGTTTTACGACGTATGAAGAAACCGAGCGCTCGGATCTGCGCGTGGTGAAACGCGATAGAACGCATGAACCGTTCGACCGGCGCAAACTGGCTGGCAGCATCGCGAAAGCTTTCGAAAAACGTTCCGCCAGTCTCCTTACCTTGGAAGAGATGGTGGACGAGATTGTGCATGAGCTGGAAACGGGCGGACGCGAAGTGCCTTCGTCGATAATTGGCGCGAAAGTGCTCGAAAAACTCCGAGCAATCGATGAGGTGGCGTACTTGCGCTACGCCTCTGTGTACCAGCGGTTCCAGGATGTCGATCAATTTGTAGACGCCATTCATACGCTCGGCCATCGCGTAAAACCAAATGCGCTCCAGCGCGAATTATTTCCGCCTGAGACAGCGCAAAATTCCACGCCAGGGTCACGCCCCCGTTCTAGCAGCAAGAATCATGGTCGCATTTAAGGAAGAATTTCCATATCTCCGCACCAGTTCCGGGCAATTGTTCGAGTTTAGCCGCGACTGGCTGCACGCGGCGATCACACGCGCAGCTGACGAAGCTGGGTACCCGAGCTGGTGGCTCACCGATCACGTAACGGAAAGTATTGCTTTTTACCTGCAACTGCGAAACGACGAAAACGTGGTGGCCTTCAGCCAATTGTCACAAACCGTGCGCTATGTTCTAAACGCGATCGGCTACAAGGAAATTGTGCCGCACTTTGCGCCTTCGCCGCCGCCGATTTCCATTTCGTTGCTCGATATTGCGCGGCATGCCGGCGCAGGTTATGAGCTCGCGTTTTTTGATCTTTTGGAAAAACAGATCGCCGCCTTGGTTGCCACCCGTGTCGATAATCTTCAACTTTGTTCGCTTCAACCTTGCGTGAAGCACCTCCGCGGTGCGAAAACGTGGACGCGCGCCTGTGATGCGCTGCGCGAGGAAATTGTCTGCTTCGTCCGCGAAAGATTAACAACGGCGACTCATTTTCCGCGATTGAATTGTTCCGTGCATTAACCCCCATGCTGCTATAGGGCTCCAGGTTTCCGGTTTGAATTACCGTCAGAATGCGCAGATTTAGAGGGATGAGCTCGCTGGCGATCAGAACCATCAAAATCTCATGACCATTTTCGAGAAAATTATCGCACGACAAGTCCCAGCAAAAATCATTTGGGAGGATGAGGATGTCGTCGCTTTTCACGACGTCAATCCTCAAGCGCCTGTGCATGTTCTGATCGTGCCAAAAACGGTCGTTCCACGTTTGACCGACGCGACAGATGGTGACCGCGCACTACTTGGCAAATTGCTTCTGGTGGCACGCGACATCGCAAAGAAACTCGAGTTGACGAGCGGCTATCGAGTCGTGATTAACTGCGGTCCCGACGCTGGTGAAAGCGTGCCGCATCTACATGTTCACTTGCTCGGCAAACGTGCCCTCGCCTGGCCGCCAGGATAAGGCCGCGATCGGCTGTAGAGTGCGCTGTCCTCAGCGCATTTATCATCAAGCGCAAAACAAAAAATCCGCTGCGGAGGACATGTTGCCCAAATCGTTTTACACTCCTTTATTGCGCGCGTACGGCGCGGGCGGACTGCGAACCGGTTGGGAAGCGGTAGCTGAGGTGCCAGCTGCGAGCTCCGAGTCAGGCGTTGCCGAAGCAGCGAACGCTTCGACAACACGCAGGCGGCGAGGCGGCAGTTTCCATTTTCGCTGCTGGCCGGCGTCGCGAGAAACATATTCTTCCGCGTCGAAGGTTTGCTCCACCCACTTGGCGGCGCGCTCACGTAACTGCGCACAAGAGCGTAGGTGCAGCTTGTGTTTGATGTTTTCCTGATGGCTGTCAATCGTCTTCACGCTCAAACCCAACGATGTCGCGATCTGCCGGTTGCCAAACCCCGAGCCGAGCAACTGGAAAATGTGCATCTCGCGATTGGACAGTTCTTCAAGCCAAGCACCTGATCTTGGCATGCGATTATTTTTCGGCCGAGGCTGAAGCGATTTTTGGAATGCGCTCAACGCTACCTGCCGGCTCACGTAAATGCCGCCCTTCACAATCTCGCGAACAGCGATAGCCAGCTCTTCTCTGGCAGCTTGTTTCATCACGTAACCGTTCGCTTTCGCGCGCATGGCGCGCTCAGCGAAAATAGTTTCCGCAAGTGCGGAGTACACCAGGATGCGCAGCTGAGGCGTTTCGGTTTTTAGCTTTTTGATCAGTTTCAAGCTGTCTTCTGCGCCCAGCCGCAGCGCGGTCACCAATACTTGCGGCTGGCATTCGGCGATTTTACTCCGCACGTCCGATATGCTTTCAGCCTCGCCACATACCATCATGTCAGGCTGCGAATTGAGATAAGCGCTGATCCCGTAACGAAGCAGCGGTTGGTCATCGAGCACCAGGATTCGTATCTTTGCAGCTTCCATCTCACTAACACTTTACGGGAATTCTGGGGGAAAGTTCTTCAGATTTCTGTGCTGATTGAGGTCCTGATTTTTTTACCTAAGGTAAGCCTGAGAGACTTACCTAGGCTATTGGTCGAGTTGTTAACAGGAGCGCTTGACTTGTAGCCACCCTGGTGTGCGCCGTGCTGCCAGAGAGTGCAACACCCATCGGAGCGCCTCGAGTACAGTCAACGCGTTGGCATCCTCAAACGTGAAATTGACGTCCAGGTAGTTGAGGCCCTCCGCACGCCTAACCCTTGCAATACTCGGTGATAAGCGCAGCGGCATCGTTTGCGCCGCCGGCCGAGGCCGTTCGCCAGTCTTCGCAGGCGCCGGTCTTATCGCCCAGATAGAATTTTGAAATGCCGCGGCCGACGTAGATAGCACCATTTTTTTCTCCTGCATTGAGCTTGAGCGCCTGGTTGAAATCGGCCAGGGCTTCAGGAAATAATTTGAGGACATTTTTGACTACACCGCGGTTTTGATAGGCGTCGGCGAAGTTTGGATTGAGGCGGAGCGCGGTATCGAGGTCCTTCAAAGCCGCTTCGTTCCTGTCCAGTTTCTGTTCCACCGCGCCGCGATTGCTATAAGGGTCGGCATAATGCGAGTCTAGTTCGATGGCTTTGGTAAAGTCTTCGATGGCGCGCTCCGGCTGGCCTTGGGCGAGATAGACCGTGCCGCGGTTGCTGATCGAGCGCGTGATTTTGGCCTAAGGCAGTAGGTGAATTTGCCCCTAGACAATTAGTGGAGCGCGTCGGTTAGAGTGAATTCCTGGGCGACACCCCCAGGCAGTGATGAATCGGCGCTTTCAGCGCTAAACAGATTGCGGCGCCGTGGCTACAGAGGGTTTATCTGACGATCTCAGCTAAGAGGAATGCTGAGTCGCGATGGTCTATCTCTTTCCCAGACCGTTGTTGGATCGAGGCGCGACCCACGGTTCGGAAGCCCCTAGATTTTCGGCGGCCCATCTGCGTGCGAATTGCTTAAGCTCGGCTGCATTGTGGAGGCTCAGCTTGTGCTTAATTTTTTCGCAGTGGGTTTCGACTGTCTTGCGGCTTAGATGAAATTGCTCAGCTATCTCACGCGCACTGTATGACGCGCCCAGAAGTTGAAACACCTGCATTTCGCGATCGGACAGACGCTCGACGCCATCACGCGAGGCAATCGGTTTTTCGCGCAAGGTCCGCTGCACGACAGCTGCAGCGACTCGCTCGCTGAAATACAAGTCGCCGGAGAGGACCTTGCGCAGCGCTCGCAACACCTCATCGGTGACGTTTTCTTTCATGATGTAACCTGACGCGCCGGCACGCAGCGCGCGCTCGGCGAAAATCAATTCGTCGTACTGCGAAAGGACGAGCACCTTTACTTCGGGATGCTCGACCCTCAACGTTTTGATGAAGTCAAGCGCGTCGCCACCCTTCAAGCGCAGGTCAAGAACGGTCAGATTGGGTTTGCATTCTGCCACGAGTCGTTTGGCGTCCGAGATGTTGTCCGCGACTCCAACGCAAGCGAGGTCCGGCTGATTGTCGACTAATTGCCTGAGTCCACTGCAAAGCACCGGATGGTCCTCGATTATGACGACGCGCGATTTTTTTTGGCTTTGTTCTTGTGGATTCATGGCAGGCCAAAAAACGCAGGCTGCGCCTCCAACGGCACGCGGCAACTGACGATTGTTCCTTTGGCGGAGTTGGAATCCACTTTACAACAGCCGCCGATGCACTGCGCCCGATATCGCATGATCCGAAGACCCATCCCAGCCCCGTTCCCGTTGCCGTTCGCTTCGAAACCTTTTCCGTCGTCCCGTATCGTGAGGACCAACTCATTCCCGTTAAAAACGAGACCGATCTTCACGTCGTGAGCAACTCCGTGCTCCAGAGCATTGCGCATGGCTTCCTGGGCAATTCGATAGAGTTGGGCTGCCACAGGGGCGCTAATGGGTAAAGATGAAGAATCGGCCGTAACCGTCACCTTTACACTGCAGTTCTGACTCATATTCGTCGCCAGTGACCTGAGCGCCACCTTCAAGTCGCCCACTCCGTCGGCGCCTTCGAGAGTGCGCGCAGTCAGCCGCGCTTGCTTGGCTGCTTCATTGGCCAGCTTGGCGATCACGCCCGCCTTGGCAGCTTCGGCGGACTGATCGGTGCGTAGTTTTTCCTCAAGCAGTTTGGCGCACAAAGCGATGCCTACCAATTGTTGCCCTACGCCATCGTGCAAATCGTACGCGATCCGCCGTTGTTCGCGGGCACAACTCTCGATCACGTCACGTTCGAGCCGAGCGCGTTCCGCGACCTCCTTTTCAAGTAACGCGGTCCTCTGCTGTCTCAGTTGCTCAAGTTCATCGCGTTGCTGCCCGGCCACGGCCTCTGCCTCTTTTCGAGCAGTGATGTCCAGGCTAATTCCTGTAAGCCGCATCGGCTTTCCGTGTGCGTCTACTTGAACGCGTCCACGCGAGGCGATCCAGCGCACATTACCGTCGGCTAGAACAATCCGAAACTCCGCATCGTAACCTCGGCCGTTTTCGATCGCTTCCTTCAGAGCCTGCCGGACTTTATCGCGATCATCTGGGTGCCAGCGGGAAATTAGTTGCTCCGATGTGATCCTTCCGGAAACAGGAAAACCCAACTGAGCACGGCGCCCGGGCGTGACCCAGATTTGATCTTTGTTCAAATCCCACTCCCAGATTCCGAGATTGGCGGAATCCGCGGCCAGGTTGAGTCTCTTCTCGGTTATTTTCAATTCACGCGTGAGACGCGCTCCTCGAGCCATGTCGTTACTCAACTCATAACCCATCGCCAAAACGGTCGCCGTGTATGTGAATCCGAGGAAAAATGGGACTTCGACTAGGCCCCAGATCACCAGCGGAACGTGCCACGCCACAATCGCACCGAAGATCATGCTGCCGCCGACGAGCAAGGCGCGTCGCCGATCACCGCGTCGCCACACGGTGATTGTTGCGTCCACGGAAAAGATAAGCAGCAAAAGCAGACTGAAGTTACTAATCAGACCCCAGAGATTTGGCACGCCGACGGGCACTGAGATCATCTCACCGGCCAATGAGAAGTGGTAGATGTCTGTAATTGCGCGGAAATTAATGCTGACGGGAAAAATGAAATTGAGAATCAGTACGAGCGTTCGCAGACTGTAGATGCTCCACGCCAGCCAGCGTCGTCCGGCATGGAGATAGAGTTGCACGAAAGCCACAAACGACACCGTGAGCAACCACGTGGGCACATGCACCCAACGCACCGATAACTGGTATTGCTCCACCGTCCTGGCATTCATCATAAACAACTCGAATGCGGAGATGGCCGCCGCGGCAACCGCGCTCGAGGAAAACAACAAGTGTACCCAGCTGTCGCGCTGTTTGCACCAGACCACGCCATAGAACGCCGCGAGCGTCAGACACACTGCGGAATTCATCGACCAGAGGACAGTGATCCAACTCATCGGAATACGGCGGTTGATTTCCTAATCACCATCTACTTCGGATTTTTAGGGGCGAAGTTTCGAAGAAAATTTTGAAATCTGCGGGCTGCGGGGCCGTAGATTTTCAGTCTTATCACCGACCTTGCGTAACAACGACACTCATGAGATGATCGGCAGCAGTGAAACCGCAACCCCCCCTTGACGCCTGCCGTCATCTTAGTTGATGACGACACGCTGAACCGCTCCCTAATTAAGAATTTTAAGAACTTCGTGTCCCAATTTTCGGTAAGAACGATGAAAGCAAGAAGCGTTTAAAAATCTGTGAAACCAGATAACACTTCTAACAGACAATTTCAGGATCAGTTTCTGACGACGCGCTGGAGCATCGTTTTGTCCTGCGCCGACTCTGGAACTGATGAAAAGAAGGCGCAGGCTGCGCTTGCTGAGCTTTGCAAAATTTATTGGCGACCTGTTTTCGCCTTCATCTGCCGGCAAGGGCATTCCGTTCCTGATGCACAGGATTTAACGCAGGACTTTTTCGCCAAGGTCATCAAGGGTCGTCTCCTCCAGGGCGCTGATCGTAACAGAGGCAGATTCCGGTCACTTCTGCTTACGGCGTTGCAGCGTTTCCTGCATGACGAAGTCGATAAGCGTCACGCGCACAAACGTGGCGGCGACTTACGTTTCGTTTCCTGGGATGATTGGATGACAGAGGCGCCATCCCACTTGTCGATTCCAGAGCTGGAATCGGACAAATGGTCGCCAGAAAGAGTTTTTGATGTGCGGTGGGCGGCGACAGTGGTCGAGCGCGCGCTGCGGCGATTGGGCGACGAGTGTGAGAAGCGCGGCCGACGACGCGTCTTTGATGTGTTGAGCAGTTGTCTCGCTGCGGAGCGGCAAGATGTATCGTACGCAACACTTGCCAGGATACTCGGCCTTCGCGAGACGGCAGTGAAACCTCTTGTGCACCGCATGCGTGATCGTTATCGCGCTCTGCTCCGCGAAGAAGTCGCTCAAACTGTCGGGGGAGCCAATGAGATCGATGACGAATTGCGCTATCTCTGCGCAGCGCTAAGTGCCGCGAAATAGCTGGCGGGGAAAATCGGAGTTTCTCGCCTTCGCGCGCAAGATCGCATGCAATAGACCAAACGCGTTGCAGCTTGCGAAGATTTTTCGCCAATGCATCGCGCTGATTGCGACAGAGCCGCGCTGTGTCATCGGTGGTTAAGTTTCTAAAATTTCTTAGGAACTTCACCTCCGGAATTTTCGGATAAGAATACTCAAACCACACAGCGTGCTTTTTCGCAGTTTTTACGCAAACAATTGACGCCAGGCCTGATAAATAAAAAAATATTCGACAATGATTTGATTTTGCTTTGCAAGGGTTTGCAACACGATCTACTATCTTTTCCCTTTCTCCTTGCATGAGTTCGCCCAACGCTTCTGTTTCCCTCCCCCTCCAGAATGAAACGGGCATCTGCCCAAAGTGTGGATCGGCATCGCGAGTTGGTCGCAGTCTTTGTCTGAACTGTCTTCTCTCGGCGGGTATTGACACCAACGGCGATGGCACGCAGGCCGAGGAAACGCTCGATGACTTGCTGGGTAAAATTGACGGACCCGACACAGATTGGCACCTGGGCAACTATCAAATTCTGGAAGAAATCGGACGCGGCGGGATGGGCGTGATTTATCGGGCCCGACAACGGCATTCGCGCCGCGTTGTCGCGCTGAAGCGCATTTTATCTTGCCACGCGGATTCGCAGGAGACGCTGATGCGCTTCCGACGTGAAGCGCAGGCTGCGGCCAACCTCGATCACCCGAACGTTCTGCCCATTTATGAAGTCAGCGAGAGCGAAGGGCTGCCGTTCTTCAGTATGAAGTTCGCCGGGGGCGGCAGTTTGCTCGAAGCGGCCCCGACGTTGCGTCGCGAGCCGCGTCGCGCTGTGGCATTGATGGTGAAGGTTGCACGGGCAGTGCAATACGCGCATGCGCAAGGAATCCTCCATCGCGATCTTAAACCCGGAAACATTTTGTTGGACGGCGGCGGCGAACCGCTGGTCAGCGATTTCGGATTAGCAAAATGGCTTCAGCCAAACAGCGATTTGACGCGCACACCCAGCATTTTCGGAACACCAGGTTACATTGCACCTGAGCAAGTGAACGGCTCAAACGGCAATCTTACGCCCGCTGCCGATTTATACAGTTTGGGTGCGGTTTTGTTCCACCTTTTAACAGGCCGGCCGCCATTCACCGGTGAGCACGCGCTGAAAGTGATTCAGCAGGCAAGTGAAAAGCCCGCGCCGAAACTGCGGAGCGTAGCGCCGGCGCTTGATCGCGATCTGGAAACAA
>Ga0209577_10002474_pt1 | contig 17786 bp, 19 predicted proteins | sample GraSoiAngelo_109_FD_185874 | JGI IMG/M metagenome (GOLD analysis project Ga0209577, IMG submission 185874) | Grasslands soil microbial communities from the Angelo Coastal Reserve, California, USA - 14_0903_12_20cm (SPAdes) (version 2) | ecosystem: Environmental > Terrestrial > Soil > Grasslands...
AGGCGCTCGAACAGTTCCGCGATGAACACAAGCGCGAGCCGAGCGCGGGCGAGCGCGCGGGGGTGATCATCGTCGCGGCCAAAAGCGTGGGTCGCTCGCTCTTCTTCGCGCTGTTGGTCATCACGGTCAGCTTCATTCCAGTGTTCTCGCTCACCGCGCAGGAAGGCCGTCTCTTTAAGCCGCTCGCTTTCACAAAGACCTTTTCGATGTTCTTCGCCGCATTTCTTGGGGTGACACTGGTTCCCGTGCTGATGGTGCTCTTGATCCGCGGCAAAATCACACCCGAGATCAAAAATCCGGTGAATCGATTCTTGATCTGGGCGTATCAACCGGTCGCGAATTTCGTGCTGCGCTATCGCATGTTTACGATCGCCTGTGCCGTAATCCTTCTTGCGCTCACGATTTTTCCGTTCAAGAAACTTGGCAGCGAATTCATGCCGCCGCTCAACGAAGGCACTCTGCTTTACATGCCGACGGCAATTCCGGGAATGTCGATTGCCGAGGCCGCGAAGATTTTGCAGATCCAGGATCGCCAGCTCAAAAAAATTCCGGAAGCGGTGACCGTATTCGGAAAAGCAGGCCAGGCAGATACGCCAACCGATCCCGCGCCGCTGTCGATGTTCGAAACCGTTGTCACGCTTAAGCCGCCCGATCAGTGGCGAAAAGGAATGACCTGGGACAAGCTGCTCGCGGAGCTGAACGCCAACATCAAGACGCCCGGCATGGCGAACATTTTCTGGATGCCGATCCAGACGCGCACCGAAATGCTCGCCACCGGTTTCCGCAGCGTGCTCGGGGTAAAAGTTTTCGGCCCCCATCTCGATCAGATCCAAAAGCTGGCCGTGCAAGTCGAAAAAGAACTCGCTGATTTGCCAAACACGCGAAGCGCTTTCGCTGAGCGGACCGTGGGCGGCTATTTCCTCGACTTCACCGTCAACCGCGAAGCCGCGGCGCGGTACGGTTTAAGAGTCGGCGATGTGAACGATATTGTTGAGTCGGCCATCGGCGGCAAAAACATTACGACCACCGTTGAGGGACGCGAGCGCTACCCGGTCAACGCGCGTTATGCCCGCGATTTTCGGCAGGACATCGACGCACTCAAACGCGTGCTTGTCGCCACGCCCACCGGTGCGCAGGTACCTATCGACTTGCTCGCTGACATTCGCTATAAGACCGGTCCTCCCTCCGTGCGCAGTGAGAATGGAAAATTGGTCGGGTTTGTTTTTGTGGACATCACCACAAGCGACATCGATGGCTATGTGCGCAAGGCGTCGCAACAGCTGAGCCAGCGCATTCAGTATCCGCCAGGCTATTACATTTCGTGGGCGGGCCAATTCCAATATCTGCAAGCGGCCAAGGAGCGGCTCAAGATCGTGATCCCCTTAACGCTGCTGATCATTTTCGTGCTCCTCTACATGAACACGAAATCGGTGATGAAAACTGTAATCGTGTTACTCGCCGTGCCGTTCTCGTTGATCGGCGCTTTCTGGTTTCTTTACATCCTCGGCTACAACATGAGCGTCGCCGTTTGGGTTGGACTCATCGCGCTTGCTGGACTCGACGCCGAGACAGGTGTCGTCATGCTGCTCTACCTCGATCACGCATGGGAAAAATTCCGTGGTGAAGGTCGGATGAACAACACGCGCGATTTGCACGACGCCGTGATTGAGGGCGCGGTGGGGCGCGTGAGACCGAAAATCATGACCGTTTGCGCAATTTTGTTTGGATTGCTCCCGATCATGTGGTCGCCCGCGACGCAGGCCGGCGCCGACGTCATGAAGCGCATCGCCGCGCCCATGGTTGGCGGAATCGTTACTTCGGGAATCCTCGAGCTGCTGATCTATCCGGTGATTTACGTTATCTGGCGTAAGCGCGAACTGCCCGACCAAACTGAAGAACCAGCGCCTCTGATTCCACCTGCCTTGGTCGCGCAACTTTCCAAGTTGCGATGGAGCAAGTTGAAAACTCTCCCGCAATAAAATGGATCGCTCCTAATCGCCGCGATCCGCGCGCTCTTTTAGCGCAACTGACAATCGGGCCACGTCGGCGAGTCGGGTGCGTTCAGCGGGCTCATCGGTGCCGGGACGGGCGCGGCTGGATCGGGCAGGCCGATGCGCTTGTTCACCCAGTGCGTCTGGTACGCCCACGCGGGAAGCGGTGCTGCCTTCGATGTGCACGACCAATTGTTAAAGTGGAGGTTCACGAGATAAAAATCCCGTTTCAGTTTCCGGATTACCTCGAGAATCTTTGAATCGTTATAGCCGTGCATCTCCACCGTGATTTGCGGAATTGATGCGAGCAGCTCCTCAGGGGCCGCGAGAAGCGTGTCCCATTCTGCGCCCTCAATGTCCATCTTGATGATCAGGCGCCGCCCGGTGTCGCCGTTTTTTCTAATCTGGTTTTCCAGCGTGTCGAAGAAACGCGAGTTCCCATGGCCGGTCCGATCGCCGACGCATTCGTCGTGAAACACGAACGTGCCGCCATTGCAGATTGGTCGCGCCGGATCAAAACAGTCGTACTGATGCACGGGAACGTGATACCGGCGCGACACTTCGCATCCCCAATCGTCGTTCGTGCCAACGCCGTACGAGTAAGCTGCATCAAGCGGCTCAATCAGGTTCTCGCACATCAGGTATCCGCCGTCGTTGGCGCTTCCGAAGCGTTTGAACGTGCAGTTTTTCAACGTGACCGGCTGAAGTTCCGCAAGGATTGCCTCGCGCAGCCTGCGCGCCGGGACCCGGTGCACCACATCATCAACTGCAATGGCGGTCGCCGCTGCGAGAGCGATGATGACGAACGTGATGCGGACCCACGGTCTTTTCTTCAAAATGTTTTGCATGGATCGCGGCTGGTTAGGGCTACTCTTCAAAGCGTGGCACGAAATCAAGAGAGTGACTCAATAGGTGCGAAATGAAATTTCCAAATGCCACACTGATTTTGATATTCCTGGCTGCTAGGTTCGCAATTGTCGAATCCTCAAGTGGCCACGGCTTTGCGGGCGCGCGTTTTTTTCCAGCAACTCTCTCGACCGATGATCCGTTCGTGAACGATGAACTGTCGCTTCCCACTGTCTTTACGATGAAGACTCCAGAGGGCCGCGAGACGAACATTGCGAGTGACATCGCAAAACGAATTACACCGAATCTCGGCATCGAGCTCGGCGAAGAGTTCGTCGATCTTAGTCCAAAAGGCGAGCACGAAGTGAGCGGCTTTGGCAACGTCGAGCTTGGCGCAAAGTATCAGTTTTTTACGAGCGAAAAACACGAAACAATTTTCTCGCTTGGCGCAGACGTCGAGATCGGCGGAACAGGACAGAAGCGGGTCGGCGCGGACAGCTTCAGCACGTGCACGTCTGCATTTTTCTTTGGCAAAGGCTTTGGTGACTTGCCCGATACTCTCCTACTGTTGCGGCCGGTTGCCGTGACCGGTTTGGTCGGCGTTGTCATCCCAACAAGCGCCAGCACGCGAATGAGCGATGGAGAGATTGAGCGCCACCCAAACGTGCTACAATTCGGTTTCGCATTGGAATACTCGCTCATCTACTTGCAAGAACAGGTAAAGGACATCGGCCTAGGTGCTCCCTTCGACCGGCTCATCCCGCTCATAGAACTTTCGTTCGACACGCCGTTGAATCGCGGACAGAGGGGTGAGACCACGGGCACGATCAATCCCGGCGTGATCTGGTCGAGCAAGTACATACAATTCGGCGTGGAAGCAGTGGTTCCAATTAATGAGCGAACCGGGAAATCGGTGGGCGTGATTGGCCAATTGCATTTCTATCTCGACGATCTGTTTCCGCACAGCCTGGGCCGGCCGTTGTTTGGTTGGAAGTAAAAGATGATCCGAAAACAACTCATCTCTCTTGCGGTTGGATTATTCAGCTTGCTGGCGATGGCGATGCCAGCCGACGGGCACGCGTTCATGGTTCGCGCAGAGCCACGTGTAGGTAGCAAGGTGAAAAAAGCGCCAACCGAAGTGCGAATCTGGTTCAGTGAACCTGTTCGCTCCATTTTGAGCAGCATCAAGGTCTTTGACGAGAACGGAACGCAGATAGACAAGAAGGACGCGCACCTGGATCGCTCCAATCGCGCTTTACTTCATCTCTCACTGAGATCGGTCCTCGCGCCAGGCATATACAAGGTGATTTGGCGCGTGACCTCCGTGGACACGCATGTCACCAATGGCGATTTCAGATTCCAAATCATTCCGTAATCCGAGCAGACGCACTAACACTTGTATGATCAGCTTCGCACCGGGCTGTCATCCAACCAGCCAGCGCTCTGAGGATCTGCAGTTCGCGCTGCTGCTCACGTACATCACCCTCGGCTGGATGACGATCGAAGGAGCTGCATCGCTCGTGCTCGGCTGGGCGTCGAAGAGTTTGTTGCTCGAAGCTTTCGGCATCGATAGCGTCATCGAACTTTTCAGCGCAGCAGTGTTGCTGTGGCGCCTGCGAGTTGAAGCGAGCGGCACCGCGACATCCGAATATGTGAGTCTTGTTGAGCATCGCGCAGCGCGTTTGATCGGCTACTCGCTGTATGCCTTGGTTATTTACGTGATTCTCAATTCCGGCTACGGATTGTTAATCGCCAAGCGCATCACCGACACAGACGAAAGCGTCTGGGGCATTCTCATCGGGGTTGTCGCAAAAATTGGAATGCCGATCCTCGCGGGTTACAAATTGAAAGTCGCAGCCCGACTGAATTCTCCGGCGCTGCGAGCTGACGCAGTCGAATCAATCACGTGCGGTTATCTGTCGATCGTTTTGATGATCGGCTTGGCGGCGACCTGGTTGCTCGATTGGTGGTGGCTGGACAGCGTCGCCGCTCTCGCATTGATACCATTTCTCATCAAAGAGGCGAGTGCAGCAATTCGTAGTGAGTCTTGCTGCCGGACTAAGTAATTCAGCGGGCAAAACGCCGCTCTACTTACCGCAGTCGCAACTTTTCCCGCAATTGCATTCTTTGCCGTTATTCATCGGGCAGTTCTTGCCGGTCGTTTTGCAATTCGGCTTGTCCGCCGCAAAACCCAGCGTGCAAATCGCTGCCGTCAGAATCGAAAACAAGATTTTCATGTAATCCTTCATAGCTTTAATCTTGTCCGCGGTACATCGTGGCGCTAGCAAAAAAAGAGGATCCCACGGCCGCATCGATCCCCGTTTGCCTCGTTGGAGTTCTATCAAAAAACATCCGCGTTCATTCCTTTATGGCAGTCGTGTTCTTGCTGTGGCTGGTGATTGTAGGCTTTGAGATATACCCCAGCCTCAGTTCTCGATAGACGGGAAGACGGCAATCGTTCAATCCTGAGCTATCTGCGAAGGCGCGCGCTGCCACGGCAATTTCCCTTCGATCTCCAGTTGGAGTGACAAACTCAGGAACGTGCGGATCAGCACGATTAGCCCTAGAACGGCCACGTTTTGCATCGTCGGCGCGACAACTACGGTCCGGATTAGGTCACCGGCGATAAGAAATTCCAAGCCGAGCAAAATCGCGCGTCCCACATCCTGACGGTAGCAGACATAATAATTGCCGGCGCCATGCGCGCGACGAAGTGCAAGACGCACCGTGGCAAAGAGCGCGCCGCCTACAACGATAAGTACGCCCACGCCATCCACGCTGGTGCCGACCATGTCCATAATCTGCCGAAAATTTTCCATGGCTGTCCTTATTGCCGGAAAGCGCGCTGATTTTCAATACAGTTTACTGACAGCGCCTGCTAGTTCGGCCGATTACTGTAGCCACCGGCCTGTGGCCGGTCCCTCTGATCCGCAACGAACGCCCGATGAACGAACGGCCCACAGGGCCGTGGCTACAAGCGCACATTTAGTAGAATCATACCTAGCTCTCGAGAACGACGCAGGCGATCGCATGATGCTCGGTATGGCTGAGAGTGATGAGGGCCGACGTTACGCCGCGTTTCGCAACGAGCTCATGCGCAGGTCCCGAAAAGATGAGATACGGCTCGCCGCTCTCTTTTTTTTGGATGTCGATGTTGCGCCAGCCCATTGCCTTGCCGATGCCAGTACCGAATGCCTTTGCCACCGCTTCCTTTCCTGCGAAGCGCGCAGCCAGATGCCGCGCCGGGAATTTCATCGACATCGAATATTCAATCTCGCCATCCGTAAAGACGCGATGAAGAAAACGGTCTCCAAATCGATCGATGGAACGTTGAATGCGCGCGCACTCTACAAGATCGACACCTATACCGATCACGCTCATCTGGAAGTATCAAAGCGCTTAGCCACTTGTCTGACGCGAACTGTTTCGCCTCTCCCTTCCCAAGGGCTAGGTGAGCCAAATATGTTCTTACCTTTCCAAGGGGAGAAACGAATACAGCGAGCACCAATACTCATCCGGGATAATTCGCCATCGCGGCGAGCATTTCTTTTACGGCGCTTTCAAGGCCCACCCGCATCGCGCGCGAGACGATGGAGTGACCAATATTGAGCTCGGTCAGAGATGGAATCTGATGGATAAGCGCGATATTTTTGTAATTGATGCCGTGGCCTGCGTTGACCTGGAGATTTGATTCCGATGCTGCACGCGCCGCGGCCCGCAGTTGTTCCAGTTCTTCCTTTTGAATTTTTTCCGTAAACGCGTTCGCCAGTCTGCCGGTATGCAGCTCCACCATTTCAACGCCGAGCTCGGCCGCCGCATCGACCTGGTCCAAAGTGGGATCGATAAACAGGCTCACCCGAATTCCAGCAAGTTGCAGACGTTTGATAGCCGGTTCGAGTTCCTTGCGTTGAGCAATGACATCAAGCCCGCCTTCAGTGGTGACTTCTTCACGTTTTTCGGGAACGAGGCAGACCTCCTCTGGCTTAATGCGCAGAGCAATATCAATGATCTGCTCCGTGTTTCCCATCTCCAGGTTCAGTTTGGTCATTATGCTCTGGCGCAGACGCTCGATGTCTCGATCCTGAATGTGGCGCCGATCAGTGCGCAGATGGGCAACGATCCCGCCGGCGCCGGCTCGCTCGCAAATTGAGGCCGCCAAAATCGGATCGGGCTCAGCATTCTTTGATTCCGGCATGGTGGCATAACGCGCCTGCCGCAACGTCGCCACATGATCGATGTTCACTCCGAGGCGCAAACTGCTCATTTAACCGCGCCAAATAGGACTCACTCACTGAGCTAGAGCAAGTGCGAAGATCGGAACATAGCCTTGCAGCCTGTTGTGGCCAGCGGGTTTGAAGCCCGCTGTGTGACCCGATTTCAGCGGAGGTGCAACTCTGCTGGGGACAGACCTGGAAGTCTATGTTCGTTCAGCGACCGCTGGGGGTTGGTGAGGGTGTAGTGGGCTCCTCGGTGGTTTGCGCCTTCGTCTTCGTCGATGTCTTTGTAGATTTTCGGTGGGTTGTCCTGGCCGTTTCCTTCGTTTTCTCGCCTGTACCTTCGACGGTTTCCTTGGTCTTTTTGGCTACAGTCTCAGCTGTCTCCTTGGTTTTCTCTCCCACTGTTTCTGCGGCCTGCTTGGTTTTCTCCGCTGCGGTTTCGACGCCTTCCTTAACTTTTTCTCCTGCTTTCTTTGCCCCCTGCTTTATGTCTTGGGCCGTCCCTTCCTGCCCAAACGCGGCTAACGCTGTCCCCCCGATCAGAGCGACGATCAAAGTCGTGATTTTCATATTTGCCTCCTCATCTGTAATCCTACACAAAACGGTTCGGATCAGGCATGCCAGTCGCGCGCATGCGTAAGGAGTTCAGCATGTAATTGGGCTCCCACCTGCTACGCGGGCGACGGCTCAGGTTCGTGCGCGGCGCAACACATGTATTGGTGCATTCGGGCAAGCACCGATAAGGGAACGCCGAAAATATAAAGCGTTGCGATGAAGCCATAGGCAAATGTCAGGCGGGCGGCTCCGATTGCTTCATAGCGCCGGGGACTTACCACAATTCGCTTCTTGCTGTGTACCACACGCCCATAACGATGAAGCCGGCGAAAAAACTCCACGTCTTCCATCAACGGCACCGTGGGAAATCCACCGACATCAACAAACGCGGTTCGCCGGCAGAAGATTCCGTGGTCGCCGCATCGCATGCGGAGCAGCATGCCTGCATAATGCGCTAGATTGTCCGTTAACCGATAAATCAAGGCTCCCGGCAGGCGAATCCGGAAATAGCCACCGACAACATTCGAATCCTCCATGATGCGCATAATCTCGTCCAAAGATTGCGATGGTAGCTCAACATCAGCGTGGACAAACCAAAGGATGTCGCCACGCGCGGCATTCGCCCCGGCATTCATTTGCCTGGCACGATCCCGCTGACTCTCAACAAGCCGATCGCAGAAGCCTGGGGCGAGATCAGCGGTGCCATCGGTGCTTCCACCATCTGCGACAATAATTTCCGCTCCAGGCGCTCGCTCGCGAAGCTGCGCGAGAAAGCGCCGTATTAACGGCGCCTCGTTGGAAACCGGAACAATGATCGAGATCTGCATTGTATTATTCCATCCGCGAACCGATTTGTCGTCTTATGAATTTTCCCGCAAAAAATTTTACCGAAATAAAGTGGTTGCTTGTGGCGTCTGTTGGATGAATACAGATTAACGAAGTCGAAGACGGAGGAATTCATATGATCACAAGAGTTATTCTAGCAATCGCTATTGCACTATTTTTTATGCCGGCAACGCTGCTCTTTTCACAAGAGCATCCAGAACATCCCACGAAAGGCGGAGCAGAACACGCGAAGAAGGGCGGAACCGAAAAGCAAGTGAGCACGGCCGACATTTCTGCTGGTATAAAACAGAACATCGAAGCCGAAACCAAAAAGGGCAGCGATCGCAAGTTTCATGTTAAACATGAAGGACAGGATCTGGCTCTCGACTTGATAAGAGTGCACGATGATCGCCTGCAGGATCTTGGTGGCGGGAAATATTTCGCGTGTGTGGATATGAAAGGTACCGACGGGAAGACCTACGACATTGATTTCTTTCTGACTGGGCAGCCGGGCAAAATGAAAGTTACCGAAACCTCAGTTCACAAAATCGACGGCAAGCCGCTTTACAACTGGAAAGAAGAAAGCGGCAAGTGGAACAAAGTGCCGGCAAGTTGAAGGAGCCAATGTACCGCATTGTAGCCACGGCCCTGTGGGTCGTCCTTCAAATAATGAAACTCTTGAGAGAGACCGGCCACAGGCCGGTGGCTACAGCACCTCCGCTATGGAAAAGCAGATCAGCGCCTCTTCTGATCGTTCCAATTGGTTTTCTGTTAAGCGCAGTCGCTAGCCACGCCGCGGGCGATATCGGCATTATCAAAGGCGCGGATCAGTTCGAGTTTGTCTATCGCGTTAAACTTCCAGAAATCACAGGGGAGGCCTGCGTCTGGATACCGCTGGCGAAGACGGATTCATTTCAAACCGTGACGGTGGAAGAGCTGAATGTTCCAATGAAATGGGAAAAGGCTCATGATCGCGAGTATGGCAATGACATTTGCGTTCTCCATCCCCAGCCTGAAGACAGCGGCAAAACGATCGAGGTGCGCTACCGTGTCGTGCGCAAGGAAAAAGCGCCCTATCCTGCAAACAATGCAGAAGCCGCACGTTACTTGCGTCCGGAGAAACTGGTACCGATTGACGAAACCTTCAGAACGCTCGCTGAGAAAGCGGCGGCCGGAAAAACTGACGATCTCGATCGCGCGAAAGCTTTGTACGATCATGTGATGGGCCGCATGCGCTACGACAAGTCAGGGACCGGTTGGGGCCGCGGCGACGCCAAGTACGCCTGTGATGTGCGCACCGGTAACTGCACCGATTTCCACTCCTATTTCATTGCTCTCGCGCGCAGCATTGGTATCCCGGCGCGCTTCGCCATTGGCGCTACCATTCCAGCCGACAGGAACGAAGGCACAATCGAGGGCTATCATTGCTGGGCAGAATTTCTGGCAGATGGACGCTGGGTCCCGGTGGACATTAGCGAAGCTTGGAAAAATCCGAAGCTCGCTGATTATTATTTTGGCCACAATCCAGCGAATCGCTTCGAACTAACGAAGGGCCGCGATCTGGTGATCGATCCGGAACCCGAAAGCGGACCGATCAATTTTCTTGCATACCCTTTGCTTGAGATGGATGGCGAGGTAGTAAAACCAGAGACCACGTTCATGTTTCGACGCATCGGGGCATAGCGATAGCGTTTGGTCTCGTCAGCTCGTTATTGTCGCTACGTATTCGGCGGTGATAGAGTCACAGCGACACGACGCCTGACTGTGCAAAAAATTCCCCTGATGGATTATGTCGGCAGGCCATTGCTGGCTTGCGTATTTGTTGCGTTGCTCTGGCTGCAATGGCGATTTCCGTTGCGACGCCAGCATTTCAGCATGCTCCATCGGCTCGTGCGCAACTTTGTGCTCTCGATTCCCGGCTTCGCCATCGTTCGTCTCGCCATGCTGCCGATCCCCATCGCTGTGGCATTATGGGCACAAGATCGACGGATCGGTTTGTTGAACTGGCTGCCACTCCCCGGCTGGGCTACTGCCATCGTAACCTTCCTGCTAATGGATTACGCCTATTGGTGGTGGCATTGGGCCAACCACATGATCCCGATCTTCTGGCGGTTTCATAACGTGCATCACACCGATCTCGACCTCGATGTCAGCACCGCCGCGCGATTTCATTTCGGCGAAATGATTTTTTCCATCGGCTTTCTCTCGCTTGCGGTGACGTTGTTTGGTATCACGCCCGTCATGCTGGTAGTCTTTTTTATCACATTCGAGGCCGCGACGCTTTTTCATCATTCCAACTGGCGTCTGCCGATTAAGCTCGAACGGATTCTGAATCTGATCATTGTGACGCCCCGGATGCATGGCATTCATCATTCGATTGTGCAGCGCGAGACCAATTCAAACTGGGGCACGATTTTTTGCTGGTGGGACAAACTACATCGCACGTTGCGCCGCGATATTCCGCAGGATGCCATTACCATCGGCGTTGCTGCCTATCGCGAAGAACACGAACTGACACTTGGCAAACTCTTCGCACTGCCATTTCGCGGGCAACGCGAGTGGCGACTGCCAAACGGCGAAGAGCCTGAACGGGACCCGCAGCCAGCAGAAAAGCTCGTCGAGTAATTTCGCCATGAGCTCATCACGCGTAACGAACCTCAGACGTATAACCAACAAGCACGCGTAAGTGTGCGGCGATTATCGCCGGAGTTGGCCATCAGGAATATGCCTGAGAGTAAGAATCTCGCCCAAGAGGAGAAGATACACCTCGCGTTTGAGATAAGTCTTTTGCTGAAGGCGTTGTTCGCCCTCGGACAAATCATTGGAGGCATCGTTGCGTTGTTTGTCACCAAGGATTTCTTGCTCAAGACCGTGAGCGTTTTAACGCAGGAAGAGCTTGCCGAGGATCCGCGGGACTTGATCGCCAACTATTTGCTGCATTCGGCACAAAACCTATCTATCGGCACACAACTTTTCGTGGCGCTCTACCTCCTCGGTCATGGCAGCATCAAGCTATGGCTAATCATCGGACTCCTGCGTCAGAAACTTTGGTATTACCCCACGGCCATCCTCGTCTTTGGCCTCTTCATCGTTTATCAGCTGTACCGCTTCAACTTCACGCATTCTGTGTGGCTCCTGCTGATCACGCTCGTAGATGTCATCGTCATCGCGCTTACGTGGCATGAATACAAATATCTGCGCGGGCTTTTGCGCCGACTGAAATGAGGTCAATGATTTCCGGAAATTGCTGCCACGACTGCTTCAGCACCGCCGAATTCATAAGAGACGAGAACAAAGCTCTCCACACGTGGTGAATCGCCGGTGCAGCCAAAGAGCGGTGCCAAGCTAATTCGTAATTGTCGCGTCGGTTTCCATCCGATAGTTGGACCGGTCACCAACTCGTCCCTGTCGACGGGATTCCGCTGCGGCGTATTATGCACATAGCGCATCTCCGCTCCGAATTCGAGCTTACCCTTCATTGCCCCATAAGCCACCGACTGGCTGATCTCGAACTCGCGGCCAGAGTCGCGCGAAACATCCTGCTGTAGGCCGACATTTAGTCCGTAGCCAAAATGGTCGCCAAAATTTTGTCCGAGAAGAAGGCGAACGGCGACTGCGTTCGGTTGTCGGCGCAGGTCCTTGTCGCTCCCAGTGTCTTTGACGGATTTGCCGACGCCAAAAATGTACTCTGCGGAAATCGCGGGATTCAACGGAATGGCGTTCCAGTTCGCAAAAGCATATCGCGCTTCCGCAGTGACGCTCGTTTCGTGCGCGTCGCTGCCGACTAACCCAAGTTCATTCTCTAAACCGACTTCGAACCTGTGCGGCAACCCGAAATCGACTTCCTGCGTTAGGTCATGCAGTGTCTTGCCATGCCGCCTAAAAATGGCCTCCCAAATAGTCCCGACAAACATTTCGTATGGCGACAACACATAGACGCTCGTCGTCGAAGAAAACCGGCTACGCTCCGCCCATGCGGGCTGCGCATATTCGCCCAGTTCGGTAAATTGGTCGTGCTCGGCTTCCTCGGATTCCGCGCTGACTACTACACGCTGTTGCGTCTCCTCCTGAGCGTACAAGGCAACACCGCAGCTGATGACGGCCCACCAAATGCATACCACCTGCCAACGCGTGATAATGTTCATCTAAATGCCTCCGAGTTGATGTGGTCCGTTGCGATCATCTAGCGGATTCATTCCGGGACGGATAAAGTGTGTTAGAGATACGCGTGCGATAGAATCAAGTGATCAACGCTGACCCATCCCGGCCCGGAGAAGAAAAGCCAAAGGAGAATGACGAAATAGAGCACCTCGGGAAGATACAAAAATTCGGCGAGCCAGTTAAGCGGAGATGCTGCTTTGATATTGCGAATCGCGGTCGTCGCAATGGCCATAATCATTACGCACCCGAGCATCGCACACGCGAGAGGCGTCAGCGCTCCAAGAATCAAAAGAAGGCCCAACACAAATTCAACGGTCGAAACGAAAACCGTATTGACCTCAGGAAACGGAACGCGCGCCTCAATCAATGTTTGGCGCATCTGTTCTCGCCGCTCAGACACAAAAAGTTTGCCCCGTCCGGAAAGAAAGAACAGCAGACCCACGGCGATACGCGCCATGAGAATTCCGAGCCATTCCCACGAATGCAACTCGCCGAGAAAAATCCGAACGCACGACATCCATGGAAGATCGACCGACAATTTCTCAACAGCAATCGATCGACACGTGTAATGACTGTAGCCGCCACCCCCTGCTCGCCACGCCGAAGCTTGGCGAAGGCGGGCCGGGGCGCTACCGATGAAGCACACGGCGACAGAGCGCCGCAGCTACATGACGATTACTATTCACGAAATGCCTGCTAACGAAAAGAAGGCGCCGAAGAGCGCAGTCCTTCAGCTCATCGCGCTGATCGCGATTCTGATCGCCCTTTTTCTCGCGATGAAGTTTCTGCCCGTTCAACAGTGGACGAGAAATTTCAACGACTGGGTTGGCCAGATGGGTGTAGCCGGTGTTTTTATTTTCATCGGTGTCTATGCCGTGGCCACGGTGCTGCTCGCGCCCGGATCGATCCTCACTATTGGGGCCGGGTTGGCGTTTGGTTTGTGGAAAGGTTTTCTCGCTGTCTCCGCCGGCTCTACTCTCGGCGCAGTGCTCGCCTTTCTCGTGGCCCGCTTCGTCGCGCGCGACAAAGTCGAGGCAATTGCGCGGCAAAATGAGAAGTTCGGCAGAATCGATAATGCGATCGGAAAAGAAGGCGCGAAATTGATTTTTCTGCTTCGACTTAGTCCAGTGATTCCATTTAACGTGAGCAATTATTTTTACGGCCTCACCGCAGTGAAGTTTTGGCCCTACGTGCTGGCGAGTTGGATCGGCATGATGCCTGGCGCGTTCCTGTACGTTTATATCGGTGCGACCGGCAAGGCCGCCGTCTCAGTCGCAACCGGTAGTGAAGCGGCGCAACATGGCTGGCAATACTGGACATTCATGAGCGTCGGTCTCGCTGCGACCATCATCGTAACGATTTGGGTCACAAGAATCGCGCGCGACGCGTTAGAGAAAACTGGACCGATGTAAGAACTGCGAGCTTCTCAGGAATAAGCCGGTCTGCTAAGCTTCGCATCAAGATGATCGAATCCCAAAGCAAAGAGAGCATCGTGCGCCAGCGTTACGCTGCTGGCGCAAAAAAACGCGGGGAGAAACTTTGTTGTCCCGTCGATTATGGATCGGAGTATCTAAAAGTGATTCCGCGGGAAGTGATCGAGCGCGATTACGGTTGTGGCGATCCGTCGCGTTATCTGCGCGACGGCGAAACGGTTCTCGATCTGGGCAGCGGCACCGGAAAAATCTGTTTTATCGCCGCGCAAATCGTCGGGCCAAACGGCAAAGTGATTGGCGTCGATATGACGAACGAAATGCTGGAGGTGGCGCGACGTAATGCGCCGGTGGTCGCCGAACGCATCGGCTACGCAAACGTGGAATTCCGCAAGGGCCGCATTCAGGACCTGGCGTTGGACCTGGAGAAGTTAGATCACGAACTGAAGAAAAAACCAATCACAGATGCAGCCTCATTTCTCCGCGCTGACGAGCTTGCCGAAGAACTGCGCGTCAAACATCCACTGATCGCCACCGATTCAATCGACGTGGTCGTTTCCAGCTGCGTGCTCAATCTGGTCGAGCCGAGATCGAAACCGCAACTCTTCGACGAAATTTTTCGCGTGTTAAAGAAAGGCGGCCGCGCCGTGATCTCGGACATTGTGAGCGATGAAGTAGTGCCGGAGGAACTGCAAAACGATCCGGAACTTTGGAGCGGCTGCATCTCCGGTGCGCTGACCGAAGAGGGTTTTCTCGTCGCGTTCGAAAAAGCAGGCTTTTACGGAATCCAAATTCTCAAGCGAGACGTCCGACCGTGGCGCATGGTGGAAGGAATCGAGTTTCGTTCCGTCACGATCGAAGCGTTCAAAGGCAAACAGGGCGAATGTTTCGAACGCAATCAGGCGGTGATTTACCGTGGACCGTTCAAAGAGGTTCTCGATGACGACAATCATCGGATGGAACGCGGGAAGCGTTACGCGGTTTGCGATAAGACTTACAATCTCTACAAAAAAGCGCCGTATCGCGCGCGTTTCGAGTTCGTCGACCCACTTGTCGAGGTTCCCCTCGATCAAGCGAAACCGTTCGATTGCTTGCGAACTGCGCTGCGGCATCCCAAAGAAACCAAGGGCCAGAATTACGACGCGACTACAGAAGCTGATAACAGATGCTGTGATGGCGGCAGTTGCTGCTGATTTAGGATGAATCGGTTCGCCCAGAAACTCGCGCAGCACTCGCTCTCGCTGCGTCGTGGACGTCCCGAAATTCTTCAGGTCAACGTGGGCAAGCTTTGCAATCTTATTTGTGTTCACTGTCATGTGAATGCCGGACCAAAGCGCAAAGAGATCATGTCGCGCGAGACCATCGACCGGATCATCGATTGGCTGGCTAAGACCAATATTCCGATTGTGGATCTTACCGGCGGCGCGCCGGAAATGATTCCGGATTTTCGTTATTTCATCGAGCAAGTGAAATTACTGCAACCGCATCGGCACATCATCGACCGTTGCAATCTGACGATCTTGCTCGAAAGCGGCTATGAAGACCTCGCCGCATTTCTTGCAAGGAACAAAGTGGAGATCATTGCGTCGATGCCGTGCTACTCACAAGAAAACGTGAACGCGCAACGCGGCGACGGCGTTTTTGAAGGCAGCATCGCTGCTTTGTGCCTGCTTAACTCACTCGGCTACGGAATCGACCCAGACCTGCCGTTGCACCTTGTTTACAATCCAGTGGGCGCGTTCTTACCGCCGTCGCAAGCAGAGCTTGAAGCCGATTACAAACGCGAACTCAAAAAGCATTTCGGAATTGTGTTTAACATGCTCTATACGCTCACGAATCTGCCGATCGGCCGATTCGCAAGCTATCTGCGGCACAACAATAAACTGGATGAATACATGGAGACGCTAATTCAGGCGTTTAACCCAGCAACGATTGATGGCTTGATGTGCCGCAATACCGTCAGCGTGGACTGGCGGGGAGAAGTTTACGATTGTGACTTCAATCAGCAGCTCGGAATGCAATGGAGGGGCGATGACGGAATCCAGTCGCTTTTTGTGTGGGACATCGATGCGGAGTCGCTCGAGGATCGCGAGATCATGACCGGCGATCACTGTTTCGGTTGCACCGCGGGGGCGGGCTCAACCTGTGGCGGCGCCATTGTGTAACTCGCAATACAGGCGTCCTGGCCTGCCGATCTTCTTTAGTTAGCGCGTTTGAGAATCATTCCGAATCTTTCCAGGCTCTACCACGTATGTGTAGAACACATGTCGCTCTACTGGATTGCGCACTTCTCCTTCCGTCCCACTCGGATAACGCTCACGAATGATCGCTCGGTACTGCTCACTTCCTGGGAAGAACAAAAACGCCATCCCCTTTGCGGGCGCAATGGCGATTGAGGACTGCGCTGCTGGATCGTATGTCGGTATGTATTCCTGATCCGATACCAAATACCGTGTAATCTCTGAATCGTAAGGATAAGACGATTTCCCAACGACTATTACGCGATACCCGGCACCCAGCGAAGCCATGTAGCGGCTTTGTGTCGTCTGCACTTCGTACAGTCTCTGCGCAGCCTTGTAGCGATCATTCCTCAAGCTTTCCGGGTCCGCGTAATACTTGAAGAAATAAAACTGAATATTCGCGTACGCCAACATCATGAGCACGAGCACGACGACTGCCGTTGCTATCCACCTCGATTTCGCGCTTAACCACATCTTCGCAGATGCTCCCCACGCTCCGACCGGCACCGCGATCGCCGCGTAGAAGGCTGGGAACGCTGGTGTCCAATGCGCCAGCATCGGCGGCGCGCTGTTTGGGTAAAGTATCAGGGTGCCTCCAACGAAGAGCACGCCTAGTCCCGCCAGCAACACAAGAAATGCCGCCGGGTGTCGCCAACGCCACACGAGCAGCGCTACTCCAAGCACTAGCAATGCGGCCTCTGCCGGCAGCAGCAACGGAGCGTAGTACATGATGTCCTGCGCACTTTGAGTGCTAATGCCCAGCAGGTTCTCGGACATGATCGGCCACAGCGTGCTCCACATCTGTTGTAAGTCGTGCCAGGTACCGGGTATTCGATTCCAAGTCATTAGACCTGCCCCCCGTCCGTAGTACAAGCCAGGATGTGTTATGAAGTAACTCAGCAGCGGCCCGAACCCGATCAGATATCCCAATATCAGCCACCCGATCTGTCTGCGGTATCGTTGAGCTTCGGACCAATGAACGACTAAGAGATAAACCACAAACGCTATCAAAATGAACGGCAGCAAGCGCGTTCCATAGTAAAAGTGTTCGCTCACACCTGCGACTAATCCTGCCAGCGTCCAGTCTATCAGCCTGCGGCTCCGCAGCCCTCGCATCAGGAAGTAAAAGCACACCGCCCAGAAAAACGGCGTACTAATATTGTTCAATGCCATGCGGCTGTAGTGAACATTCGCAGCGCTGAACGCCATGATGCTTGCCCCTGCGATGGCGGCAAGTCTCCCCCAAACACCGCGTACGAACCCGTAGAACGGCAGCACTGTCGCCGCGCCGAACAATGCCGCAGGCAACCTGACTGTTGCCAATCCTATTCCGCCAAGCTTGAGCGCTCCCCCGACAATGGCAAACCACAACGCCGGAAGCTCGATGCCACTCCACAATGTGCTGAACAAGCAAGCCGCGGGGCCTACACCGCTAATGTAGGCTCTCTCGGCTACTGACCCGGTCATGATTTCGTCGGGGTAGATATTGAAGGGAAAATCTCTCAAGTCCCATACGCGCAG
>Ga0209577_10002475_pt1 | contig 17785 bp, 18 predicted proteins | sample GraSoiAngelo_109_FD_185874 | JGI IMG/M metagenome (GOLD analysis project Ga0209577, IMG submission 185874) | Grasslands soil microbial communities from the Angelo Coastal Reserve, California, USA - 14_0903_12_20cm (SPAdes) (version 2) | ecosystem: Environmental > Terrestrial > Soil > Grasslands...
CCCCTGATCCCTCCTGGCAACATCCAGACGAAGCTGAACTCGTGCCGGACCAGGTGAACGTGCGGCCCCACCACCTGCCTGCACAGCTCACTCCACTGATTGGGCGCGAGCAAGAGGTGGCAGCAGCCAGTGCCCTGCTACGTCGCCCAGGGGTGCGCCTGGTGACGCTCACGGGTACCGGAGGTGTCGGCAAAACGCGCCTGAGCCTGCAGGTAGCAACCGATCTGCTCGATGACTTCGCCGACGGCGTCTGCTTCGTCCCGCTGGCCCCTGTTGGCGATCCTGAGCTGGTGGTTGCTACCATCGCCCAGGCGCTGGGGATCAAAGAAGCCGGCGAGCGACCCTTGCCGGACCTGCTGCAAGCCGCTTTGCGAGACCAGCGCCTGCTGCTGCTGCTGGACAACTTCGAGCAGGTCGTGGCAGCGGCGGCAGGGCTTGCGGACCTGCTGGCCAGCTGCCTTGGGCTCAAGATGCTGGTGACCAGTCGTGCCGTGCTGCACCTCCATGGTGAATATGAGTTTCCCGTCCCCCCACTGGCCCTGCCCGACCTCACCACTCTGCCGCAGAGCCTCTCGCAGAACGCAGCGGTGGCCCTCTTCCTGGAGCGAGCGCGGGCTGTCAAGCCCGACTTCGAGCTGACCCCCACTAACACGCGCGCCATCGCCCAGATCTGTGTGCGCCTGGATGGGCTGCCTCTGGCTATTGAACTGGCAGCAGCGCGCATCAAACTGCTTCCCCCGCAGGCGCTGCTGGCACGTTTGGAACATCGCTTGCAGGTGTTGACCGGTGGAGCACGCGATGTCCCGGCGCGGCAACAGACCCTGCGCAACTTGCTGGCGTGGAGTTATGATCTGCTCGATGGCAAAGAGCAACAGCTCTTCGGGCGCCTCTCGGTCTTTGTGGGCGGCTGCACGTTGGAAGCGGTGGAGGGTCTCTCCACGGCTCTGGGTGATCCGCCAGCAGACGTGCTGGACGGGGTGAGCTCACTCATCGATAAGAGCTTGCTGCGACAAACGGAGCAGGAGGGGCAGGAGCCTCGCCTGCTGATGCTCGAGACCATCCGCGAGTATGGGCTGGAGGTACTGGCCGCCGGTGGGGAGATGGAGAGCACTCGGCGAGCCCATGCTCACTACTATCTGTCACTGGCAGAGGATGCGGAGATTGAGATTGGGGGCCCAAAGCAGGCTGCCTGGTTGGGGCGTCTAGAGCGGGAGCATGATAATTTGCGAGCGGCGCTCTCGTGGTCGTTAGAGCAAGCTGGGAATGAGGCTATGGAGGGCGAGCACAACATAGAGCTGGCTTTGCGGTTGGGGGGAGCGCTGCGAAGTTTCTGGGTAGTCCATGGGCACATTAGTGAGGGGCGGAATTTCCTGGAGCGTGCATTGGCTGTAGCAGTACCCCTTGCGAGTACTCGGATCAAGGCATCGGTACACGCGAAGGCACTCATCGTGGCTGCGAACCTGGCCTTCATCCAGAGCGACTATGAGCGTGCAGAGCCTATGTTTAAGGCGAGCCTGGCACTGTACCGGGAACTCGAAGACCAACCAGGCATTGCATTTGCACTCTCTATGTTGGGGAGCCTGGCCTGGACGCAGGGCAATATGACTGCAGCACGCACCATGATGGAGGAAGCTCTAGCTATCTCCAGGCAGGTGGACGATATGGAGCGCACTGCCGCCTCACTCTTTATTCTAGGGCTGCTCTCTAGCAGCCAGGGTGAGTACGCCAGGGCGTGTGCCCTATTCGAGGAGAGCGTGGCGACATACCGGGCAACGGGGAACAAGCGGGGCATCGCTCACTCACTCTCCCAATTGGCACAGGTCCTCTTTGTTTCCCAGGCGGATCAGGCGAGGGTGAGTCCACTGCTAGAGGAATGCCTCGCGCTTTCGCAGGAAGTAGGCTTCAAGGAGGGAATTGCGGCGTACCATTGCATCTCGGGGCAGCTAGCTCTCGCTCGTAGAGACCTGGTCGCGGCACGCTCGCTCGCTGAGAAGAGCGTGGCACTTTACAGAGAACTCGGACACCGGCATGGTACGGCCAACTCGCTGGCCCTTCTAGGAGGAGTGCTCGCGGCGAAAGGCGACTATGCAGCAGCGCAAACGCACTTCGAGCAAAGCCTGGAGATTTCGTGCGAGTTGAACGAAAAATGGGTGGCGGCGGTGTACCTGGTGGTGTTGGGGGAAGTCATCGCTGCACAGCAAAAGCTCGCGTGGGCGGCCCAACTCTGGGGGGCAGCGGAAACGTTGCGCGACGCTTTTAGCATACCCATTCCTCTCGTCCAGCGCGCTGACTACGAACGCTCGGTCTCGGATGCGCGTGTCCACCTGGGAGAGCGAGCGTTCGCTGCCGCCTGGGCCCAGGGACGCTCGATGACGCCAGAGCAGGCACTCGCGGCCAGGGGACAAAAACCGACTCCATCGTCGGCCGCAACCGCCGCCCCACCAACCTACCCCGCTGGACTGACGGCACGCGAGGTAGAGGTGCTGCGCCTGCTGGCGAGTGGTTTGACTGACCTCCAGATCGCTGAAAAGCTGGTGCTCAGCCCTCGCACCGTTCATGCCCACACTAGCTCCATCTATAGCAAGCTGGGCGTGAACTCACGCAGTGCGGCTACCCGCTATGCCATCGAGCATCAGCTCGCCTGAACTCCTGCTTGCTTTGCTACACACGTCCAACTTTGGTTTCATTTCCCCAGCATCAAGCCCCATAACTACTCTCCCTCCAGATATGTGGTTCTCACAAAGGACACTAGGTAATTCTGTCTAGAGCTTCCCAAATCCATATGGTGAAGGAATTACACGTTTCTGTCGATGTACTCCTGTCGCCAATGGAGTATATCTTCAGTGGAGGAGTGAGGCCATGATTAAGAGTGATACACCAATGAATATGCGCGCAGCACCGCAACGGGTCAAGCCGGATGGCCAGGAATTTCTGGCCTTGTATCAGGAGCATCTTGCAAGTATTTACCGCTTCGTCTACAGCAGGGTGGGGAGCCGGGAAGAGGCTGAGGACCTGACATCACAGGTTTTTATGAAGGCAATTCGCTATCTCGATTATGAGCATAACGCAAAAAACATGCGTAACTGGCTCTTTCAGGTTGCGCATACAACGATCGCTGATTACTGGCGAGCCTTTTATCGCGCGCCTACGAGTTCACTGGAAGCACTCTTAGAGGAAGGCTGGGAAGGCCCTACCGAAGATGTCAAGAAGAGCAGTGCCACAGAGCGAGTACAAAGCATTCTCCAGGATATACCAGGGCGTTTTCGGGAAGTATTAACCTGTCGTTTTCTGCTCGATCTTTCCATCCGTGAAACTGCTGAAAGAATGGGAGTGTCGATAGCCAATGTGAAAACCCTGCAATATCGCGCACTTAAACATGCTGCACGTCTCAATGCAAGGTAAAAGCTCCAGTTCCGCCTTAGAGCAGTCGATAACTTGCAGAGAAACTGTATTGTTCACTTGATAGCTGTGGTAGTATTATCCAGTAGTATTTCGCCTGACAACGAAGTGACGGAGAGTACGCCATGACCCATGATGACCCGGCAACGCCTGCGGAAATTATTCAAACCGTTTTATTAGTCGAGGATGACGAGGACGTAGGCGCGTTTATTGCTCAAGTATTGAAAGAGGAAAGACCGTACGTTGTCCTCCATATGACTGATGGAGCGCACGCCTTAGAAGCGGTCGGTTCCATAAAACCGAATTTGTTTATCCTTGACTATCGCCTTCCCGGTTTCGATGGCCTGGAACTCTATGATCGACTGCACGCCATCTCTGGATTAGAAATGGTTCCTGCGCTCATTATGAGCGCTACTTACCCTTCTCAGAAGGAAATTCAAAAACGCCACATCTCATTCCTCGCCAAGCCATTTGAAATCTCTGATCTCTTAGCAATTGTAGATGAACTGCTTGCAAAATAGGAAGCCGGAGACCGCTGTCTGCCAAGTGCCTGAAAACTTGTGCAAACTGGGAACCTTTTGCTGGCTTTTTGCCGTAGTACATCTACAGATACGCAAGAGAGGAACCCAATTGTGGAGATCAGTGAGAATGAACTGATCAAACGCGCAGCATGTGGAGATCAGGAGGCGTTTCGCATCCTCTGGGAAGCACATCACGCTGTTGCTATGGCGGCAGCGCTGCGCCTCTGTCATCAAGCCTCCCTCGCTGAGGACATCACGCAGGGAGCTTTCTTGCTGGCCTGGCGCGGATTACCACGTTTTCAGGTGGGCAGCCCATTTCGACCCTGGCTGATGCGTATCCTCTACCGGCACGCCCTCGACGTGATGGAGCGCTCTCGTGTGTACCGGCATCCCATTTCCCTGGAAGATGTTCAGAAATTAGAGCAATATGCTGGCAGAGAGGTAGGCGGTCATAGCGATTTGCAGGAAGAGGTTGCCCGGCGTGAAGAAGTACGGATGGCATTAGCATCGCTCAATGCCGATCAGCGGCGAGTCATTGCGCTGCGCTATGGCGCCGACCTGACTGAAGTTGATATCGCACAGGTGTTGGGATGGCCTGTCGGCACCGTGAAATCACGCCTGAATCGGGCGCGCGAACGCCTCCGTACGCTACTGCTTGATGAAAGGGGTTAAGTCTCTATGTACGAGCGGGAACCTGCTGAAAAAGCACAGAGAGACCTGGACAGTCGGCTCGAGGCATATTATGGCCCTGAACTACGCGAGCAGCCCTTGCCAGAATCTGCATGGCTGCAGCTCCGCTCCTCTCTTCATTCACCACGCGCATCAAGGCGTCTACGCCTGCAGCCAGCACGATGGCAAATACGCAGGCTCATGCGAAGAGCGAGGATGCGCCGCTCCTCACAGAGAACGCCTGCACACGTCCAGCAAGCCTTTACGCGTGTCCTTCACGAGTCCCGCATGCCACCGCAATCGTGCAGATTGCAGTGCACAGTCACCTCAAATATAAACGCTCCCAGAGTACGTATTGCCCTTCTTAGAAGAAGAAAAATTCGGCTTGTTCTCCCTTCAAATCTAACCTGGTCGATAGATGCTGCCGCGCTTGACGTACTTTTAGCAACGGCCCTCGCACGCTATTACTATCAGCGCAAGCCTGTCGCTATCCTTACCAGGTTTCTCCTCGTGGTTGCATTGCTTGGATGTGTAGGAGCCTTTCTGTACTTTCCTCGTACTGCGACCAACCTGGTTATTCTTATAGCCATAACAACAGGGCTGTGTGTAGCGTTTGTGGGAGTATCGCATCTACGAGGATATTCTCAGGCATTTCGCGCGGATACGTTGATGGTGCGCTGGCTGGGGCGAACTCGTGTGTGCCAGGGATTGCATTCATTGGCGGATCGTGAGCGTTCACAGCGGCGGTGGAGGTGGAGAGAGCCTTCGCTGGCAGAACGTATCGAGCGCGTATGCGGATCGCGGGTGGCTATTGAAGACGAACGCCTCACGTTAGTGAGATAAGCCCGCGTCGACTGAGCCATTTTTTAGAGAAAGTGCAGGTGAACAATGGCAATTAAATACGTTCCAGAGGTCGAGCAGCACGATGCCCCACCATTGAAGACCAGTCCTCGTCGTTCGGGCGGCGGGTGGTTTCGGCGTTTACAGCGGCGTGTGAAGCTTGCGTTGGCAGGGAACGATGACGAATTGAGGGTTGAGAATAAGACCGCTATTTCCTGGCGCGTCTATCACAATTATCATCAACTCGGAATCATCGACGCCCACGAGCAGCGCGTCTTTCGAATGGATAAACATGGTTCGCTCAGTGTACGCCCCTGTGCCGATGGAGACGATGTTGAGTATCTTGTACTCGATCTCTCGTTACGTATCCATCGCGTACACATCTATCGAAGGCGCGTGAGCCAGGATATTGATATTTACGATATGCGAGTCGCTTGATGTCGTCGTCTTCTTCCGCTGAGCCAAACCATTGGCATGAGAAAGGAATAGTATCATGTTCGGTAAGCAAAAAGTGCGCAGATCGTACATTTGCTCTTTTTGTGCAAAGAACCAGGATGAGGTACAGCGGCTTATCGGTGGACCTGGTGGAGTTTTCGTTTGTAACGAGTGTATTGCCCGTTTCAGCAATGGAAGCGCTGAAGAACAATCAACTATAGCGGCAATAAGCATCAAATCAAAAACCAACTCCTCCCGTTGCTCATTCTGCGGCAAACAGAAAAAGCAGGTACAGCGCCTCGTAGAGGGCAACAATGGCGTCAATATTTGCGATGAGTGCATCGACTTGTGTCTTGAAATCTTTCACGAGGAGACCTTGCACCATTCATAATTAGCGGAGCCTCAACACTGCTGGAAGAGATTATTCTATCCACAACAGTACTTTCTCCTTATACTCCCCGTTTTGCCAGAATTAAGGGCCATGCTCCTGTTTATTTTCTTGAGCAATATAGTTCAGTCATCAAGTTAACGACGCGGTTAAGATCGCGAACTGGTAGATAGCAATATCTGGCTGTATTTCGAGCTTTGTTCGTGATCTGTGCCTGAACTGAGCTATACTTTACGGTGGTACCATCAAGTATTTAGCGTTCTGATAGTGAGGTTTTGTATGTTTTCGACTCTAATCACAGCCCTGCTGGTCTGTGTAATGCTGTCGATTATTGTCAGTCTGATCTTCGGCGTGGTGCGCGCGCGTAAACGCCGGGTGAAGGTAGCAGGCGCGCAGACGCAGCCAAACAATCTCCGCATCACTGCCATATTGCCAATGCTGGATATCGCGGAACAACCCCACAAATTAAGATTCCCCACTTCCTGGTATAGGCACCGCCGCACGTTTCTTTCCAGCGCATTCCTGGCTATGGTAGTATTTACCCTGTTTGTGCAGAGTGGCCTGGCCGATGGGGCGTTCCAGCGCATCTCGCAGGGCATCAAGTCTTTCAATTTATCCCAGCACAACGCGGGCTTCGATATCAACACTGCCCTCCATCCTATGCCCTTTTCAGCCAGCGCCAATCTCGTGCGAGTAGATTCCGCCGATCGGGGTCAGTACTACACCGATTACCAGTGGCAGGTGTGGTCCTACTCTTCCTGTTCGGGCATTTCGATGGAGATGGTCATCAATGCCTATGGGCACCACTACATCGCCGCCGATTTCTTGCAAACGGAACTCAATCTAGGCGTGTGGGGTATCTACAGCGGCCTGGTCGGGGGTGAGAAAAGTATTGCAGAGACCGCCGCTTACTACGGCTTTAAGGCATTGCCCAATCCTCCGCGAACGCTCTCGGCTTTGATCTATACCGCCAATAAAGGTTTCCCGGTGATTATAGGCATACCTGGCCATATTATGGTCGTGCGCGGCGGTGACGATACCTACGTCTATACTGCCGATTCCTCTCCGGCGAACCGCACCGCCCTGACGCACGCCCAATTTCTAGGGATTTGGAATACCAATTTTAGCGTGGTGCTGGTTCCTCGCTAGCCCCGAGTGCTGATTGCTAGTAGACCAGCACCGTCGTATTCAGCGATACAAATCCATACAGCCAGGCCGCGTTATCTTTAGACATGTTGACGCACCCATGCGACCCCTGGGCAGAGAACGGATCACCGCTCGAATCGGCATGAGGGAAGTTGGTAGTAGGACCGTAATCGCTGCGCCACCAGCTATCGTGCAGGAAGTACCCATTGCTGTGATACTGCATGGCATAATTGATCGGCGTATCGGGATACCAGTCAGGTGACGATTGCGGTACGCCCGCCTTAAAAACGGTGGGCGATTTTTTGACTTCAACCCACCACGTTCCGGGAGGCGACGGTTTCTCCGGGCGGCCTGACGTCACCAGAAACGCGTTGACGAGCTTCCCATTATCATAGACGCGCAGAGCCTGTTCTTCCAGGGAGACCACCACCACTTTTTTGTTCATGAAGCCGTAGTGTTGTATCAACTGCAGGTCGGTCTGGTGAACCTGGTTGTAGGGCGTTTTGTCGCCAGCATTGGTCATCATCGCCTGGAAGTTGGTCAGGTATACGTTCAAATCTTCAACCGTCTGCTGGTAGTCTGCCAGCGTTTGGGACTGGCCCAACTCCTGCTCGGCCCAACCGCCAACGCCGTTTGGCCCATACTCGTAACCAAGTGGATACGTGATATTATTGAAGGTATCGTGATACTGGTGGGTCTGTCCCCAGGCCGTTACCTGCTGTTTCAACTGCTGCAAGAGCGCTGTGCCCTCGATCTTCATTGCCGGAATTTTGATCGCATCCACGTGTCCCTGTAACCTGGCCATCGCGTTTTTATAAGCAGCATCGCTCTGGGCAGAATGCAGCGCCTGCTGATCGCTGCTATATTGCTGCTGGTACGAAGTAATATCGCCGCTATATTGTCTAGTCAGGGCAATCCACTGTTGGAACGCCTGGAGTTCCATGTCCCCCTGTTTTGTCAGGGTGGGGTCAATGGTGGGCGATGGTATAGCTGTTGGCATGCTGGATACGCTGTTGCCAGTAGTTGTGCCGCACGCAGTAAGCAGCACAATCAGTCCTAAGATCAACGCGCTCAAGATGAACGCGGACGTTTTCTTCTGGGGATATATATTCAGTTGCTCACTTCGAAATTTAAAAATCATCAAAATCAGTCCTTGTAATTGCTCATCTTAACTTCGGCATAAGTATTAGCATATACTGAATCATATCACACGATACCATCTTCCACTGTGAAATAGGTCATAGTCACGCTATCGTCACATTATCCCTGCACTCGAGACAGTATCTCGGCATGCAGTTCTTTTGTGCCCGCTGTGACGATGGAATACCCGTGTTTGAGCGTTTTGATGGGGCGTAATGGCTTGCCGTGAAGATCACTAACCACACCACCAGCCTCCAGAATGATACTGGTCGAGGCGAGAAACGACTCCGCGGTAATCACATCTCCAACATCAACGTAGGCATCATATGCGCCATTGGCAACATAGACTGTATCCATAGCGGAACTGCCGGAGCGCCGCACGTGAGCGGGCGGAGGAGAAGTGATAAGCAGGCGCTGCAGCTTTTCCCGATCACGTCCATCGAAGTTCATCCCAACTACGCACTCCCCGTAACGCTTCGTGTCGCTGACCTGGCAACGTCGGCCATTGCAGAACGCCCCACTGCCACGGCTGGACTCGTAAACCGTGCCGCTATAGAGTTCGCCCACTAATGCCCATTGCACGTTTTCGGGTGTAACGGGAACGTCTATCGACAAGACCGCCAGCGCAACCGAGGCCGTCATGATACCGCGCAGCACATTTGTTGAGCCATCTACAGGATCGATGATAATGCGGTAGGGCGGTGCCGCGCTTGTCGTGAAGGGAGGTCGTTCCTCAGTGATGATCTCGAAGCCATGGCCGCTCTCGATCAGCCCGCTAATGATGATATCCTCCGCTTCACGGTCAAACTGCATCGTTGTATGTTCGGCCGAGGAAGAATACACGCCTTTGCGGTTGAATGCGTCCGAGTGCATATACCCACGCACTTGCCGGAAGACCTGTTGTAACAGTTCTAACATGCTTACACTATCTTCACTTTTCTTGTAGTTTTATCGTTTGTGTGTCTGATGTGTCTTAAGAGTTTGCTCGCTCGATTATACCACACGATTCCTCGCGCGCTTGTCTTTACGGGGCTATCGCCACTCGCTGTACGACAAATGGATACACCTGCTCCCTCGCCAGCAAGCGCTCCCGTGTCAGTTGAAGCGCAAGCTCACTCTGGTCGCCAGCGATCCAGCGACGACCGAGTTGCTGTGCGGCCAGGGGAGTGACACCGCTTCCACAAAAGCAGTCGAGGATAAGATCACGTTCTTCAGATGAGGCTAAAATAATGCGTTCAATCAGCGCAGTTGGCTTCTGCGTTGCATATCCATTGCGCTCAGGATCTTTCTGATGCAAGTGGCTGATATCATTCCATACATCAGAGGGAGTCATTAGCGAATCCTCTCCATATGAATAGATGCGGCCGGCTGATTTGATCGTCCAAGATACACGCCCATCAGCATCTATACGTTGGCGCATATGATTCCGTTTCTGCGCGCCGCGTCGTTCGCCGATGCGTTCCGGGTGAAAGCAATACTGCGCGGATTTTGTATAGAACAGGATAGTATCATGTTTGCGCGCATAATGTTTACTCGCGCGTCCTCCCGACTGATAATGCCAGATAATTTCATTCTTGAAGCCGGGACCCTCTCCCTGCGGGCTGAAACCAAAGACCTCGTCCAGCAGAACCTTTGCATAATGCGTCACTCGCCAATCAAGATGAACATAGAGACTCCCACTATGCGCCAACAACCTGTGCAGCAGCACAAACGCTTCGTATAGCCAAGAAAGATAGGCATCCAGGTTATTATCCCACTTATCGCTATACGCCAATTGGCTGCCGTTCTTAAAATCGCGCCCGGTCATAAAAGGGGGATCGATATAAATCAAATTGATCCTACCCTCAAATTCGGGTAGCAAGGCTGGCAACACATCGCGTTTATCGCCGAGAATCAGGCGGTTGTGCCAGGGGTCGGCAAAGGAGGAAGTGAGAGTAAATGGATGGTCTTCTGAGTGAGGATTTATGATCTCGGTGGTTACAAAGAAAGGCCTGGCACTCCTAACAGTATCAAGTAACTCCTTATCTTGGAGGGAAGAATAAAATGCCTGCTTCGATTTATCTTTCCAGGTCAATTCGGCCATATAGAAACCACTTTATTACTCTTCATAAATCCAATAGAAAGCTGTAAAGTTCCGCCATCGCTGTAGAACAGGTTTATCGAACTGCACCGTAAAACCTCGTGGCTTTAGCCCTGGGGATAGGCGGCGCGTTCTTTGTATGGGGCTGGAGAGGGGCGGTAATGCTTGACTGCTTACAGCGCGTGTACTATACTGTAAAGCATGAAACAGAAGAAAGCCTACAAGTATCGGTTTTACCCAAACGACGAACAAAAGCAGATGCTTGCCCGTACCTTTGGGTGTTGCCGCTATGTCTATAACTGGGCGTTGCGCGATCGGACTGACGCCTACTACAAGCGTGGTGAGCGTCTGTCCTACGAGGATACTGCGCAACGGCTGGTGCTGCTCAAAAAGCAGGAAGAGACATCCTGGCTCGATGAGGTTTCTTCTGTTCCTCTCCAACAAGCCCTCCGAAATCTGGATCGAGCCTTTCGCAACTTCTTTGAAGGGCGTGCGCACTATCCCACTTTCAAGAAGAAGCGTCATCAACAATCGGCTACTTATGCCAGCAACGCCTTGAACTGGGATGGGAAGTCTCTCACCCTTGCCAAGATGGATGAGCCCCTTGCCATTGTTTGGCATCGTCCTTTGCCCGATGGATGTAAACCAAGCAGTGTCACCCTCACCAAAGATGAGGCGGAACGCTATTTCGTCTCCATTGTGGTTGAGGAAGACATCAAAGCATTGGAAGTCACCCCCAAGATGGTTGGGCTTGATCTGGGCCTGAAGTCGATGGTCATCGAAAGCTCCGGGCAGACGCACGGCAATCCGAAATTCTTTGCCAAAGATGAGAAGAAACTGGCAAAGGCACAGAGACGACTGGCAAAGAAGAAAAAAGGCTCGAAGAACCGTGCCAAAGCTCGTTTGAAAGTCGCACGTCTCCATAAGAAGATTGCCGACCGCAGACGAGACTACCAGCACAAACTCTCGACAAAGATCATACGCGAGAACCAAGTCGTATGTATCGAGAGCCTGCAAGTCAAGAATATGGTCAAAAACCACTCCCTTGCCAAAGCCATCTCTGACGTTGGCTGGAGTGAGTTTGTGAGGCAATTGGAATACAAGGCAGAGTGGTATGGGCGTACCCTTGTCAAGATCGACAAGTGGTACCCCTCCTCCAAGCGCTGCTTTGATTGTGGACATATTCTCGACTCCTTAACGCTTGATGTCCGAGCGTGGACTTGCCCTGAATGTGGCGTTCATCATGACCGCGACATCAATGCTGCAAAGAACATTTTGGCCGTGGGACTCACGGTTGCTGCCTGTGGAGAGGCCGTAAGACCTGGGGCGGTGAAAACCAAGCCAGGCAAGCCTCCGCGAAGCAGGAATGCCTCTCAGTGATGAGAGGATGCCCCCGGCTTCTAGCCGTGGGGAGATGTCACGATCAGGTCTGGTTAATCGAGCCGCCAGCGGATAGAAGCTGCATTGCGCAGGAGTCGATGGACAATGTTACGTCGCAGGCGATAGACTTCCCGCACTTCGCTAAACTCCTGTGGACAGAAGCAGACTATTTCTCGGGGCTTGAGACCGCAGTGATAGAGCAAATAGGCCACGCGCTGTTCCTGCACGTCAGGCAGCAGGGCGCGGATGGCTTCCCACACCTCGCCTGCCTCGTAGGAATCTTCCATCAACGGTTCTCCTGCTTCACCTGGCTCTGGCAAGGGTACCTCTTTTGATCGTGAGTAGGCCCGTAGAGTATCGAGAATAGCGCCATTCAGACAGGCACGCAGGTACCGCAAGGCCGCAGCCAGGGTTTCAAATTCCAACTTATCATGGCAGGCGGTTGCCAGCCAGAAACGTTCAAAAGCCTGGGCCATATAATTCTCTTCGCTATCGAAGCAATTCGCCGCCTCTCTACTGGGATGACGATGCATCCAGCCACGCAGAATCCCGCTGAAGCACCGCTGCAAGCAATCCCAGGCATGCTGGTCTCCCTGCAAAATAGCGCGACGTAAAATTTCTAAGCAATACCGATCATTGTATGCACTTCCACGCCAGAAATTGTTGATCTCCCTCATACTGTGCTCTTCCAGTGCAGCTAAGCTCATAGCAGCGGGTTCTAGATGTTCGGAAAGTGAGAGGTTATCCAGGCATGTAATAGCAAGTTTTTCTGTCCAGTCAATATAGGGTTTGTAGATCGTATTATTCATCAGTGCCGATTCTCCTTGAGTGCTCATTCTCCTCGCAGATGGTCAGGGATTCCCGCTCTAGAAACCGGAATCGCCATTTAAAGTCTACAGCGCTGGACACAAAAATACATCGATACAAAGAGGTAATTTCTGCGGCTATCAAGAGCAACGAGGAGCGATCTTCAAGAAGGCATATAGTTCTTTAGAACTAGACAAGCTTATGCTCAATAGCATAGCGCGTCGCCGCACTGCGCGAGGCAATATCCAGCTTGCTATAAATCGAGCGCACATGGGCTTTAACGGTCAGCAGGCTAATAACGAGCCGCTCAGCGATCTGGGCATTGGTTAGCCCCATTGCCAGTAAGCGCAGCACCTCGACCTCACGTCCCGTTAGTCCAGCCGGAGAGTTCGGAAGAGACGTCACAGTGGAAGCCGGCTGCGCCAGCTTAGACGTGATATCCGCACGAGATGCCCCAACAGTCTCGACGGCTCGTTCCTGGGCTGCGCTATCGGGACTCAGAAGAGCTACCTCCGCAGGGGTCATTGTACGTCCCTCAGCCCACGCTGTCGCAAATGCCTCCTCACCAAGCTGACTGCGTACTTTTGCTATCCCCCACTCATTAATAGCACGCTCGAAAGACCGCAGAGGCACACTAATGGCCTCGCGCAGAGCTTCTGCCACCCCCCAGAGCCGTGCAGCCCATAAAGCGCTCGCAAAGGATTCCTCAGTAGAAGTCTGTGCCGCGGTTATCGCTAATCCCTCCAGGCAGGCCGCAATAAACCACCTGTCGTCCAACTCAATCATGACTGCCAGACTCTTCTCGTAGCGGGCACGCGCGGCGACATAATCGCCCTGGCTCAGAGAAAACCACCCGAAGGTCAGGGATGTGTAGGCAATGCCCTGCCGATTCCCCAAGGCTTTGTGTATAGCCAGGCTCTCCTCTATCAAAGTACAGGCTGCTGACCCCTCTCCTTGCAGGAGGGACACAAAGCCGAGGAGATTAAGTGAGTAGGCAAGGCCGCGTTGATCTCCCAACTCCCTGGATATGGCCAGACTTTCCTCCACCATTGAGCGTGCGGCGGCAGTGTCAGTTTGATCAACCCGAAAAGAGGCCGCAAGCGCCGAGAAGTAAAGCGTGTCGGCAAGGTTCCACTTGTCACCCAGCTCTCTGAAAAGCACCAGGCTCTCTTCAAACATACCGGATGCCGCTGCATAGTCGCCTGCCACCATGGCTACAAATGCCAGTCCATTTATCGAGGAAGCGATACCGCGGCGATTTCCCAGTTTTCGGAACAGTTCCAGGCTCTCCTGGCACAATACCTTCGCCTGACCATAGTCACCCTGTGTGTAAGCCATTACCCCCGCTCCATTGAGTGCCTTCGCCCGCACCTGCAATGATACCGTTTCCAGATTGCTGCCAGACAGTATACCTTCCAACGTCTGGCGACCTTCGCTCAAATGGCCGCGCATTGCCCAAAACTGGCACATTGCTCCACCTAGCCGCAAGGCCATCTCGACTTCTTCCCTCCCCACCAGCCAACGGAGAGCCGTTCGCAGGTTATCGTGCTCGCGTTCCAATCGCTCCAGCCATATGGCTTGTTGCGCGCTCCTGAGCTTTTGTTCCGTCTCCTCCGCCAACTGCAGATAATAATTAGCGTGAGCAAGCCTTGTTGCTTCTGCTTCTCCTGCCTCTTCACTTGCCGCCAGGCACTCCAGACCATACTCGCGGATCGTCTCGAGCATCACGAGGCGAGGTTCGCCATTCACATCTTCTACCTGCTGGAGCAGATTCTTGTCAATCAGGGATGCCACTCCCTCCAACACGTTTGTCGCTACATCGCCTAGAGCTTCGCACACCTCCTCCAACGCTGCCAGCGCGCAGCCATCCACGAAGACGGAGAGTCGCCTGAACAGCCTTTGTTCATAGGTACTCAGCAGGTCATAGCTCCACTTTATCGCGTTGCGTAGGGTCTGTTGGCGCTCCGGCACATCTCGCGCTCCCTCTGTCAGCACCTGGAGCCGGCTTCCCAGTCGTGCCAGCAGTGCCTGGGGGGGCAGCAGCTTGACGCGAGTGGCCGCCAACTCTATTGCCAGAGGCAGCCCATCCAGTCGAGCACAGATCTCAGCAATAGCATGCGCATTCGCGGTGGTCAGCTGGAAGTCAGGTTTGAGAGCCAGGGCTCGCTCAACGAAGAGAGCTACTGACGAATACTGCGACAGGGCTTCAATAGCGGGAAGATGCTTCGGATCAGGTAGTGCAAGTGGTGGCACCGGAAACTCACGTTCGCCACGCACCCGCAAGCTCGTCCGGCTGGTCACCAACACCTTCAGGTCAGGGCAGGTTACCAGCAGTTCCGTGACCACAGGTGCTGCGGCCACGACTTGCTCGAAGTTGTCAAGCAGCAGCAGGAGCTGCTGCTCACGGAGATAGGCTTTCAGGAGGTCCAGCAGCGATCGATCCCTGGTCTCGCCAAGTCCGAAAGTGCGGGCAATGCTCGGAACAACCAGGTCAGGGCCGCTAATGGGTGCCAGAGGTACAAAGCAGATGCCATCGACAAACGCATCCACCAGCTCCGTAGCTATTTGAACGCCAAGACGGGTTTTGCCGACGCCACCGGGACCGAGCAGGGTAAGTAGACGCACCTCCGGACGCGAAAGGAGAGCGCAAGCAGCCGCCACCTGCTGCTCACGCCCAATTAGCGAAGTGAGTTGTACAGGCAGGTTATTATTGGAAGTTGACGTGGCCAGCTGCCCCGGGGGAAGAACGAACATTCTTCTCTGCATAGTCGCCCTCTCGACAGTCCCTTCTTGATAACTGAAGGTTGCGTGTGATTTTATGTAGATGTCAGGGACCCAATAATAATCAAACTTGCTTCCTATTATATCGTATGTATACACCGGATTGCTGAATCTTTTTTATTCTTCAAAGGTTGCTATTCGTGCGAAGACTCGATATCCAGCAGCGGCTGCTAAGCGCAAAGATGCAGTATTCTCGGCAAGGGCACTGTAGAGTGGAACAAGCCCTTCTTGCATGACTGCACGTGTCCACACGATGGTGGCAGCAAGCGCATAGCCTCTTCGACGAGCTTCTGGTAGAGTATCGATTCCCAGCTCACAGGCCTCCAAGGTACGGCGAGAGCTATGTGCCAGGCTCAGCAAACGTTCTGCGACGACTACACCAATGAAAGGACGCCTCTCTGGCCGAAAGTAGTCATCGAGAGAACTTGCCTGGAAGACCTCGACCAATGGTTGGTCCCGCGAGGTCAGAAACATGCAAACGGAGCAATGCTCGATCTGTTGCTACCATGACAATCCTTTCTGCATGGTGGTGTGCTTTTCCGTTCCAAAGATCCATATACCCCAAGCTAGAGAGCGAGAGACGCTCCGCGCCAGGAATAAGACCGGTGATCTCAATTACCCCCATTATCGCTTATTAAGATGACAATTTGATGACAGAAGAGACGAGGAAAGTTCATGCGGTTGTCATGTGGCTATACTATACTATACTATAGATACAGATGCTTAGGAACAGTGGCGGAGCAAGTCTAGTACCACTTCTGAGACATCATACTCTTTGATGAGCATAGTTTCCTGTGCCGTTTTTCTGAAAGAAAGGGACCTAGATGCAAATATCTTCTCAAGACGCGCCCGTGGCTCGACGCTGGGCGCAGACTCTCTACCTGGTGTTGGCCAGCCTGACTCTGCTGGGCATCTTTCTGCAGGGGTTTCTGATCGGCGCTTTCCTATTTGGAGGGGCGATCTGGGGCAAGGATGCGCATTCCATCGTGGGGTTAGCGCTGCTGGTCCTGTCGCTGCTGCTGGCGCTGGTGGGACTGTTGGCGCAAGTGCCCGGGAGGATGAAAGTGTGGGGGTTTCTGCTTTTTGTACTCATGATTATTCAGTTTATTCTCCCCTCTACAAGCGGGAGTATTCCGCTGCTCGCCGCGCTGCACCCGGCCAATGCCATGCTATTGTTTGGCCTGAGTTTGTTCCTGATCATGCGGATACGGCAGCTGATGCGAGCCAATGAGTGAGATCAGGCAGCAGACAAGCCTGGGAATATGAGGGGACGCCTCTCTGGCTTAAAGTAGTCATCAAGAAAACTTGCTTGGAAGACCTCGACCAATGGTTGATACCATTTCGCAACCTAATGCAGAACATTGAGATGGGGAAAGCTCGTCAAAGAATGGAGACGTTGAGGATCGTCAGCAAGATCAGTCAGTCCCTGACAAAGCATCTCAATGACCCCATCGAGTGAAGGGAAGACTCGGTTATGAAAGCACTTTTCACGTAATTCATCCCAGATATGCTCAACTGGGGTCAGTTCGGGGCTGTAGGCAGGCTGCGAAACCAACCGGATATTTGCTGGGATACGTAATTCTTGGGAGCGATGCTAGCCCGCTTGATCGACTTGCATGACAATAAAGTGCGTGGGAAAGGTTTGGCTCACCTGCTCCAGAAAGAGATTCATCCTGGCTGTAGAGGTTTCTGGCAAAATCAGCGAGACCATTTGGCCAAGAGTTGGAGCCACAGCGGCATAGGCATACACATATTCTCGCACGAGTTGAGCTGGGACATGAGGGCGGACGCCGAGAGGGGCCCAACAGCGTTTCACCTGACTGATCCGGCCAAAACACCCCTCATCTTGCGCCATGATGAGGATAGGGCGTTCATCGCCCGGTTCGCGCGTGTCAACTGCTGCATCCACCAGAGCGGAAAAGTTTTTTTAAACGCCTCTTGCGTCTCCAGATCGCTTTTCGGATGCTTGGGCCGCGGCATCACCTTGCGCCAGCCATGCCGATTGAGCAAGCGATAGATGGTGCTGTCATCGACACTGTGCCCAACCGTGGCGATCTCCCCACGCTCGGCCTGCGCCAAAAAGGGAGCGAGGAATTCTTTTTCTTCTTCCACCGTCAGATACTGCCGTCGCCGCCCCCCTTTTCCTGACGTTTCAATCGCCGCGACACCGAAGCGGTTGTAGCGAGAGATCACCGCGTG
>Ga0209577_10002476_pt1 | contig 17784 bp, 16 predicted proteins | sample GraSoiAngelo_109_FD_185874 | JGI IMG/M metagenome (GOLD analysis project Ga0209577, IMG submission 185874) | Grasslands soil microbial communities from the Angelo Coastal Reserve, California, USA - 14_0903_12_20cm (SPAdes) (version 2) | ecosystem: Environmental > Terrestrial > Soil > Grasslands...
TCCTCGGCCGCCCGCCTCAGGCACTGTGCCCAAGCGCCGCCGGGTCGATCCGCGCCATCGCGCTCACCTCGACGGCGGCGCCCATCGGCAGCTCCGCGGCGCCGACCGCGGTCCGGGTGTGGCGGCCGCGTTCGCCGAGCACGGCGACCATGAGCTCGGAGGCGCCGTTGAGCACCGCCGGCTGGGCGGTGAACCCCGGTGCGCTGCGCACGAAGCCGTCGAGCCGGAGCAGCTGACGGACGGCGTCGAGCGAGCCGGCGGCGGCGCGCATCAGCGCGAGCAGGTTGAGGGCGCACAGCCGCGCCCCCTCGCGGGCGGCCTCGATGTCGACGTCGGCGCCCACCACCCCGGCGCAGCGCAGCTCACCGCGGACCAGGGGGACGACGCCGCTGGTGACGAGCAGGTCGCCGGTGATCACGTAGGGGACGTAGGCGCCGAGGGCGGCAGGGGGCTCGGGCAGCTCGATGCCGAGCTCGGCGAGACGCGAGGCGGTGTCGATCATCCGGACTACCTCCCGGGAGGCGCGACCATGGCGTCGATCGCCGCCTCGAGCTGGACCAGGTTGCGCACCTCGGCGACCTGGGTGCAGTGGGGGACGTACGCGGGCATCGCCGAGTCCCCGAGCCCCCAGCTCAGCCGCGACTCGGGGTTGAACCACACCACCCGGCGAGCCCGGCCGTGGAGTGCGCCGAGGATCTCGGCGCGCGGCGGCGTGTAGTTGCCGCGGCCGTCGCCGAGGACGAGGAGGATGGTGCGGGGGGTGACCGCGTCGGGGTACTCGCTGGCGAAGCTCTCGAGGCTGCGCCCGTAGTTCGTCGACGAGTACCAGGCGATGTCGCGCGGCTGCATCGCCCGGTCGATCGCCGTGCTCGCATCGGCCTCGGCGAACTCGCCGGTGACCTCGACGGTGCCGCTGACGAAGACGAAGGTGCGCACCCGGCTGAAGCGGTCCTGGAGGCGGTAGAGGAAGTGGAGCATGAAGCGCACGGTCGACTGCATCGAGTTGCTGATGTCGCACAGCGCCGCCACCTGCGGCTTGTGCTGCGGTGGCTTCTCCCAGCGCAGCCGGAAGGGCACGCCTCCGGACTGGAGGTTGGCCCGCCAGGTGCGCTGCATGTCGAGCGCACCCCGCCGCCGGGGCCGGCGGCGCAGCTCGGGGAGGGAGTCGAGCTTGTGTCCGAGACGCTCGACGAGGCGAGCCATCTCCGCGGACTCCCGCGGCGTGGTCGCCCCCAGCGGGGCGCGGCTGAGGTCGCTGCGGAGCCGGTCGCGGCGGCGCTGGGCGTCGCGGCGGTCGAACTCGGCGTCGACGGTGCCGCGCACCGCCGCGCGGAGCCGGTCGAGCTGCTGGCGCATCCGGTCGCGCCACCCCCGGGCGCCCTCCTCGTCCATGCCCGCCGCCCGGAGCGCCGCCTGGAAGCGGTCGAGCGCGGCGTCCGCGCCCGAGCCGGCGCCGAGGCCGTCGAGGATGGCGCGTCCCACCATCCCCCGCTGGAGCAGCGACTCGAGGCCCTCGATCGCCTCGCGCCCTGCTTCACGGACGAGCAGCGCGAGCTCGAGGTCGCTCATCCGCTCCAGCCGCTCGAGGAGGTCGCGCAGCTCGGCGCCGAGCGCCTCGAGCGCCTCCCGCGGGAGCTCGGGCAGGTCCTCGAGCGGGTCGACCTCCGGCAGCTGTCCGCCGCGGCTCCCGTACGGCGAGAAGTAGAGCTCGAAGAGCTGCTCGAAGACGTCGAGGTCCGTGCTCCGCTTCACCAGGGTGCCGCGGAGCGCGGCCCGGAAGGTGTGGCGGTCGTCGAGCTCGACGCTCCCCGCGGCCACCAGCGCCTCGGCGGCCTCGGGAGGCGACACCCGCACCCCCGCCGCCCGGAGCGCCGACACGAAGTGGAGGATGTGCTCGTCCATCGCCGCCGTCTAGTTCAGGAGGGAGTGGAGCGACTCGCGCCCCTTGCGGACGTCGCCCTCGTACTTCAGCACCAGCGACAGGGTCTCGGAGACGACCGCCGGCTCCAGGGTGTCGGCGTTGAGCAGCACCAGTGCCCGCGCCCAGTCGATCGACTCGGCGATGCTGGGGAGCTTGCGCAGGCCGAGCGTGCGCAGCTTGGCCATCGCGTGGGCGACCTGACGGGCGAGGTCGGCGGAGGCCTCGGGGACGCGGCGGCGGATGATGTCGCGCTCGCGCTCGGGGCCGGGGAAGTCGAGGTGGAGGTGCAGGCAGCGCCGCCGCAGCGCGTCGCTGAGCTCGCGCTGGGCGTTGCTCGTGAGCACCGTGACCGGCCGGGTGCGGGCGGTGAGCGTGCCCAGCTCGGGGACGGTGACCTGGTAGTCGCCGAGCATCTCGAGCAGGAAGGCCTCGAACTCGGCGTCGCCCTTGTCGATCTCGTCGATGAGCAGCACCACCGGCTGCTCGCTGAGGATGGCGCGGAGCAGCGGGCGGGGGAGCAGGAAGCGGTCGCTGAAGAACACGTCGTCCTGCTGGGCGATCCGGTCGATCGCCTCGCCGAGGGTGGGGGCGTCGCCGACCGCGTCGCCGATCTTGTCCCGGAGGATCTGGGTGTAGAGCAGCTGCTTGGCGTACTCCCACTCGTAGAGCGCCTTGGCCTCGTCGAGCCCCTCGTAGCACTGGAGGCGCACCAGCTCGCGGCCGAGCGCGCGGCTCAGCGCCCGGGCGAGCTCGGTCTTGCCCACCCCGGCCGGCCCCTCGACGAGCACCGGCTTCTCCATCCGGGTGGCGAGGTAGGGGACGGTCGCGGCCTCGGGGTCGATCAGGTAGTCGGCGGCGTCGAGGCGGGCGACACAGTCGGCGACCGAGGTGAACTCCTCGTTCACGGCGGGCCGTCGACGTCGAGGCGCTGCTGCCGACGGCGCAGCACCAGCACCACGGCGACGAGGACGAGGAGAAGCTCGGCGACGACCGGGAACGGCCAGTGGAAGACCGCCCCGGCGAGCCGTGCCGGCCCCGACTGCTCGGGTTCGACGATCGGCTCGACCGCGATCGCCCTCGGAGTCGTGTGCGCCGAGGGCAGCGGCGCCGAGGTGGCGGGCGCGGTGCCCTTCTCACCGGTGACCGCCGCCGGCGGCGGCACGGTGTCGTCGACCTCGCTGTAGAGGGCGGCGCCGCCCTGGGGGGGGTCGACGGCGATCAGCAGAAGCGGCGGGTGCGCCGCGGCGACGGCGATCGAGGAGACCGAGCGCCGGTCGGCGGGAAGCCCCTTGTCGGCGGCGACGAAAGTGCCACCGCCGTCGGTGGAGCGGAGGATCGTCCCCCCGCTGCTGCCGCCGGCGTCGCTCCCCGCGTAGACGAGGTTGGGATCGAGCTGGCTGAAGCCGAGGTCGGTCACCGAGAGCTGCTCGGCGATCCCTGTGCTCGGGGTCCAGCTGGTGCCGCCGTCGATGCTGTGGTAGGTGCCCTTGTTCGTCGCCACCACCAGGGGTCGGAACTGGGCCGACTGCGGCAGGGGGCCGGCGGCGAGCGAGGACACCACCGCGGTGGCGGGGAGGCCCTGCTGGAGCGGCTCCCAGGTGGGGCCTGGGCCGGCGTTGCGGAAGAGGAAGCCGCTCCCGGAGCCGCCGTCAGTGCCCGCCACCAGGGTGAACTGGGGCGAGTTCGCGGCGACGGCGATGGCGCTGACGTCGTAGCCGTCGAGCCCCGCGGCCCGCCACGTGGCTCCGTCGACGCTCACCGCGACGCCGTTGCTCGTCCCCACCGCCAGCCCGCCGAGGCCGAAGGCGAGGGCGCGCACGTTGCGGTCGGGGAGCCCGGTCGACACCTCCCGCCAGGTGGTCCCGCCGTCGTCGCTGCGCGCGACCCCGCCGCCGGCGAGCCCGGCGTAGGCGGTGTGCGCCGGACGGACGTCGAAGCCGACGACCCAGGCGCGGACGCCGTGGACCGGGGTGGCGCGCCAGGTCTGTCCGCCGTCGGTGGTGCGGTACACACCGGCGTCGGTGGCGGCCAGGGCGGTGGCGGGGAGCGCGGGGTTGAAGGCCACCGACCAGATCCTCGCGCCGCCGAGCCCCGGGAGCACGCCCACCCTGCCCCAGTCGGCGGCGATCGCCGGTCGCGTGATCGGCGCCAGGGTGGCGAGGAGGGCGACGAGGACGGCGGCGGCCGCCCTGCGGGCAGCGGTGATCACCATGTCGAGGATAGCGGGTCGTCCGTTCGGACCGCCTATCGGGGGATGAGCGAGCTCATCACGATGGTGTGCTCGCGGTCCGGTCCCACCGACACTCCCTGCACCGGCGCGCCGCTCACCTCGCCGAGACGGGTGATGTACGCTCGCGCCGCATCCGGCAGGTCCTCCAGCCGGCGGCAGTCCCGGGTCGGGCTCTTCCAGCCGGGCATCTCCTCGTACACCGCCTCGCAGTGCTTGAGGTGGGAGATGTTCGCCATCGGGTGGTCCCAGGGGTCGCCCTTGCTGACGTACTCGGTGCAGATCATGATCGGGTCGACACTGTCCAGAACGTCGAGCTTGGTGACGAAGATGGCGTCGATGCCGTTGGTGTTCACCGCGTAGCGTGCGACGGCGGCGTCGAACCAGCCCACCCGCCGCGCCCGCCCGGTGACGGTGCCGAACTCCGCGCCCACCTCGCGGATGCGGTCACCGAGACCGTCGTGGAGCTCGGTGGGGAAGGGCCCGTAGCCCACCCGGGTCGTGTACGCCTTGAACACCCCGATGGTGTTGGAGATCCGCGACGGCGGGATGCCGCTGCCGGTGCAGGCCCCGCCCGCGGTCGGCGCCGACGAGGTGACGTACGGATAGGTGCCGAGGTCGATGTCGAGCATCACCCCCTGGGCGCCCTCGAGGAGGATGCGCTCGCCCCGGGAGATCGCGCCCTGGACGATGGGGTAGATGTCGCGGATGTAGCGGTCGAGCAGCTCGCCGTAGTTGATGTACTCGTCGAGGATGGCCTGCTCGTCGAAGGGGTCGACACCGTAGAGCTTGGTGAGCGCCTCGTTCTTGAGCCGGAGCACGAAGCGCAGCTTCTTCTCCATGAACTTCGGCTTCTGCAGGTCGCCGATGCGGAAGCCGATCCGCCGCACCTTGTCCTCGTAGGTCGGGCCGATGCCGCGCGCGGTGGTCCCGAGGCGGTCGTCGCCGCGCTGCTGCTCGCCGAGCTTGTCGAAGGCGGGGTGGTAGGGCATCACCATGTGGGCGCGGTCGCTGATCACCAGGTTGTCGGTGCTGATCCCCTGCGCCCGGAGGGTGTCGAGCTCGGCGAGGAACGCCCCGGGATCGACCACCATGCCGTGGCCGATGACACAGGTGACACGCGGGTAGAGGATGCCGCTGGGGATGAGCTGGAAGCGGAACTCGCGGCCCTCGCTGACCACGGTGTGGCCGGCGTTGTTCCCGCCCTGCGAGCGCACCACCATGTCGACGCCGTCGGCGAGGAGGTCGATGACCTTCCCCTTCCCCTCGTCGCCCCACTGGCCGCCGACCAGGATCGTCACGCTCATGGCGGCCGGTAAGGCTACCGGAAGTGCGCCGCGAGCGGGCGCCGGACCGCTATACAGCGGGTGATGGAGCGTTCCCTCGACGGGTCGAGTGGGCCCGCGCGCCCCGATGGCGCGGCCTGGCACCCGCCGCTGCTGGCGCTGGTGGTCGCCGGCGCGGCGCTCGCCGCGGTGCTCCTCGGGCCCCGGGCCTTCGACACCGACCCGGTGGCGGTCGACCCCTTCGACGTGCGCCTCGCCGCGGTCGCCGTGGCGCTCGCGGCGGCCGGGCTCGCCTGGGGACGGCTCGCCGAGATCCGCGCCACCCTGCTCGCGGTGGCGGCGGTGGTGGCGCCCTGGTGCGCCTGGTCGGCGACCCCGCGGCTGCTCGACCGGCTCGCCGGCGGCCGGCTCTCCGAGAACCCCGAGCTGCTGATCGCCGGTGTCGTCTACCTCGCCCTGACCGCGGCGATCTGCCTGGTGGTGGTGCGCGGGTCGCCGGAGCGGTGGCGGCCGCGGCTGCGGCTGCTGGGCGTCCGGCCCGTCGCGCTCGCGATGGCGGTGCTCGGGTCGGCCGCGGTCGTGGGGATCGCCCTCGCCCTCCCCGCCGAACCGCTCGGACGCCTCGGCATTCCGGTGGTCGAGGTGCACCGCGACCTCCCCGTTCTCGGCCCGGCGCTCGCCCTCCAGGCGGCGGTCCAGGAGCTGCAGTTCCGGGGTCTGCTCCTCGGGGTCCTCGAGCGCTCGATGCGCCCCGCGGCGGCGAACGCCGCCCAGGCGCTCGCCTTCGGGCTCGCCCACATCGCGGTGATCTACGAGGGGCCGGCCTCGGGCCTGGTGCCGATCACCGTCGCCCTCGGGCTGGTGCTCGGCGCCCTGACCCGCTGGACCGGCTCGCTCTGGCCGGCGATCGCGATCCACGTCACCCTCGAGGTCGGCGTCGCCATCGCCATCATCCCCGGCCTCTATGGGCAGTGAGCGGGCACACCGCGGGGTGGCGGCCGCGGTGGCGGCGGCCGGGCTCGCGCTGCTCGGCGGCGGGTCCGGGGCGGCGGCCACCGCCGAGCCGTGGTGGGTGCCGCTCGGCCTGCGCGGCCAGGCGGTGACCGCGGTCGCGCCCGCCGGCCCCGGCCTGCTCGTGGTCGCCGGCGGCAGGCAGCGCTGCGTGGCCCTGCCGGGTGGCCCGCGGGCGCCGGTGTGCGCCCGCATCCCCGGGCACCAGGGCGAGGGCGGCGGCCCGCGGTGGGCGCTTCGCGACGGGCGGGTGGTCGAGCAGGGGCCGGGTGGGGGATCCCGGGTCGACCCCGGGAGCCCCGACCTCGGCGCCTCGGCGCGGCTCCTCGCCGCCCCGGTGGCGCTGCGCGGGGCGGTGGTGGCGGTCGCCGCCGACGGCACCGTGTGGAGGCGGGCCGAGACCGGGGGCTGGGGCCGCGCGCTGCTGCTCCTCCCCGCGGGGCTGCTCGCCGGGCCGCCCGCGGTCACCGGGGTGGCGGCGTTCGACGCAAGCCCGGTCACCACCGCGGTGTACCTCGCCACCGACGGGTACGCGGTGCTGGTGAGCACCGACGGCGGGGACGACTGGTTCCGGGCGGCGCCCGGGCTGCCCACGGGAGTCCTCGACATCGCCACGGACGGCGCGGCGCGAGCGGTCTACGCGGGGACCCGCGACGGGGTGTGGGTCCATCACCTCCAGGGCCTCCCGGCCCCGCCGGTGTACCCGCAGCAGGCGCTGCTCGCACGCTGGCTCGGGATCGCCGCCGTCGCCGTCGTGGCCACCCTCGCCGCGCTCGCGGCGCTCGCCCGGATCGGCGTGCGCCCCACCTGAAGCTCGCAAACGAGACGAAAGCACCGAAAGGTTCGGCGCTTCGAGGGCGTTCATCGTGGTGGTGGACCCGGAGAGGAGCCCCCAGCACCTCGACCACCACGGCGTGCACCCACGATGAGACCACGGCTCGGCATCGTCCTCGGCGGAGCGGCCCTGAGCGGAATCGCCGCGGCCTTCCTCGCCTCCGGACAGCCCGGCCCGCCCACCGCGATCCAGCTGATCGCCCCGGCGAGCGTGACGGCCGGCGGCCTGCTCGGCGCCTCCGGCCACGCCGACGCGTCGCCAGGGCTGGCCCCCGGCTGGCTGGTCCCGACCCTGCCCGGGCTCTCGGTCCCGTCCGCACCGTCCCAACAGCCGGCGTCGCCGGCCGCGGTGACGGCCCCGTCGGCCGGCGCGCCCGCCCCGACGCACGCGGCGACGCCGATCCCGGCGGTGCTCGCCTCCCTGCCGCTGCGGCTGCCGGTCGTCGACCAGGTCCTGCCCATCCTGCCGCTCCCGATCTCGCCGCCGCCGGTCCTGAACCACTCCGGCGGTCACCACCACGACGGCGGTCACCGGCGCGGATAGCAGGTCGGGGCGACCCGCAAGGTTCCGCCCCTGGTGGTCGTCTTTCAAGATGGCCACAGTTCCTCCAGCAGAGTGAGGACTGGTCACCCGCTGGGGAGACGGGGCCGGGCAGAGCGGCAGCCCGGCCCCGTTTTCTCGTCCAGGGGGACGGTTGCGCTAGCGTGGGCGACGACATGCCCAACCGCCTCGCCGGCGAGACCAGCCCCTACCTGCTCCAGCACCGCGACAACCCCGTCGACTGGTGGCCGTGGTGCGACGAGGCCTTCGAGGAGGCGCGGCGGCTCGACAAGCCGGTGCTGCTCAGCGTCGGCTACAGCGCCTGTCACTGGTGCCACGTGATGGCCCACGAGTCCTTCGAGAACCCCCAGATCGCGGCCGTCCAGAACGAGCTCTTCGTGAACATCAAGGTCGACCGCGAGGAGCGCCCGGACGTCGACGGCATCTACATGCAGGCGGTGGTCGCGCTCACCGGCCAGGGCGGATGGCCGATGACCGTCTTCCTCACCCCCCGCGGCGTGCCCTTCTTCGGCGGCACCTACTTCCCCCCCGACGACCGCATGCAGATGCGCGGCTTCCCGAGCATCCTGCGCGCCGTCGCCCAGGCCTACCGCGAGCAGCGCGAGGCCGTCGACCAGACCGGGCAGCAGCTCCGCCAGGCGCTGTCGCCGCCGCGCCTGCCCGAGGGCGAGCTGAGCGCGGCGCCGCTCGACGAGGCCTGCCGGAAGCTGGTCCAGGACACCGACCAGCGCTACGGCGGCTTCGGCGGGGCGCCGAAGTTCCCGCACCCGGCCGCCCTCGACCTGCTGCTGCGACGGTATCGGGCGACCGGGGACGCGTCCTTCTGGCACGCCGCCGAGATCACCCTCGACCGGATGGCGCGCGGCGGCGTCTACGACCAGGTCGGCGGCGGCTTCCACCGCTACGCCGTCGACGGACAGTGGGCCGTGCCCCACTTCGAGAAGATGCTCTACGACAACGCCCAGCTGGCTCCCGTGTACCTGCACGCCTGGCAGCTCAGCGGCGAGGAGCGCTGGCGGCGGACCGCCACCGACGTGCTCGACTACGCGCTGCGCGAGATGCGGCTGCCCGGCGGCGGCTTCGCCTCCTCGCAGGACGCCGACAGCGGCGGGGTCGAGGGCAGCTTCTTCGTCTGGACGCCGGAGCAGCTCCGTGAGGTGCTCGGCGACGAGGACGGCAGCCTGGCAGCCCGGCACGACGGTGCTCTAGCTGCCGTTCCCGCTCGAGCAGGTGGCGATCAGCATCGACCTCGACGCCGCCTCGATGCGCAGCCAGGTCGACGAGATCCGCGCCCGGCTGTACGCCGCACGCGAGCAGCGCGTGCACCCGGGGCGCGACGACAAGGTGGTCACCGCGTGGAACGGGCTGATGCTCCGTGCCCTCGCCGAGGTGGGGGGCGCCCTCGACCGGGCCGACTACGTCGACGCGGCGCGGGATCTCGCGGCCTTTCTGCTCACGGACCTGGTGCGCGACGGCGTGGTGCTGCGGACATGGAAGGACGGCGAGGCCAAGATCACCGGCTTCCTCGAGGACGTCGCGAGCCTCGCCGACGGGCTGCTCACCCTCTACGAGGTGACCGGCGAGCCGCGCTGGTACGAGGCGGCGCGGCGGCTGTGTGACGGCATGGTCGAGCGCTACTTCGAGCCCACCGCCGGCTTCTACGACACCGCGATCGACGGCGACCCGCTGCTGGTGCGACCGCGCACCCTCGACGACAACGCCGTTCCCGCCGGGCGCTCGACCGCGGCGCTCGCCCTGCTGCGGCTCTCCCTCCTCAGCGGTGAGGGACGCTGGCGCGAGGTCGCCGAGCGCACCGTCGCGCCGCTGGCGAGCGCCATCGGCCGGGCGCCCGTCGGGCTCGGCAACCTCGCCTGGGCTCTGGATCTCGCCCTCGCCGACACCCGCGAGGTCGCGATCGCCGGCGACGCCGAGGCGGAGGACACCCGCACCATGGTGCGCGCCGTGCTCGACCGCTGGAACCCGTGGCGGGTGCTCGCATGGGGCGAGGCCGACGGCGTGCCGTTGCTCGACGGACGCCCCGCGGTCGGTGGCCACGCGACCGCGTACGTGTGTCGCGGCTTCGTGTGCGATGCGCCGACGAGCGCGGTGGCGGAGCTGCAGACGGCGTTGGAGGTGCGGCCGCCGAGCTGAGGCGGCGGCGTCGACCCCCGCCGCGGCTTCGCGCCCCTAGAACTGCCCGCACCCGGCTCCGTGCACCGCCGCCGTCAATTCCGGCAGGGGCTCGATCCGCGGCAGCACCCGCGCGTCCTCCAGCGGCGCGAAGTCGCCCGTGGCCGGGTCCTGCGCGTAGTCCAACGCCGGCCCGTCCCGGAGCATCGACGCCAGCGCCGCGCAGAAGAGGTCGACGTCCGCCTCCGTGGTCGCGATGCTGAAGCTCGCCCGCACCGCCCCGGGGATGCTCGCCCGCTCCCCCCGCCGCAGCGCGTCGCGGATGTGGTGGGCCTCCGCGTCCGAGATGCCGAGCAGGTGGGTGATGTACGGATGCGCGCAGAAGCAGCCGTGCCGCACCCCGATGGCGTGCTCCGCGCTCAGCACCGCGGCGGCCAGGGCGTGGTGCATGCGCGGCAGGGTCAGCGTGACCACCCCGACCCGGTCGACCCCGGGGCCGTCCGGCCACAGCTGATGCCGGACGAGCCCGGGCAGCTCACTCAGCCCCGACCGCGCCCGGTCGAGAAGCGCACGCTCGTGCTGGGCGACCCGCTCCATCCCCACCTCCTCGAGCGTCGCGGCGGCGGCGGCGAGCGCGACCGCCCCGATGACGTTCGGAGATCCGGCCTCGAGCCGGTCGGGGAGCGCCGTCCAGAGCACCTCGTCGAGGGTGACGAAGTCGACCGCCCCGCCCCCGGCGAGCAGCGGCTCGCAGCTCGAGAGCAGCTCCGTCGACGCCACCAGGGCGCCCGTCCCGAAGGGGGCGTACATCTTGTGGCCGCTGAGGCTCAGGCAGTCGATCCCCGCCGCCGCCATGTCGATGCGCCGGTGCGGCGCCAGCTGGGCGGCGTCGACGGCGATGAGCGCCCCGTGCTCGTGGGCGATGCGGGCCAGCTCGGCGACCGGCAGCACCTCCCCGGTGACGTTGCTCGCGCCGGTGACCGCGAGCACCGCGACCGGCCGTGCGGGGTCGCGCAGCGCTGCGGTGACGGACTCGAGGAGCGCCTCGGGTGACGGCGGCGCCGGCAGCGTCACCACCGGAGCCACCCGCCGCCAGGGGAGCAGGTTGGCGTGGTGCTCGACCATGGTGGTGAGCACCACCTGTCCCTCGGGGATGCGCAGGCAGTGGGCGAGGTGGTTGATCGCGTCCGTCGTGTTGCGGACGAAGATGACCGAATCCGTCGGCCGGGCGCCGACGAAGCGGCCGACGGTCTCGCGCGCCGCCTCGTAGAGGCGGGTGGAGACCTGGGAGGTGAACCCGGCGCCGCGGTGGACGCTGGAGTACCAGGGCAGGGCCCGCTCGACCGCCTCGAGCACCGGGCGCATCGCCGGGGTGCTCGCGGCGGCGTCGAGGTTGACGTAGCGGCGCCGCCCGCCGGTGGCGAGGGGCACCTCGAGGTCGGCGCCGACCAGGTTGGGCAGGGGGGGCGGGGCGGCCATGTCGCGGTCAGCGTACCGCGACCGCGCCATCCGCCCCGCCCCGGCCCTCCCCCGATCGAGGGGCCTACCCCCTCGAGTGGTGCTTCGAGCTCGTGTGCGAGCTGGTGTGGTGGCTGGTGGTGGTGCCGGCGCTCATCGCCGTGCGCTGGGACTTGCTCAGGTGCCCGCCGCAGGTGACGTTGCCCGAGTCGCCGCTCGTGGTCACGCCGCTGCTGCCGCTGATCCCGGAGCCGGTGCTCGTGCTGGTCGAGCTGCCGCCGGCGGCGTTGCCGAGCGCGCCCACGAGCAGCTGGTCGAGCAGGCCGAGGCTGTTGCCGACCTGGTTCTGCCCGCCGAGGGCACCGTTGATGGAGTTGGAGCCGCCGCCGCTGCCGCCGCAGCCCGCGCCGGTCCCGCCCGACGAGGCATGCCCCACGACGGAGAACGCGGAGGCGCTCAGAGTGGCCGCGGCCGCGAGCGCCGCGAGGTGCCGCATACGCATGATTGGTGTTCCCCTCCCTACCCAGTGATCGCCGGGCCACGCGGCCGTGCATCCTGTCCGACGATCGGGACCCCCGATTGTTTGCACGTCTTGGTGCGTTCGTCCCGGGGATCAGCCTGCCGCGGCCACCCTCCCCGCCCGGATGACCGTCCGCACCGGGTTGGCGCCGAGGTGGTAGCCGAGGTCGAGCCAGTGGGGGGTGTCGAGGATCGCGAGGTCGCAGCGCCTCCCCGGACGCAGCACGCCCCGGTCGGTGAGCCCCAGGGCCGCCGCCCCGCCGGCGGTGGCGGCGACCACCGCCTCGGCCGGGGTGAGGCCGCCGAGCGCCACCGCGAGGGCCACCATCAGGGGCATCGACTCGCTGTAGCAGGTGCCGGGGTTGCAGTCGGTCGCCACCGCCACCCGCGCGCCCGCCTCGAGCAGCCGCCGGCCCGGGGGCGGGGGGCCGCCGAGCACCAGCGACGCCCCGGGGAGGATGACCCCGACCACCCCGGCGGCGGCGAGGGCGGCGAGGTCGTCGTCGCCGGCGTGCTCGAGGTGGTCGGCGCTCACCGCGCCGAGGCGGGCGGCGAGCCGCGCCCCCCCGCCGCGGCTGCGCTGGTCGGCGTGGAGCTTGCCGCCGAGCCCGACGCGCCGCCCCGCCTCGAGCAGCCGGGCGCACTCCTCCACCGTGTAGGCGCCCTGCTCGCAGAAGGCGTCGACGAAGCGGGCGAGCCGGGCGGCGCGCTCCACCCCGCGGGTGCACGCCCGCTCGACGAAGCCGGCGCGGTCGCCCTCGGGAAGGGCGTGGAGGGGGAGGTAGGTGGTGAGCACCTCGGGGAGCTCCGGGTCCTGCCCGAGGGCCAGCGCGGCGGCGAGCTGGCGGAGCTCGGCCTGATCCTCGAGCCCGTAGCCGCTCTTCACCTCGACGGTGGTGGTGCCGGAGCGGAGCATCCGCCGCGCCCGGGGCCGCGCCGCCGCCACCAGCTCCTCGAGCTCGCCCGCACGGGTGGCGGCCACCGTGGCCCGGATCCCGCCGCCGGCGTCGGCGATCTCCTCGTAGCTCCGCCCCGCGGCACGGGCTGCGTACTCGTCAGAACGCTCCCCGAGCCAGACGAGGTGGCTGTGGGCGTCCACGAACCCGGGCACGACCGCGTTGCCCGCGGCGTCGACGACCACCGCGTCGGCGGCGAGCGGGTGGGCGGCGACCTCGCCCTCCGTCCCCACCGCGCAGATCTCCCAGTCTCGCGCGGCGACCGCCCCGCCCTCGACCACCCCGGGCGCCGCGCCGCGCTCCGGGTCGCAGGTGACGAGCCGCCCGACGTTGCGCACCAGCAGGGTGGCGGCGGGCTCGGTCACGCTCCGAGCGCCGCGGCCACGCCGCGCCGCCGCTGCACCAGCCCGGCGCAGAAGGCGAGGAACACCGAGCCCATGCAGCGCACCGTGGCGCCCGCGATGTCGGCGGCGGCGTCCACCTCGGTGAGGTCGACGCCGCGGACCCGGGGATCGGCGCCGAGCAGGTGGGCGGCCTCCTGGAGCTGGGCGGGGTCGAGCCCGCCGGGCATGCTCGCCGGGCACGCGGGCGCGAAGGCACGGTCGAGCACGTCCATGTCGATGTCCACGTAGAGCCGCCGCACCCCCTGGCGATCGAGGACGTCGAGCACCTCGTCGAGCACCCTCGGCATCCCCGACGAGCGCACCTCGGCGGCCCGGCGGACGTGCACCCCGCGATCCCGCGCCCAGCGCGCGTGCCCGGCGGCGTTGGCGAAGCCGTGGATGCCGATCTGCGCCACCCGCTCGCCGGGGAGACCGAGCTCGATGAGGTCGCGCACCGGGGTCCCGTTGCGGGGTCCGTCCACCGGTGGGCGCACGTCGTGATGGGCGTCGAAGGTGAGCAGTCCCCAGTCCTCGACGAGGTCGCCGCCGGCGAGGCCGCACATCGCCGGGCGGGTGACCGAGTTGTCGCCGCCGATGACCACGACAACGGGGGCGCGGGCGCCGGCCCCGGCGACCGCGGCCTGCACTCTCGCGTGCGCCGCGGAGGCGTCGTCGTCGCCCGCGTCCCCCTCCACGTCGCCGAGGTCGAGCACGGCGAGCTCGTCGAGGTCGACGGCGTGGTCGCCGTCGAAGGTGCTGAAGCGGGTGAGACCCGCGCGGAAGGCGGCGGGGGTGAGCTGCGCCCGCGACCGGCTGATCGACGCCCGCGCCACGGGCGCGCCCAGCACCGCGAGCGCAACCCCGTCACCCGACCGGGCGCCGCCGTGCTCCAGCCACTCCCGCGCGTTCACCCGTCTCCCTCCTCCGAGGCGGGCATGGGGATGCGCACCCCGTGCTCCGCCGCCGCCGCCCGTGCCTCCGCGTACCCGGCGTCGGCGTGGCGCATCACCGCGGTGCCGGGATCGTTGGTCAGCACCAGCTCGCATCGCCGCGCGCCGAGCGCGGTGCCGTCGGCGACGATCTGGGCGCCGGCGTGGATGGAGCGGCCGATCCCGACTCCGCCGCCGTGGTGCACCGCCACCCAGGTCGCCCCCGAGGCGCAGGCGAGGAGCCCGTTCAGCACCGGCCAGTCGGCGATCGCGTCGCTGCCGTCCCGCATCGCCTCGGTCTCGCGGAAGGGCGACGCGACGCTGCCGCCGTCGAGGTGGTCGCGGCCGATGACGATCGGCGCCGCGACCTCGCCGCGGGCGACGAGCTCGTTGAAGCGCAGCCCGGCGAGGTGGCGCTCGCCCGCGCCGAGCCAGCAGATCCGTGCCGGCAGCCCCTGGAACGGCACCCGCTCGCGGGCGAGGCGCAGCCAGCGGTGGAGGCGGTCGTCGTCGGGGAAGAGCTCGGCCACGGCCCGGTCGGTGGCGGCGATGTCCGCGGGGTCGCCGCTCAGGGCCACCCAGCGGAAGGGGCCCCGCCCGCGGCAGAAGAGCGGCCGGAGGTAGGCGGGGACGAAGCCCGGATAGGAGAAGGCCTGGGCGAAGCCGCCCCGCCGCGCCTCGTCGCGCAGCGAGTTGCCGTAGTCGAACACCTCGGCGCCGCGGCGCTGGTAGGCGACCATCGCCGCGCAGTGGACCGCCATCGACTCGCGCGCACGGTCGACGTAGCCGGTGGGGTCGGCGGCGCGCAGCGCGGCCGCCTCCTCGACGCTCAGCCCCGCCGGGACGTACCCGCCGAGGGGGTCGTGGGCGCTCGTCTGATCGGTGACCACGTCCGCGGCGAGCCCGAGCGCGAGCAGCTCCGGCAGCGCCTCGGCGGCGTTCGCGGCGAGCCCCACGGAGAGCGCACGGCCCTCCTCGCGCGCGGTGTCGCAGCGGCGCACCGCGTCGTCGAGCGAGTCCGCCACCTCGTCGAGGTAGCCGATGGCGCGGCGGCGCTCCACCCGCTGGGGGTCGACGTCGAGGCAGAGGGCGACGCCGCCGTTCATCGTCACCGCCAGAGGCTGGGCTCCGCCCATCCCGCCCAGGCCGGAGGTGAGCACCAGCCGGCCGGCGAGGCTGCCGTCGAAGCGCTGCTCGGCGATCGCCGCGAAGGTCTCGTAGGTGCCCTGGAGGATCCCCTGGGTCCCGATGTAGATCCACGACCCAGCGGTCATCTGGCCGTACATGGTCAGGCCGGCCGCCTCGAGCCGCCAGAACTCCTCCCAGGTGGCCCAGGCGGGGACGAGCAGCGAGTTCGCGATGAGCACCCGCGGCGCCATCTCGTGGGTGCGGGTGACGCCGACCGGCTTGCCCGACTGCACCAGCAGGGTCTCGTCCTCGCGGAGGTCGCGCAGGCAGCCGACGATGGCGTCGAAGCAGTCCCAGGAGCGCGCCGCCCGGCCGGTGCCGCCGTAGACGACGAGCCGGTCCGGGTCCTCCGCCACCTCGGGGTCGAGGTTGTTCATCAGGCAGCGGAGCGCCGCCTCGGTCTGCCACGAGCGGCAGCTCAGCGCCGTGCCCCGCGGGGCGCGCACCGGCCGGGGTCCCGCGGCGCTCACGAGAGCGCCCGCCCGCAGGCGCTCTCCACCGCGGTCCGCCAGCCGCCCTCGGCGAGCCAGCCCTCGGCTGCGGCGAGGTCGCCGGCGAGGGGACGGTCGGCCTCGAGCCGCGGCACCCGCCGGCGCAGCGAGGCGAGGAGCGCCGCGGTCCCCGGCCCGGGCCGCTGCGGACGGCGCAGCTCCAGCGCCTGGGCGGCGGCGACCGTCTCCACGGCGAGCACCCGGCGGAGGTCGTCCACGCAGCGGCGGGTGCGCAGCGCCGCGGTCCATCCCATGGAGACGTGGTCCTCCTGGCCGGCGCTCACCGGCACGCTCTGGTTGGCGATCGGGGCGGCGGCGGCGCGGAGCGCGGTGACGCAGCCCGCGGCGGTGTACTGGGCGATCATCAGCCCGCTGTTCACCCCCGGGTCGGCGCTCAGGAAGGCGGGCAGCCCGCGGGACCGTGCCGGGTCGAGGAGGCGGTCGACCCGCCGCTCGCTGATGGCGGCGAGGTCGGCGCAGAGCGAGGCGAGCATGTCGGCGGCGTAGGCGAGCCCCTGGCCGTGGAAGTTCCCGGAGCTCACCACCTCGCCGCGGTCGACGAGCACCAGCGGGTTGTCGACGACCGCGGCGAGCTCGCGCTCGACGGTGGTGCGGGCGACGGCGCAGAGGTCGCGGGCGGCGCCGTGCACCTGGGGCGCGCAGCGCAGCGAGTAGGCGTCCTGCACGGCGTGGTGGGAGGCGCGGTGCGACGCCACCAGCGGGCTGCCGGAGAGGAGCAGCCGCAGGTTGGCGGCGGACGCCTGCTGGCCCGGCGCCGGGCGCAGCGCCACCACCTCCTCGTCGTACGCGCTCTCGGTGGCGAGCAGGGCCTCGACGCTCATGGCGCAGGCGCAGTCGGCGGCGACGAGCAGCGCCTCGACGTCGGCGACGGCCATCGCGAGGGTGGCGGCCATCGCGTCGGTGCCGTTGATCAGCGCCAGCCCCTCCTTCGGCTCGACGGTCACCGCCTCGAGCCCCGCGGCGGCGAGCGCCGGCGCCGCCGGCTCGGCCGCCCCGCCGGGACCGACGACCCAGCCCTCGCCGAGCAGGCAGAGGGCGGCGTGGGCGAGCGGGGCGAGGTCTCCGGAGGCGCCGAGCGAGCCCAGCTCGGGGACGTGGGGGACCACCCCCGCGTTGAGCAGCGCGACCATCGCCTCGACGAGCGCCGGCCGCACCCCGGAGTAGCCGGCGCAGAGGGTGCGGGCGCGGAGGAGGAGCATGCCCCGCACCACCTCGGCGTCGAGCGGCGGCCCCATCCCCGCCGCGTGGCTGCGCACCACCGCCGCCTGGAGGGTGGAGCGGTGCTCGCGCCCGATCGCCCTGTCCGCGAGGGCCCCGAAGCCGGTGGTGACCCCGTAGACGACACGGTCGCGGCGGTCGAGGTCGTCGACGACCGCCCGGGACGCGGCCATCCGCTGCCGCGCCGTCTCCCCCACCTCCACCCGCACCCCGCCGCGGGCGACGGCGAGGACCTGCTCGACGGAGAGCGGCGACCCGTCGAGAACGATCATCCCGCGGAGGGTAGCGCCGGCGCTGCGCTATCGTGGATCCCTCCTCGCACCCGCACCCCTGAGGTCGCCCCGATGCGCTCCGCCCGCCTCCTCGCCGCCGCCGGCACGGCCGTCGTGACCCTCGCCGGCTGTGGCGGCTCGTCGAGCGCGATCAACGGCCTCGCCCCCAAGGACGTGGTCAAGCTCTCCTCGCAGCGGGTCGCCACCCAGTCGCTGCGCGCCGACCTCGACGGCCGCTTCATCGTCGACGCCAGCAAGCTGACCGGGGTCCCGCCCGCCCAGCTCAAGCAGTTCGGGGTCGCCCCCAACGGCTACACCCTGACCGGCAAGGAGGAGCAGGAGAGCCCCAAGCGCCTCCAGCTGGTGGTGACCCTCCAG
>Ga0209577_10002477_pt1 | contig 17783 bp, 19 predicted proteins | sample GraSoiAngelo_109_FD_185874 | JGI IMG/M metagenome (GOLD analysis project Ga0209577, IMG submission 185874) | Grasslands soil microbial communities from the Angelo Coastal Reserve, California, USA - 14_0903_12_20cm (SPAdes) (version 2) | ecosystem: Environmental > Terrestrial > Soil > Grasslands...
CCTGCACGGCGTGTACGGAAACGCGGACTTCGGCGACGGCCTCGAGAGCGGCACGACTCCGTCACGGCGTCGGATCGTGCGCGAGGCGGCTGGCCTCGAGGTCGAGGAGCTCGTGTTTCGCTTCACGGAGCTGCGGTTGAGCCCCGACACGATCGAGGAGGTCAAAGCCGGCGTCGCGGGACTCGACCCAACCGACCGCCGGCTCCAGGTCGTCGCCGTGGTGGACCACCTCGAGAAGTACGTCGACCTCGGCGTCCTGTACTTCGGCGACGACGAAGACATCGCCGGCTGGACTCGCCGGATCGGCGCCGACCTGATCGAGCTCGCGCGCGCGCTCGGTCAACCGCGGCTCGCCGAGATGGTGTCCGCGGCGTTCGCCGAGGCGGAGGTCGAAGGCGAGAAGGTGCCAGCCGAGCTACGCGCGACCGACGGCAGCCGTCATCTGAAGCTCGTCGTACCGCTGTCCGGGCGGGGCGGGGACCAGCCCACCCAGCCGCTCGATCAGAGCGGCGGTGTGCGGTAGGCCGGTCACGCGCCGACGCAGATCAGCCGACATCTCGGTCTCGAAGCCTCCGACCGCACCGCGACGGACCTTGAAATGCCCCTCGTCGAGCTCGCCCTCGCGACGCGGGCCGAAGCGGCTGTCGTAGTGGATGCGGGCTTCCACGGGCGTTAGCCCTCGTTCCCACTCGCGCATGTTCTCGAACCGGCTCGCCTCGAGCGCGGCGCGGCAGGGCCGTTCGTCGAGCGGCCGCCCGTCGAGCGCGAAACAGAGCGCCTCGCGCAGTCGCGTATCCGGGTCCGCCGCCAGACCCTCGTAGGTGACGAGCAGCTTGTCGCCCGGATGGCGTTCGTAGAGGTCCAGCAGCAGCGCGGTGCACTCGGCGATGCGCTCGATCCCGTATACCGGGGAGTCTGCGAAGGCGTCGAGGCCGGCCGGCACCGGGCGCCCCTCGCGCACCCGCTTGTGATGCCACCAGGAGACCAGCGAGTCGCGCGGGTCGCGGGCGAGCACGACGATCCGTTTCCGGACCAGCAGGTCCTCGTGCAGCAGCCGCGCAGGAGCCCACCTGTCCTGGAATACGTCGGCGTGCTCGTGCACGAACACCAACGGAGGTATGCCGCGCCCGGGGGCGAGGAGCTCGAGGTCGAGGGGCTCGCCGTTTTGCTCGGCGAGGTACCGCGCCAGGAAGTAGCAGAGCCAGGAGCGCCCGGCCTTCGGGAAGCTCAGGACCACCGTGCGGGCCGCGGCGATCTCCCGGCGGATCAACGTGGCGTGCCGACGTAGGCTGGGGCGCATGTCGTTCCTTCAGTGGCTCGTGCTCGCGGCCGGCGCGGCGCTGGCAGTCTACGCCGCCCTCATCGGGATTCTCGTGGTGCTCGGGAGGCGCACCGACGCGCGGGCTCTTGCCGGCTTCATCCCCGACGCGGTGCTCCTGTTTCGCGGCCTCCTGGGGGATCCGCGTGTGCCCCGTTCGCGCAAGCTGCTCCTTGGGGCTGCGCTTGGCTACCTCGCCATGCCGATCGATCTCATCCCGGACTTCCTCCCGGTCGTCGGTCAGCTCGACGACGCAATCATCGTCGGGCTGGTGCTCCGGTCGGTCCTGCGCGCCGCGGGACCAGAGCTCGTGCACGAGCACTGGCGGGGGCCGCCCAGCTCGCGGGACCTGGTGCTGCGCCTCGCCGGCGGTCAGGGCCGCAGGCCCGACAGGGCGAGCGCCTCGCGGTAGTAGCTGTCGGTGGCCGCGAGCTCCTCGGGAGGGCCGAGGGCGGTCAATCGCCCGTCGTCGAGCACCGCGACGCGGTCGCAATCGTCGAGTGTGGAGAGCCGGTGGGCGATCACCACGACCGTCGTGCGGCCCCGCAGGGCCGATATCGCCGCCCGAACCGCGTGCTCGGTGTGCGCGTCGAGCGCGCTGGTCGGCTCGTCCAGCACGAGCAGGTCGGGGTGGCCGGCGAGCGCCCGGGCGAGCACGATCCGCTGCCGCTGACCGACCGACAGTTCCGCTCCGGCGGCGCCCGTCTGGTGGTCGAGGCCCTCGGCCCAGGCCTCGAGCTCCGGACCAAGCCCCGCGGCGTCGGCGGCCACGCGTATGTCCTCGTCCGAGATGTCGTCGCGGAGGAAGCGGATGTTGGCGCGCACCGTCGCCGTGAGCAGCTGGGGTTGCTGTGGGACCCACGCGATCCGCCGGTGCCAGTCGTCTCGGCGTAGCTCGGCGAGGGGGACCTCGTCGACGAGTACCCGACCGGTGTTGGGCCCGAGCAGGCCCAGGAGAGTCAGGGCGAGCGTCGACTTACCCGCGCCCGTGCGACCGACCACCCCGATCTGCTCGCCGGGCTCGAGCCCCAGGCTCACGTCGGCCAGGGCCCGGCGGGCGCCGTCCGGGTAGGTGAAGGAGACCGACTCGAGCCCCACACGACCGACCCGGGCGCACGGCCGCGTCCCGGCCGGACCACCCGCGGCGGTCCAGCGCTCGACGAAGCGCCGGATCCGTTCGAGGTTCGCGGCCCGCTCCTGGAGCTGAGCCGAGATGCCGGAGATGCCCTGGGCGTAGCTCAGCGCGCGCAGCAGCAGGAGGACCGACGCGCCGAGCGCCGGGAGGGACACGCTGCCCTGGCTCGCCACCACGGCAACGCCCACGATCACCACCCCCATCGTTAGGTCGCGCACGAGGGTCGGCATCGCGATCGATGTGAGTCGAAGCGACTCGAAGAGCTCGCGCCCGGCGGCGATGTGGACGTCGAGTCGTGCGCGGGCCGCCTCGACCACTCCGGCAACTCGCAGCTCGGGAGCCAGCTGCGCGGTCTCGGTCACCTCGGTGGCGAGCCCGCCCGCGCTCTCCGCGCCGCGAAGCGCGATCCGGCGACTCCGGGCGCGGAAGGGGCGCACCACGAGGACCGAGATCGCCGCGATGGCCACGAGGCCCAGCGTGGCCCAGACGCTCACGACGATCGCCGCCACCACGATCACGACCAGGTTGAAGGCCAGCGACAGGGCGGTGGCGGCCTGCTGGGTGCCCACGGCGACCATCGTGGCGCCGGTCATCATCAGCTCCTGTAGCTGGCCCGTGCGCTCGCGGGACTGGACGGGCCAGTCGGCCGACATGTACGCGTCGACCAGCATTCGTCGCATCGTCTGCTGCGACTCCGCAGCGGTGCGGGCGGTCAGCCAGGCCGCCGCGAAGTGCGACGCGGCCAGCACCGCGAGGACGCCGAGCGCGAGCTCCGCACGCGTCCACGTCCCGTGCGGCAGGCTCCCGACGAGAGGCAGGTGCCCGGTCAGGCTGTGTGACGCCACGGCGACCACGAGCACGACGATCGCCGCCTCGCCCAGACCGCTCACCACGCCAAGCCCGGTCAGCGCGGCCATCGTGCGCCCGGGATGCCGGGCGGCGAAGGTGAATCCCTCCCACCAAGCGCGGAGGCGGGCGCTCATGCCCCGCATCGGGCCATCCTAGATGAGGTTCAACGCGTGTCCAGGGGATGGCGGGGCGGCGACCGCACCATTACAGTGGAAGCTGGGTTACCCCTACGGATGGGATCGAATTTGAGAATGCACTACCGGCTGTCGGCGGGGGCGGTGGCGGCAACGCTCGCGCTCGCTCCGGTCGCGGCGTTCCCGGCCGCAGCCGGGGCCGCGAAGCACAAGAAGCACTACACGGCGCCTAAGGCGGGTGCCAAGTACAAGGGAAAGACGAGCGATGGCGGGCCGCTCACGCTGAACGTCGCGAGCAGCAAGTCGATCCAGATCGTGGCCTTCCGGTTCAACTGCAAGAAGGTGCCCGGCGCGACCGGCAACACCTCGCTGCAGAGCATCAAGATCAAGAAGACCTCGAAGGGCTACAAGTTCGGGATCACGGCCTTCGGCATCGTCGGCTACAGCGACAACGACACCTTGAACGAGAACGGCAAGATCACGATCTCGGGCAAGTTCTCGACAAGCGCGAAGCGCGTCAGCGGCCACCTGCGCGTCAAGACCCCCCGCTGTGGCGACACGGGCAGCCTCGGCTGGTCGGCGAAGAAGCAGTAAGGGCCCGGCTGACGGCTACGCGTGGCGCTGACCCCGCGGTGGGCGTCCATTGACCTGACATGATTTTGCGCGTGCCGAGATCCGCTGAGATTGGCGCCGGCGGGATGCTCGGCGCCGGGGTGCGGGTGCTGCGGCTGCCTGCGCCCGATCGTCGCCGCGTCTTTGAGGCGGTGGTGCAAGTCACGCGCTCTTCGCTCGAGCTCCGGCTCGTCCCCGCCACCCGCACCGTCGCGCTACTCGGCAGCGTGGGAAGCGACGATCCGGAGGAAAGCGTCGACCAAGCTCAGCTCCGGGAGGCGGCCCTGGTGGGCCGCGCGGTCGCGGCTGCGGGCCGTCGGCTCCCTTGGCACCCCACGTGCCTGCGCCAGGCCCTTGCCGCGCAGAGGATGCTGCGCCGGCGGGGCGTCGCCAGCCGGCTCCACCTCGGCGTGACCAGCGCGGCTGTGGCGGAAGCCCACGCGTGGGTGACGGTGCAGGGTGAGCCGATCGTGGGGCGGGCGGGCCTCGACCGCTTCGTCCCGCTCGCGGCGTTCAAATGACCAGGACGACCGCGATCGACGCTTGAGCGAAGCGTTCAGCGGCGCGCTGCAGGCTGTCAGCGCGGCGGTCGCCACGGCGTCTGGCGTGCTCGAGCCGCGCCAGCCGTCGAAACCGGTCGATTGGACGGAGTTCATCCGGCTGCTCGATCGCCATCACGTTGCCCCGCAGGTCCACCGGTCCTCGTGGCTGACGTCGGCCGGGGCGCCCGCCGAAGTCTGCGAGGCCGTCAAGGAGCGCGAGCGCCGCTATGCGCTGGGCCTGCTTCGGATGCTGGCGTTCCACCGCGAGGTCCTGGATCTGCTCACCGGCGCGGGTGTGGACGTCGTCGTCCTGAAGGGGGTGACGGTCGCCATCGACGCGTATGGCGACGCGGGCGCACGCACTCCGGGGGACCTCGACCTCCTCGTGAGCGCGCGCTCGGTTCCGCGTGCCGTCGGTGCCCTGCAGTCCGCGGGATTTGATTGGTATGACTGGCGAGACCCGAACCGTGTTCCGGTCGAAACGACGCCGATCGAGCGTCTGCCCCGTCTACCGGTGGCGCGCGACGTGGCTCTCGTGCGAGGCGGGGTCAAGGTCGAGCTCCACTGGCGCCTGTTTCCGAACAGCAGGCTGATGCCGGTCGACCCCGACTGGCTCCGAGCGCCGCGGTACGTCGAAGCTCACGGCGTGACCATCCCGAGCCTCCCAATCGTCGCCCAGTGGCTCTACCTCCTCGTCCACGGATCGGTGCACTTCTGGTCCCGGATGAAGTGGCTGGCAGACGTTCCCGCCCTCGCCTTGCGTCAGCCGGAGCTCGCTCAGCACGAGTTCGTGACGACGCAGGACGCCGGCTACCGAAGATCCGTCGCGACCGGGTTGATCCTGGCCGAGGCCGCGTTCGGTGCATTCCTGGCTCCCGAGACCCGCGCGTGGGCCGCGAGCGTCGGCGGGATCCGAATGCACGTCAGGAAATCGCTGAGCATGCTCGCCGCGGAGCACGATCGGCCGACCGAGGTATCGGCTCGCGCGCTCCCCGGCGTGCTCGCAAGCCGCCTGGCGCTGCGCCGAGATGCTCCCTACCGTCTGGAGGAGCTGCGGCTGCTCCTGATCCTTGCGGCCCGCGCCCAGGGGGTCGAGGATCCGGGCATCGTCGACCTCGCAGCGGGCCCGTTCCGCTGGGCCAATCGAACCGCCCGGCGGCTCGCCGCCCGACGGCACGCGGGTTAGGCGCGAGCCGCCTCTGCCGTCCCGCCCGGCTGGGGATGGTGGACGTACACGGACACGCGCCTGTAGAGGAAGTTGCGCCAGCCGCCCCGGCTGGTCCGCTCCAGGCGAAAGCGGCCGGTCGCGAGGATGTAGTCCTCCAACCCGGGGCACGCATAGATGATCGTGACCCGTCGCGGCCTGCGCTCGATCGACTCGACGAGATGCTCGATCACGGTCTCGAAGGTCTTCCCGGCGAAGGGGTGGAAGAAGTAGGCGAACGTCACGTCGTCGGGGATCTCGTAGTCCACGACGTCGGCGGTCACCAGCTCGACCTGCTTGCAGGCGAACTTTGCTCGCCCGCGGTCGACGTTCGACCGGGCTACCTCCACCAGAGCCTCGGCGATCTCGACCCCTATGACGCGCGCGAACGGATAGCGCGCCGCCTGGCAGAGCACCCGTCCCTTCCCCGAGCCGAAGTCCACGAACACGTCGTGCGGAGCGACGTCGCGCCTGCGCAGACCGCGTCGCAGGTACCACCACCCCGATGGCTGGTACGTCACTCGATCCGGATGGAAATGGGCGAGCTCGGCTTGCTTCTCCGACGTTTCGAGTCCGCGCCAGAGGAGCTTCTCCTCAACCCGATTCACAACCGCGCGAATCGGCCCTCGCAGACGGCGGGCAGTTCGGCTGGGGCGGTCGAGATCGAGGTCTGCAACCGGCTTCGCAAGCGAACGGTGCAGGCGCTTGCTCAGCTCGTCCGGGTCCGGCACCGGCGCGACCGTACCAGACCGGATGCGCCAATTTGAGCGCAGAGCGGCCGTTGCGTCCCGGAGCTGACGTCTGTCCGCGTCTGGGGTACACTGCGACCGCTGATCAGCCGGCGCTCGCCGGACTCACGCCGTCACCACCAATGGGAGGAACACATGGCCGAGACGACTGACCGTCGGAACCTCACCGAAGAGAGCTCGCAGGAGTCCAGGGACGCCGCGAACGAGTGGCACGCCCCGACGCTGACGCTTCTGGGAGACGCGGTGCCGCTCACGATGGGCGCAGCGGGGGCCACACCCGACGGGCCCGGCCTGAAGTCGTAGCAGGGCCGAACGCTCGCTTCCGAGCAAGTCCAGACGAAGGCGGACCTCGTCGCCTCGGGGGTGGGCGACCGCCTTCAATCTGCCTCGCCCAAATCTCTTCAGGACCTGCGCCGGCAGTTCGGCGCGCAGCACTACATCAAGCTCCCGAGTTTCTTTGACCTAGCGTTGGTCGAAGGGGTCGCGTCGGAGATCGCGACTGCCGAGTTCGAGGGCCGCACCTCCGAGGGCGTCGGCTCCGAGTGGCTCATGAAGCCGAACGCGCTCGGAGCGAAGCTGAACTGGCAACTGAATGCGCCCGAGCTCATCCGGACCATTCGCCACGTAACCGACTGTGCGGACATCGGTGTGTTCGGGGGACGGGTCTACCGCATCGATCCGGCCTCGGGTCAGTCGTTCAGCTGGCACGACGACCGCCAGTTCGAGGAGCGTCGACTCGCGATCAGCGTAAACCTGGGCACCCAGCCCCACTCGGGCGGAGTTCTGCGAATCCGCGAGAAGCGCGCCCCGGAGACGTTCACGGAAGTACCGAACAGTGGACCGGGCGACGCCGTCGTCTTTCGGGTCGCCGACGACCTCGAGCACTGCGTGACGCCCGTGGAGGGAGCTGTCCCCAGGCTTGCGTTCTCCGGCTGGTTCAAGGCGGGTGCGAGCTACTACTCCTCGCTTCTGCGGGAGCTGAGCAAGCAGCACGCGTAGCCGGCCCGAGTCCTAGCCGGGCTCGTCGCCGGGGGGATACCACGCAACGGCCGTGTGGCGTTGCCCGTCCTCGACCGCTTTCACCTCGTGGAGTACATTCGACTGGAAGGCGACCAGTTGGCCGCTCCTCCCGCCGACCGGGATGCCGTGCTGGATGCTCGCCGGCCCGAGCAGGCCATAGAGGACGAGCGATCCGCCTGAGTATCGGTCCCCGTCCGATTCCTCTGCCTGGTCGTTGACGAACAGCACCGCCGAGATCGACCGCCTATAGCCGGCGGGGGAATCCCCGACGTCGCGATGCGGGACCTGGAAGCCACCCGGACCGTAGGTCAGGAACTGGGGCGGTTCAGGCTCGCCCAGCGCCATGCCGAAGTGGGCTTCAATCCTGGGCCTCGCGCCGAGAAGACGCTCGTGTAGGCGGAACGTCGTCGCCGCCGACAGTTCCAACGCGTGCGCGCGTCGTTGCTGCTCGTCGAGGGTCCCCGGCTCGGTGTCCCCGCCGGAGACGGTTGCGGGCTCGTACGGGGCGGACCTCATCTCGTGCATGAGGTCCCGGCACGACGTCCGATCGAGGAAGTCGTCGATCCGAAGGACACCGAGCATTCCGAGCGGATCGGCTTGGAGTTGTGGCACGCGCCGATCATGCCAGGTGCCCGCCGACGCCGGCCTGCAGTCAGAATCCGCGAGGTGGCAGATCCACCGCCGCCGGTCGAGCGCCGCGGGAGCGTTCCGGTCTTGCAGGAGGATCCCGTGCCCGTGCGGCTCCCCGGGGCGGTCGTGCGCGGCCCGCTGGTCGAGGCCGCTCCGGACGCGATCCTGCTGCGGGTGCCGGGCGTCGGACGGTTCCTGGTCCGGGCCGACGGCCCAACTCTCGTGGAGCGTGAGCCGGGGGCGACCGACGACGACCTGCGCTGCTTCCGCGACGACGTCGTGGCCGCGGCGGCGGCCGTATTGAAGGGGCGGCTCGTACTCCGCGCGGCATCGGTCGCCGTCGGCGGTCGCGCCGTGGCCGTGTGCGGTCCGTCGGGTGCCGGGAAGTCGGCCCTCGCCGCCGCTCTGGCGCAGCGCGGCCACACCGTGATCTCAGACGCCGTTTCCGTGGTCTCTGGCGAGCCCGACGGGGAACGCCCGACCGTTGCTCCCCTGGCGCCGGAGCCCGTGCTGTGGCCGGACATTGTCGAGGAGCTTGGGCTGCGGGGGGAGCCCGCGCGTCGCGTTCGCCCGGCGCTGCCCAAGCTTGCCTACCGGCTCGGGCCGCCCCCGCCCGCGCCACCACCGGCTCTCGAGATGGTGGTCGTCCTGCTGGTGGACCAGAGGCGAGCCGACTTTTCGATGGAGCCGCTGCTCGGTGCCGACAAGCTCCGGGCTCTGCTCGCATCTCGCTGGCATCAGCGCCTGATCGACCCGCTCGGCTACTCGGCCGCGCAGTTCGAGCTCGCGACGAGCGTCGCGTCCACCGCTAGGTGCGTGCGCATCGTTCGCCCGAGCCGAGGGGCGCCCCCGGCCCTGCTGGCGCAGCACATCGAGGAGCTGATCGCCTGAGCGCGCGGATCGTCTGGCTCGCCTCATACCCGAAGTCGGGCAACACGTGGCTGCGCGCCGTCTACTCCGCGTGGCGGACCGGCCGCCCCGTCGATCTGGAGGAGCTGCCCGCCGGCCTGGTCGCGACCCGCGCGGTCTTCGACGACGCGCTCGGCATCGCAAGCTCGAGCATGACCGAGGACGAGATCGAGCTCCTGCGTCCGCGCGTCGACGAGGTGCTCGCGGCTGACGCCGACGGGCCCCTCCTGCACAAGATCCACGATGCCTACCTACGCGGGCCGACCGGCGGCCCGATCGTCTCGGTCGCCGCGACGCGCGCCGCCATCTACCTCATACGGGATCCGCGAGACGTGGCCGTCTCCTACGCCCACCGGGCGGGCGAAGGACCGGAGTGGGGGTACGGCCGACTGCGTGACCCGGAGGCCGCGATCGTCCCCGCCCAGGACGGACTTGGCGAACAGCTGCGTCAGCGCCTCGGCACCTGGTCGGAGCACGTATGCAGCTGGGTCGACGAGACGCCCTTCCCGGTCGAGCTCGTTCGCTACGAGGACTGTGTCGCCGACCCGGTCGAGACATTCGCGCGCACACTCCGGTTCGCCGGACTCGCGCCGGTCGATCGCGAGCGGGTCGCGGACGCCGTCGAGAACGCCGCCTTCGACCGCCTGCGCCAAGCCGAGCAACAGCATGGCTTCGATGAGCCCGGTGCGCCCACGTTCTTCCGCCGCGGCGAACCTGGCGCGTGGCGGGAGGAGCTACCGAGCGAGCTCGCCGCCCGCATCGAGGAGGACCACGGCGAGGTGATGGAGCGCTTCGGCTACCTGGCCTCGCGGTGACTCGCCGCGATGCGCTCGACTGCACCTGCGACGGCGTCGACGGTCCACCCCTCGGCGGGCCGGGTGAGGTCGTAGACGCCGACGTTCGTCGCGATCGAGGCGGCCCAGGCGAACATCTCGGTACGACACAGCCTGCTGAGCAACCTGACGCGGTAGATGTTCAAGGCGACAAGGGAGTGAGCCCGCGCGCCCTGGACCCGAACGGCGTCGACGGCAGCCGCGTCGGAGGACCGCAGCACCGCGACGGCCTCGACCGCCGTCGGAGCACGCGAGGAGGTTGGCAATGCAAGCTTGGGATAGTCGGGCAGGACTGGCCGCGCATCTGAGAGCTCCAGCCCGAGGGCTTCCGCGGCCTCGGGCCATACGTGCAGTGGGCGGGTGAATGGATGAACCGTCACGGGGACGCCGCTGTCGAGTGGGCTCACATCGTCGGTCACGAGTGTGTGACCGCTCTGCGTCAGCCGCAGTGCCGTGGTCGACTTGCCCATCCCGGGGGGCCCCGCCACCGCGACGGCCACCCCGTCTATCTCCACGACGCTCGCGTGGAGCGCAAAACGCCGCCGCTGGGCGAGCAGGAGCGCGGCCACCGTCCCATGCAGCCACGTCGAGACCGCGTTCGCCGACGCACTCGGCTCGGGCTCGAAGCTAATCCGAGTGCCCTCGGCGATGGCGAACGTGCCCACGTTTGCCACCCAGAGGATCGCGTGGTCACGGTCGGCCACCAGGTGCCCGATCCCTTCAGGGAACGGGGTGTCGAGCACCGGATCGGTCACCTCGAAGCTCGCCGCCGCGATCTCGAAGCTCGCTCCCATCAGCTCGGCGATCGGCATCGGCGGATACTAGGTCGAGACCGAGGCCGGAGCCGAAGCCGAGGGCAGGGACCCCGCGGATCGCCGCTCGAACCACCGGAGATATCGGCTGACGAGCAGGCCGCGTGCCAGCACGAGGCGGTAATCGCGCTCCACCTGCGGATCGGCCCGGGCACTGCGGTCCGGCCAGTGGTCGAGCAAGCCCTGGAGCCGCTCGCTATCGATCAGCTCTCGGGACGTCGGGTGGTGCTTCAACTGGTCGAGGTCGTCCGCCAGCTCGTCGCGCACGGCGGTCATCAGGTCGAGCCAGTCGGGCAGCTGCTCACCGTGGCGTGTGCGGCCCACGATCTCCGTCGGGAGGCGCTCCGCCATCGCCCCGCGCGCGACCGCCCTGGTGAGCCCGTCTCGACGGCGAATCCACTCGGGTTGGCGCAACGCGACCTCGATCACACGGCGGTCGCCGGTGGGGTCGCGCTCCTCCACGCCTGTCAGAGCGTGCGCGGCCGCTTCGGCGTCGGCCTGCTCAGCGAAGCTCTGGATCGTCCAGAACGACGCCGCCTGCGCGTCTCGTTCCCGCCCAGGCTCCAGCATGGGCACCCGCTCCGGCAGACGGAGCTCAGCCAGGACGTCGGGTCGCAGGGGGCTCGACGCCGCCCAGTCCCGAATCGCCGCGGTGCGCCTCGGTCCGTGCCGCCGGACGGCATCGGGCAGCAGCGGATAGCCGATGTGGCTGATGGCGGCTCGCAACGGGCCGGCGCCGGACTTCGTCACCCACGCGGCGGTCTCCGCCCAGGCGGTTCGAAGGCGGCGGGCGCGGATAAGAGCCGCGAGCCACCCGGGCCCGTCAGCGCTGAAATACAGGTTGCCGCGCGAGCCCGACAGCACCGCGGTCACGCCGTCCGCGCGGGCGCGGCTCCGGATCGCGCTTATCCAGAGCCAGTTGAAGGTGTGACGGACCGGCCCCGACCCAAGCTCCCAGAGCGGGTCGTGCGAGCCGAGCAAGTTGCCCTCGCGGGGCAGATGGATGAAGCTCGGCTGGATGTTCGGATGCCGCTCGGCAAGCTTCATGACGAGCGGCGACTCGTCGGCGTCCGAGTCCGGCCGACCTGCGTCCCGCCATCCGGGCGGTGGCGCCGACGTGTAGGTCGGCAGCGACTCCGGGGCGCGCAGCAGAGCCGCGGTCGCGGCCACGGAGGTCGAGTCGAGGCCGCCGCTGAGGCTCACCCCGACCCGGCCGCGGCTCCGGAGCCGGGCGGTCACGGCGGCATCGAGCGCCTCGCGGAGCTCTCGCTCATAGGCGGCGGGCGAACCGAGGTCCACGACCTCGTGGGCGTCGGGGCGCCACCAGCTCCATTGCCGAACTCCGGAGGCCGATACCCACGCCGCGGTTCCGGCCGGCAGCCAGCGGATGCCCTCGACCAACGTGCGCTCCGACGGCAGGAGGGCGAGCGCCTCCGCGGCGCGGGCGACGTCCAGCCGGTGGCCGACCCCGTCCAGCGCGGTGAGCGCGAGGGCCGTCGAGGCGAAGGCCACGACGCCCCCCCGCTCGTGGACGACCAGCGGTCGCATGCCGCCGTGATCGCGCGCGAGCAGGACTCCGCCGCGCCGCCGGTCCACGATTGCGAGCGCGAACTCGCCGATGACGCGGTCAGGCAGCGCGTCGCCCCAGCGCTCGTACGCGGCCAGGACGAAGGCGCTATCCGGCACCGACGTGTCGTCCGAGAGCCCGAGCCGTGGCGCGAGCTCAGCCCGGTTGTCCACTCGGAGGTCTCCAACCAGAACGAGCGATCCGTCCGCGCGCAGCGCGGGTTGGCGGTCGGCGGAGTCCTCGGGCGTGCTCCAGCGCAGCACGGCCGCCATCGCCACGCCGCACCCTCCGGCCGTCCCCGACCACCCCCCGCCGCCGTTGGGGCCAAGCGGAGTCAGTGTGCGAACCACGCCGCCGAGGTCGGCCTCGCTCCAGGGGCGCCCGTCCAACCCGACGACTCCGCAGATGGCGCTCATCGAGCGCCGAACCTAGCGCAGCGGAGAGGGCTCACCCGGCTCGTGCCAACGCGGCGGCCAACCTGAAAACATTGAGGCATGCCGAGCATCTCGCCCGAAACCGTCGTGGTCCGCCGCACCGAGACGTTGGCGGCGCCCGTCGACGACGACCTGGTGATGCTCGACACGCGCCGAAGCCGTTACTTCGGGCTCGATCGCATCGGACGGCGGGTGTGGGACCTGCTCGAGGAGCCGCGGTCCGTGGACGCACTGTGTGCGAAGCTCGAGGGCGAGTTCGACGTCGACGCCGAGACCTGCCGCACGGACGTGCTCGCGTTCCTCGAGCAGCTCTCCGAAGCCGAGCTCATCGAGATCCGCTGAGATCGGGACCAAGCACGTAGAAGGGGCGTCCCCGCCGAGCGGAGACGCCCCTTACGACTTGAGAGTGCGCCTGCCGGCGCCTACGCCTTGACGGCGTTGGCCGTGGAGAACCCGTTCGCGGCGTTGCCGCCGAAGAAGTTGTCCTGCCACGTCTCGATGTGCCCGCTGTCCAACGCCGACAGCCCGAGCGTGTTGTTGAGGATCTCGTTGTCCCCGATTCGGGCTATGGAGTTGTTTCCACGCGATAGCACTCCGACGATGCTGCTGTCGGTGAGCAGGTTGTGGAGGATGTTCACCTTGGCGTTGCCGTTGGTGCCGTTCGAGCCGAGTACGCCGCAGTTCGACGCGAAGTTGAACGCGGGGTCGGGGCCGAACTGTGCGGCCGTGACCGCGCAGGCGTTGTCCTCGATGATGTTGTTCTTGAGCGTGGCCTTCGCCTGACCGGTGGTGGTGGGAGCCACCATCACCCCGACGCCGGTGTTGTCGTGGATGTGCGTGTTGTACACGCCCAGCTTGGATGGGGCGTTCGAGGGCTCCATGTCGACGCCGTCGCGGGTGAAGCCGTAGATCTCCGAGTCGAGGATCCTTACGTCCCTCGCCTGAAGGATCCTGACCCCGTTCAGGCCGGTGTTGAGGCCATTGATGTCGAGTCCGCGAAGGGTGACCTTGTCGGTCGCGGCCGCATTGACCACGATCGCGTTGGTGCCGCTAACGAGGACGCCGCCCTCGGTGTACTGGCACTTGATCGTGATCGACTTCGTGATCGTGACGCCGCCGAAGCCGCCCGGGTCGAGGCAGTTGATCTCGCCGGCGCCAGCCGTCTTCGAGATCGCGCCCGCGAACGTCTTGCACGGGGCGGTGCGGCTGCACGGGTTGGCGTCGTCGCCCACGCCGGAGACCCAGGTCCGGCTGGCCTGGCCGAAGGCAGAGCTCGGCAAGGCGAGCGCGACGAGCACGATTGCAGGGGCTAGCTTGGCGATCCTACGCGGAGAAATAGTCATGCCTGAACAATACGCCTTTCTAAAGCGGAGCGCCATCCCCGGAAAGATCTAGCCGGCACATGCGCCAGTTGGGCGTGCAAAGCGCCGCAAAGTCTTCCCGGGCCGGTGTTCTCAGCTCGCCTGTGCGTGCTCGCTCGTGCCGAAGCTCTCCTCGGACGCCAGCGCCACCAGTCTCACGTGTGCGCGCGCGACCATGAGGAAGGACGCGTTGCGCGTGACCTGCGGCTCGTCGAGCCCGGTGACCTGTGCGTCGCTGATCGCGAAGAACTCGCGGTCGCGCTGATTGACGTAGTCGGAGAGCCGGCTTCGGTAGCCCTCCTTCGGCAGCGTGAGGTTGCCCTCGATCCGGTAGCGGTCCGTCTCGAGGATGATGGCTTCGTGGCGGAGGTCCAAGGAGCGCGGAACTCTAGTGGGGTCCCCGGAGCGTGCGTCCCTTTACGCTTCGGCGGCTTCGGGGAGGCGATATGGGCGAGCGGACCTACACACGTCGCAAGCTGATCGAGACCGGGGCCGCCGGGGCGGTGGCGGGCGCCTTCGCGGGCGCGCTCCCGGCCTACGCGGAGAGCGAGGAGCACCACGGGCACAAGAAGAAGCGCAAGTCGCGGAAGCCCCGCAGGCGTCAAGCCGATGTCATTGTCATCGGCGCCGGGCTGGCAGGCCTCACCGCGGCGCGGACGATCGCCGCCGCCGGGAAGTCGGTGATCGTGATCGAGGCGCGAAACCGCGTGGGCGGCCGCACGTTCAACCACAACCTCCCCGGCGGGAAGTGGTCCGAGCTCGGCGCGACCTTCATCGGGCCCACCCAGGACCACATCATGGCCCTGGCGAAGGACATGGGTGTGGGGCTATTCGATACCTACGACACGGGCAACAACGTCTACCGCGCCGGGGGCATGAACCAGACCTACAGCGACACCGGGCCGCTCGGCACCGCGCCGCCGGACCCGCTCGCGATCGCCGACGTCACGGCCGTCGTCGTACAGCTGGACCAGATGTCGACCTCGGTCCCCGTCGACGCGCCGTGGACCGCGCAGAACGCAGAGGACTGGGACGGCCAGACGCTCTACTCGTGGGTGAAGCAGAACAGCTCGGGCAGCCAGCGCTTCATGAACCTCGTGCAGATCGCCACGGAGCCGATCTTCGGTGCGGAGGCGCGCGACATCTCCCTGCTCTACACGCTCTTCTACATCGCGGCGTCGGGAAACGAGCAGAATCCGGGCACCTTCGAGCGCAACTTCGACACACGCGGAGGCGGCCAGCAGTCCCGCTGCCTGGGCGGGACCCAGCTCATAGCGATCCGCGTCGCAAACGCGCTCGGCAGCAAGCGGGTGGTCCTGAGGACCCCCGCCCGCCGGATCGTGCAGTCGAAGACCGGGATCCGCGTGGACTCCGACAAGCTCAGCTTCTCCGGGAAGCAGGTGATCGTCGCCATCCCGCCGCCGCTCGCCGGGCGCATCCGGTACTCGCCGCTGCTCCCCCAGGACCGCGACCAGCTCACCCAGCGGATGCCGATGGGGACGCTCCTGAAGGCGGAGGTCTTCTACTCGAAGCCGTTTTGGCGCGCCAACGGGCTGACCGGCCAGGCGCTCAGCGACGAGGGGCCGATCACGGCCACGTTCGACATCACCCCGCCCGACGGCAGCCCGGGGATCCTCATGGGGTTCATCGGCGGCGACCGGGCCCGGAACTTCCAGGTGATGCCCCCCAGCGCGCGCCGCCAGGCCGTCCTCTCCGAACTGGCCAAGCTGTTCGGCAACCAGGCCCTCAACCCGACCGACTACCTCGAGTTCAGCTGGGTCACCGAGCAGTGGACGCGCGGCTGCCCGGTCAGCGTCCTGGGGCCAGGAACGCTCGTCGACTTCGGGCACGCGCTCAGGACGCCGGTGGGCCGCATCCACTGGGCCGGGACCGAGACCTCGACCTACTGGAACGGGTACATGGACGGCGCCGTGCGGTCGGGCGAGCGGGCCGCCGCCGAGGTCCTCGCGGAGATATAGGTGAGGCTCCTCCGGAGACGCGCCGCGGCGGTCGTGGCGCTCGCCGCGGCGGCATTCCTCGCCCTCGTATCGCCGGCCGCGGCCCGCAACAAGTTCGACACGCAACTGCTGGCGCACGTGGGATCGCCCGGCTACCCCGGCCTGTCCCTGGTGGGACCCGACCGGACCATCTACGTCGGCACGTTCACCAACGCGATGGGGAGCGATACAGGCCCGTCCAAGGTCTTCGCGTACTCGCCCACCGGCCAGCTGCTGCGCACGTACACGATCATGGGCCAGACCCCGGGCGCCGCGCACGGGGTGCAGGTCGCGGCGCGCGACGCGCACGGGCTGCTCTACCTGCTCGACCAGAACCCGCCGCGCGTGCTCACCCTCGATCCGCGCACCGGCGCCCAGGCCACCTACGGCACCTTCCGGGACGTCATGCCGTGCGTGCCCGCAACGCCTCCCGCCGATTGCTCCGACACGGTGATGGACAACCCACCCGAGCCCGACTACGCGGCCTGGGGACCCGACGGCACGCTGTACGTGACCGACTACCAGCAGGCGGTGATCTGGCGCGTCCCGCCCGGCGGCGGCGCGGCGCACGTGTGGTTCACCGATCCGCAGATCGACGGCTCGATGTTCGGGCCCGCCGGGATCGTCCTGATGCCGGACCACCGGACCTTGATGTTCGACACGAGCGGGGGTGGCGTCACGACGCCGGGGAATCCCCTGACCGGACAGCTCTACACGCTGGGGATCCAGGCAAACGGAAGGCCCGGCACGCTCCACCAGATCTGGGAGAGCGGGCCGAAGGAGGCTCCGGACGGGTTCGCCCTGGCGCAGTCCGGCAACGTCTACATGGCGCTCGTCGGGCCCGCCACGAACCAGCTGGTGGAGCTCTCGCCCGCCGGGACGGAGCTCGGGCGCTTCCCGTCCGACACCGACGAACCCTCGAGCGTCCAGTTCGACGGCCAGCGCATGATCGTCACCAACGACGCGTTCTTCTCGGGCGATCCGAGCCACTTCGCGCTCTTCGACGTCTGGGCGGGCGAGCCCGGGGCGCCGCTGTTCGTGCCCGGACTGCCGTCAGGGGGCGGCGGCGGTGGCGCCGGAGCGGGTGCGTACCGGCTGACCGTCAAGCCAAGGGTCGCCGACTTGGGCGACGAGTACGACTTCAGGTTCCACGCGACCCTGAGCGGGCGGTCGCTGCGCGGAGCGCTCGTCCGGTTCGTCGGCGAGACGGTCCGCACGAACGGGCAGGGAAACGCGACGATCGACGCGACGCTCCGCCGTGCGAAGCGCTACACGGCTAGGTTGACGCGCGGGAGCTCGAGCAAGACGCTCGCCCGCGCGATCGTGCGCGCGGTTCGCCGCTAAGCCGGCAGCAGGTACTCGAAGTTCGCCGTGACCTTGCGGGCCTGGGTCATGTTCACCGTGCAGGCGCCGGTTCCCGCGACGGCGCAAGCGCCGCCCCAGCCCTTGAAGGTCGAGCCGGAGTCGGGCGAGGCGGTGAGCGTGACGGGCGTGAAGTCCTGGAAGGTCTGCGAGCACGTGGCGTTGCAGTCCCTTCCCGACGGGTTCATCACCACGTGACCGCTCCCGAAGTGGCCCGTCGCGGCGGCCGTCGGGACGAGCGCGGTGCGGACGAAGTCGACCTCGAGGTCCCAGTACTGGGCGCCTTGGCCGTTCGGGAACGGGGGCGGCAGGGTG
>Ga0209577_10002479_pt1 | contig 17774 bp, 14 predicted proteins | sample GraSoiAngelo_109_FD_185874 | JGI IMG/M metagenome (GOLD analysis project Ga0209577, IMG submission 185874) | Grasslands soil microbial communities from the Angelo Coastal Reserve, California, USA - 14_0903_12_20cm (SPAdes) (version 2) | ecosystem: Environmental > Terrestrial > Soil > Grasslands...
AGCAATACTGCCGTTTCCTGGCTGGTGAACGGCACGGTGGGCGGAGATTCGAGTGTCGGCACCGTCTCCTCGACCGGCCTCTACACCGCTCCGTCCTCCGTACCCTCGCCCTCTTCCGTGTCGGTTACTGCCCGGAGCGTGGCTGACGCCTCCAAGAGCGCCAGCGCCAGTGTGAGTATTGCCAGCAGTAGCGGTGCTCAGTATTACGTTACGCCGACTGGTAGCGATTCTAATGACGGCTCCGCAGGTAGTCCGTGGGCAACGATCGCGCATGCAGCCACAGTGATCGCACCGGGCGCCACCGTTCATGTCGCTCCCGGAACATACACGGGATACATCACCACCTCGGCAACCGGAACAGCGTCCGCGCGAATCACGTACATATCTGATGTGCAATGGGGGGCGAAGATCGTCGGCGACCTGGTGGACCGTAGCACTTGGCACAATTACGGAGATTATGTGGATATTGTTGGTTTTGAATTGACTTCGGTGGGGCGCATGGGTCTGTATAACGACGGTTCCTTTGTGCGGTACATCGGAAATCATGTCCACGATGTGGCCGGACCGACTTCCGCCATGTGCGATGCCGGTGGCGCCGGAATTATGCACGGTAACTACTCTGCCTCGGACGACGACATGATTGGGAACTTCGTTCATGATATTGGTTTGGTTAACTCTGCTCAGTGCCCCGGTTTTGTTACGGTTCACGGACTCTATCACGCGAATCTACGAGGACGAATCGTCGACAATCTTGTAATTCATGCCAGGGATTACGGCATCCACCTTTACCATTCCGCGACCAACGTAATCGTTGTCAACAACACCTCGCTAAAGAACGGGTCGAGTGGATTGGTGGTCGGCAATCCGGGTGGCGGCTCGGACAATTTCACTATCGTTACAAACAACATCTTTGCCTACAATCAAAATTACGGCTTCCGCGATGACAGCGGCACGTCAGGACCAAACAACAAGTACTACAACAACCTAACCTTCAGCAACGGCGATGGAAACTATGTGGCAAGTGGCGGTACGGTCAGTGGCAACATCAGCAGTGATCCCCAATTTGTCAACTACACTGGAACCGCTTTAGGCGATTACCACCTGAAGGCTGGTAGTCCGGCAATCGACTCAGGGACTACCCTCAACGCACCCAACATTGATCTCGACGGAGGAGTAAGGCCTGTCGGCTCCGCTTACGATATAGGGTGCTATGAATACGGGACTACGCCTGGTACTTGGCCCTGGTACTGACGCTGAGCCCAGGTTTTAGAACTGCACTGGAGGATGAGATTTTCTCGTCCTCCTTTTTCTTTTCAGGAGCCTGCGTCTTCAACAATTTCGAATAGAACTGCAGCAGTGTGTGCTCTTCAGTGCTCCAGTTGTAAAGTTCGCAAGCTGCCTGACGCCCACGACGTCCCATCGCTTCGGCTTCAGCTTCGTGGGTCAATAAGTATTGTATGGCCCGGGCAATCGCCCCCGAATCCTGCGGATCCACTAACAGACCACAACCCGCTCCGTCGATAATCCGCCTCCACAAGGGAAAATCTGAAGCGATCACCGGGATCCCGGCAGCCATATATTCAAACAGTTTGATGGGTCTCGCATTTACGAAATTTGGCTCCGGCTGAAGTACCACAACTCCCAAGCGCGCTCGCGAAAGCAGGTCTGCGACTCCTGGCCGATCGAGCACGCCGAGGTATTGCACGCGAGCCCAGCCTGGCAGCACCTCAATTTCCGGCAGCAGGCCGCCAGGGGAAAGCGGGCCCGCTAGCATCATCTGGGCAGGAAGGTCGGAGGGCAGTAGAGCGAGTCCCTCCAATATCTTTCGAATGCCGCGTCGCACGCTGATTGAGCCTACATAAGCTATCGCCGGAGGGCGTTCGCACCAGGGCAAGCCGGGTGTGGGCGCGATCTCGTCAAGAATGGGGAAGTTGTGCACCACAACTGTGTTTCGGTTAACTGGATAAAAGCGCTGTGCTATTGTGGGAGTCGCGGCGATTAGTCCAGAAAAGCGACTACAGGCTACATTTTCCAATTTCTGCATAAACCACATCAACGGCCACCGGAGGCTCCGGGGAATGTAGTCCTTGTGCAGTAAGTCCGCAGGTGCATCCTCGTGGATATCGTAGACGACAGTCCTCCCCCGTGCTGCCAGCAAAAGCGCGATAGGTATGAGTTCGGGATCGTGAAAGTGGTAAACGTCCCCATTCTGCCGTTTAGCCTCCTTATATAGGGACCATGCTGAACGGGTCATTCGCGACAAACGTCCGCTGCTGACTTGTATCCCCTTAACTTCTATTGAGTCTACGATTTCATCGCGTTCATGCGGAACAACAAGGACCACGTGCTTGCCCGACCGGGCCAGAGATTTGCACTCCTTGTGAAACACTCGCACGTCAAACGCCTTGTGCACCGACGTCAGATGGACGACTTTGGGATGCTGATGCATGTCTATACGCTGAAAAAACTATGCGAGTTTATCCCGCAAAACTTCTAACGGCGTCAATCGTGTACTCGATTTGCTCGTCAGCAAGTTCTGCGAACATGGGTAGACTGACGATTTCTTCGGCAAGTTGTTCCGTCACCGGCAGAGCTCCCTTTCCAGGGTAACCGAGTTGCTGGTACGCCTCCGTCAGGTGCAGCGGAACAGGATAATGGATGCCAGTTGCGATTCCTTTGGCCGACAGGTAAGAGCGCAGTGCGTCGCGCTGCCGCGACCGGACCACAAATAAATGGAATACATGTTCGCTGCCAGCCGGTACTTCTGGCGGTGTCACCGGAGACCCGGTTAGCGCCGATGACAAATTCGCTGCATGTTTGCGGCGGAGTTGGTTCCAGTCATCCAGATAGGGCAGCTTGATGGAGAGGACCGCGGCTTGAATGCTGTCCAGGCGGGCATTCGTCCCGATCACGGAATGGCGGTATTTCGCGGGACTACCATGATCCCGAAGCAGGCGCAGTTTGCGTGCCTGCTCGGCATCGTCTGTGGTCACAGCGCCTGCATCTCCATAGGCACCCAGGTTTTTGCCAGGATAGAAACTGAAGCATGTAAGCCGGCCTGAGGCGCCAACCTTAATGCCGTCGCGCACGCTCCCATGCGCCTGGGCAGCATCTTCGATGATCTGCAGCCTGTGAGCGGCTGCGAATTCAGCTACCTGCCGCAGATCCATTGCCCGACCGTAGAGGTGGACGGGAATGATCGCCCGGGTCTGAGACGTAAGCATTCGCTCGGCCGAGGCAATATCGAGGTGAAAGGTGCTCGGATTGACATCACTGAAAACCGGCTTGGCGCCCACGTTGCTGACTGCCTCCGCGGTCGCGAAGAACGAGTTTGCGGGCACCAGAACCTCATCCCCTGGCTCGATCCCAGCCGCCTTCAAAGCGAGTTCGAGTGCGGATGTGCCTGAGGAGACCCCAATGGCGTATTTCGCGCCGATGTAGGAGGCAAATTCCTGCTCGAATCTTTCGACGAACGGTCCGCCGACGAATTGCGCTGATTCCAACACGTCTGCAATTGCACGATTGACCTCGGCCTCAACAGCGCAGTACTGCGTCTTTAAGTCAAGGAAAGGTACTTCTATTGCCAATGTGGTATTCACGATTTTGCGGCTCCGAATTGATGTTGTACCTCGGTATGGCTTAGTTGCATGCGCCGGGTGAGGTCGTGCAGCCAACGGCGTACCAGCAACGACCAAGGTAGATGTTCTTCGACGAACTTACGACCGTTTCGCCCCAGGTTAGCCGCCAACTCCGGGTCGGCGGCCAGTCGGCAGATAGCGTCTGCCACAGCATTGGGGTCACCTTCTTCAAGCACGAGTCCTGCCTTGGCATTCTTCACTAAGCGGCTGCCTTCGCCAGATCCGATGTACACAACTGGCCTACCGCAACTCATGGCGGTTAGGCTTTTGGCGGGCCGAGTGTGTTCTGAAATCGAACTCTCATTCAGGCTGACAAGTCCGCAAAGGGCGATCGAGAAAAGCTTCCCCACCTGTTCTGGTGGCACCGGGTTGAGGAAGCTCACATTACTGATCCCAAGCTCCTTTGCCATATGCATCAGCATGGGCTTGGCAGAACCGTCCCCCACGAACACAAAATGACAATCTGGGCGCCGTTCCTGTAGGATTTTTGCCGCCTGCAAAATCCGATCCACGCCGTGGGCATATCCGTGTGTGCCCGCGTAAAGAATAATGTCCTTGTTTTGCAAACCCAATTCACGCCTGAGCCTCTCATCGGGAGGCATGGGGGCGAACAGATCAGGATCCACCCCGTTGGGCAAGAAAAGCAGCTTTCGTTGTGGTACACCTCTATGCTGCAGGTCAGCCAAAATCCCCTCGGTTACGGCGCAGACATACTCAGCTTTGCGGTATGACCAACGTTCCAAAGCCCGGGCAAATTGCAGCGTGAGTCCATCCCGATTAAGCCCAAGGTTGTCGCGCACTGCGTCTGGCCAGAGGTCAGCAACGTAGAAGACAAATGGTACCCGGCGAAACCTGGAGTACAGAAAGGCTGGCACTGACAACGAAAGAGGGGGAGACTCCACAAACAAACAATCCGCCTTACCTGCCTTGATAAGGCCAAACAGAGAAGCCAACGTGAACGTAGCGTAGTTGAGATAACGTCGCCAACCTTTTCCCACAGCGGCATAGAGCCAGAGGCGGTGAACACGTATCCCCTCCCAAGTCTCCGAACTGTAGAATTTGCCTCGATAACCGTCGAATATGCGCGCAACCGGATAGTTGGGCATCGCGGTTACTACTTCGATGTCATGCCCGAGGTGCCGCAACTGTCGAATAATTGCCGCTAGCCGGACCGGTGCAGCACCAAACTCAGGTGCAAAGTATTGGGTCAAAAAGAGGAATTTCACTGTTTTAACCTTTCTACTTAAGAATTGAGAGGAATGTTCGCCACAGAATGCGGCAGTCACTTGAAAATGTCGCGCTCTCCACGTAATCCAGATCCGTCCGAATCTTTTGTGGCAGTAGATTGTTAATGTAGAACTGTTCCAGTTCCTCCGCAGGCACTTTAGCTAATTCTTCCTCTTCATTGCGAAACTTCAGCGTGGCAGGACTAGTAATCCCAGGACGAAAATATAGGATATTGCGATCCTTACCAGTCAAGGTGCCCATGTATTTAGACATGTCCGGTCGAGGCCCCACCAGGCTCATGTCGCCACTGACTACGTTAAGGAATTGCGGCAGTTCATCGAGCTTCCACTTTCGCAGCCACTTACCCATCCATGTAACCCGCCGGTCCCCCGAGCGCGTGATGAGCGGGCCTGAGCCGTTTCCGTGGTCGCAGTGCATGGTTCGAAATTTTAAAACCGGAAATTCTTGACCGTTCCTTCCGACCCGATTCTGACGGAACAAAAAGGGCCCGCGAGAGCTGGCCTTTACGGCCAAGGCAAGCATCACCATGATCGGCGATGCTGCCGTGAGCACCAGAACCGCGCCGGCAAGGTCAAAGAATCGTTTACCAGAGGAAAGCGACCACAAGCGCATCCTCAGAAGTCTGGAGTTGAGACTTGTTAGGTTTGTGGATTGCATGAAGCTAAGATTGTTTTCTCAGACTGGCTTCCAGCGAACCAAAACTGGATGGAACAATTTTGAAAGTCGGAGGGTCCATGAAGCTGTCGCTTGGATATGTTTTCCAATCCATCGCCTTATTCCTGCGTCGCCGCTGCTCCATAATTCCAGCAAGAGCAAAAACCATGCCGCACCAGAGCCATAATGGCCGATTGACATTAATGTCGCCACTGGTCATGGTGACGAGGAGGGAGAATGCGAAAACCGGAGCTATAAAGGTCAAATCCCGAGAGGCCCGCCAGATACGTCTCATTGTCAACAAAACAGTGAGTAAAAGAGTTGCGAGCGCGGCCAATCCGATTACGCCCTCTTCAGCCGCGACTTCGAGAATCAGGTTGTGGGGATAAGCGGGCATGTCACGATCGAAGGCATAGTAGCTCCAACCGCCTACTCCCCATCCCGTAACTGGCTTTGCCGAAAACATCCCTAGGGCCCAGCGATAGAGTGTCAATCTTTTTCCCGCGGTGTATGTTGGCGTCGAGGAACCTCCAAGTACTTCCTCAATTTCAGCCCGCTTCGTGGCAAACTTCTCGCTTGCCGCACCCTGCTGTTGCAGCCAGTACACGCACACAGCGAACGCCAACAAACCCAAAATTAAGACCGGCAGCCACACTTTAGTTGAGGTCACCGCTGCTCGCACACGGCGCAACAACATGAAGGGAATAAGTATGGCCGCGAAAGAAAGTACTGGACCGCGCGCCACTGACGCGATCAGAGCAGCACACAACAAAGGGACCGATGCCACTAAGAAAAAAGACCGTAGGTTGCAGTAAGGGCAGAAAAGCAGCCAGAGCAGACCCACTCCCACCACTTGTCCAGCTCCAATCTGGGTCACATCCCGACTGTCTGATAAGACTGCGCCACCATGGGGATTAAATACAGAGGAGTCAGTGACGCCGAAGAGGAGTCTGATGCTCAACAGAGTTGCAAAAACTACCATCGCTAGCGTGAAATGGCGTAAATCATCGTCTTTCCTGATTAAGATGAGAGGTGCAACAAACAGGACGCCGGAAATGACAAGAAAGCGAGTTAATTTATCCAAGCCGTATACCGGCGCAGGAGAGTAAAGGTAGCTGATAGTTATGACCGCAGCCAGAAGCCCGAACGCGGCTATACCTTTCCATTGAACAAAAAGCTCACGACCCCAGCTTCGCCCTTTCCCGGTCATGGTTATTAGCAAATCGAGGAGGATCGTTCCATAAAGCAGCAACAGCGCGATTATGCTTGGATCGCTGATGCTGAGACCTTTCGCCTGGTCGTTCTTAAGGTATCCGACAAAGATCAACCCCGGGATGAATGCCGCGCGGAATTTTCGCATGGCAAACAGGAGGCACGGCATTAGTGCCAGTCCAGCCAAAATCCAGAGTGGGCCACCTGTCTGCCAAGCTTCTGGCAGCCCGACAACAGCGCCTAGAACAGACACAGAAGCTGCGAGTGTGATAATGGCGATCGTCATGACATTAATTGCGATATTTGTAATAGCTGTATTCAGGTGCGTCCAGGTTTGCGCCATTCAGCACTACCCCGAGTACAGGAGCTTGGACTTCTGCAAGAATTTCTACGCTGCGGCTGAGCGCCTCGCGGGTAGTTGTGCCGCAGCGGCCCACCAGGATCACGCTATCTACGAATTGTGATAGGACGCGGCCCTCAGGGTAGGAAATGATCGGAGGGCAGTCCACAACTATAAAGCGGAACTTTTGACGAAGTGCGCCAATGATCTCTTCCAATAGAGGGGCACTGGCAATCTCAGCTATCGCGTCATTCCAACGGCGGGGCGGCAGAACAGTAAGGCCCGGAATTCCAGAAACCTTGATGAGTGCTTCTTCGAGGCGAACGTTTTCCTGCAACACGTCTTTCAGGCCGAATCTGGGCGACACTCCCAAACTACTCGCCGCGCGGGGCCGTCGGATATCAGCATCAAACAGGCAGGTTTCCCCCTGCTCGGCCAAGGCTGAGGCCAGATTGACTGACAGCATCGTCTTGCCCTCGCCTGCGGTGGACGAAACTATAAGAATGACTAAACTCGAGTGCTTCCCTTTCATCAGCAAAATGGAGGACTTCAAGCTGCGCACGGCTTCTGCTTCCGGCGACCATGGATTTCTCAAGACGAAGATCTTATCGTGGTTCCGAGAGAGACTCTTAATTGGAAATAAATGAATTGGCTTGTACAACCCAAAGCGTTTCACGTCGATTAACGGAACAACCGACATCGGTGAGTGGCCAGTGAACCTCTTAATGTCTTGCGGGGTACGAATCGTCCGGTCCAGTCCTTCCTGGATGAACGCAATCACCACGCCGCCGAATATTCCCACGAACATTCCTACTGCCAGGTTCAACGTCATATTCGGGCTTGTTGGATCTTCAAGAACTCTCGCCTTGCTGACGATTTGAATATTGCTGGATTTTGACGCTGCAGCAATGGAAGCTTGCTTCAGGTTGGTATACAACTGGTTGTAGACGTCACTGTTGGTCGTCGATTCCTTTTTTAATGTGCTCGATTGCGATAACTTATCCATCTCCTTTCGCATCTGGTCGAGTTTTATGCCCACCATTCGCTGCCGGCTACCCGCGGCAATCGCGTTTGTCTTGAGCGCCTCTATAACTTTTTGTTTCTCTGACGCCAAAGAGCTGTTCAGATCGTTGACCTGGTTCTGCAGTTGTTTAGCCTTGATATGGTTAGGTCCGTAAATGGCAAGACCTTGCGAGAGATCCGCTTGCGCCTGGGCGAGCTTCTGTTTGAGGGCGAGGATGACCTGGTTGTCTTCGACCTGGGGTAACGAGTCAGCATCGCCGAGAGTGGCCTTACTGAGAAAGCTTTCATACTGGACTCGATCCATCTCCGCTTGTGTTAATTGACGATTGAGTTCTGCCACGCGCTGGGTAAAGGTGTTTTGCTGCGCATCAAGATCCGTAATTCCGCTGGATCGTTGAAACTTGACCAAGGCCTGATTAGATGTTTCCATTCTTTGGCGGATATCATCCAATTGATGCTCGATCCAGCGGGAGGATTGCATAATTGCGTCCTGGCGAGAACGATAGTATTCATTTACAAAATTGGACGCCACGCTGTTCGTTATCTCCGCAGCCAGACGCGGATCCTCGCTAGCAAAGCTCACGCCGACGATGCGACTGTTGCCTAGCCGTTTTACCGAGAGTTTTCGCTGAAACGCTCGCAGGGCACTCGCTTCTTTGGCGGTCAAACGTAACTCGTTAGAGTCGTGGCCCACAGTTCGAGTGCCCGGACGGGAGTTGCGCATGTGTGGCAATCGCAACCATCCTCGCGCCGCAACAAATTCTGATTTTTGGTCGAGGTGTAGTTCCCGAATAATGAGGATAGCCAGCGACTCGCTAAGAAGGTTGAGCACCCGCGTCTCTACGTAATCGTTATCGCTCGCGGCCGAATCGTCGTGATTGATCGAAAACGCCTCCGAGCCAGGGGGACCGATCTCAATCCTCACTTCCGGCGCGTACACCGGTGTGGCCAGCACAGTAAAAGTAATCGTCAACGCGATTATGATTACCGCAAATATTGACGTGGTGCGCCACCGTCTGCGAAATACACCAACGATCGTTAGTAGGTCTGATTCGCTCTCATGCCCATCTTCGCTGAACAGGCGAGGCGCATGCATTGTGTCATGCGACAACGGCATTACTCGATTCGTCGGGGCGAGCAAGCTGTCAGGATTGTCGTTGCTTTCCCCAGGCAGCTTCAAAAAATCGAAATGGCTACTCATTGTTCTACCCGTGTTTCCAGGCAAAGGCCGGAAATTGCAATTGAGAAATGCTGAAGAATGATCACGCCATCAACTCGGCAAAGGCCGCTCGCATTGCTAGTCCGACTCGCTCAACATCGCTATCGCTCATACGCGGAAAGAATGGCAGTGACACGATCTGGTTAAACACACCTTCGGCAACCGGAAAGTCTCCCAGCCGATAACCGAAGCGGCGCTGGTAATAGGACATCAGGTGGAGCGGAATAAAATGAACGCTAGATCCGATGTTGGCACCACGCAAGCTGACGATAAGCTGCTCCCGACTAAGCCACGGAGACTGCACCTGCACCGGATAAAGATGCCAGGCTGAATCGACCTCCGGTAGCACCGTTGGATGCTTCAATGGCAGACCAGCGAGTACACTTTGGTATTGCTTCGCCAGTTCAGCGCGGCGCCTGAGAAAACCCGGTAGCTTGTCCAGTTGATGAAGACCGAGTGCAGCTGACAGATCGGTCATGTTGTACTTGAAGCCGGCCTCGAGAATGTCATACCGCCATGAACCGTCCGGGCCGTAACGATTCCAGGCATCTCGGCTGATCCCGTGAAGGCTCAGCATGCGTACACGCTGTGCCAACTCGGGATCTTTTGTCGTGAGCATGCCACCTTCACCTGTGCTGATGTTTTTTGTCGGATAGAAACTGAAACAACCGACGTCGCCAAGCGTGCCCACGTTCCGGCCAAAATAAGTGGCCCCCAAGGCATGTGCAGCATCTTCGATTACGGTCAGGCGGAACTCACGAGCGCAGGCATTAATCTTATCCATGTCACAGGGGTGACCTGCATAATGTACAGCGATGATGGCCCGAACCCGCTTGTTCGTCTTTTTTACACGCAGAGAGCCACTGCCCGAATCCCACCGGCACCGCTCCTGGATAAATGTGACGAGTTTGTCAGGGTCGAGGTTGTAAGTTTCCGGATCAATATCGATGAAGATGGGCTGAGCACCTTGATGCACGATCACGTTGGCAGTTGCAGCAAAGGTTAACGGACTAGTAATAACCGCGTCCCTGGGCCCCACGCCGATTGCCGCCAGAGCCAGGTGCAGGGCGGCAGTACAGGAGTTGACTGCAACCGCCTCGCTGATGCCGATGTAATCAGCGAATTTCTTTTCGAACGACTTGGTGCGTGGCCCCGTTGTGATCCAGTCTGATTCGAGGGTTTGCAAGATCTCGTTCTTTTCTTCGTCTCCGAACCATGGGGCAGAAAACGGCAAGAAGGGTTGCTTTGCTGTTTCCGTAGCTAAAGGGATAATTAATTCCGTTGCCATGTTTTCTCTCCTGACTAATCCAGAGGGATCAGCGTAAATGCCTTGCGAGCTCTTCGAGAAACAAAGACTGGCGTCAGGCCGTTTCTGCTAAGGTCTGCAGCACGCGCAGGGTGGACTGCTGCGCGGCCGCGCTCTGCGCGAACTCGCGGATCATTGCTTGGTTGTTGAACTGGGGGGCCACTGACAAGTCGGCTATGTCGTTGCCCCTGACCCATGCGTACAGCTCGCGTATTCCCTCTTCCAATGTGATCTCGCACTGGAAGCCCAGGCGGGAATGGATTTTGTCGAAGGAGACGCGATAGTTCCGTTGGTCACCATTGTCGACGCGGGTAACTTCCACATGGGGCACGATGCTGGCTACTTTCTCCGAGACCTCACTCAATTGGTGGTTGAGCCTGTAGTCGCCAACGTTGAAGATCTCCCCTGCCACGACCGCAGATTCAGCTTCTATGCAAAGCATGAAAGCGCGCGCCGCATCATTGACGTGCAGGAATGGCCTCCACTGCTGGCCGTTGAAGACGGTGATTTTGCCGGTAGCTGCGGCTCGGGCGGTCAGCAGATTGACCACCAGGTCAAACCGTGGGCGGGGGGAAAGGCCGAACAAGGTTCCGAGTCGAAGAATGGTCGGGTAAAAATCGCGAGAAGCCACATCGAGCAGCAACTTTTCCGAATCCACCTTAGTTTGCGCGTAAGTGGAGAGAGGCGACGCCGCGGAGAACTCGTCCATCAGAAACTGGGAGGCACCATAAACGCTACAACTGGACGCGAACAGGAAACGCTTGACGCCGTAGCCGCGAGCGATATCAATCAGCATGCGGGTAGCGGCACGGTTAATTTCCGTGGCCAATCGGCGATTTTCGTCGCAGGCCGGATCGCCCACAATGGCCGCCAAATCAACAACCGCTTCACAATCCTTCATGGCATCCACTACGGAATGTATCTCCCGAACGTCTCCCTTGAGTACCTCGAAGTCCGGATGGCTCCGGAGTGGCGCAATGGATGCATCACCATAGACGAACGAGTCCAGGAGCCGTACCTTGTAGCCCTTCGCAAGCAACTTGGGCATAAGGGCTGACCCCAGGTATCCGGCACCGCCCAACACCAGCACCCGTTTCACCTTCGTCGGCGATGGCACTCGCGGCTCGATTCTGTACATTGAAACAATCAGGTCTTTGCCTAGGCGCATCCCGCCCACGCTCAACAGCATCAGGAACCAACCCAGAACAGCCACAGCGCGTGAGAAGCCGCCCAACAGGAAAAAGTGATCGACGACTATAAACACCGCTATAACCAGGCTGACAGCCCGTCCAATCACTAAGGCCTTATAGCGATTCACATAGCCGCGGGTTCGAGTGTAGAAACCATGAAGGTGGAATATGGTTATCGACAGCACAGACCACAACAGCACGTAGGTGAAGATTGAGGTTTGTCCGCTGGTGATAAGCCGGACCACGCCGGGGTCCTGGGAGAGTAACGCAGGCTTAAAACCGGCCCAAATCACCGCTGCGCCAAGCATGGAGCCGTTGGTGAGGACAAGATCGGCGAGCACCCGCAAGATCACCTCTTTCCACGGTAACGGGAACAATTCCCGTTTTATGGTTCGAGGCTTCTTGTGGAAATATCCAGCGAGCAATCGAAATTGCTTAGCTAACTGCATAGAAGGACTCCAAAGGTTGAAATAAGTACAAGAAACTTTCACTCGCGCGCCCGCGCGCTCCCCAGTAACAAGGGGCTCAGGTCAGGCTGTTGGCTGAACTTACATCTCGGCTTTTCTGAGGGACAGGCGGCTCATGGATTTGCGCAGTGGCAAAATCGAGAATCTGATTGTTATAGTTAGTTCTGCGTTTGGTGTTCGTAATGACTGTTGGGAGACAGCATCACTCTCCCTGTCCGTTGCCTTTCATTCGAAGCCCCGGCGCCAAGTGGGGAGCATAAGTTGCCGGTGGAGTCATATGATATTCCTGAACTTTGTACAGCAAGGCTCTGTAACTAATGCCCAAGAGCCGGGCGGCGGCCTTCCGGTTCCACTGTGTCCGCTGCAGAGCACCTGCAATTGCGCTCCTCTCGGTCTGTCCTTTTGCCGTACGTACGAGTGACTTGAGGCTCGGGAACTCCGCGGCTGTGAACTTTTTAGGAGAGTATCCGTGCGACAACGCGTTCTTTTGACCAGAAGAGAAGTTCGCTTCGGGCTCCAGTTCGCTCGCTGCCAGTGATTCGTCACCCATTACGAGGTAACGCTTCACAAAATTCTCCAGTTCTCTGAGATTTCCGGGCCACGAGTGGTGCTGGCACGCTTCCAGCACCGCCGGAGAAAGCATGCGGGGTGGCAGTCCATAGTGCTTCGAGATCTGATTCATAAAGTGGGCCAGCAGAAGAGGGATTTCCTCTTTGCGCTGCCTCAGGGGAGGAACGTGAATCGTAAACGCGCTGAGCCGGTAATAGAGGTCCTCACGCAACTTCTTCTCCGCAACCGCCCGCTCTACATCTACGTTGGATGCAGCCAAGATGCGGACATCTATTTCTGTCGTGGTCTCACTACCTGACCTAAAAAACTGACTGTCTTGCAAGACGTGCAACAGTTTGGCCTGCAAGCTGGCAGGCATTTCTGTAAGTTCATCCAGCAGGATCGTCCCCCCGTGACACAGCTCAAACTTTCCCCGCTTCGTTCGCGCCGCTCCGCTAACCACGTCGTGTTCACATCCGAAAAGTTCGATGTCGAGAAGTTCGCTCGGCAAGGTCGCGCAATTTGCCTTCAGTATTCTGGATCCGGAGCGAACCGATAGCTTGTGGATAAGGCGCGCGACGATCTCCTTACCGCTACCGCTTTCCCCGACAATCAGTACTGGCGCGTTCACCTGTGCGAGCAACTCGGCACGCGCCCGTAGCTTTCGTATTGTTGGGCTGGCAGCGACGAAGAACAACTCTTCATTAATCTGTTCGATTTCGTCGCAGACAACTTCTGTATCGTGGTTCGAGTTGCGCATATTCAGGTGACGGTTTAGAAGTTCCTGCAACTGCTGGTGCTGACAAGGCTTGAGCAGGCTGTCATGCGCACCAAAACGTACTGCTTCTACCAGTTGCTGATTATCGGCGGATTCTGATAAGAGGATGATCTTCAATTCCGGCCTCATCTTGTGCAGCCAGCGCAGGACGGGCATGCTATCGGCATCCCCAGGTAGCAGATCAACGAAAACGAGATCGGGCGTGATTCCAGACTGTAGGCGTTCTAATGCCTCCTGACCGGTCGACGCTATCTCTAGTTGCCACGAATTGCTTCGGCTCACACTCCAGAATGGGCCAAGGGAAGCGGATTCCCGGCTTATAACTAACATTCGCCGTGAGATGTCTAGGTTGTTCACGAGGGTTGGGTTCCTGGATGCGGTAGGAAATGAGCCTGAGCCCATGGATGGGGGCGACAGCTAAAGGGGCTCGATTTCGTATCCTTCGATTCGTACCGCTAACGATCTCTGAATGACATTAACTGATACGACGACTTTGTCCTCCGCGTTGGTCGACAAGAAGATCCCTTCGAGGCCGTCGAGGGCACCCCCCCGAATTCGCACGCGTTGTCCGACTTTCAGAAATTGATGGGGGGTCGAGGGAACTTTGTGTGAGAGAAGCGCTTGGACGGTTTCAATCTCTTCGTTGGGAATTGGAGTTCCTTCTCCACGAATTCCCACAAAACCCAATATTCCATCGACCCGAAACACTCGCGCGCGTTCCTGGGCAGTCATTGCCAGCTTGACGAAAACGTAGGAGCTGAACAGCGGAAGCTCAACGGTTTTTCGGCGATCTCGCCAGCGATGTACTTCCCTGACGAGCGGAAGGAATGTTGTAATACCCTGTCCCTGCAAACGATTCTCGACAACCTTCTCATGCCGAGAGCGAGTGTGAACCGCATACCAATTGGCGCATTCGGTTGCGGGGATCGGAACCATCGAATCCATCGGGTACAGTTGACCGCCACTGCTCATAGCTTCGCCCTCTGGGTTACAGTTACAGCTTGTGCCCCATTTCGGAACATGCATCTTGTCTTGGCTTCGGGCAGGGGAGGGGGAAACAGTTGTGAACGCCCGTAGTGATAGTTGCAAGATAAGTGCGAATGCAAACCGCTGCAAGAGGTAGACGTCACTAGTGAACAAAGAACTATTCGTTATGAGGTTTGCTGTCCCGTGGAGCGGGATTGTGAGACTAGAGACAAGTGTCCTGATCGGAAGATCCCAGCGCTGCACAAGATACCGAGGCCGCAACAATGACAGGATTCACTGATTGCAAGAAGTAAATCGGGACCGTGATCGCATGTCCATGCAAATCATTCTGTTGGCCAACTTAAGCAGGGACCGAAACCTCCAACTGGTCCGATCATTAGACCTGTTTTTGCGGATTGGAATGCCTCGATGGTTACTTTGTGCCTTCGGGAATGTGACTTTAGTGGGGTCTGTGATGAGGTTCTAGACTCTTCGATTATCGTTTTGGGATTTGGCACGCGCAAAAAAATTACATGATCGCAATGTATTGCTCCTTGTCGAAAAATGGGTTCGGTGCTACGCTAATTTTGTAGCTTGTCCACCCCCACGCAAGTTCAGGCCCCCTATCAGCAAAAAATGTGACTGCCGTGATTTGCGTACCCTACGCAGCGCAAGAAGGCTCTCACGAGGTTTCTAGTTCGATATTTTATTTCTAGCTTGGTGATGGCGAGACAAGGCGTGACGGCCTCGTAGGTCCAGAAGCCCTCCCCGAAGACCGCTTTTCCGCGGGTTACGAGCGTGAACCTGCCCCGTTTTGGGCGGAGTCACTAGGCCGAGTGGGGCTACCTCCCCCCTTACTGTAATAACTTGGTGTATCCAACTTGCGATCGTGGACAAGAGGGCCGCTCTACACTTCCTCTGAGTTCCACCGGAGGCTGATAATGGACGACGCGGATCGCGGGGACCAGGGCCCGATCCTTGCTGTGGTAGCCGACAATACCCGCATCTACAGCCAGCTCCTGGCTGACGCATTGAAGCGCGACCGCCGCATTCAGGTCGTGGGTGTGGTGTCCAGCGCTCGAGAATTATTTGACATTGTCGCAAAAATCCCAGTCCACGTGGCGATCATCAGCTCCAATCTGGACGAGGAGCCCTCACGCGGGTTCGACGTATTGCGCGAGTTGCACAGATCGCGGCCAGCGATACGTGGAGTGATGCTGCTGGATTCTTCCAAGCGCGAAACTATCGTGGAGGCGTTTCGAGCAGGAGCAATGGGGATCTTTTCTAAGCATGAATCCTGGAGAAGCCTCTGCAAGTGTATCCGATGTGTTCATGAGGGTCAGATTTGGGCTAATTCAAAGGAACTGAAATTCGCTTTAGAAGCCCTCACCACCACTCGCCCTGTGCGCGCAGTTGACGCAAAAGGAATCAGCCTGCTCTCCAAACGCGAATTGCAAGTCGTCCAGGCTCTCGCTGAGGGGCTAACCAACCGAGAAATTGGTGATCAATTGAAGCTCAGCAGGCATACGGTGAAAAATTATCTTTTGCGGATCTTCGACAAGGTGGGCGTCTCGAATCGAATGGAACTCCTGTTTTTGACCCTTGGCACGCCAGCGACCGAGCCGCGGAAAGCGAGCTACGAATCTAAGGTCCAAGAATCACTCCTTGAGCAGCGCCAAGAGGCACACCAGGACGCCCCGCCCCAGTTCAAGTTACCCCAGATCGACGAGGAGGGGGTGGAGCTATCTCCGGACCGCCAATCGGCGTACATCTGGTGTCTTTTGTCAGAAGCGACCAATCCTCATGCCCGGGACCAGCTCGTGGCTTTAAGGAAAAAAATAGCTGAGTCGATGACCGCAGAACAGATCTCGGCGGCTGAGCAGAAGGCTGCCGATTGGTCGAACAGCTCGACTTCGAAGAAGCCTTCCTCACTTCACCGTGCGCAGGATGCGGTGGGATTCCGGAAAGCAAGAGCAAAGGTCTTTTCGGCCGATTAAAACAGCATTCACAGTTGCAGGCTTGACACAGACGGCGTGCTGCGCCACGATGTCTGCTGCCGGAGAGCTTTGTGGCCCGCAAACACTTCGTCCGTTGGTTACGACGGCGCACGGGGCTGCAGACCTCCGGCACTTCCAGGTTCATCCTGCTTCCCTTCCCGTGCGATGCACCGGCTGATCCCTGGGAATGCTGCTGGGACTGCTAGTAGATTGACGATGATAGTTTCTCCTTCGGCTCTGAGTTTCTCTGTGAGGCGGTCAATTTCTATGGTGACCTTCAGAGAATTGACCGAACATCGGCTTTGACGACTATCTCTTATCATTAACGCCGATGTGGCAGAGCTCCTTGTCCTTGCGCACCCTTATGACGAATCCATACGACAGAGCCGCAAGACGATCGAAATGGATCCTAATTTTGCTCTCGCACACCCCAGGCGTACCTTCAAAAACAGCGGTCCAGCTGTCTGGAGGTAGCCCGACATGCATAGTAATCTTGCTGGCGCCTATGTCGTATCCGGCAAGAGGAGCGAAGCGGTAAAGCTGCTGAGCGACCTAAAGAAGCGCTCAAACCCTGGTTATTCGTATGCTTCGGAGATTGCCATGATCTATGCATCTCTCGGAGATACGGATCAAGCCATGAATTGGCTCGAAAAAGGCTACGAAGAGCGATTTAACCCGGGCGTCCTGCTGCGGCCGGGCTTCGATCTTCTCCGCTCCGACTGGCGCTTTCAAAACCTTGTGCACCGCATTGGCCTACCCGGGTGAGAGTCTGCATTCGTTGTTGCGGTAACATAACCGCAGTAACGACGGGTTCGACGTAAATATGAGAAAAACGATGGTCAGAAGGTTCTGTGAAAGGCGAACGCCACTGCATTTCAGCAGTGGCGTTCATGGTTGCGGGGGGTGGATTTGAACCACCGACCTTTGGGTTATGAGCCCAACAGGACATCGCTAACTCCCGCTGCATCAACTCGACTTACATTCCCATCATTAAGAAAAAGACCCCTAACAACCTAGATTCTGGACCCCACTTGGACCGCAAACGAGTCGCGGCAAACAAGCGGGATAGTCACAAACTGCGGATGCGGTGTTTGCCTCACACAGAACTACATCGAGCTGTTCCCGGGGCCATTGCCGGGGTTTTGGGGGCCTGATTGCGAGCTCACGAACAGACAAGAAATGAAACT
>Ga0209577_10002481_pt1 | contig 17767 bp, 16 predicted proteins | sample GraSoiAngelo_109_FD_185874 | JGI IMG/M metagenome (GOLD analysis project Ga0209577, IMG submission 185874) | Grasslands soil microbial communities from the Angelo Coastal Reserve, California, USA - 14_0903_12_20cm (SPAdes) (version 2) | ecosystem: Environmental > Terrestrial > Soil > Grasslands...
GCCGCGCGGAAATTGAGAAAAAACCCTTGGGAATGATTGGTGATTCCCACCCACCCACACCTGGGTTTTCCCCTCCTCCTAAGTCGTCCGAATTGCATTATTCTTAGAAGGGTTGCCCGGTGATTTTGTTCCTTGGCCTTGCCCGAGATGAAGAACCGATTCCATAGCCACGTGCGCGTGGGCGTCGTTTTTCTGCTTGCATCCATGCTCGTGTGGCCGGCCGGCGTTCAAGCGTATGCCGTGCTTGCGCATGAGGCGATCATTGATGCAGCGTGGGAAAGCCACATCAAGCCTTTGCTGTGCAAAAAATATCCGCAAGCTGCCGAAGAAGATTTGAGCCGGGCGCAAGCCTATGCGTATGGCGGCTCGATCATCCAGGACCTGGGTTACTACCCCTTTGGCAGCCCCTTTTTCAGCGACCTGACGCATTACGTGCGGAGCGGCGACTTTATCCAAGCGCTACTGCGAGATTCGCAGGACCTTATCGAGTACGCCTTCGCGCTCGGCGCGCTGGCGCACTACGCGGCAGACAACGACGGCCATCGTATTGGCACGAACCGGGCGGTACCCGTTCTTTATCCCGGTCTCGGCAAAAAATATGGCCACAACGTGGCTTACGAAGACGGCAAGCTTGCGCACGTGAAGACGGAATTCGGCTTCGACGTTTTGGAAATTGCGAAGGAGCGCTACGCGCCGGAGGGCTATCACGATTTTATCGGTTTCGAAGTCGCGCAGCGCGTGCTCGATCAAGCCTTCCGCGAAACTTACGGGATCGCGCTGAAGGATGTGCTTTTGAACGAAGACAAGGCCCTGAATTCTTACCGGCGCGACGTGAGCAAGCTGATTCCCAAAGCCACTCGCATTGCCTGGCATTTAAAGAAAGACGAAATCAAGGATGACGTTCCCGATGCCACGAAGAAAAGATTCCTCTACAATTTGTCGCGTTCGAACTACGAACGCGAATGGGGCAAGGACTACCGTAAACCGAGTCTCGGCGAGCAATTCTTAGCTTTTCTTTACAAGCTGCTTCCAAAGTTCGGCCCGCTGAAGATACTCCAATTCCGCACGCCTACGCCCGAGACCGAGCACATGTTCGAAGCCAGCTTCAATGCGACGCTCAGCCGCTATCGCAAATTGTTGACCGACGCGGGCGAAGGGTCACTACAACTCGAGAATAACAATTTGGACGTAGGAGAGACCACCGGGCCTGGAAAATACCGCATGAACGATGAGGCCCACGCGACGCTGCTCGACAATCTGGCAGACAAGCGCTTTGCAAACGTCCCGTCCGACACCAAGGAGGAGCTCTTGCACTTCTACGCCGATCCCGATGCGCCGTTTGCTACCAGGCGCAAGACCAAGGCTTGGGCGAAAGTGCAGATGGAACTTGAGCAGTTGCGCTCGGCCCGACCGCTCTCGCTGACCGCCGGTTCCGCCGCGCCTTGAGGAGGCTCCAGAGCACGCCGCCCCTAACCTGAACTAGGGAGAACGGCACCACCGGGGTTCCGCCCAGAAGGACCTTCGATCCGCTAGATCGAAAAAACTGCTCCTGCCCGCCTCGGTTGCTACGCGACAATATAGAGTTTTGTTAGAGGTCTAACCCCCGAGAGATGAAGAAAACCAGGCCCATTCGCAAGTTGCTCGCTGCCAACCGCAGCGAGATCGCTATCCGCATCTTTCGCGCGGCCAATGAGCTCGGTTTGCGTACTGTGGCTATCTATTCGCAGGAAGACCGCCTCGCCTTGCATCGCTTCAAAGCCGATGAAGCGTACCAAGTCGGCGCAGGTAGAGGTCCTGTGGAAGCGTATCTTGATATTGCCGGGATCATCGCGTTGGCCAAGGAAAAAGAAGTTGACGCGATTCATCCCGGTTACGGCTTTCTCTCGGAGAATCCCGCGCTCGCGCGCGCCTGTGAGAAAGCGGGCATTACGTTCATCGGCCCGCCGCCGCAGCTGCTGGAATTGCTAGGCGACAAAACCGCCGCACGCCGGCTTGCCACCACCGCGGGCGTGCCCGTGCTGCCCGGAACGGAAAACCCGGTCCAGTCGGCGGCTGAAGCGCAGAAAATAGCGCGGGAAATCGGTTACCCGGTCATCGTCAAAGCCGCCATGGGCGGGGGCGGCCGCGGCATGCGCGTGGTTCCCGACGCCGTGCAACTCGATGCGCTGCTCGAAGAGGCCCAGGGCGAAGCGCACTCGGCGTTCGGTGACGCTTCCGTGTTCCTGGAAAAATATTTGCCTCGTGCGCGGCATCTCGAAGTGCAAATCCTGGGGGATCATCACGGCAACTTGCTGCATCTTTACGAGCGCGACTGCACCGTGCAGCGGCGGCATCAGAAGGTGGTCGAAGTCGCGCCCGCGGCGAATCTTCCCGCAAGCATTCGCTCCGAGCTTTCGCATGCTGCGGTCGAACTAGCGCGTAAGGCGAAATACCGCAATGCCGGCACGGTGGAATTTCTCTACGATGTGGATTCGCAAAAATGGTATTTCATCGAAGTGAACCCGCGCATTCAGGTCGAGCACACGGTTACAGAAATGGTGACCGGCATCGACCTGGTGCGATCGCAAATCCTGATCGCGCAAGATCACAAGCTCGAGGAGCCACCGCTTTCCCTGCCCAAGCAAGACTCGGTGCCGCTGAACGGTGCGGCACTGCAATGCCGCGTGACCACAGAAGATCCCGCAAACAATTTCGCTCCCGACTACGGAAAGCTTTCGACCTACCGCTCGCCTGCGGGCTTCGGTATTCGCCTGGACGGCGGAACCGCTTACGCCGGAGCCGCGCTCACCCCGTACTACGATTCGTTGCTCGTCAAGGTCACAGCTTGGGGTACGAATCTTCCCGAGGCTTGTCAGCGCATGGACCGGGCGCTCCGTGAATTCCGCATTCGCGGCGTGAAAACCAACATTCCTTTCCTGGAAAATGTGGTGAATCACAAGAAGTTTCAGTCGGGCGAAGTCACGACTTCGTTTCTCGACGATTCACCGGAGCTTTTTCGCCTGCCACCCCGCGCCGATCGGGCTACCAAGCTGCTTTCCTATCTTGGCGACGTGATTTTAAACGGCAACGCGGAAGTGAAAGGCAAGCAAATCCCCAAGGAATTGGAAATCGCGGTCGTACCATCGTCGCCGGGAATCGCGCCCCCTTCGGGAACCCGCCAACTCCTGAAAAAGCTGGGCCCGCGGAAATTCGCGGCCTGGGCGCGCAAAGAAAAACGATTGCTGCTCACCGACACGACTTTTCGCGACGCGCACCAGTCGCTGATGGCCACGCGCGTGCGCACGTACGATTTGCTCGCCGCCGCGGATGCCGTGGCCCAGAGATTGCCGAAGCTCTTCAGCCTGGAAATGTGGGGAGGCGCGACGTTCGATGCTTCCATGCGCTTCTTGCATGAAGATCCTTGGCACCGGCTGCGTGTTCTCCGCGAGCGCATTCCCAATATTTGCTTTCAAATGCTCTTGCGCGGCGCAAACGCCGTGGGTTACACCTCGTATCCCGATAATGTCATCGTTGAATTCGTCCGTGAAGCTCACGCCCAAGGCATCGACATTTTCCGCATCTTCGATTCGCTCAATTCCGTTGACAACATGCGCGTGGCCATTGACGCGGCGCTCGAAGCGGGCGCGGTGTGTGAAGCCGCGATTTGCTATACCGGCGACATTTTGGACAAAAGCCGGCCGAAGTACTCGCTCAAATATTACCTCCGGCTGGCCGAGCAACTTCAAAAGCTGGGCGCCCATTTCCTGGCTATCAAGGATATGGCCGGGTTGTGCAAGCCGTATGCAGCATTCGAATTGGTGAAGACGCTGCGGGAAGAAGTAGCCGTCCCCATTCACTTCCATACGCACGACACCAGCGGGATCAATTCGGCTTCGGTCCTGAAAGCCGCCGACGCTGGAGTGGACGTCGCCGATGCGGCGGTTGCTGCGGTCAGCGGCGGAACCAGCCAGCCCAACCTGAATTCCATCGTCGAGGCACTGCGCCACACGCCGCGCGACACGCAACTCGACATCGAGGCGCTCAACGAGTGCTCGGATTACTGGGAAACCGTGCGGACTTACTATTTGCCGTTCGACTCCGGACCGAAGGCGGGTTCGGCGCGGCTCTACCAGCATGAAATTCCGGGCGGTCAATACACGAATTTGCGGGAGCAGGCCAGAGCGCTGGGATTAGGACATCGCTGGCGCGAAGTGGAAAAGCGGTATGCGCAGGTGAACCAGCTGTTCGGCGACATCGTGAAAGTCACGCCTTCGAGCAAAGTCGTCGGCGACATGACGCTGTTCCTGATGGCCAAGGACATGCAGCCGAAAGACGTCCTTACGCTCGATGGGAACCACGACGTGCCGTTTCCGAATTCCGTGGTCGAGATGTTTTCCGGCGCCTTGGGAGTTCCTCCCGGAGGCTGGCCGAAGAAATTGCAAAAAGTCATTCTTCGCGGCCGAACCCCGCTGAAGGGGCGTCCTAGCGCGAACCTTCCGCCGGTCAATTTCGAACAGGAACAAAAACAATTGGAGGAAAAAGTCGGGCACGCTGTTCGAAGGGACGATTTGCTCAGTTATCTGCTGTACCCTGAAGTGTTTTTGAAATTCGACCGGTTCCGCCAAACATACTTGGACGTCAGTGTTTTGCCGACACCGGCATTTTTCTACGGGTTGAACTCCGGCGAAGAAATCACCGTGGAAATTGAGTCGGGAAAAAGGCTCATCATCAAATTTATGACCTTCAGCGAACCGCATCCGGACGGCACGCGCACGCTTTTCTTTGAACTTAACGGCCAGCCGCGCGAAATCACGGTACGCGACAAATCCTTGCGAATCACCGAGCGCAGTCATCCAAAGGCTGATCCTGGCGATCCCGGCCAGGTGGGCGCTCCGACAGCGGGCGTCATCAGCAGCGTGGCGGTCGAAACCGATCACGCCGTCGAGCGCGGGGCAAAACTTCTCACCCTCGAAGCCATGAAGATGCAGTCCAATCTCTACGCCCCGGTTTCCGGCCGCGTCGTCAAAATCCTCGTGAAACCCGGCCAACAAGTGGAAGCCAAGGACCTTCTTGTGGCCATCGCACCGTGAGTTGGTGCGGCCCCGTTCCGCAATTTCTGCATTCCAAATTGCGGAGAAACCCCAGATAACCCTCGAAAACTCAGCGGGTTAGGTTCAGGCTCCGGAATTGAACAGCTGCGAAGCAAATTTACTTTACTTCGAACATAGGTTCTTGCACACTCCTAATGCAAAGTGGCCCTGCCCGAAAGTCTAGTTAACTATGAAGAACGGCGCGTCCAGAGTTTGTTTGCTGGCTAGTCTTGCGAGGAATAGAGTTTACATTACCCCGGGCGGAAATCTGCATGGGGCTTTCTGTCCCTTAAGGAGGACCGATGTGGGGCAATAAAAAACCGGAGGCACCGCAACCCGGGCAGCCGGCACCGAAAAGTTCACATTCGAATCAGCCGTCGAAGTCAGCTCCGACGGCCTGGGAGGATAAACCCGTAATGAGCACAGATGCAATGCGTCCACTGGGTGGGACCGCCGATCGCGGCACAGCGCGGCTCGGGGCTAGCCTAAACGTAAAAGGAGAGATCTCCGGCAGCGAAGATCTGCTGATCGATGGCTCAGTCGAAGGACTGATCCAACTGGATGAGCGGAAACTCACTGTCGGAGCCACGGCGAAAGTCACCGCCGACATCATCGCCCGCGAGGTGGTGGTGTACGGCACGGTGAAGGGCAACCTTCGCGCGAAAGACAGAATTGAAATCAAGAAGGATGGTTCGGTCAACGGCGACCTGACCACCGCGCGCATCATGATTGAGGATGGCGCCTACTTCAAGGGCTCTATCGAAATCGACAAGGGCGCTGAGAAGGAATCCGCCAGCAGCACCCATGCGTTTACCAGGAGCTCAGCGACTCCCGCAGGAGTAACTGCGGGCAAGACGATTTAGTCTTCAATTCCAGTTCAATCCCTTCTAGAGAGCGCCCCGACTTTGCCGGGACGCTCTCTCGTTTTTCGGGACAGACTCGCGCGCCCATTCCTATCCCTAGCGGGTTTATTATCATCAGCAATCCCGATGGCGAGATGGTTTCGCTCGGACGCCGCCTGTCACCGCAAATTGCTTCTTGCCGCTTTTGCCTTACGCGTGCTTAACTTTTTCCTCCCTTTGTTCATCCAACTTTTGGGAACAAAAAAGAAAGAAATCAGCAGCGCGGGCACGCCGCCCGCCCCGTGCGCTCGAGGGAGAGGTTGGCAATGGAAACCCGAAAACTTGGGAATTCGGATTTGAAGATAACCCCGGTGGGATTTGGCGCTTGGGCCATTGGCGGCCCAGGCTGGGAATTTGCCTGGGGTCCGCAAGACGACAAAGACTCGATCGCGGCAATCCATCGCGCCCTCGAGTTGGGCGTCAACTGGATTGATACTGCGGCGGTCTATGGTACGGGCCATTCCGAACAAGTAGTTGCACGGGCGTTGAGGGAATGGCGCGGGGCTCGCCCATACGTCTTCACGAAATGTACTCTGACGTGGGACGAGAATCGCAAAGTGAAGCCGAATCATTCGGCCGCCTCCATCCGCCGCGAATGCGAGGACAGCCTCCGGCGTCTGCAACTAGAAACCATCGATCTTTATCAAATGCACTGGCCTCCTTCCGACAACGGACCTGCGCTTGAAGAAGCCTGGCAGGCTATGAGGGATCTCCAAAAAGCCGGCAAAGTGCGCTGGATTGGCGTTTCCAATTTCAATGTGCCCCAAATTCAGCGCGCCGAAAAAATTGCCCCGGTGACTTCTCTTCAGCCGCCGTATTCGCTGATTCGCCGGAAGATTGAAGAGGAAATTCTGCCGTATTGTCAAAAGCGGGGCATCGGCGTGATTTCCTACGCTCCCATGGCCTCCGGCCTGCTCACCGGCGCGATGACTCGCGAACGCGCTGCCGCGTTGCCCCCTGACGATTTCCGCACTCGCAACAAGGAGTTCCAGGAGCCGCGACTTTCCAAAAACCTCGAGCTGGTCGAGCGCCTTCGCCAAGTGGGAGCGCGCCACGGCCGCGGCCCCGGCGAAGTGGCCATTGCCTGGGTGCTGCGACTCCCCGCCATTACCGGCGCGATCGTTGGCGCACGAAACGCCAAGCAGGTTGACGGCGTCATGCGGGCTGGCGAACTTAAGCTCACCTCAGAGGAAATCGCCGAAATCGAAGGTGCCGCCGTCGCCGCCACAGCCAGCTGAAGTTCAGCGCATTGCCCTGACCCATGGCAGCCGCAGCGTCACCCTACCCCCGCAGGTAGTCGGGTCTCCAATTCTTGATGCGCCGCTTGATGGCCTTCCGCTCGGTTATCTTTTCGTCGAGCACTTGCTTCATAAGCGCAGGCAGTTCGTCATCGCTTGCGAAGCGCAAGGAAATAAACTGATTGACCGTAAGCTCATCGGCGCGCCAGCGCAACTCTTCCGGAAGCACGCGCTCATAGCGCAGCCGTTCCTCCAACCGAATGATGCGGTCCTGTGCGCTCAAAGCAAAAAGCCTTGCGTACAGCACGCCAAGAAATAATGCTACGGAAGTGAGAACCCATTCCAAACCGCCGACGGAAAATCCGGCCGCTATCCAGCGATAAATTGACCATCCACAATTAATCATGAGCATCGGTAACACAAAGAAGTGGTACAAAGGAACAACCCTTACGTGATTCTTGAAATTCTGTTCGCTCACGCTTTTCCTCCTTCTTGTAAGTGTGCATTGCCGGCAAACTGGTCATCCCCGCCGTTTACGCTGGCTCCGCTACTTGGTCAACTCATTCTTGAACACCGACCCGTTGTGCATCACGAACTTCACGTGCTCCAGTTCGCTTACATCTTTCAGCGGATCGCCGGAAACGGCGATCACTTCGGCGTACGCTCCGGGAGCCAGCGCGCCGATCTCGCCTTTCATGTCCAGCATTTCGGCGGGCCGTGAGCTCGCCGACCGGATCGCATCCATCGGCGACATGCCCATTTCCACCATGCGCTGGAACTCTTGCGCAATCGGCTCGGTCCAGGGAATCCCGCCCATGTCCGTCCCGAACACGATCTTCAAATGGGCTTTCAGCGCCCTCTTGAAGGTGTCTTCGTGAACGGCGGCGCGCGCGCGGTCGCGCTTTCCGGCAGGTGTATCCGCGGGCGCCCAATCGCCGTAGTATGGCGAAAGCGTCGGGCAATACCAAGTTCCCTGCCGCTTCATTTGCTCGATTTGCGCGTCGGTCATCTCCAGTCCGTGCTCGATGGAATCGCACCCGCCGTCGAGCGCCCGCTGTAATCCGATTCCGTTGTACGCGTGACACGCCACTTTCTTTGTCCACCCATGGGTCTCGTCGACAATGGCTTTCAATTCCTCCACTGTGAGCGTCGGCTGCGATACCAACCTTCCTTCCTTGTCAACCCACGAGCGGTGCGTCATGTATACCTTGATCCAGTCCGCGCCATGGTCCAATTGTTGCCGCGCCGCCTTGCGCGCCTCGACCGGCCCGTCGACAAGCTGCGCGCCCTTGGGCATGTCGAGCTCCGGCGCGTAGCCTTCCAGGTTGTAGCCGCCGGTCGTGGAAATCGCGCGCGTCGCGCAAAACAGGCGCGGCCCGGGAATCGTCCCCTCTTCAATCGCCTGCTTGATCTCCACGTCGCCGTAGCCTGCGCCCTCGGTCTCGAGGTCGCGCAGCGTGGTAAATCCCTGTTCCAGCGCACGGCGCACCGCAAACGTTGCGCGCGCCGCTCGCAGCGCGATTCCTGCAAACAAAATGTTCGCGTCATAGCCGCCCTTTTGCGGATCCTCACCCCACAGGAAAACGTGCGTGTGCGAATCGATGAGGCCTGGCAGGACCGTGGCATTCGAAAGATCAATCACATTTGCCCCTGACGGAATTGCTTCTCCCGACCCTGTCACTCTAATAATTCGTTCGCCGTGCACAAAAATCAGCTGATTCCTTCGCGGCGTCTCGCTTGTCCCGTCGATCAATGTCCCCGCGCGAATTACGGTCATCGCCCCACTCGGAGTGGCACTCTGCGCCCGTGCTGCATCTCCACCCGCAAGCGCCGCTAGCCCGGCACACCAAATCACACTGGTCGCGAATCGGCTTAGTTTTCGCATTTTACACCCCCTACAAAGCGCGTAGCTTGCACCAAACTCTCCTTCCATGCAACACCCCGAGTCTCATTTTGCTTGCCGTCAAAAAGCGTGCTCACAGACAAAAAAGGCCGCCCCGGCTGGCCTCTTTTTTTTGAGCAAGAGGGGTTCCTCGCATGGCCAGACTAGCGATTTGACAAGCATCGGCCGAAAGCACTCCCAGAGCAATCCGAAGCGCTCTTGTGCTGCGACTCCGAACGCCATGTTAATAGGAGGCGGATTGCGCCAGAGCCGAGTCGAGGCAGAAGTCGGGGCGATGAAAGAATGCTGGCAGCTCGGAAAGGCGGAGCGCGAGTCGTTCGGGCGATGCCGCGTGCAAAGTGACGTGACCGAGCTTTCGGCCGGGGCGAGGAACCTTTCCGTAGAAATGCACGTGCGCGTCGGGGACCACCAAGACTTCGGACGGGTCGGGAAGGTCACCAATCAAATTGATCATAGCGCAATGACCGGCCGCTCCTGTCGAGCCTAGCGGGAGGCCGAGAACCGCGCGGAGATGGTTCTCGAACTGACTGGTGACGGCGCCTTCGATCGTCCAGTGGCCGGAGTTGTGGACGCGCGGCGCCATTTCGTTGGCGAGCAGGCGTCCCTGGTGCTGGAAGAATTCGATAGCCAAGACGCCAACATATTTGAGCGATTCTAGGACCCGGCGGGCAATATCTTCTGCTGCTTGTTGGATGCGCGGCTCGAGCGCGGGGGCGGGGGCGAGAGAGAGGCGAAGAATGCCTCCGCGATGATGGTTCTCAACGAGCGGATAGAAAGCGGTTTCCCCCTTGCTCGAGCGCGCTGCGAGCACCGAGAGTTCGCGCGTGAAAGGCACAAATCGTTCGAGGATAAGCGCGACCTTCGGCAACTCAGACTTCGCTCTCGCGACATCTTCCGCAGTGCGCAGAATCCACTGCCCCTTGCCGTCGTAGCCCATACGGCAAGTCTTGAGCACGGCAGGAAGGCCGAGTTGTTTGACAGCGGTGTCAAACTCGCCGGGCTTTGCTACGGGCAGAAAATCCGTAGTGTCAATTCCGAGACTGCGGAACAGCGTTTTTTCTGCGAACCTGTCTTGCGCCGCTTCAAGAGCCGCAGGCGGAGGACAAACCGGCACGCGCTGCGCAAGGAATTTCGCCGCCTCGACCGGGACGTTTTCGAATTCGTAGGTGACCAGTTCCAGGCCATTGGCGAATCGTTCGAGCGCGGCGTGATCTGTGTAGTCCGCGGTCACCCGCTGCGCTATGCGGCCGACGGGCGCTTCCGGAGATGGGTCGAGAAAGCGAAAGTGCAGGCCCAGAGGATACCCCGCCAGCGCGAGCATGTAGCCGAGCTGACCGCCGCCGAGGATACCCAGGGTCACTGCCGTTTGCCCCTTGGTGAGTTTTTCATGGGAGCCGCAACCGCGGAAACCGAAGGGTCGGGTTGCGCGAGGACGCGATCGGTCTGCTCGGCACGGAACTTTCGCAGTGCTTCGCGGATGTCCGGATGTTTGATGCCGAGGATCGCCGCTGCGAGCAGCGCGGCATTAATCGCTCCAGCTTTGCCGATCGCCAGCGTGCCGACAGGAATGCCTCCTGGCATTTGCGCGATGGAGAGCAGAGAGTCCAACCCCTTAAGGACCTTGGACTCGACAGGCACACCAAGCACGGGGAGAACCGTTTTCGAGGCCGTCATGCCGGGGAGATGCGCAGCCCCGCCCGCGCCTGCAATGATGACCTCGAGCCCGCGCTGCTCGGCGATCGCGGCATACTCAAAAAGCAGGTCGGGCGTCCGGTGGGCGGAAACCACACGCGTTTCATGGGGAACATTTAGTCCGGTGAGAATGTTGGAGGCATGCTCCATGGTCTCCCAGTCAGAAGTGGAGCCCATAATAATGCCCACAAGAGGGTTGGCATCGTTGTGATCCGGTTTATTCACGCGTCTCTATGCCTTTCCCCAGCGAATCGCGCGATTCTCATGAGGGCGATATTTTACGGCTTTTTTCAGCGCGCTGCGACTTGCTCACGCTGCTTCCAGTAGCGCCGCACTTGGCCCACCAAATATAACGAACCGGTAATAAAAACAGCGTCGTCGGGAGCAGCTTCCGCGAGGGTCTGGTCGAGGGCCTGCTCGGCGGAAGAAATAACCGTGAAGCTCGGAGCGTGGTGCGAGGCAATTTCAGCCAGCCGGGCCGCGGAGATCGCGCGCGAGGTTCGCGGCCCGGTGAAAATGACTTCGGTGGCGTGAGGAAAAAGCTGGCCGGCAATTTCATCAACCGCTTTGTCGCGCAGCGCGCCATAAATCAGCCAGATTTTGCGGCCGGCGAAGCGCTGTTCCAAGAATTGCGCGAGTTCGCGCGCGGCGCCGGGATTGTGCGCGCCGTCCAGATAAACATCCGGGTTAGATTGCAATTTTTCGAGACGGCCCGGCCAAACGGTCGTAGCAACGCCTTCGGTGATGTCTTTTGAAGAGATGCGAAAACCGCGTACGGCCAGTTGGCGCGCGGCGGCGAAAGCATTGAGCGCGTTCTGCAGCTGGAACCGGCCGGGCAGGCTGGGAGCAATCTCGAAAGGTTCACCAGAGGAAATCTCTCTAACACGCGCGCGGAAGAAACCGTTCTGCGAAGACTCTTCCTTGATTTGAAAAGCTTGCGGCGTTTCTATTACTGGAGAGCCCACTTGATTGGCGCGAGCGAGGATAACTTCGCGAGCCTGGGGTGGCTGCGGGGCGGCAATTAGCGGCACTGCCGGCTTTAGAATCCCAGCCTTTTCTGCGGCGATTTCTTTGAGCGAGTGTCCAAGAAAATTTTCGTGGTCGAAGTCAATGCGGGTGATGATGGTGACCAGAGGCGAAAGAATGTTCGTGGCGTCGAGCCTTCCGCCCAGACCCACTTCGAAGACTCCGAATTCCACACGGTCGCGGGCGAAGCATTCGAAGGCCATCGCGGTCAGGCATTCGAAATAAGTGGGATGCGCGCGCAACTTGTGCGCCGCGAGAAGCTCCTCGATCAGTCCTTGCAGCCGCGTGAACATCGCGGCGAACGGCTCATCGCCCAGTTCCTCGCCGTTGATCCTTATGCGCTCGTTGATTCTCTCGAGATGCGGCGAGGTATACAGACCCGTGCGAAAGCCGGCATGCCGAAGAATGGATTCGAGGAAAGCCGCCGTCGACCCTTTGCCGTTCGTTCCCGCAATATGCGCGCTCGGATAGGCACGATCGGGGCGCCCAAGACGCTCGGCCAGCACGGCGATGTTTTCGAGGTCGAACTTCGCCGCCGCAGCCTGTGTTGGCGCCGCCAATTCCCTGCCCAGCGTTAAAAGATAATGAACCGCCTGGTCGTAATTCATCTCATCCCATAAGCACATCGAGCGCGTTGGCGAGGTAGGCTTTCAATTCTTTGCGGTGGACAACGGCATCCAAAAAACCATGTTCGAGCAAGAATTCGGAACGCTGAAAGCCCTCGGGAAGTCTCTGGCGAATGGTTTGCTCGATGACCCGCGGGCCCGCAAAACCAATCAAGGCGCCGGGCTCGGCAATGTTGAGGTCTCCGAGCATGGCGAAGCTAGCCGTCACTCCGCCGGTCGTCGGATCGGTCAAAACGGAAATGTACGGCAGCTTTTCGTCATCCAGCTTGGCGAGTGCCGCGGAGACCTTCGCGAGCTGCATTAGGCTCACGGTGCCCTCCATCATGCGCGCGCCACCGGAGCAGGAAATCGCGACAAACGGCTGGCGTGTCTCGATGGAAAGTTCAATGCCGCGCGTCACCTTCTCGCCGACAACCGCCCCCATCGAGCCGCCGATAAATCCGAACTCCATCGCGCACATCACTACCGGCCGGCCATTGAGCTGGCCTTCCGCCGTGAGGATGGCGTCGTTCATGCCCAGTTTCTTCCGCGCTTCCTTCAGCCGCTGGGTATAAGGCTTGGAGTCGACAAACTTCAGCGGATCGGTCGAGGTCATGCCCGCATCGTGCTCGGTCCAGTGCCCGTCCAGCAGCATTTCCAATCGCTGGCGCGCGCCCATCTTAAAGTGAAATTGGCATTTCGGGCAGACGTAAAGATTCGCTTCCAGGTCTTTCCGAAAAACAATCGTGCGGCAGGACTCGCACTTCACCCACAGGCCTTCGGTCCGCACGCGGCGCTCTTCGGGGGGCGTGGGCTGCTCAATCGGTTTTTTTTCTCGCTTGAACCAAGCCATCGAAGCAGTTATCAGTTCTGAGTCATAAGTTCTAAGTGAAACGGAAGACTTAAGTTCTTAGCCGGTGCGAAACTTGGGATTCACGACTGCGGCAACCAGGAACTGCTAACCTCCAACTTCTAATAGTCAATCCCTCGCTGAGCCAGTATACCCTTGGTGTAGGGGTGTTTCACCTCGCGCATCTCGGTGACTAAGTCGGCCAGCTCCACCAATTGGGGATGCGCGTTGCGGCCCGTGCAAATCACATGAACGCTCGCGGGCCGCTTTTTCAGTGCCTCCACCACCTCGTCCGCATCGAGCATCTTGTAGCTGATGGTGTAGTTGATTTCGTCGAGCACGACCAAATCGTATTTGCCGCTGTAAATGGCGTCGCGCCCGGCCCCCCAGCATTCGTGCGCCAGCTTGATATCTTCAGGGTCGGTTTCCGCTCCCCCAATTTTCACGAAGCCGCGTCCCATGGGACGAATCTCCAATTTGTCGTCACCCAGCATTTTGGCGGCGTCCAGCTCTCCGTAATGCCACGAGCCTTTAATGAACTGCACCATCAGCACGCGCAGACCTTGGCCCACGGCGCGAAACGCCGTTCCCAGCGCGCAAGTCGTCTTGCCCTTGCCCGGCCCGGTGTAAACAATCAGCAGTCCTTTTTCTTGCGGCATGACGTCCCTTCTCCTCTGTGGCGGAGAGAAAAATGTGCGCCGCCTCACGCCAGGGGTCAAGCCAGCTGCAGTCGTTTCACTAATTCCGAGGCGATGACAGAGATGCGCCGCAGTGTAGGTTCAGGAAGCGAGTACCTTGGCCGCGCTACCGGATCGAACAAAACGATCCACAGGCCCGGGCGGTAGACCTCATCCTCGGTCGGGCAAATCGCTCCGGTCAGCTGCGTGATTTCGAGCGGATGCGGCCGAGGCGCCATGTCGATCTCAAGCACATCCTCATCCACGGGATGCACGGCTGGAGGAGCGGCAAGCAACTCCGTTAAGATCCCGCGGGCATCGTCTACCAGGTCACGAAAGCCTTGCCTGACCAATATGCCGTCCACATCCCGCGGCGTGGGCTGCTCGAGTTCTTCCAGATCGTAATCCGGCAGCGGCTTCTCGAGCGGAATCTCGATCGCCACAGAAGGCTGGTTCTCATCAGGGATAATGCGCATCGGCATGGCAGTAAGGTTGTACACCAGCCGGGTTATTTCGGGTAGGGGCTCCCGGAGAGAATCGCAAAGGCGCGGTAAAGCTGTTCGGCAAGGACAACGCGCGCCAGTTCATGGGAAAGCGTCATGGCGCTGAGCGAAAGCTTTTGCACAACCCGCTCGCGCAACGATTCGGGGAAGCCTCCCGCATTCCCGCACACAAAAATCACTTGGCGCGTGCCGCGATCGCGCAAGTCGCCAAGCCACTTGGATAATGCATTTGAATCGATCATTCTGCCGCCCGGGTCAAGAAGAATCGGCGTCGCGCTGCGACCCGTGTCAAGTTTTTTGAGTGCCGCTTTCGCATCGCGCACCTCGAGAATTTCAATCGGGCAGGAGCGCCTGATCCGGTTTACGTAATCATCAACGAGCGCGCACATCTCCGGACGGCGTGTTTTCTCGATCATAAGCAGTTGCAGGCGCATCGCAAGTTAACCGTCCTCAGTTCTCAATTTTCAGCAAAAGGAGGAAGGGGAAACCAAAAGCTAAAAGCTGCAGGTTGAAAGTTCAAGACAAAACTGCCAGCGCAAGATCGCCCTTCGAACCTTCGACGATTGACTCTCGACCCCAGCCGGTCACTTCAGCCCATACCTCTTCCGCTTCTCCAACAGCGTTTTGCGGCTGATGCCGAGAATTTCCGCCGACCGGCTGATCTGGTAATGCGTAGCTTCCAGTGTTGCGGCGATAACTTCGCGCTCGACCTCTTCGAGCGAACGCAGTCCCGCGACCGGGCTCGCTCGGCCGGCAGCCGCCGCGCGCACGCTCTCCGGAAAATTCCCAGGCTCCAAAAGGTCAGGCCCCGTACCCGCCGCACCACGGCCAACACCGGAAAAGACCAAGGCGCGCTCAAGCGCGTTCTTCAATTCGCGCACGTTTCCCGGCCAGGCGTAAGCCGCCAGCATACGCCGCGCGGAATCGCTCAACTGCGCATGCGGTCGCCCATGCGCGGCGCGAAGCCCCACCAACAAATGCTCCGCGAGCGGTAAGATGTCGGCTGGGCGTTCGCGCAACGGCGGAACCGTAAGCGTCAGGACGTTCAAGCGGAAATACAAATCCTCGCGAAAACTCCCGGCTTGGACCGCCGCAGGGAGGTCCACATTGGTCAGCGCGATGATCCGCGCTGCGATCTTCAGTGTCTCCGTCCCGCCGAGGCGTTCGAAGGCGCGCTCCTGCAAAATGCGAAGCAGCTTGCTCTGTGCGTTCGGCGAAAGCGTCGCCACTTCATCAAGAACAATCGTCCCGTTGCCGCCCAATTCGAAGCGCCCGAGCTTGCGCTCGACCGCGCCCGTGAACGCCCCGCGCTCATGACCAAAAAGCTCGCTCTCGACAAGCTGAGGCGGCAAGCTGGCACAATCAATTTTCAAATAAGGAGCGTCGCGTCGCGGCCCGAGCTCATGAATCAGCCGAGCGAGATGATCTTTGCCGGTGCCGCTCTCCCCGGTGATGAGAAGGGTGGTGGGCGCACCGGCCACTTTTTCGGCGAGTTCCAGCAGCCGCAGCGATGCCGGGTCATGCGCGATCCACGGCAATCGCTCGCTGGTCATGTCCGCGAACGACCGCTGCGCCCGCGGCTCGAAATGCGTTCTCCGGCGGAATAAGGCTCGTGCTGGAAAGCCGCGCCCTCCTCCGCCTCGGCGGCGGAAAAGCCTTCGGGCAGGTCAGGGATCTCCAATTTCGCCGCGGTCCGCCACAACCGCTCGAGGTCGTAGTAGCGCCGCGCCTCCTCGCTGAAAACGTGCACGATGAACCCCCCGAAATCAAGCAGCGCCCAATCCGCCGAGCGATAGCCCTCGCGGTGCCGCACCGACCGCCCCATTTGCTTGTACAACTGCTCTTCGATTTCCGTGCAGATCGCTTGCACTTGCGGGGTGCTGAAGCCCGTGCAAATCACGAAATAATCGGTGAACGCGCTCGCCCCGCTCAAATCCAACACAACAATGCCTGCGGCTTTCTTTTCCTGGGCGGCTTGAACAGCGGCGCGCACGCCTTGCGGCAACGATTCGAAATTCACCGGTATAAGCCCTGTTTGAGAATGTATTCCTCGACGCGCGCGGAAACAAGCCCGTGAATGGATTGCCCGCGTTGCGCCCGGCGGCGAATGTCCGTCGCGGAAACGTCATTGGAAACGTTTTCGAGCAGATAAATCGTCGTGCAATGAAGCCGCGCCACTACCTGGGAGGGCTGCGAGGCTTCCGCTTCTTTCCTGCTACCGGGGCGCGCCATCAAGTCTGGCGGAATCACCAGCCGAAGCGCCTCCGGCCGGATCCCGGGCCGGTTCGCAATGATGAAGTCGCACAGGCCGAGCAGCGTTTCGTACTCCTTCCACATCGGAATGTCCAAAAACGCGTCCGCTCCAATAATGAAAAAAATGCGATCGCCGTCCCCGTGGTAGACGTGGCGAAAATAACGCACCGTGTCCACCGAATAATGCAATTGCGTGCCGCTAAAGTCCTCGCCCGCCTCGGCCAGTGACGGCACGAAGTGCGGATGGTCGATGCACGCCAGCGCGACCATCGCGAAACGATGGGGAAACGGCGCAAGGTGCTGCTTGAGCTTATGCGGTGGCCGGCTCGCGGGAATGAAGTGCATTTCGTCAAAATTGAAGCGGCGGTCGGCGGCGCGCGCCACGCCAAGGTGTCCGCCGTGGATGGGATCGAACGAGCCGCCGAACAACGCGATGCGGCGAGGGTGATGTTTCGCGGCGGTGCGGTGCGCCTGCGCTGTCGTCAATGCGCCTCCCAAGGAGTCTCTCTCCCCAATTTTCTCATGAATTCCCGTTATCGAGGGCAGGACGGGCAGAAGGATCAACGGAAAGGGCGGCGGGCAAGCTCTCGTCACCCGAAGCGGGCTCAAGGCTCGCACGAGGAATCTTGTCCAGGGCGTCGGCGATGGACCGCACGAGTTCTTTCACGCCCTCTCCGGCTACGGCGGAAATGGGATGGAATTCCAAGCCGTGTTCCTGGCAATAAGTGCGTAGCGCCTCCAACCGCGCACCATCGGTCGTGGCATCCAGCTTGGTGGCAACTACCATCATCGGTTTTTGCGTTAATGATTCGCTAAAAGCTGCCAGCTCACTGTTGATGACCTCGAAGGAACGCACTGGATCATCTGCGTTGGCATCGCTCGTATCAATCAGGTGCACGAGCAGCCGCGTCCGCTCCACGTGTCGCAAAAAACGAATCCCGAGCCCCGCCCCTTGATGTGCGCCCTCTATCAGCCCCGGCAAATCCGCGACGACAAAGGTGCGACCGATTTCCCGCCCTTCTTTGCCCGCTTGCCCCGAACGGGTTCCG
>Ga0209577_10002484_pt1 | contig 17757 bp, 20 predicted proteins | sample GraSoiAngelo_109_FD_185874 | JGI IMG/M metagenome (GOLD analysis project Ga0209577, IMG submission 185874) | Grasslands soil microbial communities from the Angelo Coastal Reserve, California, USA - 14_0903_12_20cm (SPAdes) (version 2) | ecosystem: Environmental > Terrestrial > Soil > Grasslands...
GGTCGCAGCCGGCGCAGAGACCACCGTCACCGAGGCGGGGCCCGACGCGGCGGCGACGCCGCCCTCCACCGCCGGCTCCACGTCCTCCACCTCGGACCCCGGGGCGCCCGGGATCGCCGAGATCGCCGCCGCCGCCGTTCCACCTGGAGGAGACGCCGTGCCCGTCTGGACGCCCGAGAGCCTGGCCGAGACACCACCGGTGCCTCGCTACCCCCTCACCGACGAGGATGCGCTCGAGGAGCCGACCACGGTGGAGCGGTACGGCCCGATGCCGGCGCCGCGTCCCGGGCTCGTCGACCGCCTCCGCGAGAAGCTCGCACTCCGCCGGGCGCTCCGGGTCGCCGCCCTCGACGAGCGCGACGACGGCATCGAGATCGTCAGTGGCCCGGGCGCGCCGATGCGCGGACTGCGCTCGCGTTCCGACCTGGCCCGGCGCCGCAGCGAGGCGCTGCGGCCCGCCAATCGCCCCGACGGCGCCTCCCGGGAGGCGGACCCGGCGGCCGCGGCCCCGCCTCCGGAGGAGCGGCCCGTCCGCCGCGAGCCCACCGTCGACGAGCTGCTGCCGCCGCCGGCCCGGCCGTCGGGCCTCACCGGCGCCGCCGCGCCAACGACCCCGCCGGTGGCCCCCGCACTGGAGGAGCAGGACGACTGGACCCCCTGGCGGCCCGCCGAGCCCGCCGCCGAGGCGCCGCGCCGCCGGCGCGGCGGCCGGGCGGCCGCGGCGGTGGCGCCGGGCGAGGAGCCGGCCGCCGCGACCCGCACCGTCGACGGCCGCCGGCTCACCGTCGTCCTCGGCGCCGCCATCGTGCTCATGTTCGTGGTCGGCGTCGCCAGCGCCCGCTCGACGTCGCCGCTGCCGATCACCTCGTCGAACGACGGCTCCGCCCCGCCGCCTCCGGCGGTGAGCACGACGCCCCAGCGCCCGGCGATGGCCCCGCCCGCCCCGACCTCGGCGGCGCTGCAGCCGGCGCCGCGCCCCGCCGCCGCGCTGCCGGCGCTGACCGGCACGGTGAGCGTCGGCGACGGCGCTCCCGGCTGGAGCGTACAGGACATCCGCTACGGCGCCCACACCGGCTACCTGCGCATGGTCCTCGACCTCGTCCCCGCCGCCGGCGCCGCGTCGGGGTCGCCGCACGTGACCCTCGGGTTCCAGGACCCGACGACGCTGATCATCAGCCTCGACCAGGTGGTCGCCCATGGCGCCCCGGCGGCGCCGCTCGCGGGCGGCCTGGTCACCTCGATCAGCCTGCTCACCCCGCCGCCGGCCGCGGGCTCGACCGCCTACGTGATCAAGCTCGCCCACCCGGTCACCTTCACACCGAGCTTCGCGAGCGGGCCGCTGCGGCTGATCGTCGACCTCCACTAGCCTCCCACCACACCCCCCACCCCCCGCCCTCTTCAGCGGAAGGCGCCCGGGAGACCGAGGTCCCCCGGAGCGCCGCGACGGTGGGCCGGGTCAGGCCGCCAGCGGCTCCGCCTCGACCTCCACCACCGCCGGGATGACCGCCGGCCGGGTGGCGCGCCCCGGCACGAACAGGGCGATCGAGGCTCCGGCGGCGAGCACCGCGGAGCCGACCACCACCGCGGGGACGAGGCCGACCACGAAGAGGTGGGGGCTGGCATACGAGCCGGTGGCGGTGAAGACGGCGGCGAGCACGGCGACGCCGAGCACCCCACCGACCTCACGGATGGCGTTGGTCGCACCCGAGGCCTGGCCCGCCTCGTGGGTGGCGACCGCGGAGAGCACCGCGTTGGCGGCGGGGGCGAAGACGAGCGCCATCCCGGTGCCGGCGAGGACGAAGGGGCCGATCACCGCGGTGTAGGGCATCGCCGGGTCGAGGACGAGGGCGAACCAGCCGAGCGCCACCGCCTGGAGCGCCAGCCCCGCGGCCATCAGCGGCCGGGCGCCGACGCGGTCGGAGAGGACGCCGGCGATCGGCGCCACCAGCATCGGCATCCCGGTCCACGGCAGGGTGCGGAGCCCCGCCTGGAGCGGCGAGAAGTGCTGCGCCGTCTGGAAGAACTGGGCGAGGAGGAAGACCGAGCCGAACATCCCGAAGTACATCGCGAGGGAGACGGCATTGGTCGCCGAGAAGGCCCGGTTGCGGAAGAAGCGCATCGGCAGCATCGGCGCCGCGGCCCGGCTCTCCCAGGCGACGAAGCCGACGAGGCCGAGGGCGCCCGCGGTCAGCGAGGCGACGATGGGGAGGCTGCCCCATCCCAGGGTGTTGGCACGGACCAGCCCGTACACGATGCCGAGCAGGCCGCCGCTCGCCAGGGCGATGCCGGGGAGGTCGACCGCCTGGGCCGGGCCGCGGCTCTCCTCGAGCCGGAGCAGCGAGAGAGGGATGAGGGCGAGGCCGACGGGCACGTTGAGCCAGAAGATCCAGTGCCAGGAGACGCCGTTCACCACCGCGCCGCCGACGACCGGCCCCAGGGCCACGCCGAGGCCGCTGATCCCCGACCAGATCCCCAGGGCGACGCCGCGGCGTCCCTCGGGGAAGGCCTCGGAGAGGAGGGTGAGGGTCAGTGGCGCCACCGCGGCGGCACCGACGCCCTGGAGGGCGCGGGCGGCGATGAGCGCGGTGGTCGACGGCGCCAGGGCGGCGGCCGCGGAGCCGAGTGTGAAGAGGCCGAGCCCGGCGACGAAGACGCGCCGGCGGCCGAGGCGGTCGCCGAGGGCGGCGCCGGTGATGAGCAGGACGGCGAAGCTCATCGTGTAGGCGTTGACCGTCCACTCCAGGGAGTCGATCCCGGCGCCGAGGTCGAGGCGGATGCTCGGCAGCGCGGTGGTCACCACCAGGTTGTCGAGGGTGACCATGAACAGTGCGGCCGAGACCAGGGCGAGGGTCCAGCCGGTCCGTCTGCGGGTCATGTTCGGCTCCTTGTAGTTATTGATGGATCGATCAGGTCGGCGCCAAAAAAAAAGAGAGCGGGTACGGGCGTCCTCACGCCCGCCCGTGCTTCTCCTCCCACAGCGGGTCACACAGCTCGGGCATCCCGAGGATGGTGGTGACGTTGGCGAGCATCCCGCCCGCGAGGAAGGCGGCGAGCTCGGCGGGGGTGCAGCCGCTGAGGGCGCGGATCTCGCCGGCGAGCCGGCCGAAGCCGCGGCCGACGTGCTCGCGGATCTCCGGGTCGCCGGCCGCGGCGTACGCCTGGAGCTGGCAGAGCAGGACGAAGCGGTCGCCGATGAGCTCCGGGTAGGTGGTCCCCATCCGGTGGAGCGCATCCTGTGGGTCGGTCGCCCCCTGTGCCGCCTCGCGGAAGGTCGAGAGGATGCGCTCGACGACCCGGTCGTGGACCGCGAGGAAGAGGTCCTGCTTGCTCGGGAAGAGCGCGTAGATGTACGGCTGGCTGATCCCCGCCCGCCGGGCGATGGCGGCGGTGCTCGCCGCCTGGTAGCCGAGCTCGGCGAACTCGTGGATGGCGGCCTCGAGGACCTGCTCACGGCGGTCCTCGGCGCTGCGGCGGGGGAGGGTCGAGGGGGCGGGGGTCATGAGGGCCATTATTGATTGATCTATCACAACCCGTCAAGGCCCCTCCGGTGACGGGGTCGTGACGGGTCCCGGTCAGCGCGCCCTCACCACCTCGGGCAGGGTCTCGGCGTCGGCCGCTGCGCGCCGGGCGACGCTCACCACCTCGCTCGGCTCGATGATGCGGCGGGAGCGCACCTCGATGTCACAGGTCAGCGACCCCTCCCCGGTGGCGACCAGCGCCCGGGGCCACACCTCGACCCGGTCGTCGCCGTCGAGCTCGAGCGCCGCGGTGAGCGCCCGACGCAGCGGGGCGACGCCGACGTGGCCGGGGAGGGTGAGGGTCACCGCCGAGCGCACCGGGAGGGTGTCGGTGCGCCCGATCGCGGTCATCGCCACCGCGTTGGGGACGGTGAGCTGTTGGTCCCCGGAGAACAGCGTCGTGTACATCGCGCCGATCTGCAGCACCACGCCGTCCGCCTCCACCCCGCTCGACGACGTGGAGCGCAGGTGCACCCAGTCGCCGACGCGGTAGGGGCGGGAGATGCTGATCACCAGCCCGGCGAAGAGGTTGGCGAGCGACGACTGCGCCGCGGCGCCGACGATGACGCCGAGAACCGCGCTGCCGAGGATGAAGCCGGAGAGATTGACCCCGAGCGCCGAGGTGAGGAAGAGCGCGAGCAGACCGTATGCCACCCAGGTGGTGACCCCCTGCATCGCGACCAGCGCGCCGCGGTGCGACCCGCGCTGGAAGAGCGCGTCGAGCACGTGGTGCACGGTGATCGCTCCCGCGATCGCGGCGGCGACGAGGACGCCGACGCGCACCACCGGCGCATATCGCGGCGGAACCATGTGGACGATGTCCGTCTGGACGGTCAGCACGACCACGAGCACGGAGCCGCCGGCGGCGGCCGCGGCCCAGGCGCGTGCGGCGCCGGCGACATGGCTGGACAGCGATTCCGGCGCGCGTCGAATCCACATGCTGAATCTCCCCTGACCGGACGCGGACGGAGGCCGGTGTGTACCCCTCACCCCCACCCTACCCCGGTGGCCCCGTCGAGATCAACGTCGCGGCGGGTCGGAGATCAGGCCTGGGGACGGCGTGCGAAGTTGGCGCCGATGAGGCAGAGCACGCAGAGGATGAGGGCGAGCACGGCGTGCTTGTAGTGGCGCGCCTCGGAGCTCGCGAGGAAGCTGGTCCTCGTCGACAGGTAGAAGATCGCCGCCACCGCGAACACCGCGGCGAGGACGAGGAGCCCGATGGCGAGCGGCGTGTTGCCGCCACGCGGGGTCTGCATGGGCGCGGATCCTCCGTGAGCCGTCACCTGGCGAACACCAGGGCGGTGATGCCGAGGGCCGCGCAGTACGCGGCGAAGGGGTCGAGCCGTCCGACGCGGAAGTAGCGGATGAGGAACCGTGCGCTCAGGTACGCGACGGCTCCGGCGAGCACCGAGGCCCCCAGGTAGGTGCCGACCGGCACCCCGGCGTGGAAGAGCTGGGGGACCTCGAGCACGCCGGCGGCGAGGATGATCGGCGTCGCCAGGAGGAACGAGAACCGCGCCGCCTCCTGGTGGCGCAGCCCGGCGACGAGGCCGCCCGCCATCGTCACCCCGGCGCGGGAGATCCCCGGTAGCAGCGCCAGGCACTGGCAGGCCCCCACCAGCAGCGCCGAGCGCACGTCGAGGCTCTCCACGCCGCGGAAGACCGCCTCGCGGTCCTCGCCGGCCTCGATGTCGACGCGTGCGCGGCGCTCGTCGCGGCGGCGCAGCTGCTCGGCGCCGAGCAGGATCGCGGCGTTGACGGTGAGGAAGGCGCCGGCGGCGCGCGGGTTGGCGAACAGCGACTTGAGCGGGCTCTCGAGGAAGAACCCGACGATGCCGGTGGGGATGGTGCCGGCGACGATCAGCAGCGCGAGCCGCTCGTCCGCGTCGGTGATGCGTCCGCGCACCGAGGCGCGCACGAAGCCTCCGGCGATCCGCACCCACTCCTCACGGTAGAGGAGGAGGAGCGCCGCGGCGGTGCCCAGGTGGAGGAGCACCAGGAAGGGCACGAAGCTCTCGTCGGTGGGACGGAAGTCGAGTCGGAGGAGGTCGGGGACCACCACCGCGTGCCCGAGCGACGAGACCGGGAAGAGCTCGGTCGACCCCTGCAGGAGCGCGATGAAGCCGGCGAGCCATGCGGACATCGGGGCGCGACCTTAGCAGGGCGTTGAGGGGCCACGGCCGCTGGGGATCCCTCAACACCCTGCTGAAGACGCAACCGCAAGATCCCGGCCCCGCGGTCGTTCCTCCAGTGCTCCTCGGCCCTCGGAGGATCCTCCATGCCCATGCGTCTGTCCCTGCGGCTGGTCGTCGCCGGTCTCGCCAGCCTCCTGGTGACGCTGGTGCTCGTCGTCGGCTTCGCCGGCCGGCCCACCCCGAGCCCGACCGCCTCCGCCGCCGCCGGCGCGCAGGCGTGGGCGATGATCGATCACCTCTTCCACGTCGACGGCCGGGCTCCGGGCACGTCCTCGGGCGGTCCCGCCGCGTCGGCGCCGCCGCCCCCGACCCAGCCCGCTCCCGCGCCCGCCGCGGCGGTCGCCCAGCTGCCGCCGGCCGCCGCGCCCGCGGAGGACGGCGGGCGGTTCGCCGCGATCGACCGCCGCGCCAGCGCGCCGCGGCCGCTGCCGGCCGCCGCCGCGACCCCGGCTCCGGTGGTCGTCGCGCCCCCGGTCGCCGCCCCTCCGGCCCCGGTCCCGGCGCCGGCGCCGCTCGGTCCGGTCTCCTCGCTGCTCGACGCGGTGACCTCGCTGGTCTCCGGCCTGCTCGGTCTCCTCGGCGGAGGATGAGCGCAAACCGCCCCGGGCATGTACGGTTGTCATCGGTGCCCGAACCCGTCCGCTGAGGATGTGGGGTGATCGCACGAAGCTGCGGGCACCCTGGCAGACGCATTCTCGGCTCGGAGGTACAAGTGCATATGACGCCGGATGAGGTGACCCACAAGGAGAGGCGCTCCGCGCCGGAGCCCCTCGTCATCCCGCTGCCGCAGCCGCAGCCGCAGGAACCCGTTCCGGCAAAGTAGTCGATGGACGAGCGCCCGACCCCGATCGTGGGCTTCCGGTGCTGGGTCCTCGAGCTCGGCAAGCCCGTCCTCAAGAGCATGGCGATGCGCTTCGAGTGGCCCGCCGGCGAGATCGCCGAGGCCACCTGCATGTACTCCCCCCACGATCCGCCACGGCACCAGGCGCCCGACGAGGGCTGCCGCTGCGGCCTGCACGCGCGGACGACGCCGCAGGGATGCGGCGAGGAGTACCCGTACTACCCGGTCCACGGCTACTGGGCGTACCGCAGCGCCCCGACCAGCGGGCTGATGGCGATGGGCGCCGTGCTCATGTGGGGGGTGACGCTCCGCGGGAGACGGGTGATCCGCGCCCAGTACGCGCGGGTTCTCTGCCTCACCGAGAAGCCCGACCTCTGGGCGCCGCGCAGCGGGAGCAACGATCCCTCGCGGGTGTCGGCGGAGAACGTCGCCCGCCGGCAGCAGACGCTCGACGAGATCTGTGCCCTGTACGCGGTGCCGATGATCCCGTTCGCGTCGGTGGCGCGCTACGCGAGTGAGTTCGGTGACCTGACCGAGGGTGGGAGCGAGCTCGCGGCGTAGCCGCCCTCAGTGGTTCAGATAGGCCTCGCGGACCTGGCCGCAGGCGGCGCAGGATTCGAGGACCACGCTGACCAGCTGCCGCGCCTGGGGCACCGGAGCGTGGTCGGCGAGGTCGGTCTCGAGGTGGGCGTCGCAGTCGCACCAGGCCTCGTCGAAGGCGAGCTCCACCGACACCGCCTGGTCGCACGCCGGGCAGGTCTGCACCAGGAGCATCGGGAAGCGGTAGCCCCGGTTGGTGCTCAGCACCGCCTCGATCGCCCCAGCCTCCACCGGCCCGCGGCAGATCGGGCAGTCGGGGAGACGGCGGGAGCGGATGGCGGCGCCGGCGTGGGGGATCACGGCGTCACCGGGGTCCCCTGCGCCGCAGCCGCGGCGGCCGGCTGCGCGAAGCGCTCGCGCAGCTCGAACTTCAGCACCTTGCCGGCGGGGTTGCGCGGCAGCGCCTCGACGAACTCCACCCGGCGGGGCTGCTTGTAGCGGGCCAGCCGTCCCCGGGTGTGCTCGAGGACGTCCTGCTCGGTCACCGAGGTCCCCGGCTTGATGACGACGATGGCCAGAACCACCTCGCCCCAGCGGCTGTCGGGGAGCCCGATCACCGCCGCCTCGGCGACGCCGGGGTGCTGGTAGAGGCAGTCCTCGACCTCGGCGGGATACACGTTCTCGCCGCCGGAGATGATCATGTCCTTCTTGCGGTCGACGATGTAGAAGAAGCCCTCGGCGTCGCGGGTGCCGATGTCGCCGGTGTGGAACCAGCCGTTGCGGATCGCCTCCGCGGTCGCCTCCGGCCGGTTCCAGTAGCCCTTCATCACGTTGGGCCCGCGCACCACCACCTCGCCACGCTCGCCGATGGCGACCTCGCGCCCGTCGTCGTCGACGAGCCGCACGTCGGTGAAGAAGGGCGGGAGCCCCGCCGATCCGATCTTGTCGAGGGCGCGGTCGATCGGCACCAGGGTGACGAAGGGGGCGGTCTCGGTGAGGCCGTAGCCCTGGGCGAAGGTGAGCCCGCGGGCGCCGTAGAGCCGGATCAGGGCCTCGGGGACGGGCGCGCCGCCGCAGAGGAGGAAGCGGACGCTGCTCAGGTCGGCGGCGGCGAAGCCCGGATGCTGGGATACGAACAGGAACATCGCCGGCACCCCGAACATCGTGGACACGCGGTGCCTCGGGATGAGGTCGAGCACTCCGCCGGGGTCGAAGCTGCGCATCAGCACCACCTCGGCGCCCTTCATGAAGGCGATGAGCGGGGTGACGTTGAGCCCGCCGATGTGGAAGAGCGGCGCGCAGACCAGGGTGATGTCGTCGACGCTGATGTCGAAGGCGAGGCCGGCGTTGATGTTGTTCCAGAGCAGGTTGGCGTGGGTGAGCATCGCGCCCTTGGGACGGCCGGTCGTCCCCGACGTGTACATGATCACCGCGACCTCGTCGGTGGCCACCTGGTTGTCGAGGTCGTCGTCGCGCTGGTCGCGGAGCAGGTCGTCGAGCCGGCGCACCCCGGGACGCTCGCTCCTGCAGACGAGCTCGCGGCAGGGGATGCGGTCGCGGATCTCGTCGACCACCGCCGCGAACGCCTCGTCGTGGACGAGGGTGTGCACCCCGGCGTCGGCGATGATGAAGGCCAGCTCCGGCGGGGTGAGCCGGAAGTTGAGGGGCACGAAGATGGCCCCGAGCTTCGCCGCGGCGAAGAGGGTGAGGAAGAAGTCGGGATGGTTGAGGTCGAGGTAGGCGACCCGGTCGCCGTGGCTCACCCCCAGGGCGCGGAGCGCGTGGGCGAGGCGGTTGGCCCGCCGGTTGAACTCCGCGTAGTCCCAGCTCTCGCCCTCGAAGACCAGCGCGGTCCGCGTCGGGGTGATCGCCGCACGCCGGGTCAGCCAGTAGCCGAGGCCGCTGTCCATGGCCATCGCTCGCGCCCTCCCTCACCTGTTCTGAGGGAATTGTGATCAGGCCAGGTGCCCGCCGTCGACGAGGATCACCGCTCCGGTGACGTAGGAGGCGGCGTCGGAGGCGAGCCAGACCACCGGGCCGGCGATCTCGTCGGGCTCGCCCACCCGCCCGAGGGCACTGCGCTGGAGGATCTGCTCGAGGATCGCCGGGGTCTCGACGAGCACCCGGGCGAAGTCGGTGCGGACCACCCCGGGGGCGACCGCGTTGACCCGGATGCCCTGGGGACCGAGGTCGCGCGCGAGCGAGCGGGTCACGCTGATGACCGCCGCCTTCGAGGCGGCGTAGGCGCCCATCCCGGGATCGGGGGTGACCCCGGCGATGCTCGCGAGGTTGATGACGCTCCCGCCGTGCTCCCCCATCCACGCCTGCACCGCCTCGCGGGTGAAGTGCAGCGGACCCTTGAGGTTCACCTCGAGCGTCTTGTCGACGGCACTCTCGCTGTGGGAGAGCAGCGGGCCGAACTCCGGGTTGGTGGCGGCGTTGTTGACGAGCACGTCGAGCCGTCCCCAGCGCTCCATCACCGCGGCGACGATCCGCGCCGCGTCCTCGGCGCGCCCCGCGTTTCCCGCCGCCGCCATCGCCTCCCCGCCCCGCCCCTCGATCTCGGCGACCACCGCCAGGCAGGCCGGTTCCTTGCGCGAGGAGACCGCCACCCGGGCGCCGGCGTCGGCGAGCGCGAGGCAGATGGCGCGGCCGATGCCGCGGCTTCCCCCGGTGACCAGGGCGACCCGTCCGGCGAGCGAGAAGCGGTCGAGGATGGACACGGCGGCTCCCGCGGGTGGGCGGCCCCCGCGCCGGGTGTTCAGGTGCGGGGGATGACCGACGGATGATAATCGCCGCTGCATGAGCCCTCTTCGCAGGACGGGCCGACCGCCCGGGGGGGTGGCACCGGCCCTGACGCGGATGGTCGCGTCGGCGCTGGTCCTCGTCACCGCCCTCCTCCTGGTGCGCGCCTCGGCCGTCGCCACCACCCGGGACACCGCCTCCGAGGTCTGCGTCGGCCCGGTCCCGGTGGGTGGCTCCTGCACCTCCACCTCGTCGACGACCTCGTCGACGCGGAGCACCACCCAGTCGACGAGCACGGGCTCGGCCTCGACCACCGGCACCCAGACCGAGACCACCGCCACCTCGACTGCGACGGCGTCGACCGACACCACCGGGGGCACCACCACCTCGACCTCGACCGCCTCGGGGCCCGGCGCCCCGCCGGCCTCGAGCGGCACGCCCTCCCCTGCGGCGTCACGCTTCCCGCCACCACCTCCGCCGCTGCCACCGCCCTCGCCGGGGACCGCCCCGGTGGCCCCCGAGCAGGCGGTGCAGCGCATCGTCATGGTCCCCGCGGTGTCGGGGCCGATCGCCCCCGGCGACACCGTGGAGGTGCAGGCGATCCTCGAGGCGCAGCGGGGCACGGACATCTACGCCGTCCCCCACGTCCCGGTGACGTTCGCCCTCGTCTCCGTCGCCGGAGCGGGGGGTGCGGTCAGCCCCACCCGGGTGAGCAGCGGCGACAGCGGGGTCGCGATCGCCCGGGTCCGGACCGGCGACCGGCCCGGCGACACCGTGGTCACCGCCACCTCGGGGACGGCGAGCGCTCAGCTCACCCTGCACACCGACCTCGCCGCCGCGGGCGCCGCGGCCCGGGTCACCGCGCCGGCGACCTCGGGAGGCGAGTCGGGCTCGGGTGGGCGCCGCGCCGCCCTCGTCGGGGCCCTGGCCGCGCTCGGCATCCTCGGCGCCCTCTCCCTGGGGCTCGTGCGGCGCCGCCATCCGGGCGGAGCCTAGTTCGGCGAGAACGCCCCGGTCGGCGCGTCGCGCCGGGCCAGCATCTGGTCGAGGAGCACGGCCTCGCGGCGGAGCAGCGCCAGGCAGCCGCGGAGGCGGTCGCCCGCCCCGTCCATCTCGAGCAGCTCCTGCTTGCGCGCGATCTCGACCTGGAGGGTCGCGGCGACCAGGTAGGAGAGGAGCTCCGGGTCGTCGGGCAGCTCGATGCCGGCCGGGTCCTGCCCGGCGAGCTGGCGCAGGGTGCCGGCGTACGCGCGGAAGGCGGTTCCCACCTGCCGGGCCAGCTCTGCGGTGGCACCCTCGCCGCCGTCGGTGTCCTGCAGGTACTCGACCTCGCCGACGAGGTACGGCCTGCGGGTGGAGACGCCGACGATCCGGAAGCGCGAGGCGCCCACGACGAGGAGGTTGTAGCGCCCGTCCTCGAGCTTCTCGACCTTGCGCAGCTGGGCGAGGGTGCCCACCGGGTGCGGCGTCGCCGGGCCCATCGCCTCGACCCCCTCGCGGATGGCCACGACCCCGAAGCTCGTGCCCTGCTCCTCGCAGTCACGCATCATCTGCCGGTAGCGCTCCTCGAAGATGTGCAGCGGCAGGGGCATGTGCGGGAAGAGGACCACGCTCAACGGGAAGAGCGGGATCTCGACACCCATCCGGTGAAGTCTAGGTCAGCCGCGGGTGCAGCGCCGCCCGGCTGCGGGCCGGGTCAGGCGGTGACGACCCGCTCCCCGCGCAGCCAGTGCGGGATGGCGCCGACCAGGGTCTCCGGGCGTGTCTGCGCCTTCACCATGTACTCGAGGGCGCCGAGCGCCATCGCCCGCTCCACCAGCCGCGGCTCGCGGAAGTTCGAGAGCACGACCGCGGGGACGGCGCCGAGGTTGGCGTCCTCGCGCAGCGCCTGGAGGAAGGAGATGCCGTTCATCCGCGGCATCATCACGTCGAGGAGGATGAGGTCGGGTCGCTCCTTGCGGGCGGCGTCGAGGCCCTCCACCCCGTCGGCGGCGTGGCGGACGGTGTAGCCGCGGCTCTCGAGGAGCATGCGGTAGAGCTTGGCGACGTTGACGTCGTCCTCGACGAGGAGCAGGTTCACCGCGGTGTGGCCGGCGGCCTCGGGGGCGGGCGCGGGCGGGACCGGCACGGCGGCGGCGGCCGCGGACCGGTCGCTCCACGACCACGCCGGGGAGGCGTCCTCGAGCGGCCGGGTCTCGGTCCAGGCGGCGACCTCGCCGAGGCCGGCGGCGGGACGCTCCTCGACCGGTGCGGGGGCGAGCTGTGCGGCGGCCTCGACCGTCCATCCGGCGATCCCGTCGGCGGCGACCGCGGGCTGGCCGACCTCGGCGGCGGCGCGGAGCGCGGCGGCGGTGTCGACCGGGGAGAGCGAGGTGGCGGGCTCGGGGATCGGGTCGGGCAGGACCACCGGCGTGGGGGCGGGGGTGCTCCACGCCACCGGAGCGGCCACGGCGGGAGCCACCGGGACGGCGGGCGCCTCCGGGGCGGCCTCGACCTCCGCCGCCGGGGTGGCGACGCGGTACTGCGGCACCGTGACGGGCACGGGGGCGGGGGTGGCGGCTCGCGCGGGGGCCGCGGCGGTGTCGAGATCACGCTCGGTGGGGCGCAGTCCGTCGAGGGCGAGGGCGGCGGCGGCGTGGGTGGCGGCGCTGCCCGCGGCCTCCAGCGCGGCGTCGAGCCGGCGGCGGAGCGTGGCTGCCCGGCGAGCCCAGAGCCAGATGATCACCGCCTCGGCCAGCACCACGAGGGCGAGGGCGATGATGACCTCGCTGTGGTGGTCGCCGAGAAAGTGATCGAGCCGATCGACGTACGTGTGCATCTCCACCTCGCGCTGGCCGGCGAGGATCCGCCTGGCACGGCGACACTACCACCGCAAAAAGGCGCCCCCCGGGGCCGTCCGACGGACTGTCGAGCGGGCGTTACGGGAGCGTTGCGGGGCGAAGGGCTACGCCGCCTTCCCGCAGTTCTTGGCGTGCTTGAGGACCCGCTCGCGCTTGGGCTCACCCGGCTTGCGGCTGTGCCGGAAGGCGATCTCGACGGTGATCTCGTTCTGGCGCATCATGTTGCTGCAGATCGGGCAGCGCAGCTTGGTGACGATGTCCTTCTGGGAGGTGACTCCCTTGGACTCCTTGATGGTGTTGGCCATGACGGCTCCTGATTCGTCGGTCGAGGGCGGGCGGGCTGCGGGCGCGGCCTGACGGCGGCCTGCACTGCGCCATTGTAGGGGGCGGCCGTCCCCGCGGAGGTCCGTGCCCGAGGTGTCACGCGCGCTACCATGCCGCGCTTGTGAACGCCATCGCTCTTCGCCTGCTCACCCTCGGCGGCGCCTCGGCCCTGCTCCTGCTGAGCGGGTGCGGGGTGGACGACAGCGGCGGGACCGCCCAGAACGCGACCACCACGGACACCGGCGCGCCGGCGGCGGGGTCGTCGACCAGCTCGAGCGCCTCCGGCGACTGCGCGAGCGTCCAGCCGCGCACCGACGACTTCCACCAGGCGGTGACCCTCGGCACGACCACCAAGGACGGGCTGAAGTACGGGGACATCACGGTCGGCACCGGGGCCCAGGCCGCCACCGGCCAGCACATCACCATGCAGTACACCGGCTGGCTCCAGGACGGCACCAGCTTCGACAGCTCGCGCAAGCAGGGCGGCTCGCCCTTCCCCTTCACACTCGGCAACGGCGAGGTCATCAAGGGGTGGGACGAGGGCATCCCCGGGATGAAGCTCGGCGGTGTCCGCCGCCTCCTCATCCCGCCGACGCTCGGCTACGGGGCCTCGGGCTCCGGTCCCATCCCCCCGAACGCCACCCTCACCTTCGATGTCCAGCTGATCTGCATCGGCTGAGTGGAGGCCTACGCCCTCGCCCCCCGCACGTAGCGGGCCGCGAGCCGGGGATGGGTCAGCCCCAGGCGCAGGATGTGCCGGGGCCGGAAGTCGGTGCGCAGCGACGCGGCGACGAACCACGGGGGGGTGGACCCGATCGCCTCCACCGCCGCGTCCCAGCGGGCGTCGACGAAGCCGGTCAGGGCGCGGTTGACCCGCCAGGCGACGGCGAAGTCGCGGCGGTGGCGGGCGTGCCAGGTGCGCTCGAAGCGTCGCAGCGGGGCGGGGTCGCCGCTGCGGACGGCCTCACCGACCGCCCGCCCGGCGGCCTCGCCGGCGCCGAGCGCGTAGCGGATCCCCTCGCCGACGAGCGACGAGGCGTGGGAGGCGGAGTCGCCGGCGCAGACCACCCCGCCGCCGACGATCGGGGTGCGCAGCGGGGCGACCGGGATGAGCCCGGCGTGCTGCTCCACCGGCTGGGCGTCGCGGAGCGCGCCGGCGAGCGCGGGGAGGGCGAGCACGGCGTCGAGAAGCCGGCGCGGATCGGTGTCGCTGTCGGGACGCATCACCCCGACCCCGAGCCGGACCCGGCCGGGGCGGTAGGGGAAGACCCACGCGTAGCCGTGGGGGGCGAGGCGCTCGCCGACGATCAGCCAGCAGGTGCCCGGCGGGCAGTGGGGGGCGGCGAGGTCGAGCTCGGCACCCACCGCGCGGCGTTCGTAGGGGGGGTGCATCCCCACGGCGGCGGCGAGCACCGCGGCGGTGCCGGTGGCGTCGACGGCGTGGCGGCAGCGCAGCGTGGTCGGCCCGCCGGCGCCGCGGGCCTCGACGACGACCCCGCCGGCCTCGGCGCGCGCGCCGGTGACGGTGGTCCGCAGCCGGAGCTCGACCCCGGCCGCGGCGGCGCGCTCGGCGAGCCGCTGGTAGAGGGCGCGGACGTCGAGCACGCAGACCACCGGCCGCTCGAAGCGGACCACCGCCTCGGTGGTGGGGCCGAGGAAGCGCACCTCGGTGATCGGGTTGTAGAGGTCGGGGTCGACGCCGAGGGCGGCGAGGTCGGCGATGAAGCTGCCCCCGCTGGTGCGGGTGGGGATGCCGAAGGCGCTCTCCCGCTCGAGCAGGAGCACCCGGGCGCCCGCCTCGCCGGCGGTGCGCGCCGCGCTCAGCCCCGCGGGGCCACCGCCGGCGACGACGACGTCGTGCATTCCACCCTCTTCACCCCCCACCCCCCACCCTCCATGGCGGTCTTCCCCGATCATGCCCGTTCCACCTCGTCGGCGACGAGCCGGGCGACGGCGAGGGCGCCGGTCGCCGCGGGCGACGGCGCGTTGGCGACGACCACCACCGCGCCGCGGCGGACGAGGACGAAGTCGTCGACGAGCCGGCCGCGGGCGTCCACGGCCTGAGCCCGGACGCCCGAGGGTCCGGGGCCCAGGTCGGCGGCGGTGACGCCCGGGAGCAGCCGGCGGAGCGCACGGGCGACGAGGCCGGGGCTCCGGTCGAGGAGCAGGCCCGACGCCCCCGCCCGCCAGTGGCGGGCGCAGAGCCGCCACACCGCGGGGTCGGCGGCGAGGGCACGGAGGTCGCCGGCGTCGACGGCGCCGCGGCGGTAGCCGCGCCGGGCGAGGGCGAGCACCGCGGTCGGGCCCACCCAGACGGCGCCGTCGACGCGACGGGTCGCGTGGACCCCGAGGAAGGGCAGCGCCGGGTCGGGAACCGGGTAGATCAGCCCCCGGACCAGCCCCTCGCGACCGGGCCGCAGCACCCGGAAGTCCCCGCGGAAGGGGACCACCCGCAGCCCGGTGTCGATCCCCGCGGCGCGGGCGAGGCGGTCGGACCAGAGCCCGGCGCAGAGCACCGCGGCGCCGGCGCGCAGCTCCCCGGCGGTGGAGCGCACCCGCACCCCGCCGGCGTCCGGCTCGACGCCGAGCACCCGCACCCCGGTTCGCACCTCGCCCCCGGAGGCGGTCACCGCCGTCGCGAGGGCGCGGGTGACCACGCTGAAGTCGACGACGCCGACGTGGGGCACCATCAGGGCGTGGAGGCCACCGGCGTGCGGCTCGTGCTCGGCGATCTCCCCCCCGCCAATGAGGCGCAGCCCGGCGACCCCGTTGGCGACGCCCCGGCGGTGGATCTCGTCGAGACGGGCCAGCTCCTCGCGGCGGGTGGCGACGATGAGCTTGGTCCGCTCCACCAGGGGGACGCCGTGCTCGGCGCAGAGCTCACGCAGGGCGCGAGCGCCCTCGACGCAGCAGCGGGCGCGCAGCGAACCGGGCCGGTAGTAGACGCCGGAGTGGACCACCCCGCTGTTGTGGCCGCTCTGGTGGGCGGCGACCGCCGGCTCCTGCTCGAGGACGGTGACCGCGCCCGCACCGCGGAGGAGCAGCTCGCGCGCGGTCGCGAGACCGATGATTCCGCCGCCGATGACGGCAACAGGGCGTCGCTCAGCCGCGGAAGACCGCTCCCAGCACCTTGTAGAGGCCGACCGAGATGATGCCGGTCACGGCGAGGCCGAGGATCGGCAGGACGACCACGAAGAAGATGTTCGGGGCTGCGGTCGCGAGCATCGGTTCCTCGGGTCTCCGAGTGGTGTTGGTACCCCGTATCGGATTCGAACCGATGATCTCCGCCTTGAGAGGGCGGTGTCCTGGGCCTCTAGACGAACGGGGCGCGAGAGGTGGCGGCCCGCCGCGGATCCGCCGCGGAGGAGCGGCAGAAGTATAAGCCCGCTCCCCGAGGCTGCAGGAACTCGTGTCCAGCGGCCACAATGCGCCGCCGTGGACATCCGCCACTGCGTCATCCCCGCCGCGGGGCTGGGGACGCGCTTCCTCCCGGCGACGAAGGCGCTCCCCAAGGAGCTGCTCCCCGTCCTCGACCGCCCGGTTCTCCAGTGGGGCGTCGAGGAGGCGGTGGCCGCCGGACTGGACACGATGGTGGTGGTGCTGAGCCGCGGCAAGGAGCTGCTCGCCGCCCACTTCGACAGCGCCCCCGAGCTCGAGCGCACCCTGGAGAGCCGGGGCAAGCTCGTCGGGCTCGAGGCGGTGCGTCGCAGCCAGCGGCTGGCGCGCTTCGCCTACGTCTACCAGCCGGAGCCGCTCGGGCTCGGCCACGCGGTGCTCCAGGCCCGGCCGGTCGTCGGCGATCGCGCCTTCGCCTGCCTCCTCCCCGACGACCTCTCCTGGGCGGAGCGCCCCATCCTCGCCCAGCTCGTCGACGCCCACCGTGAGGTGGGGACGCCGGTGCTGGCGCTGATGCGGGTGCCGCGCGAGCGCATCTCCCGGTACGGCAGCGTCGCCGTCGCCGAGAGCCGGGGCCGGCTCCACCGGGTCACCGCGATGGTGGAGAAGCCCGCGCCCGAGGACGCCCCGAGCGAGCTCGCGATCATGGGCCGCTACGTGCTCACCACCCCGGTCTTCGACGCGCTCGCCACGACCGCGCCCGGGGTCGGGGGGGAGATCCAGCTCACCGACGGCATCGCCGCCGCGCTCGCCGCCGGGCCGATCTGGGGCCTGGAGTTCGAGGGCGAGCTGCTCGACGTGGGCACCCCCGAGGGCTGGCTCCAGGCGCTGCTGCGCACCGCACCCTCGCACCCCACCTTCGGCCCGGCGCTCCGCGAGGCGCTCGAGCGCGGGCTCCACCAGGGGGCTCTGCCGTGATCGGCCGGGTGATGCGCCGCGAATGGGGCGCCGCGACCTTCGTCATCACCGTCCTCGTCGGCGCCCTCGCGGTGGCGATCTCGCTGCTGCTCCGGGGCGGCGCCGCGACCCCGCCGCCGCCGATCCCCTGCCCCACCTACACCCCCTACCCGACGTACACCCCGCTGCCGAGTGGCTACAAGCCGACCCCGACCCCCACGGTGACCCCGCTGCCGGCCACGCCGGCCCCGAGCATCAACCCCCTCTTCGCGAACTGCCCGACGGCGCCGCTGCCACCGGTCCCGCCGACGGTGCCTCCGACGCCGACCCCGGTGCCGACCCCGACCCCGAGCCCGCAGCTCGGTCCGGGGACCGCGACCCCGGCGCCGACCGCGGCCCCGTCGGTCTCGGCGACGCCGGCGCCGTCGGGAGCGATCCCGACCGCGCTGCCGCCGCTCTCG
>Ga0209577_10002486_pt1 | contig 17746 bp, 16 predicted proteins | sample GraSoiAngelo_109_FD_185874 | JGI IMG/M metagenome (GOLD analysis project Ga0209577, IMG submission 185874) | Grasslands soil microbial communities from the Angelo Coastal Reserve, California, USA - 14_0903_12_20cm (SPAdes) (version 2) | ecosystem: Environmental > Terrestrial > Soil > Grasslands...
CACGGACAGCAACATCAGCTCGAGCTGCTCGCCCGAGAGCGGCGGCGTGCTCTGGCGCTTCATCTCCCCGTGGGTGCGGAACACCGGCGGCTCGCCCACTCGCAGGTGCAGGTCGGACGACGCCGTGTGCACCAGGGCCTTGAGCAGCTCGCCCAGCGCGCGCTCGGCGCCTTGATACTGGGGGGCGGCGAAATCCATGGGCAGGCCGGCGGGCGCCCGCTGGGCTGCCGGAGCGGGAGGGCCCGCGCCCGCCCCGGCGGACACGGGTGCCCGCTGGGCTGCCGGAGGGGGAGCCGGCGAGCCGGCCCCGGAATTATCGACCGGCGCCACGACCGCCGTCAGGCGGCCCAATTCGGGCACGATCCGCACGCGCACCATGCCGCGGTCCGCGATGTACTCGAACTCCGTCTCCGCCATCTTGTCGATGTGGTCCGCCGCCTCGGACGGCGCCACTTCGACCAGCAGGGCGTAGATGTGCTGATCGGTGAGCGGCTGGCGGCTCACCTTCCGCGGCTTGCCGTCTTTGACCATGGTGACGGGCTCGTCGGGGAGGAGATAGAGCTGATCTCCTCGCTCGCGGAGCAGGACGTCGACGAAGGGGTCGATCCGGGCGGGCATGTCAGGTCGATCTCAGCTCAAGGGGCGCGCGAACAGGACGTAGGCGCGGTTCACGTAGTGGGTCGCCGCGTGACTCCACACGGCGAAGAACGCTTCTCGCGAGGCGTTGAGGTAGTCGAGCAGCCGGGCGTGCTGCTCGGGCAGCTCGACGCTCGCCCAGCCACCCAGGGTCGCGCCCCCCGCCAGGACGACCTCCACCCCCAGCGTCCGCGCCGCCGAGAGACGCGCCGGGTCGGCGATCGGCGCCTGGCGATCGACCGTCAACGACACGGTCTGCACCTTCGACACGAGCAGGATCGCGTCGTCCTCGGCGGGGCGGAAGGCGAAGAACCCCTCGGGCCGATTCAAGAGCTCGAGCACCGTTTCCGGTCCGTCGTGGTGCGGCACGCGCTCCATCACGTAGATCTGCCCGGGGCGCGAGACGCCCTGCGTGAGGAGCAGGCGAGCGGGGATGGGGGTGCGGGGCAGGGACAGGTTGGACACGCACACAAGCTAAAGACGTCTCGGAGATACGTCTAGGAAAGACGTCTCGGAAAGACGTCTAGGGACGACGTCTCTCCGCGACGTCTCTCCGCGACGCTCTTTCCTCGACGCTCTTCGGTCACGTCAGCGGGACTGACACTGCACCGAAGCAGGAACGGTTCTTCCGCAGCCGATCTGCTCATCCATGCCGCTCGCGATCGGCCCGCACGCGGTGGTCTGGGCTCCCTCCCGTGCGGCCTGCTCCGTCGAGCCGGCTGCCGTCGCGCAGTTGGTCCGGCCGCGAAACTCCACGCACACGCGGCACCGCACCTTGGCGCGAGCCGTGGTCATGACGAAGAACAGCGCCGCGACGGCGAGCACGGCGGCGACGGCGTAGAGGGTCGAGCGCTTCATCGGCCGAGCCTGACGGAGGGGGTGCTAAGGTAGGGGCGATCCGCGAGGTGTCAACGCTACGACAGCATAGCGTTTGCATCGGTACGGCCCTCGACTCGAGCGGGGCGATGCAGGGTGCACCGTCTATGGGTATGTGGTATCGCGGCCTCCGCGGTCGGGTGCGCGCAACCGTTGCAACCGCGCGACGGTGGGCCTACCGCCGCGTTCCAATGGGCCGATTGGGCCGATTCCTCTGAATACGAAATCGTCGACCTCGGCACGCTGGGTGGCGCGAAGAGCGCCGCGACCGGCATCAACAATCAGGGGCACGTGATCGGGTGGAGCGCGGTTGGTCCCGATTTCAGCCACGCGTTCGTGTGGGACGGTGCCATGCAGGACCTGGGCACCGTCGGAGACGGACGTGCCGAGGTGGTCCCGAATGCGATCAACGCGCGCGGGCAGATCGTGGGATACGAGAGTGACTTTCCCAACATTCTGCGGGCGGTCATGTGGGACTCTGGCGTCCTGCGCGATCTCGGGACGCTGGGCGACCAGGAGCTCCCCGTGGCGATCGCGAGCGCCGTGAGCGACGCGGGCCAGGTCGTGGGTGCGAGCCAGACGGCGGGCGGGCCGCTCCACGCGTTCCTGTGGCGCGACGGTACCATGACGGACCTCGGGACGCTGGGCGGCGTGCGGAGCGCCGCGCGCGACGTGAACGACGCGGGCCAGGTCGTGGGCTGGAGCCAGGTGGCGAGCGGCGCGTATCACGCGTTTCTGTGGGACGGCGGAGCGATGCACGACCTCGGCGCCCTGGGCCGGGATACGAGCGACGCGCTCAAGATCAACGCCTCCGGGCAGGTCACAGGCACGAGCGTCACCGCCGCGGGCGAGACCCACGCGTTCTTCTGGTCGAACGGCGTGATGCAGGACATCGGGACGCTCGCGGCACCCGAGAGCAGCCCCGTCGCGATCAATCAGAGCGGTCAAGTCGCCGGGAATTCCGGCCCGCGGGCGTTCCTGTGGGACGGGGGTGTGCTGACACCGCTCGATTCGCTAGCGGACGGCTTCAGCCACGCGAACGGCATGAACCAGCGCGCGCAGATCGTCGGCCGGTACCGCGCCCGCTCCGGCGCGCTGCGCGCCTTCCTGTGGGACGGGGGCCGGCTATCCGACCTCGGCGGACTCCCCGACGGCGACGAGAGCGAGGCGATCGCGATCAACCGCTGCGGCGCCATCGTGGGCTGGGCCCGATCCGCATCGGGTGAGATGCACGCCGTACTGTGGCGGCGGGCGTCGGCGGCCACGCAGACGGTGGCGCGGCAGCCCTGATTCGACTCAGCGTCCCGCGCTGGCCTTCTTGCGCCCGGGTTCGTGGAACTGCTGCCGCTCCGTCGAGCCCTCCATCGCCGTCACCGACGACGTGCCGCCGGTCGCGATCTGGGTGATCTCGTCGAAGTACCCGACGCCCACGAACTCCTGGTGGCGCACCGCGGCATAGCCGTCCTTTTCGGAGGCGAACTCGCGATCCTGGAGGTCGGCGTACGCCGCCATCCCCCGCTCCCTGTAGTCCTGGGCCAGCATGAACATGCTGTGGTTCAGCGCGTGGAACGCCGACAGGGTGACGAACTGGAACTTGTACTGCAGGGCGCCGAGCTCCCGCTGGAATGCGGCGATTTGCGCATCGCTCAGGTGCTTGCGCCAGTTGAATGAAGGAGAGCAGTTGTACGCCAGCAGCTTGCGCGGATACTTCGCGTGGATCGCCTGGGCGAACCTCGTCGCCTCCGCGATATCCGGCTTCGACGTCTCGAACCAGAGCAAGTCCGCATATGGCGCGTAGGCGAGGGCGCGTGCGATGGCCGCGTCGACGCCGTCGCGTACCCGGAAGAACCCTTCGGCGGTCCGCTCGCCGGTCACGAAGCGGCGATCGTACTCGTCGCAGTCGCTCGTGAGCAGGGTGGCGCTGTTCGCGTCCGTGCGGGCGATCAGGATCGTGTCCACGCCGCACACGTCCGACGCGAGGCGCGCCGCGACCAGCTTGGTGATGAACTCGCTCGTGGGAACGAGCACCTTGCCGCCGAGGTGGCCGCACTTCTTGACGGATGCGAGCTGATCTTCGAAGTGCACGCCGGCCGCCCCGGCGTCGATCATGTTCTTCATGACCTCGAAGGCGTGCAACGGCCCGCCGAACCCGGCTTCCGCGTCGGCCACGAGCGGCGCGAACCAGTAGACCGAGTGGTCGCCCTTCAGGTGGGCGATCTCGTCGGCTCGCTTGAGCGCATTGTTGATGCGCCGGAGCAGGGCGGGAACGGAATCGGACGGATAGAGGCTCTGGTCGGGATACATCGCGAGCGCGTGATTGGCGTCCGCGGCCACCTGCCAGCCGCTCACGTAGATCGCCTTCAGCCCGGCCTGGACCTGCTGGATCGCCTGGTTCCCCGTGATGGCCGACAGCACGGCGACGTAATCGTCGTCCCGCAGCAACTCCCACAGCCGCGCCGCACCGTAGCGCGCGAGCGAATATTCGATGTCGATCGAGCCGCGCAGCCGGTAGACGTCGCCGGCTCCGTACGGTCGCTTGATGCCGTCCCAGCGGGCATCCGTCGCCCACGCGCGCTCGAGTGCCGAGGTCACTGCTTGCTTGTCCATAGCCGTCCCGTCCGGAGAATCAGTCCAGGTAATCGTACGCCACCGTCGTCAGGAACTCCGCAAACTCCGCGCCAGTGGTCAGGTCGGCCAGAATCCGCGCCGCCAGTGAAAACTGTTCGGCGCTCGCAACCTCCGCACCTACCCTTTCGGGTAGGGAGGCCATCACTTCGGAGAGCGTCTGTTGTATCAGGGCGGCATTCACGTAACGCCCGTCCTGCAACTGCGCGCCGTGGCGCTGCCACTGCCACACCTGCGCGCGGGAGATCTCCGCGGTGGCGGCGTCCTCCATCAGATCGTTGATCGGCACGCACCCCAGGCCTCCCAGCCACGCCGCGAGATAGCGGACCGCCACGTCCAGGTTGAGGCGCAACCCCTCGAACGTGATCGCCCCCGGCGGTGCGGCCAGCAGGTCCTGGGCGGTGACACGCACGTCGTCGCGTTGTCGCTCGATCTGGTTCGGCCCCGGCATGTGGGCGTCGAACACCTCGCGCGCCACGGACACCAGGGCGGGATGCGCGACCCAGGTGCCGTCGTGCCCCTGTCGCACCTCACGCAGCTTGTCTTGGCGCACCTTTTCGAGCGCCTCGGCGTTGCGCGCCGGATCGCGCTTCACCGGGATCTGCGCCGCCATGCCGCCCAAGGCGTGGATGCGGCGGCGGTGGCAGGTGCGGATCACGAAGTCGGCATAGCTCTTCAGGAACGGCTGCTCCATCGTGACGCGCACGCGATCGGGCAGCACGCGCTCGGGGCGCCGGCGCAGCTTCTTGATGTAGCTGAAGATGTAGTCCCAGCGCCCGCAGTTGAGGCCGCTCGAGTGGTCGCGCAGCTCCCACAGGATCTCGTCGGCTTCGAAGACGGCGAGGATCGTCTCGATCAGCACCGTCGCGCGGATGGTGCCGCGGGGAATGCCGAGCGCGTCCTGCGCGAAGTTGAAGACGTCGTTCCAGAGTCGCGCCTCGAGGTGACTCTCGAGCTTGGGCAGATAGAAGTACGGCCCGCTGCCCTTGGCGATCAGGGCCGCCGCATTGTGATAGATCGCCAGCCCGAAATCGAACAGCGATGCCGAGATCGGCGCACCGTCCACGTCCACGTGCTTCTCGACCAGGTGCCACCCGCGCGGCCGCACGACCAGCGTGGCCGTAGTCTCTGCGAGCGCGTAGCGCTTTCCCTCGGGGCTCAGGTAGGAGATCGTCCCGGCGACGGCATCCCGCAGATTGCGTTGACCGACGACGTTGTTCTCCCAGCTCGGCGCGTTCGCGTCTTCGAAGTCGGCCATGAAGACGTTGGCGCCCGAGTTGAGCCCGTTGATCATCATCTTGCGGTCCACCGGCCCCGTGATCTCCACCCGGCGATCGCGCAGATCCGGCGGGATCGGGGCGACCGTCCACGCGCCCTCGCGGATGGCGCGGGTGTCGGGGAGGAAGTCGGGCAGGGAGCCCGCGTCGAGCTCCGCCTGACGCTGGCGGCGGCGCTCGAGCAGCTCGTGCCGCCGCGGCTCGAAGCGGCGCGCCAGGGCGGCGAGAAAGTCGAGCGCGCCCGCGCTCAACACGTCCTCGCAGCCGGCGGGCGGGGGCTTGCGAAGCTGGATGGTGGACTGGATCGTCGTCATGTCAAACCCTTGCGGGCATACCTAAGACTAACCGCGCGGCGTAGTTTAGACGACCGATATGCCTACCCGTCTGATCATCGCCGGTGTCTGCCTGCTGGTCTTGGGGGTGGCGTTGTGTCGCGCGGGAGTCGCGGGGTTGCGCACCAGACGCTGGGCCGGCGGCGCGCTGCGCGGGCTCGCGGGCCTCCTGTTTCTGGCCTTGGCGGGCCTGGCGGCCGCGATCACCGTGGGCCTGCGCGCCTACCGGGCCCTGACGCTCGAGGTCCTGGCGGCGACGGTCACCACGGAGCCCGTGGGGCCGCAGCGCTTCCGGGCGACGATCCTCCTCCCGGACAAGCGCCTGGCCATGTACGACCTGGCGGGGGATGCCATCTACATGGACGCGCACATTCTCAAGTGGCACCCCTGGGTGAATCTGCTGGGGCTCCACACCTCCTACGAGCTGGACCGGGTGGCGGGCCGCTACAACGAGGTGTCCGACGAGCGCGTCAGGCCGCACACGGCGTACGCGTTGGCGCAGCCGGCGCCCATCGACCTCTTCTCGATCGCGCGGCGCCGGCTGCTCGGGCCCCTGGTGGACGCCGAGTACGGATCCGCCGCTTTCGTCACGGGCACGAGGCCCGCGCAATACGAAGTCCGCGTCTCGACGACCGGATTGCTGATGCGGCCCGTCCTGCATACGTCGCCGGCAAAGGGAGGTTCCGGCTGAGGAGCGCTTCGCGGCTCCCAACCAATCACGGCCCGGCGGCATCGTAGCAGTGTGCCGGCCCCCCGGCCCCCCGGCCCCCCGATGCAGGCGGACCCGAGCGATCTCATCCAGCGTGCGCAGCAGGGCGACCAGGCCGCGTTCGAGGCGTTGTACCGCGCGCACGTGGGTCGGGTGTACGCGTTGTGCCTGCGCCTCACGGCCGATCGGGCGCGCGCCGAGGAGCTCACGCAGGACGCGTTCGTGCGAGCGTGGGAGCGGCTCGCGAGCTTCAGGGGCGAGAGCGCATTTTCGTCGTGGTTGTACCGGCTCACCGTGAACGTCGTGTTCCTGAGCCAGCGGGCGGGGCGACGGCGCGCCCTGCGGGTGTTCACCACCCACGACCCGGGGGCGTTCGAGCGACCGGGGGACGCGCCCGGTACGGCGGCAACGCAGCTGGACCTGGAGCGCGCCGTCGCGGCGCTCCCCCCGGGCGCACGGGAAGTGTTCGTGCTGCACGATGTGGAAGGCTACCGCCACCACGAGATCGCCCAGCTCACGGGGATCGCGGTGGGAACCTCGAAGGCACAGCTGTTCCGGGCGCGCCGGCTGTTGCGGGAGGCGTTGAGCAAATGATGTGCAGCGACAGGGAAGCGCAGCTGAACGAGTACGTGGATGGCACGCTCGCGACGGGAGCGCGGGCGCTCGTCGAGACGCACCTGGCGCAGTGTGCCGGCTGCCGGGAGGCCGTGGCCGAGCTGCGCGCGCTGGTCGCGGGAGCGGCGGCTCTACCCAAGAGCATCGAGCCCGGTCGGGATTTGTGGACGCCGATAACAGCTCGGATCGCGCAACGTGCAATGTGGAACCTGCAACGTGCCTTCTGGCGGGGAGCGCTTGCTGCCGCGGCCACGCTGGTCATCGGCTTCGCCATCTACCGTCTTCTACCGTCCTCTGCCGTCCAATACCGCCCGGAGGGCACGGGCTGGATTGCAGTGCGTACGGAGTACGACCACGCCACCGATGAGCTGACCCGCGCCCTCGCCACCGAGCGCGACCGTCTCCGGCCGGAGACCGTGGCCCTGCTCGAGCGCAATCTCGGCGCCATCGACGCGGCGATCCGCGAGTCACGCGACGCATTGGCTCGTGATCCGGGTAACGTCGAGCTGCGCGGCCTGTTTGCCGCGGCGGCCCGTCAGAAGGTCGAGTTGCTGCGCTGGGCGACACGGGTGGCGACGTCCAGCTGACCATGGGGGCGCACGTGAGGCGACACATCGTCTGGCTGGGGCTCGGGCTGGCGCTCGGTGGCCGGGCGGGACGTGTCGTCGCCCAAGCGCGTGTCCCTCAGAGCACGCGGATCGAGCAGCGCTGGGCCTTCGCCGCCGATGGGTCGGTGCGCATCGTCGATCCCTCCGGCCGCATCCGTGTGATCGGCTGGGACTCGGACAGCCTGGCCGTGTCGGGCCGGGGACCCGGTCACGTCGCCGCCGACGGCAATGCCAGCGTGCGCAAGCTGGTCGTCACGGGACGGGCCGAGCTCGAGGTGCACGTGCCGCGGGCGGCACGCGTGTGGGTAAAGTCCGCGTCGGCGGACATCGACGTGGTGGGCGTCGACGGGACGCTCGATTTGAACAGCGTGGCCGGCGCCATCCACGTGGTGGGGACGCCGGCCGATGTGACGGCCGAAACGATGGACGGGCCGGTCGAGGTCGCCGGCGGCACCGGACGGACCCGCGTGAAAACGGTGAGCGGCCCGATTCTGTTGCGGGGGGCGAGCGTGGACCTGGGTGCGTCCACGCTGAGCGGCACGATCGTGGTGCGGGCAGCTGGATGGCAGCGCGGCGGCACCGGCGTGCAGCGCGGGCGTTTCGAGTCGGTGACGGGCGACGTGCGGTTCGACGGCGAGCTGGGGCGCGGCGGCATCGTCGAGCTCGAAAGCCAGAGCGGCGCGATCGCGCTGCGGCTGCCCCGGACGACGGTGGCCGACTTCGACCTGCTCACCATCGGCGGCTCCGTCACCAACCGCCTGACGCCAGACGTCGGGCAGCGGGGCGTGCTGCGCTTCTCGACCGGTAGCGGCGGGGCGCAGGTGACGGTCCGCAGCTTCAAGGGTAGCATTTCCCTTGAGGCCAAGTGACGATCGCTCGCATGCTCGCCGCGCTCGTCTGCGCTGTGGCACTCGTCGCCTGCGGCAAGCAGTCCCCCACCGGCGGCGGACCGCCGCCCACGACCGACACGCTGCAGCTCATCCCCGTCGCGACCACTCTCGTTTGGGCAGGACGCCGCGGGCGAGCTGTACGTGCTGTCGGTAAGCGGCGTGTACCGGCTGTCGGCGTCCTAAACCTTCCACGCGTGGGCGGCATCCCAGAGGCAACCCGTACCGAGAGGTTGCCATGCAGACCCGGATTCGCAGTCTCGCCCTCGCGGCGCTCGTGAGCGTCCTCGTGGTAGTGCCGGCCCTCGCCAAAGGGCCGCCCTGGATCTCGATCGAGCTGCCGGTCAACCCGTACGACCAGTCGATGCGCGGCGCGTTCCTGCTGGTGCATTCGTTCCACCACGGGACGGCCATGGGCTATATCGTCACCGGCACGGCGGAGGGGATCGTGAACGGGGAGCGCCGGTCGGTGAAGCTCGAGTTCGCGGCGACCGGGCGGGAAGGGGTGTACGCGCTGCGCCAGACCTGGGCACAGGAGGGCACGTGGACGCTCGTGATCAAGGCGAACCAGGGCCCCGATGATGCGGCCACCGCCGTGGTCGATCTCGGCCCCGATGGAGCAGTGGCGGCGATCCGGGTGCCCACGATGCAACGCGGCCAGTGGACCGTTCCGGCGCCGGTGTCGCTCGGCGACGTGGACACGGCGTTGCGGGCGCGCGCCGCGGTACTGGCGCGACGGTCGTAGACGTCGCCTACGAGCCCCGACCGACGGCAGCGCGTCGGTCGGGGTTTTCCCGCTCATCGGTTCTTGACGCGTCTCTGACATGTCCCCGACATAGCGCTCCGTTGACACTCCTGAGCCGCCTGACGTGGCTTCACCATCCGCCGTGTGAGTTCCCGTCGTATACGAATCAACAGGAGGCCGTCATGCGAGCACCACTGTTGGGAGGACTGACCCTCGTCGCGCTGGTGGCGTTGGGCAGCTGCACGGACAAGGTAGGGATCACGGTGAGTGAGCGGTTTACGGCGGCCCTGTCAGCCGCCAAAGAGCTACCACCGGACAGCTCGACCGCGACGGGCACGGCGACGTTCACCTATCTCGCTGATATTGGCAGTATCTTTTACCGGCTCGACGTGGTGGGCATCGACAGCGCTTTCGCGGCGCACATTCACGGACCGGCCCCTGCCGACAGCAACGCCGGCGTCGTCATCAACCTGTTCACGAGTTCGACCGGTACCAAGATTGGGTTCACGGGCACGCTCGCGCAGGGTGTGTTAGGCGAGCTGGGCGCGCCCGTGGGCATGACCATGGATTCATTGCTGGTGCTGCTGCGCAACGGTCACGCGTACGTGAACGTGCACACCCGCGGACCGGTGAGCGCCACGACGCACAGCGGCGGCCATGGCGGCGGAGAGATCCGGGGTCAGGTGGCGAAGCAGTAACGACTAAAGCGGGGTACTGGAGTGGTGTCCCGGAGTGCGGGGTGGAGTTCCCCCGCGCATCGCGGCGAGCCACTCCATCTGTTTTTCAGCCTTTCAACAAGGGAGAACGGCCGATGAGGCTCGAACATCGGAGTCGATTGTGGGCAGTTGGCACGGCACTACTCGGTTTCGCGTGTGGGGGGGGGAGCGGCGGCGGCACGGGGCCCTGCACGCCCGGCGCCGCAACGCAGCTCGTGAAGAACGGCGCTGATCCCGCGCCATGGTACTTCAACAACCCCCTGCCGGCTGCCTTGAGCGTCACCGCACGGGATGCAAACAACTGTCCGGTGCCCGGGGTCGCCGTCACGTGGGCGCCCGCGTCGGGCGGCGGCAAGGTGACTGCCAGTCAGAATGCAACCAATTCGTCGGGCGTGGCGAGCGCGACGGACAGCATCGGATCGACCAGCCCGCAAACCGTGACGGCGACGTTTACAGGTCTTTCGACTCCTGTGACGTTCACGGTCACTGCCGCGGCACCGCCGACGTCCGCAGCGGTTACCGTGGGCAACAACTTCTTTAGTCCCACTGCCGTGATCATGCAAACCGGCGGTACTGTGACGTGGACGTGGAACGCTGGCGATGTCACCCACGATGTGGCCTACGACGGCGGCCCGACGCCGCTGCCGGCGAACTCAAGCCCTCAGACCACCGGCACTCACAGCAACACAATTACGGCAGTGGGTCGGTATACATATCATTGCAACTTTCACCCAGGCTCGATGACCGGGTCGGTCACGGTGGTGCACTGAGCATAAGAGCGGCGGGGAGCGGTACCGCTCCCCGCTCATTCCCCAAGGTCAGCCCACTAGATTCCGGTGAATTCTCGAAGGAGATGACCGGATGACACGCCGGCACTTGGCGCGGTGGGGCATGCTGGTGGGCACGGTCTGGGCATCGGGTTGCAACGGCGGGGGAACGCAGCCGCCCGGACCCCCGACCGACGTGATGCCGAGCGGGGGAGACCGACAGAGCTGGTACTTCAACAATCCGCTGCCGACGCCTTTGAGCGTGACTGTGCTCGACGTGAGCGGTCGGCCGGTGCCGGGCGTAGTTGTGACGTGGAGCGTGACGTCCGGGGACAGCTCGGGCGCCGTGAATCCGGCGCAGAGCCCCACCGACGCGAACGGGATCGCGAGCACGAGCGATTCGGTGGGTTCCTCGACCATCCAGCGGGTCAGCGCGACGGTCAGCGGGCTGCCGAGCCCGGCCCAATTCAGCGAGTTCGCCACCACGCCACCCACCTCGGCCGAGGTGACCCTGATGAACTTCGCGTTCAACCCGCAGAATTCGGTCGTGCAAACGGGCGGGACCGTCACGTGGACGTGGAACGACGGCACGGCAAAGCACACTTTGAACTTCAACTCGACCGACCCGACGCCGCGGCCGCCCGACACGCCCCAGCAGGCCAGTGGGAGCGTGGCGTTCACCTTCACCACTGTCGGGACCTACAACTTTTTCTGCTCCATCCATCAAGGCATGATGGGGAAGGTCACGGTGGTGCATTGAGCACTGAGGTAGGACACCGTACCCGTGGTCGTTCCCACTCTAAAGAGTGGGCCCGGTGAACCACTGCGCCTGAGGCGCAGTGCGCTATCGGGCCCACGCTTTCAGCGTGGGAACATCGGGTGGTCTATTCGGAGGGTGGTTCCCGCTCCACTTCAGGTCGCGGCCATCTTCCCGATCGGCAGTCTCCTGATGCGCTTGCCCGTGGCCGCGAAAATCGCGTTGCACACCGCCGGCGCCACCGGCCCCACCGAAGGCTCGCCGATCCCTCCCTGCTTGTCGTCGCTCGGCACCACGTGCACCTCCACCACCGGCATCTCTTCGAGGTGCAGCATCGGGTAATCGGTGAAGTTGCTCTGCTTCACGCGGCCCTTGTCGATGGTGATCTCGCCGTATAAAGCGGCCGTCAGCCCGTAGACGATTCCGCCCTGCAGCTGGGCCTCGATCTGGCCCAGGTTCACGGTGGGTCCGCAGTCGACGGCGCACACGACCCGATGCACCCGCACGCCGCCGTCGGCCGCCACCGACACTTCCGCCACCTGTGCGCACGTGGTCGGGGCCCATTCGGCGAGGGCTAGCCCTCGGCCGCGGCCGGCCCCGAGCGGCGTCCCCCACCCGGCCTTCTGGGCCGCGAGCTCGAGCGTCCGCAGGTGGCGCGGCTTGTCGCGCAGCAGCTGCCGGCGCAGCTCGTACGGATCCTTCCCGGCCGCCACCGCCACCTCGTCGAAGAAGCATTCCGTGACGAACGCGTTCTGGGAGATCCCGACCGAGCGCCAGAAGCCGCGGGGCACGGGCAGCAGATCGACCGCGACCTGGTCCACGAGCACGTTGGGAATGGCGTACGGCAGGTTCGCGGCCCCGTCGATCAAGGTGCGGTCGATGCCCTTGTCGAGCGGCCCGAACTTGAGGAGGATGGGCGGGGCCACGATCCGGTGCGTCCAGGCGACCGGGTTGCCGCCGGCGTCGAGCGCCGCGGCGAAGCGGTTGTAGGTCGCGGGCCGGTAGAAGCCGTGCTGCACGTCGTCTTCGCGCGACCAGATCACCTTCACAGGCGCGCCCGCGGCCTTGGACACGCGGACCGCCTCGGAGACGAAGTCGGGCTCGAGCCGCCGCCCGAAACCCCCGCCCAGGAACGTGGTGTGCACGCGGACCTGCTCCTTGGGCAATCCCGTGAGCTCGGCCGCCACCTCCTGCGCCCGAGTCTGATTCTGCGTCGGAACCCACACATCGCACGCGTCCGCGCGCACATGGGCGGTGCAGGTCATCGGCTCCATCGTGGCGTGGTGCAGGAACGGGACTTCGTACACGGCCTCGACGCGTTTCGTCGCCCCGGCCAGCGTGGCCGCCGCGTCGCCGTCCTTGCGGGCTTCCGCGCCGGGTTGATCCGCCAACTTGACGAACTGTGCCCGGATGCCGTCCGAGTCGAGCGCGGCCGCTTCGCCCTCGTCCCACTGGATCTCGAGCGCGCGTCGTCCCGTCACGGCCTGCCAGTAGGTGTCGGCGACCACTGCGACACCCGCGGCGCAGCCGGCCGCCCACGGCGCGTTCGGACCGGTCCCGGTCCAGGGACTCGGTTCCAAGGCGACCACGGCGCGCACACCCGGCACTGCTTTGGCCTTGGTGGCGTCGTATGACTGGAGCTTCCCCCCGAACACCGGGCAGCGCTCGATCGAGGCGACGAGCATACCCGGCACCTTCACGTCGATGCCGAAGATCGCGCTGCCATCGACCTTGGCGGGCGTGTCGAGCCGCGGCACACGCGTGCCGAGCAGGCGGAAGTCCTTGGGGTCCTTGAGGGGCGGATCTTTCGGGACCGGCAGCTGGGCGGCCTTGGCGACGAGCTTGCCATACGTGAGGCGTCGTTTGCTCGCGCTGTGCACCACGATCCCGCGCTCCGCGCGGCACGACGCGCGATCGACGTCCCAGGTGGACGCCGCCGCGTCGATCAGCATCTCGCGCGCGGCGGCGCCCGCCTTGCGCAGCAGGTCCCACGACGTGCGGATCGCCGTGCTCCCACCGGTCGACATGCGGCGCGACCACCCGGCCGCGTTCTCGGGCACGGGCCCGAGACGCACCATGGACCAGTCTGCCTCCAGTTCTTCGGCGAGGATCATGGCCAGGCCGGTCTGCGAGCCCTGGCCCATCTCGGACTTGTCCACCGTGAGTGTGACAATGCCGTCGGAGCCGATGCGCAGCCAGGCGTTGGGGGAGAACGGCGCGTCGTCGATGTCGGCTCGGGGCGAGCGCGACGGCAGGTGGAACGCGATGACGAGTCCCGCGCTGGTCGCGACGAAGTCGCGGCGGGAGAGGGTGGGGCTCATGGGACCTCCTGAATACGTGCGCGGTGCGCGGTACGCGGTGGCCGCCGATGCATCAGAAGCCTTCGGTCTCCGGAAGCAACCGCGCACCGCGAACCGCGCACCCGATGCTTATGTCAGTTTCCCTATCGGCAGCTTTCTGATCCGCTTCCCCGTGGCCGCGAAGATCGCGTTGCACACGGCCGGCGCGATCGGGGGCGTGCCGGGCTCGCCCGCGCCGCCCTGCGCGTCGGTCGACGGCACGATGTGCACCTCGACGCGGGGCATGTCGGCCATGCGGAGCATCGGATAGTTGTTGAAATTGCTCTGCTGCACGCGGCCCTTGTCGATCGTGATTTCACCCCACAGCGCCGCCGTGAGCCCGTACACGATCGCACTTTCCATCTGGGCCTCGACGATGCTGGGATTCACCACCGGCCCGCAGTCCACCGCGCACACCACGCGGTGCACTCGCGGCGTGCCGTCCGGCCGCATCGAGATCTCGGCGACCTCGGCCACGTAGGTCTCGAACGACTTCCAGACCGCGATGCCGCGGGAGCGCCCTGCCGGAAGCGGCGTGCTCCAGCCTGCCTTGCTGGCGGCGAGATTCAGGACGCCGAGGTGGCGCGGCGCCTTGCCGAGCAGGTCGCGTCGGTACGCGTAAGGGTCCTGCTTGGCGGCGTGCGCCAGCTCGTCGATGAAGCTCTCGACCGCGAACGCGTTGAAGGTGTTGTTCACGGAGCGCCAGAAGCCCACGGGGATGCCGGTGTCGGGCATGTGGTAGTCCACGTGCACGTTGTCGATCGCGTAGGGCATGCCCACGCCGCCCTCGACCGCTTCTCCGTCGATCCCGTTCTTGATGGTCTGGGGGAACACGCGCGCCATGATCGACGGCGCGACGATGCGGTGGGTCCAGGCCACCGGCTTGCCGCTCGCATCGAGTCCGGCATGGAACGCGTGATACGAGACGGGGCGATACTGGTCGTGCTGAGTGTCGTCCTCGCGCGACCACACGACTTTCACGGGAGCCCCTACCGCCTTCGACGTCTCGAGTGCTTCCTGGATGAAGTCCAGCTCGAAGCGCCGGCCGAAGCCGCCGCCGAGGTACGTGGTGTGCACCTGCACCTTCTCGGGAGGGACGCCGCCGATCTTGGCGCCGAGCCCTTGCACGCCGGTCTGGAACTGAGTGGGAGCCCAGATGTCGACTCCATCGGCGCGCACGTGCGCCGTGCAGTTCATGGGCTCCATCGTGGCGTGGGCGAGGAACGGGAGCTCGTAGGCCGCCTCGACCTTGTTCGCGGCGCCGCCGAGCGCGCCGTCGGGATCGCCGTCGTGGCGGGCCTGGGCGCCGGGCTTGGCGGCCGCGTCGCTCAGGAGCTGGGAGATGCTCGCGCTCGTCACCTGGGCGTTGGGCCCGTCGTCCCATTTCACGTCGAGTGCGTCGCGGCCTTTCTTGGCGTTCCAGTAGCCGTCGGCCACCACCGCCACGCCGGAGGAGATCTGCACCGCGTCCTTCACGCCCGGGACCGCCTTCGTTTTCGTGGCGTCGAAGCTCGCGACCTTGCCGCCGATCGCGGGGCAGCGCGCCACCACCGCGACGAGCATGCCGGGCACCTTGGTGTCGATCCCGAACTGCGCCGAGCCGTCCACCTTGGCCGGAGTGTCGAGCCGCTTCACCCGGCGCCCTAGAATCTTCCAGGCCTTGGGCTCCTTGAGCGTGGGATTCTCGGGGACGGGCAGGGACGCCGCCTTGGCGGCGAGCTGGCCGTACGTCAGCTGCCGCTTGCTCCCGGTATGGATCACGGCGCCGCGCTCAGTGCGGCAATCGACCCGGTCCACCCCCCACGTCTGGCACGCGGCCGCGACGAGCATCTCGCGCGCGGCGGCGCCCGCTTTGCGCAGCGGAGTGTATGCGGCGCGCACGCTGGTACTGCCGCCCGTGCCCTGGAAACCGAATAGCGGGTTGACGTAGCTCTTGTCGGCCGGCGCGGACTCGATCTTGACCTTGGTCCAGTCGGCGTCGAGCTCCTCGGCGACGAGCATCGGCAGCGCGGTGGCCACGCCCTGGCCCATCTCGGAGCGGTCCACCACGATGAGCACGCTGTTGTCCGGGCTGATCCGCAGCCACGCATTGGGGGCAAACGGGGCTGCCGGCGTGGTGGCGACGCGGCCGCCGGCCGGCAGATGGAACCCGATGACGAGCCCGGCGCCGGCCGCCGCCGTGGTCTCGAGAAATTCGCGTCGCGAGACCTTTGAAAGCGCGCTCATGTCACGCTCCCTGCGCGGCCCGGTGGATCGCCGCCCGGATGCGCTGATAGGTGCCGCAGCGGCAAATGTTGGTCATCGCGGCGTCGATGTCGGCGTCCGTGGGGTGCGGCTTCTTGGCGAGCAGCGCCGCCGCGGCCATGATCTGGCCCGACTGGCAGTAGCCGCACTGCGGCACGTCTTCCGCGATCCACGCCCGCTGTACGGCGTGGGCGCGGTTCTTCGACAGGCCTTCGATCGTGGTGACGCGCTTGTTGGCGACAGCCGCAACGGGCAGCACGCACGTACGGGTCGCCGTGCCATCCAGATGCACCGTACACGCGCCGCACTGGGCGATGCCGCAGCCGAACTTCGTGCCTGTGAGACCGAGCGTGTCGCGCAGCACCCAGAGGAGCGGCGTGTCGGGGGCGACGTCGACCGTTTCACGCTTGCCGTTGACGGTGAAGGAAATCGGGGGCATGACGAATTTTCCTCAACAAGGGGAATGGTGAACAACGTGCACAGGCGTCCCGCGAGAGGGAAGGGGGGATGCCGGCGTCGTCTTGCGCGGAAACGGTCAGGCAGATTCCCGAGTTCCTGTTGCAGCGACGCCTCGGCGACTTGCCTGGAAATGAAAGAGCGGAGGGTTATCTCCGCATTGCGGAGAGGGGGACGGGGGGTGAGGTTCCCGCGTCGATGACCACCTACGCCCGCCGCCTCGGGATTTTTTCGGCCACAATGGCCGTGATGGGCGGGATCATCGGGTCGGGTGTGTTTCTCGGACCGCAGATCGTCGCGGCGCGCGTGGGCAGCGCCGGCCTCACGCTCGTCGCGTGGGTGGTGGGCGGGGTGATTGCGCTGGCAGGGGCGTTTTGCTTCGGCGAACTGGGGGCGCGGCGGCCTCGGGCGGGGGGCGGCTATGTCTATCTGCGCGAGGCGTTCGGACCGCTTCCGGCGTTTCTTTATGGATGGGCGCTGTTGCTCGTGATCGCCACGGGCGCTACGGCGGCCGTCGCCGTCACGTTCGCGAGCTATACCGTGGCGCTCCTGGGACTGTCTCCCGCGGCGACCCTGCCGCTCGCTACGGCCGCGATCGTGCTGCTCTCGGGCGTCAACTACGTCGGCGTCAAGCCGGCGGCAGTGACCCAGAACGTCTTCACGATTCTGAAACTCGCCGCGCTGGCTGCCCTGGTCGCCGCGGGCCTGTTCGCGTTCCGTCCCAACCTCCCCCAACCTCCACCGTCCTGGGCGGCGGAGGAGATGTCGTGGTGGCCCTCGGTGCCGCCCTTGTGCCCGTGTTGTTCGCATACGGGGGGTGGCAGCAAACCAACTTCATCGCCGAGGAGATCATCGAGCCGGAGCGGAGCCTGCCGCGCGCCCTCATGCTGGGTGTGGCGGGGGTCGTGACGGTCTATTTGCTCGCCAACGTCGCCTATCTGCGGGTACTCGGCGTGTCCGGCCTGGCTGCGAGCACGGCGCCCGCGGCCGACCTGATGGGGCGTGTGCTCGGCCTCGCCGGGCGCCGCCTCATCAGCGCCGGCATCGCGATCTCGACCTTCGGGTTCCTGAACCTGGTGATCCTCGTGACGCCGCGCGTGTTTCAGGCGATGGCGGCGGACGGCGTGTTCGTCGAGCCGCTCGCCCGGCTGCATCCC
>Ga0209577_10002487_pt1 | contig 17742 bp, 11 predicted proteins | sample GraSoiAngelo_109_FD_185874 | JGI IMG/M metagenome (GOLD analysis project Ga0209577, IMG submission 185874) | Grasslands soil microbial communities from the Angelo Coastal Reserve, California, USA - 14_0903_12_20cm (SPAdes) (version 2) | ecosystem: Environmental > Terrestrial > Soil > Grasslands...
TGTGTGTTTCTTGCTGACTTTCAGATCGCCGCGAATGCTGAAGCTGGTTCGCGCATTTGGTGTGACCAGAGTCTGGTTGAATAGAACGGGCTTGAGAGTTGCGGCATCCAGAATCGTGGCGTTGATGACCGCGTTGCTGTCAGCCTTATAACTATTTAGATAAAAGGCGAATGACGCACGTTTCTTGACCAGCGGCCCCGTCAAATTTGTGTTAATGAAACGCAGTTGATAGGGCGCGCGCACCAGCGCGAATGGGTTGCGCGAGTTGAGGCTTTCGTCATTGAAATTAAAACTCGACCCGCCATGAAACTTGTCGGAGCCCGGTTGGGTATAAATCTCGATTCCGCCCCACCCCGGATATTCATTCTCTGCCGAGTAAGGATTTTGGTTGATGCGCACTTCACGGATTGCTGCCTTCGGCGGAATCTGGCCGTTTGAAAAGCCATCGACTTTCACTTGCGGCGCATTCTCACCCTGGGTTGGGCCGGCCATCGCCTGCAACGCTGCGGCCAGCGCTTCGGGCTCGTCGGGCAAGGCTTCCAGTTCGCGTTCGCGGAGAATCATGGCGTCGGCATTTCGGTCGGCGTCGGTGCTGACTCCTTTATTATCGATCGTGACCGTCTGTTCCAGTGTCCCAATGGTGAGTTGCAGATCGAGATTCAAGGTCTTGCCTGACCTCACGGCTACATTTTTCTCTTCGAGCAAGTTGAAACCGGTAGCGATAACCTTCAAGTCGTAATTGCCGGGAACCAGCGATCGGAATTCATAACTTCCGTCTGACTTGGTGGTGACGGTTTTCTCTTTACGGTTCGCGTCTGTTGCGATCACCGTCGCGGCGACGACCAGGCCGCCGAGTTGGTCAGTGACGGTACCCTTGATCGAGCCCGCACCCGGTTGAGAAAAGGCGCGCGAATCAAACAGAAAGACCAAAAGAAGGTACGCTGAAATTGCTTTGAGCACCTGGCGGTGGGGAGCAACTAACATATCGGCCTCCAGTTTTATCGGGACAAACGGCTGGCCGCGGCTTCGGGCCAGGTTAAGTCTCGTGTGAACCACGTACGACTAGAACAACCTATTGTTACACGTCGCTGCGGTAACCGGGTTTCAATTAGTGCGAGCGAGTAGTGGTGCAGTTTGAATGTGGCCCGCGCATCTTGCGCGTGATTCACGGGCGGGACGCCCGTGCCACTCCATCAAACTGCACCTCTACCGTGCGAGCGAGGTACGAGGCCATGATATCAGTAAATTGTGACCATGGGATCAGGGAAATTAGAAACGCCGGCTGGAAAACTACCAAGTTATGAGGAGAATTAAGGCATTTTGAAACTCGCGAAGGTCTAACTTTCCTTCTTCGGTCGTTCATTTGCCCTCAAGACTCTCTTGCGTAGCCGAATCGACTTCGGCGTCACTTCTACCAACTCGTCACCCGCGATAAATTCCAGCGCCTCTTCCAACGAAAGATCCTTGACGGGCACCAGGCGCATGGCTTCGTCTGCCGACGCGGCGCGCATGTTCGTGAGCTTCTTTTCCTTGATCGCGTTGACATCCAAATCGACGGCGCGCGCGTTCTCGCCGATGATCATGCCTTCATAAACTTTGGTATTCGGCCTGATGAAGAGCGAGCCGCGTTCCTGCAAATTGAAGAGCGCGTAGGTCGTCGATTCACCCATGCGATCCGCGACCAGCGAGCCGGTCCCGCGGCCTTTCATCTCGCCCATCCATTTGTCGAACCGCAGGAAGATGGTATTGAGCAAACCAGTGCCCTTTGTTTCCGTTAGGAATTCGCCGCGAAAACCAATCAGCCCGCGCGAAGGCGTTTCAAATTCGAGCCGGACGCGCCCCGTGCCGTGATTTACCATCTTGGTCATCTGGCCTTTGCGCCGGCCCATCGCTTCCGTGACGACGCCGATGAATTCTTCGGGGCAATCAACCACGACCTGCTCGAGCGGTTCCTGCAATTCGCCGTCAACGCGACGCGTGATAACTTCCGGTTTCGAAACCTGAACCTCGTAACCTTCGCGGCGCATCATCTCGATCAGAATTGCAAGCTGAAGTTCGCCGCGTCCTGACACTTTGAATTGATCCGGCGAAGCAGTTTCCTCGACGCGGATGGCGACGTTTCCCAGCACCTCTCGATCGAGGCGTTCTTTGATTTGACGGGAGGTGACAAATTGACCTTCAGTGCCAGCGAACGGCGAGTTATTGACGCTGAAGATCATCGCGATTGTTGGTTCATCAACTGCTATTACCGGCAGCGGCTGCGGATTGTCAGGACTGGTAATAGTTTCGCCGATGTTGATGTCCTCGACCCCGGCCAGCGCGACGATCTCGCCCACGCCCGCGCTCTCTGCCAACTCACGTTTCAAGCCTTCAAAAACATAAAGCTCTTTCACTCTCGTTTTCTTGACGGCGCCTTCGTGACCGGCAATCACGATCTCCTGATTGCGCGCAATCTCGCCCGAAAAGATTCGCCCGATCGCCAGCCGGCCGACGTATTCGTTGTAGTCCACGTTCGCTACCAGAAGCTGCAACGAATCTTCGCGCAGTGCCTGCGGCGCGGGAATAGTCTCGATGATTTGATCGAACAGCGGCTTTAGGTTCGTCGATGAATCATCGAGTTTCTTCCTGGCAACACCTTCGCGCGAGATGGAATAGAGAATGGGAAACTCAATTTGTTCGTTGGTGGCATCAAGGTCAAGGAACAACTCGTAAATCTCGTTGACGACTTCTTCCGGACGCGCATCGTGCCGGTCGATCTTGTTGACGACGGCGATGGCCGGCAGCCCCGCCTCGAGAGCTTTACGCAGCACAAAGCGTGTCTGCGGCAAACAACCTTCAGCGGCGTCGACCAAAAGCATGACGCCATCCACCATTTTCAAAACGCGTTCGACTTCGCCGCCGAAGTCGGCGTGCCCGGGCGTGTCCACGATATTGATTTTATAATCGCCGTAACGCACCGAAGTGTTCTTGGCCATGATGGTGATACCGCGCTCGCGCTCGAGATCCATCGAGTCCATCACCCGCTCGACGATGGTTTCGTTCTCACGATAGGTGCCCGCTTGTTTGAGCATGGCATCGACCAGAGTGGTCTTGCCGTGATCGACGTGGGCGATAATTGCGATGTTACGAATCTTACTGGTTTCCATGTTGCTTGTATGAGATAGTCGAAAAAATGTGCCTGAGGGCAAACGATAAGGATAAGTGACGCGGGTGGGAAGCACAACCCGGCCGGAATCAGTGTGAGATGAGCCTGGAGGTGAGTCGCTGTTACTGGGAGCGCGGGCGCCCGCGCCCGCAGTGAGCGCAAGGCGCGAAAACAATTTAGATAATCCCAAGTATTAGAAAATCTGCGGGCGAGGGCGCCCGCGCTCCCAGTAAAAGAGAGTCGGGGTTAGCGGACCGTCACTTCCAACGTATAGGGAATGCTGCGCTCAGTCGTTGTATCTGGCAGGACGTTGATGCGATAGTCACCTGATCGCGGCAACTCTCCCGACCAATCCTTCGAACATTGAGCCAGCGAGTCCGCGAGACCGGGCGTGTAAAGGTCGAAACAAACGCCACCACGCGCAACCAGATGAACCGACATGGTTTGGCCGGCGCCGGCTTTCAGCAAGTAATCATGACTCATGCCGCGATGGACTGAGCCTCTCTCGACGGCAGTCGTGCGGCCGCGGGCGAAATTAATGCGCGTCACGATGCTCGTTCCTCTTTGGGCAACGACGCTAGCAACGATCATTAAAACGAAGATCGATAGGATCGATGAGATGACGGAACATCTACGGAAGAACTTCATTGGTCTTCATTCCTTCGAATTCAGTAGTGCGTGTCAAATTCCAAGCTTCTCACGGGCTTCCTCGAATGGAATACCGGTCAGACGTTCTTTTGCCTCTAAGAGCTGTCGCTTCATGTTCTCGCTGCTAAGCAGATACGCGGTCTCTTTTTCTGACGCAATTTCGCGCCACAATTCTATCGGCACGATGACTGCCGTCAGATTACCGCTCTCGTCAGAGACGTAGCGAATCTCAGGCATGATTAAGTACTCCAAACGCGAATCATTCTTGAGCGTCGTATGCGATAGATCCGAGGAATTGGTCATGGGACTGAGACAAACTCCCTGGCCGACACTTGTGGCTGTCGCCAGGCAAGCGTCATCAGCCCTCGTCCATCAAAATCGAGAAGATCTTCCGTTGCTACGAAACCCTGATTAGCAAACACTTTTAAGTCTGGAATCGAGATCCGTTGGTTAGAAAACTGCTTTAGCTTCGACATATTGAATTTTGCATTTTCGTTCGCTGGATCCATTACTAAGACTCTTTCAAATGTTTGGGTTGCTCCGTTAATGCGTCCTAAAAATACCAGACAGACGCCGTAGGCATTAATAAACTCTGCCACCACCACACCGAAATCCTCCGCGCGCTCGAACTGCTCCATTGCTAATTCGAACCGCTCAGATTTCATGTAAAAGACGCCTAAATTTCCATACGCCAATCCCAGGTTGCGCCTAGTTGTTTTGTCCTGAAGAATCAGAAAAGCCGTGCGAATGTACCCAAAGCCCTCTTCAATTCTGCCATTCTGGAAGGATTCTCGACCAAGGGTCGTGAAAGCCATTACGAGGTTGGTCTTGATCCGTGTTTCGGTTTCTAAATCCGTTTCTATTCCAAGGGCTGAGTAAAACAGTTCTATAGCTTCCAAATAATTCTTGCGCTGGGCCTTCGCTACGCCAAAGTTCAAAAAGGCCACGGCCAAATTGGAACTAGCGAATTCGTAATTAGGATCGATACGATTCGCTAACCGGAGCAATGGAATTAGATAGCTTACGTTATCTTCCAATCCTTGTTGTTCTACCGTGTCGGGAAGGGTGGCAAGTAGCGACATGACAAAACTGCCAATGTAGTCTGGTCGCAATTCAGTTGCGGTCCTTAACTCCCTTTCTGCAACTACCAAATCGACCTTTTCCACTGCTTCCATGGCCCGAACAAACGCACTCCGTGATAGATTTACAAATTGATCTGGCTTCACGGAATAGGCGAAACCGGCAAACGTTCCAGATTCATCTTGCATTTCAAGATCATAAGCTTCTGCCGGTTCATCAAAATCTGCTACTACAGTACCCCGTTGCCCTCGTTTGAAGTTGTCCTTGGGAAGGTCTGTCAACAATTCAACGACATCACCTTGAAACGCACTGTTTCTATTATTAGAGTTGAATGGCATCGTTAATTGCCCTCCAAGCAAAGGGCCGTGACGAAAAAGGGATAGTCCGTTCCAGGTCTAACTATCCACGCCGTCAATACGGTCACTGTATTTCCGTTCGGACCGGTTATTGGCAGACTCGTGCTTTGTCCTTGCCGCTGCTCTTGCCATAGGGTCGCGATACATGCTGTGGATCAAGGCAATACCTCTCTAGCTTTTCTCTGGGAATGACAGCGTTCTGATAATTCGGCAAGGCATTTTGATTGGGAGTTAGATCTTGAGCCATGCGTGAAGAATGTATTGCGTCAACTACGCTAATCCGATCATTGTCGTTCACTCATAGTCTTCATCGGAATCGGCAGTCTCCCATCCGCACCACGAGTCAACGCGACAAATTCTCGATCAGTGCGAATCGAATCAAACACCGCATCGACGCGTGCTTCCATCATTTCCTTCGCGCGGACCGAATTATAGCGTTCGTATTGAAAGAAGTGTCGCCGCAATAGGCTGAGCGCCTGGTCGCGCTGGCCGTTCTGCGCATAGATCGCCGCGAGATTGTACGACGCCGGCATCAGCTTGACGTTCTCGCGCGCAATCTTCAGGGCTTCTTCCTTCTTTCCGTTCGCAGCCATGAAGACCGCCGCAAAGACCAGGTTGTAAGGATCTTTGGGATCGAGCGCGAGCGCCTGCTGCGTATACTCGTTGCCCTTGGCGGGATTGCCTTCTGAGTTCCAATAAACAGCGAGATTACGATAAGCCAACGCGAGCGGAAACTCTGCGACCGCCTGTTCCATCAGGCCCAACCCTTTCTTGAATTCGCCTTCATGGATCGTCATCTTGCCGAGACCGTGCAGTGCCACCGAACGCGACAGCGGATCGGCCGGCATGTCGAGAATCTGATTGAAGACCTCGCGCGCTTTGTCCCAGGCGCCGATATTGTGGCGATAGTTTTCGCCGAGAAAACGCAAAGGCGTCGGATCGGCCGGATCCATCAAGTGAGCTTGCTGGTACAACTTGTTCGCAAGCACGTATCGCGCGTTCATCTCAGCAATCAAACCGCGCTTCATCGTTTGCTCAATCAGCGCGCTTTGACGACGCTCGAAGATCGGACTGTTGGGCACGCTCGCGATGTCCGCGACACCGAGGTTCTTCAGTTGCTTGGCCGCTTCCTTGGCTTTTTTCGGAAAGAGGCATTTCTGATCGAGCACGGCCTTGTAAATAACTATGGCGCCATCTTTATCACCGGTTTTCACTTTGCCTGCAGCATCTTTCATCTGTCCGTCAAGGGAGCTTTCGCGCTGCTTCATCTCGCCGTCAACCAGTTTCTCAACGTCCGAGACTTTGAGTTTGCCATTCGTATTTTCGATTTTATTTATCGGAGTGCCGTCAGCTTTCGCCAATACAGCCACCGGCAGTTTCGATTCGCCGATCAGTTTGTCGGCAATCGGAAGTTGGGTATCCGCATATTGCATGGCCACGCACTGCGAAGCATAGAGCGAAAGAATGCGCGACTCCTTCAAGCTTGAATTCTTTAACTCATTATTCGACGCCGGGAACCAATACAGCACCAGCCCTGCGGCCGGCGCAGCGGAAGCTTTTTTCCACGGTACGATGTATACCGGCGCATTCGAACCGCCGCCACCTCCGCCGTTGTTCATGCCGCCGCCCCCACCACCGCCACCGCCACCGCAAGTGGCCCAAGACGATTGCGCGAAAAAGAGAACGAGGAGAGCTACCGCGATTGAGCGAAAGAGTTGTGTTTTCATGGCGCGAGATTATAACAGAGGAGCGAACAGACCCACAGCTTTCAAGTGCGGCAGTGCAGAAAAAATAGTGGCGCTCTAATTCTCGCCCGGTTTCAACCGACTACCTCGTTCCGGGGTTTCCAACCGTTTCAACGGTTTTCCTCAGGAAGTCATGATGGAAACCGTTGAAACGGTTATGCGAGCGATGGTTTCGCCCGAGCACCCGGTTGAAACCGGATGTGAATAAAAGTAGTCGATCAGAAACCACAACCGTAAGACTTCAACGCGGCAGCCTGTTGCTCGGCAGCCTGCTTACAAACTGAGACCAGCGTGGCCTTGGTTTGGGGGTTCTGAGCCAGGCCTCGCCACGACTCGCGCCACTGGGCCAATGCATTTTTGTACTGGGCCCGCGCAGCCTCTGGCACCTTGCTGGAGACACAAGCATCATACTTGGCGATGAAGTCATCGCATTCCGGCACGCCAATCTTCTCGCCGGTCGAAGCCATGGTCTTCTCTGGCGTCGACATGGTCTTCGGCTTGTCAGTGCTACCCGCAGTCGAGTTGCTGTTGCTCATCGTTTCAGTCTTGCTGCATCCAATCAAAATGGCGACGCACAGCACGGCGAAAATCAAAAAACTCGTTCTTAACATCGGATTCTCCTTCAATGTTCGGACGTGAACGCCTGAACGGTTATTGGAAAGGGATTGAAAAGCGGCGCTATGATACACGAGACGATAGAAATTGACAGCCATTCCCGCTCGCCGCAGGTCTAACTGCAAGTTGGCCTCAGGACAGCCGCGTTTCCCACATCAACATACGCCACGAGACAGGACGACACTGATCAGGAATTTTGCGAAAGTAAGATGTCAAAGACCGAGAAGACTTCGAAATCATTTTAGCTACCGCAACGAACCAAAATCCTTGACCAAGTAAGGAAGTCGCTGTAGAGTGCCCGCGAATCTTCCGGAGAGCACCGAGATCCTATTCCTTGACTCTCGTGGATTTCAGTTTCGATCGTGACGGTGACGCCTTTTGGGCGAGCTTCACCTTTGGATATTCACACGCGCAGCGTTGGCGAAGGTGAAGCAACGATAGTCGCGAACAACGACGACTTAAATTATAAAGATTTGGTTTCTCAATTCATCGTCAAACGACGATCGCACCTCGCGCTTTGTTCCAATCTGAAGCGCCTGAATAAGCCCATAAAATGCGAAGACACATTCTAATGGTGAGATGCGCGAAATTCGCCGCGGCTCTATTACTCGTTCTGTCTTACGTCTTGTCCTCGTCTGCCCAGGCGCGCGGAACGTCTCACGATCCACAAACCAGTTCAATTCTCTCTGCAGAACAACGAACGGCCCGCCATTTCGAATCACTGCGCAAATCGCCGCCGCAACTGCTGGCATTTCTGCTGGCCATGCCGAAAGGCGGCGATCTGCATAATCACCTTTCCGGCGCGATTTATGCCGAGTCGTACATTCAATGGGCGTCGGACAGTGGACTCTGCATCAACACCACAACGATGGCGTTGTTGCCGCCTCCGAAGACGGGTTGCGATCCAAAATCGGGACAGCCAACGGCCAGCACGGCACTCGCGAACTCGACGCTCTACGGGCAGATGATCGATGCGTGGTCGATGCGCAACTGGCAATTCTCCGGGCAAAGCGGTCACGATCATTTCTTCGATACGTTCGGCAAATTCGGGCCCGCCACCTGGAACCAGATGGGAAAGATGCTCGCCGAAGCGGTGGCGCGAGCGGCGCGCGGTCATGTGCTTTACCTGGAGCTGATGCTGACGCCGGATGGAATGGCGACTGGTGTCGTCTCCAGCCAGATCGGCGACAAAGTTGGCTGGGATGGAAATCCCGAAAGTACTCTGAAAAAACTCAAGAGCAGCGGGATTGACAGCGCGGCGGTCACCGGAATCAAGAATCTGCAGGACGCCGAGGCCGTCAAGAAGGGCCTCTTGAAATGCGGCAGCGCCGAGGCTGATCCCGGTTGCCTGGTGACTGTGCGCTACATCGCGCAGGTTTCCCGCGGCGCGAAGCTGCAGCAGGTCTTTGCCCAGATGGTGACGGGTTTCGCGCTGGCCAACGATCCCAATTCAAACGTGGTGGGCCTGAATCTCGTGCAACCGGAAGACAGCCTTTCGTCAATGACGAATTTTTCCGTTCAGATGCAGATGCTGCAGTACCTTCGTCCGCTGTATCCACGCGCGCATGTAAGCTTGCACGCCGGCGAACTCGCGCCGGGTGTGGTGCCACCCGACGGCCTGACATTTCACATACGCGACTCGGTTATGACCGCGCGCGCCGAGCGCATCGGTCACGGCGTGGATATTATGCACGAGCGCGAACCGTTCGAACTCTTGAAAGAAATGGCCCAGCGCAACGTGATGGTCGAAATCTGCCTGTCGAGTAATGATTTGATTCTCGGAGTCGCGGGAGCGCAACACCCATTGGCGACTTATATGCAATACGGTGTGCCCGTCGCGCTCGCGACAGACGATGAAGGCGTCTCACGCTCGGAAATTTCGCGCGAGTTCTTGAAAGCCGCTGAAGATCAAAGCCTTAATTATTTCCAACTCAAAGCAATGGCCCGCAACAGTCTTCAGTACTCCTTTATCGGGGGCGAAAGCTTATGGAGCGACGCGCGCAAGTTCGTCGCGGTCACCCCATGCCGCGATGACGTTAATACGATGAAGCTAAGCTCGCGCGGCTGTCGAGCGTTCATCGAGGGAAGTGAAAAAGCAAAGATACAATGGAGGCTGGAAGAGGAATTCCGGACTTTCGAGGGCGACTGAACCGTTCTGACATTCGACGCCGCTCGCACAAATCACCCGAACGGCTTATCGATAGATGGACTTTGTTCGGTAAAAAACTTCGCGCCGTTCTCAGTGATGTAAAGGCAATCTTCCAAACGAATTCCAAACTCACCGTAGATCGCGATCGTTGGTTCGTCGCTGAAGCACATGCCGGGTTGAATCGGAGTTTTGTTGCCGCGCACGAAGTTAGTCCATTCGTGTCCGTCGAGGCCGATGCCGTGACCCGTGCGATGCGGTAAGCCCGGCACTTTGTAATCAGGACCAAAGCCGCCATCGGTGATCACTTTGCGCGCGGCAGCGTCCACTGATTCACAGGGCGCGCCTACTTTTGCGGCGGCAAAGCCCGCGTCCTGCGATTTGCGCTCCAGGTTCCAGATGTCACGCTGGCGCTGGGTCGGCTTGCCGAAAACGAAAGTGCGCGTGATGTCCGATTGGTAACCTTCGACGCTGCAGCCGCCATCCATCAGGACCATGTCGCCAGCTTGCAGTTTCTGCGGAGTGATGCTGCCGTGCGGAAACGCAGTGTACTTTCCAAAGCTACAAAAGATTCCGCCCTCGACCCCCAGATTGCGCAGCGCCGTGGCGCAGTTGCCCGCAAATTCCTGTTGCGGCATGCCGTCGCGCATCGTTGCCCAAGTCGCGCGATAAGCGATCAGGAGCAGATCGTTTGATTTCTGTAGCAGGGCAATCTCAGCGGGCGATTTGAACATGCGACAACCGGCAGTTATGGGCGTGGCGCTAACGAACTCAATCTTCGGAGCTTCCTGACGAATGCCGTCGTAGAGAAAGAAGCGGACGCGTTCTTCGATCCCAACGCGGCCAGTGCGAATGCCGCGATCGCGAAAAATTTCCGCGACGCGAAGGTAGGGACTCGCGTCTTCTTCCCAGGTGCGCACATCGTTGCCGAATCTGATCAGTTCACGCGCGCGCTCCTCTTCAAACTTCGGACAGACCCAGGCCAACTCGCCGCGCTGTGGAATCACTGCTGCGAACATGCGCTCGCTGGTGCCCCAGCGCACGCCGGTGAAATAGAACATGCTCGAACCGGGCTCAATGTAGATCGCATCAATCTTTCGCTCCCCCATCAAGCGCTGCGCTTTGGCGATGCGCGCCTTGCGCTCGTCGTCGCTGATCGGCACGACATCGGCAGTCATGCGCCGCAGGTTTCTGATGACAGCGGGAACGTCCTGGCGTTGTTGAATGGCTTCAATCTCACCCGTGTCAGCGAAAGCGAAGCCCTTAGGGAAAAACGCGGCGCCGGCAAGTCCGGCGGAGGCCCGCAGGAAATCTCTTCGGTCAGTGCACATGGGCCGGATTGTAATAGAAGGATGTGATCTTGGACAAACTTCGGCACCGTCAGATGTGCGGTAAGTCTCTGACTTGCCGGTAAGTCCCTAGCTTAAGCTCGGCGTCTCCGACCCGAAGACGATTCGGGTCAGAGACCCGAAGAGTAATTGCGGAGTCTTCCGGCAAGTCGGAGACTTGCCGCACATCGGGCGGCGAAGCCGCGGGCCAATATCCGGGCGAGTTGAAAGGTGCATCAACCCAAGGCCTCAGATATCAGGTACAATGCGTTGCTTTCGTTTCAGATCAAACCTGAAAATGGTGATTCTCGGCAAACTGGTCAACTTCGCCATCTTCGCGCTGGTTGCGTTCTCTTGCTTCGTCCCCGTTAACGCTCAAAAAGTTCTTCGCTGGGGCGCCGATCCGAGCGGCGGCGCGCCTTACGTCTTCAACGATCCAAATCATCCGGATCAATACATCGGTTACGAAAAGGAAATGGTCGACGCGCTGGCCGCAGCCATGGATCGCACTCCTGAGTTCGTACCGTCAGACTGGGAAACACTCGTGTCGGCGTTGCAGCGTGGATCGTTCGACGTGATCGTCAACGGACTCGAGCCCACTGCCGATCGCGCCAAGCAAATTCAATTCAGTAAACCCTACTACATCTTTCAACTCGCATTGACGGTGCGAAAAGGCGAGGAGCGAATCAACTCTCTTGCTGATTGCCGCAATCGCGTGGTGGGCACACTGGGGAATACGGCAGCTTCTCGCTTGCTTCAGAAAGAAGGGGTTCCCATGCGCGGCTATGCCGAACCGCTAACCGCGTATCGCGATTTGGAATTGAAGCGCATCGATGCCGTGTTGATGGATGTGCCGGCGGAAGTCTTTTACGTGAGCAAGAGTGCAACGTTGAAGCGGGCGGGCGAACCGTTCTTCCGCGGCACTTATAACATCGGCCTACGTAAAGACGATGACGCGTTGAAAGCGGAAGTTGACGCAGCCATCGATAAGATCATTCGCGATGGGACGCTCGAACAGATTCTGCGTAAATGGAATCTTTGGAACGATGCGCAGATGGAATTGCAGGGGCCTACTCGTGCGGAACAGCCGAGTAGCAGCGCCGGTTATGAAATCACTTCCGCGGTTTTCAATTGGCGCGAAGCCGTTTGGCGACTCACGCGCGCGGCAATGGTCACCGTGCTGATTGCGTTCGGGTCGATGTTAATCGCCGTGGTTCTGGGAATGCCGCTGGCGATCGGACAATCAAAGGGTCCCGCGTGGCTTCAGTGGCTGTGCACCATCTACATCGAGTTTTTCCGCGGTACGCCGGTTTTGGTGCAGTTGCTCTTTCTCTATTTCGGCTTGCCGACGATAGGCTTAGCGATGCCTGGTTGGCTAACTGCTCTCGTAGGTTTGGGTCTCAACTACGCGGCCTACGAATCACAGGTTTATCGCGCAGCGCTGGAAGCGATTCCGCGCGGACAATGGGAAGCCGCGTATTTGCTCGGCATGAATCCGCTGCTCGCTTTTCGCCGCATCATTCTGCCACAGGCATTTCGCATCGCGCTGCCGCCAATGACCAATGACTTCGTGTCGCTCTTCAAAGATACTTCGGTGGCGTATGCCATTTCAGTTTGGGAGTTGGCGACTGCATATCGTGAATTGGCGAATGCGTCAGGCCAGTTCCTTTTACTGGGAGTCGCAGTGTCGTTATTTTATTTGGCGATGAGTTTGCCGATGGCGCATCTGGCGCGCAGGCTTGAACGAAGATTACAGAGGCGCGAAGCGATAGAAGCTGTAGAGTCGGAACTCGTTTAGAGGCGGGCTACCGCCCGCCCCCAAGATATGATTCGTTTAGACGGCGGACTTGTCCGCCCTTGCTTGAAGTCAGCAGCCCGCGCTGTATAAACGCGCTCGATGAAGATCCCACTCAAATACGGAATCGCAGTAACTGCCGCCATCGCCGCCTGGGTGGCGCTGAAACATTTCGTTCTGCACTTTGAAGGGCCGTCAGCACAGCTTGCCGATCTTTTTGTCTTCAACTTCGCGGCTATCGCGGGGCTGGTATTGGGTATCAAAGCCAAGCGCACGGCGAATGGTGGTTCTTTGACGTTCGGCGATGGTTGGAAAACAGGAATCGCGATTGCGGTCACATATGCAATCCTGACGAGTCTTTACTTTTTATTCCTTCTGGCGACCGTCGGACCGAAGATGATGCAGCAGGAAGGCGAGACGAGCTACGTTAAAGCATTTCTGGGAGTGTCAGTCGGATTTGCGCTTTTCGGCACCGTGTTCTCGGCAATTATCGCGGCGATCATGAGGCGGCCAAAGCTAACTTAACCGCAGAGGATCGCGGAGGTTTTCGCGGAGTTCGCAGAGACGATCCTCAGTGTCCCTCTGCGATTACCTCGGCGTCCTCTGCGGTTAAAAATATATCAGTCAACTGTCACCGCCGCTTTCACCAAACGCTCCTGCTCCTGCAAGTGGACTGCGTAACTTCCAGTAGCCGGACTCGCTGAGGCATCGCGTCCGACGTATCGCGGCCGTTCACAACGCGACAGCAAATTCTCCAGACGCGATTCCATAAAAGTCCAGGCGCCCATGTTCTTTGGTTCTTCCTGGCACCACACGAGTTCGTTAGCGTGTGAATAACGGCCGATTGTATCGGTCAGGGCTCGAAGCGGAAACGGATAAAACTGCTCGAGGCGAATGATCGCGACGCGATCGATTTTCAAAATGGGTGGGCCGGTCGCTATCGCTCGCGGTTCTGTAACTGAACTCCTGGCTTCCTTCAAGTCGTAAAAGACTTTTCCACTACACAGAACGATGCGCTCGACGCGTGCCGGATCCCTTTGCTCATTATCATCGATGATTGGCTGAAAGCCGCCGCTCGTTAATTGATCCAGTGATGAAGCCGCAGCCGGCAAACGCAACAAACTCTTTGGCGTCATGATAATCAGGGGTCGTTCAAAGCCCGCTGTTACTTGTCGCCGCAGCAGATGAAAGTACTGCGCCGGCGTGGTTGGATAACAGACGCCGAGATTGTTTTCGGCGCAAAGATGCAAGTAACGTTCGAGTCGCGCACTGGAATGTTCCGGTCCCTGGCCCTCGTACCCGTGCGGTAGCAGCATTGTCAGTCGTGAAGTCTGCTTCCATTTATCTTCGCTGGCCGAAATGTATTGATCGACGATCGATTGCGCGACGTTGTTGAAATCCCCAAACTGCGCTTCCCACATCACGAGCGCATCGGAAGCGACCACCGAATAACCGTATTCGAATCCGAGCACGCCCGCTTCAGAGAGCGAACTGTCGAAAACCTCGAAACGGCCGCGGCGATTTTCTTCCGAGCGCAATTCGGAAAGCGGCGCCCATGCTTGCCCGGTTTGCGTGTCATACAAAACGGCATGTCGCTGACTGAAGGTGCCGCGTCCCGAATCCTGTCCACTCAGGCGCACGCGCGTGCCTTTGAGCGCGAGCGAACCGAAGGCAATCGCTTCGGCAAACGCCCAATCCATGGGTTGATTACCCTCGCCCATCTTTGCGCGGCGCGCCAGTTGGCTGACCATTTTTGGATTCAGGTTGAAACCTTCAGGTACCAACGAAATCCGTCCCGCGATGGTCTTGATCACGTCAGGTTCGATTGCGGTATTCACGATATCTGAGCCATCCAGCTCTTCGACAGCCGCCGCAACCGTTTCAGCCGACTTCTGTTTCGCGGCGATCTCTTTAGCGCGGAAGAGCGCATCTTCGTAGCGACGAAGGCGCTCTTCGATCAATTGATTTACGCCCCCCTCGTCGATCGCGCCCTCGCGTATCAACTGCTTCGCGTACTTTGCGCGGACGCCTGGATGTTCCTTCACGCGCTGATACATCAATGGCTGCGTGTAACTCGGCTCGTCTGTTTCGTTGTGTCCGAGACGACGGAACCCGACGACATCGAGCACCACGTCCTTGTGATACTTCTGCCGATAATCAAGCGCGATGCGCAACGTCCGATACGCCGCTTCGGGATCGTCTCCATTGATGTGAAAAATCGGTGACTGCGTCATGCGCGCGACATCAGTCGAGTAAATCGACGAGCGGCCCGCTTCCGGCGAAGTCGTAAATCCAATCTGATTATTGATGATGATGTGAATCGTCCCGCCCGTGCGATAGCCGCGAAGCTCCGCCAATTGCAGAGTCTCCATCACGATGCCCTGGCCGGCAAACGCCGCATCACCATGCAACAGCACCGGTAACGCTCGACTCATAGCTTCTTCTCGTGAAAGATCGACGCGCTCCATCATGGCATCTTGTGTCGCGCGCGTCATGCCTTCGACTACCGGATCGACGGCTTCGAGGTGGCTGGGATTTGGTGAAAGCGTTAGCCGAACTTTCTTTCCACTCGCTGTTTCGCGTTCGCCAACGGCGCCTTGATGATATTTCACGTCACCTTCATCGGCGGGGAAAGATGGGTGCACCGAGCCTTCGAACGCGGTGAAGATGCGTTCGCAGAAATGACCAATCACGTTTGCGAGGACATTCAAGCGGCCACGATGTGCCATCCCCAGCTTAATGTCCTCGATGCCGAGATCAGCCGCGCGTTCGATCAGGCGATCAAGCAGTGGCACGATCGTCTCGCAACCTTCGAGCGAGAATCGCTTTTGGCCGAGGAACTTAGTATTCAGAAAGCGTTCGAACTGCTCAGCGGAAATCAGTTTCCAAAGAATCTGTTTCCTGGTCTCGAGATCAATCGGTTCGGGTTGAACAAACTCCCGGCGAATCTGTTCGCGCAGCCAAAGTTTTTCTTCCTTGCTTTGAATGTGTCGATATTCGATACCAACCTTGCCACAGTAAGCCCGCTGCAGGATATCCAGGATCTCGCGCAACGTAGCCGTTTCAGTTCCACCCAACCCGCCGGTGACGAACAAACGATCGAGATCCCAAATCGTGAGGTTGTAAGTCTCGATATCTAATTCAGCGTGATAGAGCAACGGCATTGCGTGCAGCGGATCGATGTCGGCGATCAGGTGGCCGCGAACACGATAAGCATTTATCAACTCCATTACCCGCGCCTGACGCACCGACTGCTCGTGCATCTGATCGGCGCCCATGAAGAAGGGATTGCGATCGACGTTCCAGCGCAAGGGCGCGTGCGGAATGCCAAGATCGGAGAAGATCTCTTCGTAGAATTTATGTTTGCCCAACAGCAGTTCATGCACGCGCGCGAGGAACGCGCCGGATTCCGCGCCCTGAATGATGCGATGGTCGTAAGTGCTGCTGATGTTTATTGCTTTACTGATCCCAAGTTGTGGCAGAATCTCCGGCGCCATCGCTTGATATTCCGCCGGGTATTCGATCGCTCCCGTGGCGATGATTACCGATTGCCCGGCCATCAAACGCGGGGTCGACGCGACCGTGCCGATGGTTCCGGGATTAGTGAGTGTGACTGTCGTCCCCTGAAAATCCGCGACTTGCAGTTTGCCTTCGCGTGCGCGCCTCACCGTGTCGTCATAAGCTGCGAGAAAATCCGAGAAGCTAAGCTGGTTCGCATTCTTGATGTTGGGCACCAGTAGGGTCCGCGTGCCGTCTTTCTTTTCGAGATCGATTGCCAGCCCCAGATTCACTGACTCGCGTTTTACTCTTGCGGGCTGCCCATCAATGGCTTCAAAACCATCATTGAGTTGGGGAAACTTATCCAGCGCGCGCAGGATCGCCCAGGCGATCAAGTGCGTATAGGAAGCCTTGCGCGCTCCCTCGCGGTCGAAATTCTGACTCAAGTGTTGATTGATTATGCGCCGATTCTCGTCGAGGAGTTTCACTGGAATGCGTCGCTGCGAAGTTGCGGTCGGAACTGCCAGGCTGGCTTCCATGTTCTCGACGATCTTGAGCGCCGCGCCCCGAATTGGCTCTGCTTGAACTGTAGCGGCGGAAAGCTTTGTTTCCGGAGCCGGCGCTGGTTTCGCGGCAGCGCGTGCTGCGGTGGCGGTCCCGCGGCCGTCGCCACTGCGCGCTGGTGCTCCGCTACCGTCGGCTGGTGGAAGTGTTGCGGGCGCGCCTTTTGGCTGAGCTTCTGAAGCAGCAGTTTCGCCGAGCAACTCCTCGAAATACGTGCGCCAGGATTCATCAACCAGAGACGGATCGCTGCGAAATCGAGCCAGCAAAGCCTCAACATAAGTCGCATTCGCGCCGAAGCTTTCGGCTATGACTTCAGACAATTCGTTTGGCGTCGATTGTTGTTCGAGACTCATGTCTTGATTTAATAGACTACCACCTTCGAAGGGCCGTTGCATCCATAGTTGCAGTGCCGCGAGCGGTAGCGACCGGCTTTCTCATTTTTCCACTCATCGCATCAATGGAACTAGGGCCGGTCGTTACCGCTCGCGGTACTGTAACTGATGCTCCATGCACTTCTAATTGGTTCGGGGCAGAGAAGAAATCGCTCGAATTTGCGTGCGAGCAATGTTATTGTATCCGGCCATTCGCTCTGTTCGATTCACGAATCGAGAAATCATATTTTCATGGCCGAACAAATCGCAGAGAGCAAGCCCGGCTTCAAAACGGCGCTGGTCTTCTCGATGTTGTTTGCCATTTTGGCGGCCGTTTTAGTGTTTGCCTATTACGCGACGTTTCGGAGACCTGTGACCACGCTAATTCTGGTTCGCCATGCAGAGAAGATTATCGATCCTAACAACCCGGATGTTGATCTAAATGCTGATG
>Ga0209577_10002489_pt1 | contig 17713 bp, 23 predicted proteins | sample GraSoiAngelo_109_FD_185874 | JGI IMG/M metagenome (GOLD analysis project Ga0209577, IMG submission 185874) | Grasslands soil microbial communities from the Angelo Coastal Reserve, California, USA - 14_0903_12_20cm (SPAdes) (version 2) | ecosystem: Environmental > Terrestrial > Soil > Grasslands...
GGGCTCGGCGGTCTCACGGTCGTGCTCGAGCGCGCGCTGCGCCAGGACGTGCGGATCGTCGAGCGGGACGAGCTCCTCGACGTCGAGTCCGGCCTTGCCGCCACCCGCGACGGGTACGCGTACGACCCGGCGCGCGGCGAGCTCCGTTTCGCCGGCGAGCCGGCGGAGGCGCTCGTGCTCGAGCTCGAGGCGCGGCGGAAGGCGCTCGCGGAGGAAGTCGACGTTTCGGCGAAGCGGGCCGCCGCCGACGCGCGCGCCGCCGACGAGGCGGAGCGCGTCGCACAGGAGGCGTCGGCGCGCCCGATTCCACGACGGCTCGGCGATCCTCGGCTCCTGCGCGGCCTGGCCGCGCTCGCCGAGCGAGCCGATGCGGAGCTCGCCGCCGCGGCCGGCCTCGCGGCTCGGCTCGAGGCGCCGCTTCGTGCCCGCGTCGACGCGGGCGCGGTGCGCGCAGGGGAGATCGGCGCCGAGCTCCGTCGGCTCGGAGCGGCCGAGGCGGAACTCCGTCGGGAAGCCGCCGAGGCCGGCGAGCGCGCGGCCGCGCTCGAGGTCGAGCTGGTCCAGCTCATGCGCGAGCTCGCAAGCCTGCGGGAGCGCGCGGGCGAGATCGCGCCGGACGAGGGAGAGGACCGGGACGAGGTCGCAACGCGGCTGGAGCGGACGCGCCGTCGCCTCGAGGGCGTCGGGCCGGTCAATCCGCTCGCGAAGCAGGAGGTGGAGCAGGAGCGGGAGCGGCTCGCCGAGCTCGTGTCTCAGCGCGAGGACCTCGAGCGGAGCCTGGACGAGCTCGAAGGCCTGCGCGCCGAGCTCACGGAGACGGTCGAGCGGCGCTTCGAGGAGACGTTCACGGCCGTTCGGGACGGCTTCGCCGACGTGGCCGCGACGCTCTTCCCGGGCGGCGAAGGTCACCTGCGGCTGAGCGAGCCCGAGGACGAGGACGAGGCGCCCGGCGTCGAGATCGAGCTGCGGCCGGCCGGGAAGAAGGTCACGCGCCTGTCGCTCCTCTCCGGCGGCGAGCGGTCGCTGGGCGCGATCGCGTTCCTCTTTGCACTCTTCCTGGCGCGGCCGTGCCCCTTCTACCTCCTCGACGAGGTCGACGCGGCGCTCGACGACGCGAACATCGGCCGCTTCGTCGAGCTCCTGCGCCGCTACGCCGACCGCGCGCAGTTCGTCGTCGTGACGCACCAGAAGCGGACGATGGACGCGGCCGACGTGCTCTACGGAGTCACGATGGGCCCCGACGGGGTCTCGCAGGTCGTGTCGCGGCGGCAGCCGCGCGACGATGCGGTCGCGCTCGCCTCCTAGGCGTGGGCCGCGCTACCGTTCGTCGCCGTGGCGCGGAGCTGGGCGGAGTTCCTGGGCGAGGACGGCGCGGCGCCGGAGAGCGAGGAGGAGCGCCGCGGGCTCTTCGGGCGGCTGCGCGAGTCGCTCGGCAAGAGCCGCCGCGCGCTCACCGAGCAGCTCGCAGCGGCCGCCTTCGACCCCGGCGACGAGGCAGCATGGGAGCGCCTCGAGGAGGCGCTCATCGCCGCCGACGTCGGGGTTCGCGCGACCGCGGAGCTCGTCCAGCGGCTCGAGGCGCGCCCCGACATCCCGGATCTGAGCGAGGCGCTCGCGGACGAGATCGCGCGCCTCCTCGGCGAGCCGGGCCGCCTCGCCGTCGGCGCGCATCCGGCCGTCTTGCTCGTCGTCGGCGTCAACGGCACGGGCAAGACGACGACGATCGGAAAGCTCGCGTTTCGCCTCGCCGAGCACGGCCACTCGGTCGTCGTCGGCGCCGCCGACACCTTCCGCGCCGCCGCGGAGGAGCAGCTCGAGATCTGGGCCGACCGGGCGGGCGCCGACTTCGTGGGCTCGGCGCGCGGCGCCGATCCCGCCTCGGTCGCGTACGAGGCGATCGACATCGCGCAGGCGAACGGCCGCGACGTCGTGATCGTCGACACGGCCGGCCGCCTGCATACGCAGACGAACCTGATGGACGAGCTCGCGAAGGTGCGGCGCGTGATCGCCGGGCGGCTCGAGGGCGCGCCGCACGAGACACTGCTCGTGATCGACGCGACGACGGGCCAGAACGGCCTCCAGCAGGCGCGGCTCTTCGGCGAGGCGGCCGGCGTGACAGGCGTCGCCCTGACGAAGCTCGACGGCTCCGCGAAGGGCGGCGTCGCCGTGCCGATCGCCTACGAGCTCGGCCTACCGGTCAAGCTGATCGGCGTCGGCGAGCGCCTCGAGGACCTCCGGCCGTTCGACCCGCAGGACTTCGCTCGGGCCCTCGTTTCCTAGGTATCAACCGCCACCCGGACGATGAAGTTGATCGTCCCTGGGTTCGCGCTGTACTCGCCGTAGTGGTCGACGACCCTGAACGTCAGCTTCTTCCCCGGGGCCTTCTGCGCCGCCTGGTCGAGCGCGTGGCGTACCGCCTCGCTGAACCCGTCCGTCGAGCGACCTTCTTGATGCTCAGCAGCCATGCCGCAGCCTCCTTCCTCGTTGGTGTGCCCGCAACCCTTTCATCGCACCGCCGTCCGGTCGGCGAGAGCGTCGATCGCCTCCGCTGCGCGCTGCGCACCGACCCGGTGGCCCTTCCGCTCGTAGAGGTCGAGCGCGCGCTGGAGCGCGTCGAGCACCTCGCCGGGCCGCTCCGCGAGGCCGAGAACCTCCCCGAGCAGGACGAGCGCGTCGGCGTGCAGGGCGAGCGCGTCCGTTCCGGACGCGACCTCGACCGCCCGGCGCGCTTCCGCCTCCGCCGCCGCGAGGTCACCGGCGCGCGCCGCGACCCTCGCCTCGACGCTGCTCGCCAGCACCTGGTCGGTGATGTCGTCCGGCGACATCGCGGCCTTTCCGATCTCGGCGAAGTGGCGCGCCTCCTCCTCGCGCCCCTGCGCGAGCAGCGCCTCGGCCAGCATGAGCGCCGGCGAGCCGAGGAGCGCCGTGTCGCCCGTCGCGGCGAGCGCGTCCCAGGCGTGGCGGAGCTCGCGCTCGGCTGAGTCGGGGCGGCCGGCAAGGAGCTCGATCGGCCCCGCCACCTCGCTCAGGCCGGCGCGGAAGAGCCGGTGGCCGAGCTCGTCGTAGGTCGCCGCGGCGCTCGCGACGAGCCGCCGCGCCTCGTCGAAGTTGCCGAGCATCGCCTCGAGGCCGGCCCGCGAGCTCGCGGCGTTCGCCTCCAGGATGAGGTTGCCGGGACGCGCGGCGGCGATCTCGGCGCAGCGGGCCGACGCGCGCTCGGCCTGGGCGGGCCCGTAGAGGAGCGCCGTGCAGAGCAGGTCGACGATGCCAGCGACCTCGCCCGAGTCGCCCGCGGCCTCGGCGTGCGCGAGCGCCTGGTCGGCCGCCTGCTGCGCCTCGCCGAAGCGGCAAGCCCGGCTTGCGAGCTGGGCGAGGCAGCGCCACGCGCGTGCGAGCCCGAGGTCGTCGCCGAGCTCGTTGAAGACGTCGACCGACTCGGATGCGACACGGGCGAGCTCGGCGGCGAAGTTCGACTCCGTGTAGCCGCGGCGGGCGCCGTGGTCGAGGCGCGCGTAGAACTCGAGCCGCCGGTCGCCCCTGAGCTGCGCGGCCGCGAGCGCCTCCGCGAGTGCCTCCTCCGCCTGCGCGAGCTCACCGGTCGCCCACAGCGACGAGCTCAGGTCGCGTAGGAGGAGTGCGCGGTCCTCGAGCTCGTCGCCGCCCAGCTCGAGCGTCCGTGCGAGGAGGTTCGTCGCAGCGGGCAGGTCCGAGCGCAGGAGCGCGCGGCGTCCGGCCGCGCTCAGCACGGAGGCGGCCTCGCGAGCGAGGGCGCGCTCCCGCTCGCCCACCGGGCCGAGCTCGGCCCGCAGCCGGTAGGCCTGCTCGAGGTGGTAGCCGGTGATCTCCTCGCGCTCGGTCACGCGGTCCGGCATGTTGGTGCCGATCCAAGCCGTGAAGCGCTCGTGCAGCTCCGCGCGGCGCTCCTTGGGCGTGCCCTCGTAGGCCGCGTCGCGGATCAGCACGTGGCGAAAGCGGAAGGCGTCCTCGTGTACGAGCGTCGAGGCCTCCGGCTCGACGAGGTCCCTGCGGACGAGCGCCATGAGATGCGTCCCGACCACGTCGCGGAGCCCAGGCGGCGCGAGGTCGCGCACCGCGCCGCGCCAGAAGCCGCGCCCCACGACGGCGGCGGTCTCGATCACCGCACGTTCCTCGACCGTCAGGCGGTCGAGTCGCGCCGCGAGGAGCGCTTGGATCGACGGCGGGATCGGGATCGTCTCGCCCGGCTCGCCCTCCTCGGCGAGGAGGGCGACCATCTGCTCGACAAAGAGCGGGTTGCCCTCGGCGGCGGCGCCGACGCGGGCCCGGACGGCCGGGGCGAGCTCGCTGTCCGCCAGCAGCCGGTGCGTATCGGCGTCCGAGAGCGGCGCGAGCGGGACGGCGGTCGCGTTGGCGCGCGGCGCGAGCCAGGTCGGCTGCCGGTCGAGCAGGTCGGGGCGCGCGAGGCAGAGGAGGAGGACCGGGGCGTCGCGGATCCAGCCGGCGAAGTAGTCGATCAGGTCGAGGAGCGTCGGCTCGCCCCAGTGGATGTCCTCGAAGACGAGGACGAGCGGCCGCGGTCGGGCGAGCGCCTCGAAGAGCCTGCGCAGCGCCCACGAGGTCTCCTCGCTGCCGCCGGCCTCGCCGGCGGCGCCGGTCGCACCGAGGATGCGCTCGGCGATCAGCTCGGCGTCGCTCCGGCCCTCGAGCGCTTCCCGGATCGCCGGCTCGCCGCCGAGCGCGTGCACCATCTGGACGAGCGGCCAGAACGTGATGCCGTCGCCGTAGGGCAGGCACTGGCCGCGGAGCGTCGTCGAGCGGTCGCCGACCCGGTCCAGGAACTCGTCGGCCAGGCGCGACTTGCCGAGCCCGGCTGCGCCGAGGACGGTGACGAGGCGTGACGACCGCTCCGCGGCGACGCGCTCGAACTCGGCGACGAGCGCCTCGAGCTCGGCCTCGCGGCCGACGTGGGGGGTTTGGCGCTTGCGCGCCGCGGCGGTCGGCGCGGCGACGGCGTCGAGCCGCCACGACGCGACCGCGTCCGCCTTCCCCTTCAGCGCGCGCGACTCGAGCGGGATCGCCTCGACGCAGTCCCGGACGAGCCGGAAAGTCTCGGCGCCGATCAGGATCTCGCCCGCTCCCGCCGCCTCCTCGAGCCGCTTCGCGAGGTTCACCGCGTCACCGGTCGCGAGCGTGGGCGCGCCGGCCCTGCCCGCGACGACCTGTCCGGTGTTGATGCCGACTCGCATCTGGAGCTCGACGCCGTACGCGCCCCGGAGCTCGTCGTTCAGCTCGGCGAGGCGCTCCCGCATCTCGTTCGCGGCCCGAACGGCGCGGAGCGCGTCGTCCTCGTGCAGCGTGGGCACGCCGAAGACGGCCATGACCGCGTCGCCGATGAACTTCTCGACCGTGCCGCCGTGGGCCTCGAGCGCGGCGCGCATCTCGCCGAAATAGCGCGACATCACGCGGCGCAGCGACTCGGGGTCGAGGCGCTCGCCGAGCGGCGTCGAGTCGACGATGTCGGAGAAGACGACGGTGACGGTCTTCCGCACCTCGTGCGAGGCGGCCGGCGCGACGAGCGGGGCCGCGCACGCCTGGCAGAAGCGGGCGCCGTCCGGGTTCTCCTGTCCGCAGTTCGGGCAGGCGGCCATTCGCCGAGTCTAGGACGGCCGCGTCTGTTGTGGAAGAAAGCGCTGTTGCGCCTGAAGTCAGCGCTCTACTGCAAAGGCGATGTTCACGGTCGTGCGGTACTCGGTGATGCGGTCGTTTCCGACGACGGCGCTCATCGAGACCACGTCCGCGCCGGTGATTCCGCGCAGCGTCTTCGCCGCCTCCGACACGGCCGCAGCGGCCGCCTCCGCGAAGCCCTCGCTCGACGAGCCGATGATCGTCACGACCTTTGCGACGTCTGCCATTTCCGCTCCTTTCGTGGGGGACGCCCAGCAGGTACCCGCAGCGGCACCTCGAAACACCGTGACTGAATAGTGACGAAATTCTGTTGATTAAACGTCGATCGACTGCTACGGTGTGGGCCACGACGACTGCATTCGCCGAGGAAGCGGTACGGATCCACGAAGGCGGCCACTTGAGCGACCGTCAGATCGCTCGCGCGACAGGCGCGGCGCCGAGCACAGTCCGCAGCTGGCTGAACGGACGGAGCGCTCCCACCGGAGCGCGTGCCGAGCGGATCGCAGAGCTCTCGGCGCTCGTGAGCCGACTCAGGCGCGTCGTCGACGCCGACTACATCCCGGTCTGGATGACCAAGCCGGTCGAGGCTCTCGACGACGAGAAGCCGATCGACGTGCTCGCCCGCGGCGAGTACCGACGAGTGGCTGCGGTGGTGCGGGGGCTCGAGCACCCGGGCGCGGCGTAGCCTTGGGCCTCTCGCTCGACGCAGCTCGCATCCGCGGCGAGTGGCTCAAACACGCCGCATCCGGCCTCCCGCCCCTTCCTCTGCGGGACGACGCGCCGGACAATCGCTGGCAGCGTGGCGCAGTCGTCGATGCGCTCTACCTCGCGGAATCGGAAGAGACGGTGTGGGCGGAGTGGTATCGCCACCTTGCCGAAAGCGGAATTCCGCCCGAGCGCGCGCTTCCCCGGGATCTCTGGCGCTGGCGCGTCGACGTGGAGGTCGCCGATCTGCGGACGGAAGAGCAGCTTGCGAGGGTGGGGCTGGCTTCACCCGCGCCCGGGCGTGGCACGTGGCCGCCGTTTCAGGCCGTGGGCGAGGAGGTCTGGCGTGAGGGCCGCCGCGGCTTGGTGGCCCCGAGCGCCGCGCGGCCGGATGGCCTGACGCTCTGCCTCTTTCGAGACGATACGGACGCGGTCGAGGGTGCTGAGCCGGTCGGGCGGCCGCGGCGGGTCGATGCCGCTCCGGCTCCGCCGGTCGGAATGACCACGTAGGGGCTGGGCGCCGAGGCCGCCGTCTACACTTCGCCGCCGATGTTCGACACGCTGTCCGACAAGCTCCAGGCGGCCCTCGGCGACCTTCGCGGCCGCGGGCGCCTCGACGACGAGGCGATCTCGCGCGCCATGCGGGAGATCCGGCTCGCGCTGCTCGAGGCGGACGTCAACTTCAAGGTCGTGAAGGACTTCGTCGCGCGCGTGCGCGAGCGGGCGCTCGGGGCCGACGTGGCGAAGAGCCTCACGCCGGGGCAGCAGGTCGTGAAGATCGTCCACGAGGAGCTGACGGCGCTCATGGGCTCCGGCAGCTCGCAGCTCGCGTTCGGCGGGCGCCCGCCGACGGTGATCCTGCTCGCCGGCCTCCAGGGCTCGGGGAAGACGACCGCCGCCGCAAAGCTCGCGCTCCTGCTCCGCAAGGAGAAGCGCAAGCCGGGGCTCGTCGCCGCCGACCTCCAGCGCCCCGCCGCGATCGACCAGCTCGAGCAGCTCGGCCGGCAGATCCAGGTTCCGGTCTACCGAGAGGACACGACCGATCCGGTCGTGGCCACACAGAAGGGCATCGAGCGTGCGCGCGAGGACGCGCTCGACGTCGTGATCGTCGACACCGCCGGGCGGCTCCATGTCGACGAGGAGCTGATGGACGAGCTCGTCGCCGTCCGCAACGAGGCCAAGCCGACGAACGTGCTGCTCGTCCTCGACGCGATGACGGGCCAGGAGGCGGTCGCGGTCGCCGAGGCGTTCCTCGAGCGCGTCGCCTTCGACGGCGTCGTCATGACGAAGCTCGACGGCGACGCGCGCGGCGGCGCGGCGCTCTCGGTGAAGGCCGTCACGGGCAAGCCGATCAAGCTCGCGTCCGTCGGGGAGAAGCTCGACCAGCTCGAGTACTTCCACCCCGACCGGATGGCGTCGCGCATCCTCGGCATGGGCGACGTCCTCTCGCTGATCGAGCGGGCCGAGGCGGCGGTCGAGGAGGACGAGCGCGAGGAGCTCGAGGCCCGGATGATGAAGGGCCAGTTCACCTTCGACGACTTCCTGAAGAGCTACAAGATGCTGCGGCGGATGGGCCCGCTCCAGGGCGTCCTGAAGCTGATCCCGGGGCTCGGCAAGCAGCTCGACGGGCTCGACCAGATAGACGAGAAGCAGCTCGCGCGCGTCGAGGCGATCGTGCTCTCGATGACGCCGCAGGAGCGGCAGCTGCCGCGGCTGATCGACGGCCGCCGCCGCCTGCGGATCGCGCGCGGGAGCGGCACCACCGTCCAGCAGGTGAACCAGCTGCTCGAGGCGCGCAAGCAGATGGAGAAGATGATGAAGGGGATGAGCAAGGGCAAGATGCCGGCGCTCCCCGGGATGACGGCGGGGCCGGCGCCGAACGGCCCGGGCCTCACGCCCCGTCCCGGCAGCTCGTCCCGCAAGCGCAAGAAGAAATCGAGGTCACGGAGGTGACATGGCGGTCCGGATGAGACTGACGCGGGTCGGCTCGAAGAAGAACCCGATCTACCGCGTCGTGGTCGCCGACTCGCGCTCGCCGCGCGACGGCAAGTTCATCGACATCGTGGGGCGCTACAACCCGCAGACCGACCCGTCGACGATCGACTTCGACGAGGACAAGGTGCGCGACTGGCTCTCGAAGGGGGCGCAGCCCTCCGGCACGGTCTCGCGGCTTTTGAAGATCAAGAACCTGGGGTGAGAGACCTCCTCGACTACCTGGCGCGGCGGCTCGTCGACGAGCCTGACGCCGTACGCGTCGAGGAGGTCGAGGAGGACGGCGCGCTCGTGCTCCGGCTGCACGTCGCGGCAGACGACGTCGGCAAGGTGATCGGCCGCCAGGGCCGGATCGCCCGCGCGCTCCGCACGCTCGTCCGCGCCGGCGGCGCCCACGAAGGGCGCCGGATCGTCCTTGAAATAGTGGATTGAAGCGCGTCGCCGCGCTCTACGACGTCCACGGGAACCTGCCGGCGCTCGAGGCCGTGCTCGCGGAGGTAGGGGACGCAGATCTGATCGTCGTCGGCGGCGACGTGGTCGGCGGCCCCTTCCCGGCGGAGACCGTCGAACGCCTGCGCGACCTCGGTGACCGTGTGCGCTGGCTGCGCGGCAACGCCGAGCGCGAGCTGGTCGAGCAGCCGCCGCCGCGCGAGGTGGGGCCGCCGCCCGGCGAGCTCGAGCGGCTCCGCGCCGCCCTGACCGACGAGCAGATCGACTTCCTCTACGGCCTCCCGGAGCGTGTCGAGCTCGACGTCGAGGGGCTCGGCCGGGTCCTCTTCTGCCATGCCACGCCGCAGAACGACCTGGACATCGTCACGCCGCTCACGCCGGAGGAGCGGCTGCGGCGGATCCTCGAGGGCGTGACCGTCGACGCCGTCGTCGCGGGCCACACGCACATCCAGGAGGACCGGCGTGTCGGCGGCGTCCGCTGGGTGAACGCCGGCAGCGTCGGGATGCCCTACGAGGACGAGCCCGGAGCGTGTTGGGCCCTCCTCGGCCCGGAGGTCGAGCTCCGCCGCACGGAGTACGACGCGACCAAGCTCGGCGGCTACGAGTACCCGCAGGCCTCGCGGCAGGAGGCCGCGGAGTACTTCGAGAGCCTCGTCCGTGACTGAGCTCGTCTCGATCGGCCGCGTCGGCAGGCCGCACGGGCGCGAGGGCGCCTTCGTCGTCGAGGACGCGAGCGAGGCCCCGGAGCGGCTCGCGGTCGGCGCCGACCTGCTCGTCGACGGCGAGCCGGCCCGCATCGTCGAGTCGAAGCGAGCCGGTGGACGCCCCGTCGTCCGCCTCGACCGCGACCCGCCGCGAGGCGCGAGCCTCGAGATCCCACGGGCCTCGCTCCCAGCTCTCGCCGCCGACGCCTACTACGTCTTCGAGCTCCAGGGCCTCGAGGTCGTCGAGGAGGGAGGGGAGCGGCTCGGGCGCGTGCGGGACGTCGTGCCGTATCCCGCTAACGACGTGCTCGAGCTCGATACCGGGCTCGACCTGCCGCTCGTCGAGGCGTGCGTCCGCGCGATCGACCTCGACGCAGGCCGCATCCTCGTAATGCGTGGCTTCGCGGCGCCCGGGTAACCTCCGGCCGGCCGTCCTTTGCAGCTCGACGTCTTCACCCAGGTCCCGAGCGCGTTCGCCTGGTTGTGCGAACAGCGGCCGCTTGCCACCGTGCTGGGCTCGGAGCTCGACCTGCGCCTCGTCAACTACCGCGACTCGACGCCGCTCCGCTCGGGCGAGGTGGACGACGAGCCCTACGGCGGCGGAGCCGGTCTCGTCCTACGGGTCGACGTCGTCGCGGCGGCCCTCGACGCGGTCTACGGCGGCGTGCCCGAGCACCGCGTCGTCGCCCTGACCCCGCAGGGGCGGCAGCTCACGCAGGAGGTGGTCGAGGAGCTCGCCGGCGAGGAGCGGCTCACGCTGCTCTCGTCGCGCTCCGAGGGCTTCGACGAGCGGATCGTCGCGCACCTCGCGTCGGACGCGATCTCGATCGGCCCGTACGTGCTCTCCGGCGGCGAGCTGCCGGCGATGGTGATGCTCGATGCGGTCGCCCGCCGCCTGCCGGGCGCGATCCGCGCCGAGTCGGGCGCCTTCGAGAGCTTCTCCGGCGAGCTCGCGGGTGGGCTCGAGTACCCGCAATACACGCGCCCGGCCGCGTTCCGCGGCTGGCGCGTGCCCGAGGTGCTCCTCTCCGGCGACCACGCTCGGATCGCCGGGTGGCGGCAGGAGCAGAGCCGAGCGCGAACCGCCCGATGAGAGGGCCGCTCGACCGTCTCGGCCTCTCGCGCCGGACGAGGATCGCCCTGGACTGGATCCTGACCATCGTCGGCGCGGTCGGGATCGTGTTCGCGGTCAAGTTCTACGTCGTCAACCCGTACCGGATCCCGTCCTCGTCGATGGAGCCGACGCTGCACTGCGCGCGGCCGGGGATGGGCTGCGAGGCGCGCTTCTCGGATCGCGTGCTCGCCGACCGGCTCATCTACCACTTCCGCGACCCGAAGCGGGGCGAGATCGTCGTCTTCAACACGCCGCAGGCGGCCAGGCAACGCTGCGGAGCGGGCGGCGTCTTCGTAAAGCGGATCATCGGCCTCCCCGGCGACGCGTGGTCGGAGCGCAACGGGTACGTCTACATCGACGGGAAGCGGCTGGACGAGCCGTACATCAGGTCCGATCGCCGCGACCACGAGACGAAGAAGCCGATCAAGATCCGCCCGGGCCGGTACTTCATGATGGGCGACAACCGCGCGGCGTCATGCGACTCCCGGGTTTGGGGGACCGTGCCGCGGAAGCTGTTGATCGGCGAGGTCTTCTTTACGTACTGGCCTCCGAACCGCATCTCGATCCACTGATGATCCGGGCGCTCGTCGCGCTCCTCGTCGTCGTCTTCGTCGCCGTCGTCGTCTTCTTCGTCGCCTACGCCAAGCTGTACCGGATCCCGTCGGCGGCCATGGAGCCGACTCTTCGCTGCGCCGCGCCGGCGCTCGGCTGTACCGGCAAGGCTTCGGACCGCTTGCTCGCCATTCGCCTGCGGTGGCCGTTTAGGGGTGTGAGCCGCGGCGACATCGTCGCCTTCCGGCCGCCGCCGAAGGGCGCCGCGACGTGTGGCGCGGGCGGGGTCTTCGTCAAGCGTGTGATCGCCTTGCCGGGGGAGACCTTCGCCGAGCGGAACGGCTCGGTCTACGTGAACGGCAAGCGGCTCGTGGAGCGCTACGTGAAGCTGCGCGACCACCAGACGATTCGGCTTCGGCGTGTGGCGCCCCGGTCGTACTTCCTGCTCGGTGACGCGCGGTCGCAGTCCTGTGACTCACGCGTGTTCGGGCCCGTGCCGCGCAAGAATCTGATTGCCCGCGTCGTCGCCACGTATTGGCCGCCCACGCGAATCGTCGTGCGCTAGCATTCCCGCGGCCCGCGAGGCCTCCTCTGGCATGTCCGACGTCATCGAGACACTCGAGCGCGCCCAGCTGCGCGAAGGCCTCCCGAAGTTCAAGGCGGGGGACACCGTTCGCGTGCACTTTCGCGTCATCGAGGGCCAGCGCAGCCGGATCCAGGTCTTCGAGGGCATCGTCCTCAAGCGACAGGGCTCGGGCGCGCGCGAGACCTTCACGGTGCGCAAGCAGTCGTTCGGCGTCGGCGTCGAGCGGACGTTCCCGCTCCACTCGCCGAAGATCGACAAGATCGAGGTCGTCGCGATCGGCGACGTGAGCCGCGCGAAGCTCTACTACCTGCGCGGGAAGGTCGGCAAGAAGGCGCGCGTGCGCGAGAAGCGCTACGGCGCAGGTGCCGCGGCCGCGAACGCCGCGGCCGCGAAGAGCAAGCCGGCGACCGAGGAGGCACCGGCGGCGACCGAGCCGGAAGACGTGCCCGAGCCGGTCGAGACGGCCGAGACCGAGACGCCCGCGGCCGGGTAGAGACCTGAACGTGATCTAGCGGCCGGCGACTTCCGGCCGCTCGTCACGATGAGCCGGATGCGGCTTCGCCGGCTCACGGTTGTCGTCTCGCTTCTGCTTCTCAGCACGGGGTGCTCGAGCGGCGAGCATCCGAAGTCCCAGCCGAGATACGTGTCGCGGATCGTCTTCGCCAAGGGCGAGAAGAACTTGGTCGCCGATCGCGATGGACGCCACGAGCGCTTCCTCGTTCGCGGCGAGGAGCCGGAGATCTCTCCGGACGGACACTGGGTCGCGTTCTATCCCTGCAACGCGTGTTCCCTGTACGTGATCAACGCCGACGGAGGGCGGATGCGGTTGCTCGCCAAAGACGTCGATCCGCCGTTGTGGTCACCAGACTCGCGGCACCTTGCAACTGTCGGTCTCACGGCCGCGCCGAACTACGACGAGCAGCTCGTCACCATCGACCGGACGACGGGAAAGCAGCGCCGGATCGCCGTCGCGCCGCGCAGGGTACGACTTCTCTCCCGACGGCAAGCGATTGACCTTCGCGATGAGCACCTCGGACGAGGACAGTGACGTCTACGTCAGTGCGAGGGATGGTGGAGCCCTCCGGCGGGTGACGTGGGACGATCGGAGCAGCTGGCCTCTCTGGGGGCCCGACGGCTCGATCGCCTACTCGCGACGAGAGGGTCCCTTGGGTCCCTTCTTCCACGATCAAGTCTGGGGCAAGCACAGGATCTGGCGGATCTTCCGGGACGGGACGGGTCGCAGAGTCCTGACGGCAACGATTGAAGCCGGCCGTTACGGACGACCGGATGGGCCTGAGGGCCGTGGCGTGGTCTCGAGACGGTGGAACTCTCCTCGCAGTGAGTCCGACCCATAACGGCGAGTTCGTCTACGTCGTGGGCGGCAGCGGCTCGATCCGGAGCCTGGGCCACCACGGCTACCTCGGCTACGCGAGCGCCATCGACATCTCGAGAGACGGCCGTTTCGTCCTCGTCTGGGTCCAGCTCGACGGCCCGGATTGGAGGCGGACTCGGGTCGAGCTCGTACCTGCCAAAGGCGGGCCGGCTCGCCTGATCGCACGCGACGTCGGCCTACCAAGCTGGAGCCGCTGACGAGATGGCTACGACGTTCAGGCCGTGGACCGTCTTGTGACGGAGTCGGCACAGAGGCCGCCGTCGCCGGCGGTATGCTCGCGCGCGTGCCTCGCCGGACCGGCCAGCGGCTGCTTCGCTTCGACCGTCGTCTGGGTGCGCGGCTCGTCGCGGGCACCGACGAGGCGGGCCGTGGGCCGCTCGCGGGGCCGCTCGTCGTCGCCGGCGTCCTCCTGGACTACGGCTGTCTGCGCGACCACCGCGTCCGGCCGCTCGCGTTCCTGAACGACTCGAAGCAGTGCACGGAGCCGCAGCGCGAGGAGCTCTTCCGCGCGGTCGTCGGCTGCGCAGAGCGGATCGCCGTCCGGGTCATCTCGCCGCGCGAGATCGACGAGACCGGCCTCCACCGCTCCAACCTGGCGGGCCTGCGGGCGATGCTGCACGCGCTCTCGCCGCCGGCGGAGGCGTGCCTCGTCGACGGCTTCCGGCTCGGGCCGACCGCGCCGCCGCACCAGGCGGTCGTCGACGGGGACGAGAAGAGCGCTGCGATCGCGGCCGCGTCCATCGTGGCCAAGGTTGTCCGGGACAGGTACATGCGCCGAGCCGCCGCGCTCTATCCCGCGTACGGCTTCCACTCCCACGTCGGCTACATCACCCCCGGCCACTCGGCCGTCGTCCGCGAGCGCGGCCCCTCCGAGATCCACCGGCGCTCGTTCCAGGCGCTCTGCTACCAGAACGTGGCGTGAACGTCTTCAACCTGAACGCCGAGCAGGAGTGGGACGCGGCGAACGACCGCGACGGCTACCGGCATCGGCGCGCCGTGATCGGGCCGCGGCTCGGCGCGTCGCTTCTCGGCGGGACGCTCTACGAGCTCCCCCCGGGCGAGAAGACATGGCCCTACCACTACGAGCAGGGCTGCGAGGAGTGGGTCGTCTGCGTGTCCGGGCACCCGACGCTACGGGGGCCGGACGGCGAGCGCGAGCTCGAGCCCGGCGACGTCGCCGTCTTCCCCGAAGGACCGGAGGGCGCGCACCAAGTCGTCAACCGCGGCGAGGAGGCGTGCCGGGTGCTGCTCCTCTCGTCGAAGTCGCCGCTCGCGATCGTCCACTATCCGGACAGCGGCAAGGTCGGGCTGTGGACGCAAAGTGACGGTTATCAGGCGATGCTTCCGACCGAGCCGACCGTCGACTACTGGGCCGGCGAGGACTGAGCACCCGCGCCGCCGGCGCGGCCGTCGAGCGGCGCGCGCGGCGGCACTACGCCGTCCGTGGGTACCGAATCCTGGCCGCGAACGCCTGGGCGGGCCGCTATGAGCTCGACCTGGTCGTGCGCCGAGGGCGGCGGCTGGTCTTCGTCGAGGTCAAGGCCAAGACGGACGCGACCTTCGTCGACCCGGTCGAGATGGTCGGCCCCGAGAAGCAGCGGCGGCTGCGGCAAGCAGCGGAGACGTGGCTCGCGGCGCACCCAGAGCTGGACGGCCTGGAGGTCTCGTTCGACGTAATGGCGGAGCGTGCCGGCCGCCTCGAGCGGCTGGCGAACGCGTTCTGATGTGGTTCCCGGTCGAGGTCTACGAGGAGCACTCGCGCGTGAGCATGACCCTCCCGCGGGACGAGCCGCGGCTGCAGAACCGCGACGGGATCCGTCGGTGACGCCACATACACTCGACCGGTGAGTCCTACGCTTGCCGTCCTCGACTTCCTGAACAGCCGCGAGAAAGCCTCGCTGCTCTGGGTCGCTGCGATCGTCGCATTTGCGACAGCGAAGCGGAACGGCGTCGCGTCGTCGTTCGTTGCAGTCGTTCGATCACTGCTGGCACCGAAACTGCTCGCCGTGTTCGGCTCGGCCGCTCTTTACTGCGCGGGGGTCGTGCTGCTCGCGAGGTGGATCGGTGCGTGGCACACGGCGGCTCTTAAGGAGACCATCTACTGGTTTTTCACCGGCGGCGTCGTCCTCGTCGGCCGCGCCGTGACGCACGCCGCCCCATTCGATCTCGCCTTCTACAAAGCTCTACTCCGGCAGGCAGTGCGGTTCACGATCGTCGTCGAGTTCCTCGTCAACCTGTACGTGTTCCCGTTTCTAGCCGAGCTCTTCCTCGTGCCGCTCGTTCTGCTATTCGTCGCGATGCAGGTCCTCGCCGCGCACGACGATTCACTCGCCAACGCCCGCAAACCCATCGAGGGCCTCTTGACGACCATTGGACTTCTCTTGCTGGCGTACTTTGTCGTCAAGGCGATCCTTAACCCTGCCAATCTCTTCACAAGGGAGCACGCCGAGAGGCTCCTCGTCGCTCCGATCCTTACGTTCGCCTTCGTTCCGCTCCTCTGGGCGTGGGGTTGGATCTCACGCCGGGAGCAGGAGAACCTCCGACGGGGCTTGCGCGCGAGTTACGACTCGCCGGTGTAGGGACGCGAGGGAACAAGTTGAAGTCGAACGGCTCCTTGAGAGCGTGACGCCAGCAGGCCGCTTACTCGCGGTCCTAGGAGTCTCTGTCGCACCGTAGAACACCGGCGGGGCATGGCCCCGACTCAGGAAGCGCTCTACCGCGACATCGACCTCGAGCTCTCGTGGTCGGAGCGCGACCTCCCCGAGCGGGAGCGGACGAAGCATGTCCACCGGCTCCATCCATACCTCGGGAAGTTCATCCCGCAGCTCGTCGAGGCGTTGCTCGCGCGGTACTTCCGGGTCGGCGGCCGAATCCTGGATCCCTTCGCGGGCTCGGGGACGACGCTCGTCCAAGCGCTCGAGAGCGGGTTCGACGCGGGCGGCATCGACGTCGCCGCCTTCAACGCGCTCCTCGCACGGGTCAAGACGGAGCGCTACAACCTCTTCGTCCTCGAGCGGGAGCTGCGCGACGTCGTCGGGCGACTCGACGCGCTCGACACGGCCGCGCACGCGGCAAGCGGCTACGTGCGGAGGTGGTTCGCGCCGCAGGCGGCGCGCGAGCTGCTCGCGTTCCGGGAGCTGATCCCGGACTACGAGCACGGCGACGTCCTCCGGGTCGTCCTTGCCCGCGCTGCCCGTTCGGCGCGGCGGACGACGCACTTCGACCTCGACTTCCCGCGCGCGCCGCAGGAGGGCCCGTACTGGTGCCACAAGCACCGGCGCACGTGCCGCCCGGTGGAGGCCGCGGCGCACTTCCTGCGGCGGTACACGCTCGACACGCTGGAGCGGATCAAGGCGTTCTCGAGGGTCCGTGCGCCGCGTCGCGCCGCCGAGATCCTCCACGGTGACGCGCGGGCGCTGCCGCTCGGCGGGCCCTACGACGGCGTCGTCACGTCACCGCCCTACCCGGGCTTGATCGACTACCACGAGCAGCACCGCTACGCGTACGAGCTGCTCGGCCTCGACGACCGGCGCGAGCTCGAGCTGGGGGCCGCCGCGCGCGGCACGAGCCGGGCGGCGCTCGCGGCATATGTGGATGGGATCGTGGACGTGCTCGCCAACGTTCGGGCTGCGCTGCGGCCCGGCGTGCCCGTCGTGATCGTCGTCAACGACCGGCGCGCGCTGTACCCCGAGATCCTCGACCGGGCCGGCCTTCGCCTCGACGAGCGGCTTCGCCGGCACGTCAACCGCCGCACCGGTCGCCGCGCCGGCGAGTTCTTCGAGGACATCCTCGTCGCGCGCGTCGGGGCTTAGAAGCGCTTTTAGAGGCGCTTCTCGAGCAGGACGCGCGCCTCGCCGGCGCCGTCGTAGTCGGCGACCTCGGCCTCGATCTCGAAGCCGAGCCGGCGGTGGAACGCGATCGAGCCCTCGTTGACGGGCGCGGTTACGCATCGGACGACGTCGCGGCCCGCTGCACCTGCGGCGGCGAAGAATCGCTCGTAGAGGTCGCGCCCGAGGCCGCCGCCGCGGTGGTCGGGCCGGACGCCGACGAAGTGGACGTAGGCCTGGTCGCGACGGGTCTGCGAGAGGAAGCCGCACAGGAAGCCGACGATCTCGCCGTCTGTCTCCGCGACGAAGCTCGTGTCGCGGAAGTGCTCGAAGAAGAGGCGCGGGAGCATCGCCCGCATCGCCCGGCCGCTCCACCAGGCGTCGAGGTGTGGCGAGACGCGCGCGTGGTCGCCGGGCTCGGCATGTCGGATCGTGACCACGGGGAGCGACTGTTCCACATCCGGCACGGTTCCGTGACAGACACATGCGGCGGCCGCGCGTACGGTGGCCCGCGTGCTCGCGCACTCGATCACGTACGCCCTCATCGGGCTTGAGCCGCGCCGCGTCGAGGTGGAGGCGCACCTCCAGTCGGCGATTCCGAGCTTTGCGATCGTCGGCCTCGCCGACCGTGCCTGCCAGGAGGCGAAGGAGCGAGTTCGAAGCGGCATCGCTTCGGCCGAGCTCGAGTGGCCGCGGCGTCGGATCACGGTCAACCTCGCACCTGCC
>Ga0209577_10002491_pt1 | contig 17695 bp, 21 predicted proteins | sample GraSoiAngelo_109_FD_185874 | JGI IMG/M metagenome (GOLD analysis project Ga0209577, IMG submission 185874) | Grasslands soil microbial communities from the Angelo Coastal Reserve, California, USA - 14_0903_12_20cm (SPAdes) (version 2) | ecosystem: Environmental > Terrestrial > Soil > Grasslands...
CGGGCGTCGAGCCGCGGGAGCCTGTGCAGGCGAGAGGTAGTACGTGCGGTCGAGATAGACGGGATCGACCTCGTCGAGCTCGACGAAGCGCGTGATGTCGATCGAGCGGGAGTCGTCGCTCTGGGCGATCGCCTCGAGGTCCGCGTCGTCGACGAGCACGAACTCGCCCTTCGCGACCTCCCAGCCCTTGACGATCTCGTCGGCGCCGACCTCGCGCTCGTGCGTGGGGCACCAGCGCTTGTTGCGAATCGGCGTGCCGCATTCCCGATGGAGCGTGCGGAAGCTCACGTCGGACTGCCGAGCTTTCGGCGCGGTGGCGAGGGCCAGGCCAACCGGGATGTTGACCAGGCCGAAGCTGATGGATCCGTTCCAGATCGTTCTCATAGGCCGCTCCGATAAGTCTAAAGGGACCAGGTCATTCTCCCTGCGACCGCGCATCCCTGCCTCACTACGATTGGTTCGTGCTGACCGAGCAGACGCCGACGCGGGCGGCCGCGCCGCGGACGATCGCGCGCCTCTGGCAGGACGCGGTCGCGCAGCGCCGGCAGACGGCTGCCTATCTCGTCCAGGACGCCGAGGAGTGGCGGGAGGTGTCGTGGGCCGAGGCTGGGACAGCCGTAGAGGAGCTCGCGAACGGCCTCCTCGCGCTCGGCATCCGGAAGGGCGACGCGGTCGCGATCCTGGCCTCGACGCGGCTCGAATGGACTCTCTTCGACTTCGCGCTTGCGCTGATCGGGGCGATCGGCGCCGGGATCTACCCGAACAGCTCCCCGAAGGACGCGGCGTACGTCGTCGCACACTCGGATGCCGTCGCGATCCTCTGCGAGGACGAGGAGCAGCGCGAAAAGATCGCCGGCTCCGCTCCCGAGCACGTGCTGACGTTCGCCGACCTCGACGATCTACGCGCGCGCGGTCGCGAATACGCGTCCGCTCATCCCGATGCTCTGGCCGACGCGAGTGCGCGGATCGAGCCCGACGATCTGTTCACCTACATCTACACGTCCGGCACGACGGGCCCACCCAAGGGATGCATGATCCGGCACCGCGACTACTTCACGATGGTCGCGGTCATCGATGAATTGGACGACTTCATCGTCACGGACGATGTGATGTTGCTGTGGCTTCCACTCGCGCACAACTTCGGTCGGCTCATGCATCTGTCCGGACCGTACGCGGGCTACACGATTGCTTTCTGTCCGGATCCGTACGCGGTCGCCGATGCGCTTCGTGCGGTGCGACCGACCGTATTCCCAAGCGTGCCCCGCATCTACGAGAAGATCTATTCGGCGATCGCGGCCACGTTCGAGGACGCTCGCGGACCAAAGCGCTTGCTGATCGACTGGTCGCTTCGTGTCGGCCGGCGGGCGAGCGAGTTACGCCGCGAGCAACGAAGTCTCCCTCCTGTGCTCGCGCTGCAGTACCGGCTCGCCGACAAGCTCGTCTACGGGAAGGTGAAGGCGCGGCTCGGAGGACGGCTCCGGACGGGCATCTCCGGCGGCGCGCCGCTCGCGCGCGAGGTCGCGGAGTTCTTCCACGCACTCGACATCCTCATTCTCGAGGGGTACGGATTGACGGAATGCACATCCGCCGCCACGGCGAACCGCCCAACCCGATTTCGCTTCGGGACGGTCGGCCCGGCCCTGCCCGGCGTGGAGCTTCGCCTCGCCGACGACGGCGAGCTGCTCATTCGCTGCGGGACGATCTTCGCCGGCTACCACAAGGACGAGCGCGCGACACACGAGATCCTCGACGACGACGGCTGGCTTAAGAGCGGCGACATCGCGGAGATCGATGCTGACGGATTCGTCCGCATTACGGACCGCAAGAAGGACATCATCGTCACCGCCGGCGGAAAGAACATCGCTCCGCAGAACCTCGAGAACGCGCTCAAGACCTCGCCGCTCGTGTCGCAGGCACTCGTCGTCGGCGATCGCAAGCCGTACGTCGCGGCGCTGATCACGCTCGAGCCGGGTGTCGACGGTCCGGGAACGAAAGCCAAGATCCAGGCACTGGTGGACGAGGTCAACCGCGAACTGTCGCGCTACGAGCAAATCAAGCGGTTCTCGATCCTGCCGCGCGACTTCGCGATCGAAGAGGGCGAGCTCACGCCGACACTCAAGTTGAAGCGGCGGATCTGCGAACAGCACTTCGCCGCCGAGATCGACGCACTGTACGCATGACCGCGGTCTTCCTCGTCGCTTCAGCATTCCTCGCGAGCGCGGTCGAGATGGTCGAGGCGCTCACGATCGTGCTCGCCGTCGGTGTGACGCGAGACTGGCGCTCGTCGCTTTCCGGTGTCGGGGCCGCAACGGTGGCGCTCGCGGCGATCGTCGCGGCGCTGGGTCCGGCGCTGACCCTCGTCCCGATCAATTCGCTCCGCCTCGTCGTCGGTGCGCTGCTGCTCGTGTTCGGTTTGCAGTGGCTTCGCAAGGCGATCCTGCGGGCGAGCGGCTACAAGGCGTTGCACGACGAGGAAGAAGCGTTTGCACACGAGGTCGCGGAAGCGCGCGCGGCGCGAGGCGAACGCCGTGCGGGCTTGGACTGGTACGCGTTCACGATCGCGTTCAAGGGCGTGCTGCTCGAAGGGCTCGAAGTGGCGTTCATCGTGCTCACGTTCGGGAGCACGCAGGGCTCGATTCCGCTGGCGGCCGCAGGCGCGGGAGGTGCGGTCGTGCTCGTGGCCGCCGTGGGCGTGTTCGTGCGACACCCACTCGCGCGCGTCCCCGAGAATACGTTGAAGTACGCGGTCGGGACGATGCTGACGACCTTCGGGATCTTCTGGGCGGCAGAGGGGACGGGCGCGCACTGGCCCGGCGGCGACGCGTCCCTCCCCGCCGTACTGGCATTCGTGCTCCTGACCTCACTTGCGTTCGTGTCGATCCTGCGCAGGCGCCGGAGGCTCGTGCTCGCGTGAACGCGCTGCGACGGTTCGGCACCTTCTGGTGGGACTTCGTCGTCGGTGACGACTGGCGAATCGCGGTCGGCGTCCTCGTCGCGCTGGGCGGGTCGGCAGCGCTGGCGACAACGGACGAGCCGGCGTGGTGGCTGCTGCCGCTGGCGGTCGCCTTGCTGCTCTACGTGTCGCTACTCAGGGACGCGCGCTAAATACGTCGTCCGCCGGCGAACGTCGAGGCATACCAGCCGGTGAGGCTGGAGATCTTCACGACGTCGCCGGTATGCGGTGCGTGGATGAATTGCCCGCCGCCGATGTAGATCCCGACGTGGCTGGCACCGGCGAAGAAGACGAGGTCGCCGGGCTGAAGCTCGCCCATCGATACCGGCGTACCCATCCCGTACTGCGCGTACGAGCTGTGGGGAAGCGAGACGCCGACCTGGGCGAAGACGTACATCACGAGACCCGAACAGTCGAAGCCGCGCGGGGTCGATCCACCCCAGACGTACGGAACGCCGAGGTAGCGCATCGCGACACCGACGACGCCGCCGTGCACATTGGGCGGTGCAACGGTCGAGCCCTCAGGGGTCGAAGCGGACACACCGACCACGGGCTGCGGCGCGGAGCTCGGGGGCGACACTGCGATCCGAGCGCGCGCCTCCTGCGCGAGTTGCAGCTGGCGGGCTGCCTCGACCGCCTTGATGTGCACGATCTCGGTGCGGATCGACGACAGGAGCGCGCGGCGCTGCGCGAGCTGCGACCTGATCCGCTGCTGTTCGGCCGCCTTCTGCGCGACGACCGTCTGTTGTTCCGCCTGCGCGTGTTGCAGTTGCGCGCGGTGCTGCTGGATGGACGCCTTTGCTTGCGTCACTTCCGTGACGATGTGCGTGTCCTGCTTCGACGTCGCATTGATCGTCTCGATCCGTGTGACCAGATCGTTGAGGCTCGTCGAGCCCAGGAGCACGGCAAGCGTCGAGTTCTGCTCGCTCGACGCATACGCACTTACCAGGCGCCGCGCCAACGTCTTCTGCGAGCGCTTCAGGCTCGCGATCGCGACGTTGAGCTCGATCTTGTTGTCTCGCAAGTCGCCGCGAATCTTGTGGAGTTGCACGTTCGCGAGGTTGTAAGCCTCGACGGCTGCATTCAAGCTCTGGTCGATCTGATTGATCTGACCGAGCACCTGCTGCGCCTGCGCCTCCTTCGACGAGACGCTGCCCGGGTCGGCCGAGGCGCCGATAGCCGCGACGAGAGCCGCTGCGACAACGACGAGGAACGCCTGAACCTGTCGTATCCGCGAGTTCGGCACCAGCATGGTGTGGGGCGGGCGACGCGCGCACGGCTTTACACCGCACGCACAAGTTCGGCACCCTAGCAACGACTCCGGATACCTGCAACCGGATTTCAGGCCGAAAACTGTCGAAACCAACCTCGACACGGACCGCACAAAGTCTTGTCTCCCTTACGCTTTGCTAACGTCCGCGCCCGTGCGTTGGCGAAGGGAGAGCCGCCGCGCGCCCTTGCTGATCATGCTCGCAGGGCTCGCGGTCGGCCTGCTCGTCCCCGGTTCGGGCGGGGCCGACCCGGCGCAGCAGGCCAACGCGCTGAGAGGGAAGCAGGCAACGCTCACGGCCCGCTCACACGCTGCGCTGCTCTCGCTGTATTCGCTGGACACACAGCTCGCGCGTGCGCGCGCTCGTCTCTCGGCGCTGCAGGCACAAGCCGCGACGCTCCGTGCGCAGCAGCTCCTGGCGAAACGGGAGCAGGCGATCGCGCAGGACGCGTGGCGCAAAACGGCCGCCGCGCTCGGCAATCACCTCCGCGCAATCTACGAGCAAGGCGAGCCGGATGCGATCTCGATCGTCCTCGGAGCGTCTTCGGTCGACGATGCGATGACGCGGCTCGACGCGATCGAGCGAACGGCCCGCGTCGATCGCCAAACCGTGGCACAGGCCCGCGCGGCGCAGCAAACGCTCGCGCGTTTGCGCAACGAGCTCGAGCTTCGCGCGCAACGTGTGGCAGGACTCGAGGCGCAGGCGGTACAGACTGCAACCGTGCTGGTCCAGGCACGCGCGCAGCGCGTTGCGTATCTCGCCTCACTTGGTCGTCAGCGCACACTGAACGCACACGAGATCGCGCGGCTTCAAGCCTCCGCGAAGCGGATCACCGCACGCTCGCAAACGATCGCCCCGCCGACGCTCCCCTCCGCCGTGCCTTCCGCCAGTCCAGCCACCGCGATCTCGGGTGAGCAACAGCTGACCGTGTCTGCCACGGGCTATGCGCTGGGCGGGACCACGGCAACGGGCATGCCCGTGGGCTGGGGGGTCGTCGCCGTCGATCCGTCCGTCATCCCGCTCGGGACCCGGATGTCCATACCCGGCTACGGAGAGGGCGTCGCGGCGGATACGGGCAGCGCCGTCCAGGGCGCGTCGATCGATCTGTGGTTCCCGACGCTGGCCGAGGCAATGGCCTGGGGCCGGCGCACGGTGACGATCACGCTGCACTAAACTTCCCGCGTCCTTCCCCGACAATCGAAGGACCGCAGAATGAGCCTGCCGGTGACAGCCGAGGAGACCTCGCCGGACGCACTTCGTGTCCTGATCGTCGACGACCACGATCTCTTCCGGAACGGGCTTCGGAACCTGCTCGAAGGAGAAGGCGTTCAGATCGTCGGCGAGGCCGGGGCTGGCCAGGAGGCGCTGCGCATCGTCCGAGAGGTCGCGCCGGACGTCGTGGTGATGGACCTGAATATGCCCGGGATGGGCGGCGTCGAGGCGACCAGGCACATCTCCACGATCGCGCCGCTGACGCGCGTCCTGATGCTGACGATCTCCGATCAGGACAACGACGTCATCGACGCGATCCTGGCCGGCGCTTGCGGATATCTCCTGAAGGACTCGTCGATCCAGGACCTGATGGCCGGCATCCGCGCGGCGGCGAACGGCGAGTCGATCATCTCGCCGACGATCGCTGCCAAGGTCTTGCAGCGCCTCCGCGCGACGAACACGCAGCCGGAGATCGAGCAGGCAATCCGCGCGGAGCTCTCCGACCGCGAGATCGAGGTGCTGAAGCTGATCGCCAACGGCAAGGACAACGCGATGATCGCGGGCGAGCTCCACATCAGCCCGAAGACGGTCAAGAACCACATCTCGAACATCCTCATGAAGTTGCAGATCGACAACCGCATCCAGGCGGCCGTCTACGCGGTTCGAAGCGGGATCGTCTAGCGGAGGCTAGGCCGTCGGCGCTAAGCCGCTGCCGCGCGGACTTCGGCCGCACGCTCGCGGAGCAGCGTCAGCAGGGCACGCAGATTCGCCAGATCGGCCGTCGCGCCCTCCATCCGGCGCGCGAGCGTCTTCAGCTCGGACGAGTGGAGCTGGACTTCGGATTTGTCGAGGTCCGAGGCGATCTCGGAAACGCGCCGTTCGAGCCGCCAGCGCTCCGCCTCGAGAGCGAGCGCACGCGCGTAGCCGGCGGTGAGAATGTCCTCGATCTGCGCCAAGGTTGGCGCATCCGTGCCGGCGGCCGGCGCTTCGAGAAGCGTGCTGATTTCGTGCTCGATCATGGAGGCAACGGCTAGGAAAACGGCCCCCTCCAGTATCGAGTCCGCCGCTGGCCTGCACATGGGCCGCGAGGCCCATCTTCCGCCCCGACCGGGCCCATCGTCTTGACTCCGGGTCGGCCCGCTCGAAGAATGGAACCCGCGTGCGCGGCCGTCTCGCAGCAGCACTCGCCCTCGCGGCAATCGCAGCCCCGACCACCGGGTTGGCGGCCGCGCCGCCGGGTTCCCCTCAGCTTCAGCGGAAGCTGGCGCGGGCGCTCCGCGTCCCCCACGTCTCGCCCGCACGCTCGGGTGCCGAGGCGGTCGATCTGGCGAGCGGCACTGCCGTGTACGACCAGAACGGCTCGCGCCCGCTGGCCCCGGCCTCGAACGAGAAGCTGCCGCTAACCTATGCGGCCCTCTCCGTGCTGGGTCCGTCCTACCGCTTCGAGACGGACGTCCTCGGCGAGGGCTCCCAGGATGGAACGACGTGGCAGGGGACGCTCGTGCTCAAGGGCGGCGGCGATCCGAGCCTGACCCACTGGGGGTTGCAGGCACTCGCGAACCAGGTGCGGACGGCGGGAGTCAGAGATGTCACCGGCGGACTCGTCGCAGACGAGTCCTGGTTCGACGCGCGCCGCACCGCTGCCGGCTGGAAGCCGAGCTTCTACCTCAACGAATCCGCTCCGCTGTCGGCGCTGCTCGTCGACGGTGACCGCGTGGGTGGAACGCTCTCGCGCAATCCGGCGCTGGCGGCCGCTCTCGCGTTTCGCGCGGCGCTCCGCAAGGCCGGAATCACGGTCGAGGGCACAGTGCACGTCGGTGTCGCCGATCAGTATGTGGTCCCACTCGCGTCCGTCCAGTCACCGACCCTCGCGGCGATCGTGAAGTTCATGGATCGGGAAAGCGACAACTTGACCGCGGAGCTCCTCCTCAAGCAACTCGGCGCGACGCAGACCGAGCATGGAACGAGCGCCGCCGGTGCGGCCGTCGTCACGCGCGCGCTCACGCAGGCCGGAGTGCCCATGACCGGCGTACGCATCGTCGACGGCTCTGGCCTGTCCGTGCTCGACCGACTCACCGCGAATGCCCTGACGACGCTTCTGCGCGTCGCGTGGAGCGACGGAGCAATTCACCCCGCACTCGTGAGCGCCTTGCCGGTCGCGGGTGTGAACGGAACGCTCGAGGACCGCATGCGCAACGGCCCGGCGCGCGGGAATGTGATCGCCAAGACGGGCACGACGAGCGAGGCGTCCGCTTTGTCCGGCTACGTCCGCGGGCGCTACGTGTTCGCGATCCTGCAGAATGGCTCACCGCTGGCGTATTGGTGGGCGCGGATCGCGCAGGACCGCTTCGCGCAGGTCTTAGCCGCCCAGTAGCTGCAGCAGATCCTGCTCGGTGAGGAGTGGCACGTCGAGCCTGCGTGCCTTCGTGAGCTTGGAGTTACCGGGTTCCTCCCCGACGATGAGTCCAGTCGTCTTTCCGGAGACGGAGTTCGACACCTTCGCGCCTTTCGCCTCGAGCTCGGCCGCGGCTTCGTCACGCGAGAAACGCTCGAGCGTTCCGGTGATGACGTAGGTGTTTCCCGTCAGCGGGCCCTCGATCGGCTTCAGCTCGTCGCCGATCTCGAAGCGGAGCCCGAGCTCGCCTAGCTCGCGCACGAGTGACCGGTTGTCCTCGTCGGAGAACCACTCGGCGATCGACTCTGCACGGTCGGGGCCGATGCCTTCGACCTCCTCGATGTCCTCTTGCGTCGCGTCGATCAGCCGGTCGACGTTCTCGAAGTGGCGCGCGATGTTCTGCGCGGTCACCCAGCCGACGTCCGGGATGTTGAGGCCGAAGAGGACGCGGTGGAACGGAACTTGCTTCGACGCCGTGATCGACTCGATCGCGTTCGTCGCGGAGATCTCGCCGTAGCCCTCGACTTCCATGAGCTGTTCCTTGGTCAAGCGGTAGAGGCCGGGGAGCGAGCGGACGAGGCCGAGGTCCCACAGGCGGCGAACGGACTGCTCGCCGACGCCTTCGATGTCGGCCGCCGCTTGCACCCAGTTGATCAGCGACTCGAGCCCACGCGAGGGGCACGCACGGTTCGGGCACCGGTGCATCGCCTCGCCTTCGGGCTTGACGACCTTCGCTCCGCAAAGTGGGCATTTTGCAGGCATTTTGAAGGCCTTCGTACGAGGCTGATGCGGAAGGACGGGACCGACGACCTGCGGGATCACGTCGCCCGCGCGCTGCACGATCACGACGTCGCCCTCGCGAATGTCCTTGCGGTTGATGTCCTCTTCGTTGTGCAGCGTGGCGGTCGACACCGTCACACCGCCCACCTCGACCGGCTCGAGTTGCGCCCACGGGTTCAGCGCGCCGGTGCGTCCGACGCGGATGTGGATCTTCTCGAGCTTCGTTTGCGCGGTCATCGGAGCCCACTTGTACGCGCGCGCCCAGCGCGGACGTTCGTGCAATGCGCCGAGCCTGCGCTGCTGGTCGAACGAGTCGACTTTGATCACGATCCCGTCGATCTCGTAGTCGAGCTCGATCCGCTTCTTTTCCCAGGCGCGACACGCTTCGGCGACCGACGCGACCGTTTCATGTCGTTCCGCGAACGGGTTCGTGCGGAAACCGTGATCTCGCAGCCACTGCAACGCGTCCCAGTGGCCATCGACGGCAAGCCCGTTGCGCACGCCGAGCCCGTGGATCCAGATCGACAGCGGACGCTGAGCCGTGATCGTCGAGTCCTTCTGGCGGAGGGAGCCTGCCGCGGCGTTGCGCGGATTCGGTGTCGGCTTCTTCCCTTCGGCGACGAGACGTTCGTTCAGCGCGTTGAATCCGCTCAGCGAGAGATACACCTCTCCGCGAACCTCGAGCAGCGGCGGCGGCTCTTCCTCGCCGGCGTGGATCATCCGCATCGCGATCGCCTTGATCGTCTTGAGATTCGGTGTGACGTCCTCGCCGCGGTGACCGTCGCCTCGGGTCGCGCCGCGGATGAACGCACCGTTCTCGTAGATGAGGTTGATCGAGAGACCGTCGATCTTCGGCTCGGTGACATAGGCGACGTCACCCGTCCCGAGTCTCTTGCAGACGTCCTCGTGCCACTTCTGCAGCGCCTCGTCCGTGGTTACCTTTTCGAGCGAGCCCATCGGCGTCGGGTGCTCGACCTTCTGGAACTTCTCAGAGGGAGGCGCGCCCACGCGTTGCGTCGGCGAGTCGGGTGTGACGAGCTTCGGATCCGATTGCTCGAGCGCGACGAGCTCGTCGTAGAGACGGTCGTACTCGGCGTCCGAGATCTCCGGATCGTCGAGGACGTGGTAGCGATAGAGGTGGTAGTCGATGGTCTGGCGCAGCTCGGCGGCGCGCTGCTCCACGGTTTGAGCTTTAGAGGACGCCAAAGAGCTCGTCCGCAGTGTCGACGATCGCATCCGGTTCCTCCGGCACGAGCCGTTCGCGGGTGTGGATCCCACCCCACGTGACCGCGACCGCGTGCATGCCGGCAGACTTGGCCGCGCGGATGTCGAACGGCGAGTCGCCAACGTAGGCACATACGCCCGGCTTTGCCCGCAAGCGCTCGGCGGCGAGGAGGAGCGGTTCCGGGTCTGGCTTGTGACGATCGGTCTCGTCACCGCCCACAACCGTCTCGAAGAGGTGTCCCAGCGGGACGGTGACGAACGCAAGCTCGATCGTCGCGCGACGCTTTGCGCTCACGACGCCGAGCCGCCGGCCCTCGTTCTTCAGACGCACGAGCACGTCGTCCATACCGTCGCAGCAGGAAAGCCCCTCGTGCAACGGCTCGTTGTGCGCCCGGTAGGTATCGACGAGCTCGTTGACGCGGTCCGGCGCGAGCGCCCGCATCTGCGCCTCGAGACCCGGTCCGCCCACGGCCGCCATGAGCTCGGCGTCCGGCGGCTCGACGCCGAGAACCTCGCGCGCAGCGTGGCGCATCGAGGCCAGGATGATCGCGCCGGAGTCGATGACGGTACCGTCGAGATCGAAGAGGACGACGGGAAATCTCATTGGTTCCGATCGTACGCAACACGTACGAGGTAGAGCCCCCACGGCGGCGCCGTTTGCCCGGCGGCTGCGCGCGACTGTCCTGTTAGAAGCGGCGCGAGGTCGATCCCGTCCAGCATGGTGCCGACGAGCGTCCGCACCATGTGACGCAGGAACGAATCTGCGGTGATCTCGAACACGAGCACCTCCCCGTCGTCGACCCAGTTCGCGAACAGCACGTTCCGGCGGAAGACGTCGTGCCGCGTGTCCGTCGGCGTGAACGCGCGGAAGTCGTGCTCACCAACCAGTGACGCGGCGGCCTCCTGGAGCGCAGCGAGATCGAGCGGCTGCGAACACCACCACGCCCGGCGATGCTCGAACGCGGAGCGTCTTCGCGGCCGCCAGATGCGATAGCGGTACGACCGCGAGACCGCCGAATGGCGAGCGTGGAAATCCGGAGCGCACTCCTCCGCAACGTTGACCGCAACATCCGCAGGCAGTGCTGCGTTGAGCGCCTCGGCAATGCGTTCGAGACGCGGACCGCCGTCGGCGTCCAGGCTGGCGACGTTCGCGAGCGCGTGGACACCGGTGTCCGTGCGTCCGGCGACGGCGAGCCCGGACCAGCGCGGGAACACGGAGTCGAGCACATCACGAACCACGCTCTCGACCGTGCGCAGCCCCGGCTGTGCAGCCCAACCACGGAAGCCTGTGCCGTCGTACTCGAGCGTCAGCTTCAGCCGCACGTCAGGCGTACCTGACGCGCAATGTCAGGCCCGGCTGCATCGTTACACTCGCGACGTGTCGGACGAGCATGCATTTCTGTTGCAGCGCGTTCAACCGGCGATGGTCGGACTGATCGACGGTTCGCTCTCGACCCTCGCGCCGATCTTCGCCGTTGCGCTTGCGACACACCGCCCGCACTACGCGTTCTTCGCCGGCCTCGCGACCGCGATCGGCGCCGGCGTCAGCATGGCGTTCTCCGAAGGATTGTCCGACACGGGGGAATTGACGGGTCGTGGCAATCCCTTCGTGCGCGGCGGGATCACGGGAGTTGGGACGTTCTTCGGCGGGATCCTGCACACGCTGCCGTTTCTGATTCCGCACTATCGCGTCGCGCTGCTCTTCGCGATCGTCGTCGTCGGGTTCGAACTCGTCATGCTCGCGTTCCTGCGCTGGCGCTTCTTCGAGGACAGCTTCGTGAAGGCGCTCGCCTCGGTCACGCTCGGTGGAGTGATCATCGCGGCGATCAGCGCCGCGCTGGGCAACGCCGCCGGCTAAGAACCGTTGCGCGCAGCAGGATCAAAATCGACGAGCTCGAGATACACCATCTCGGCGGCGTCGCCGGCACGCGGACCGAGCTTGACGATCCGCGTGTAGCCGCCCGGCCGTTCGGCGAAGCGCGGCGCAACTTCCGCGAAGAGGACGTGCACGACATCCTGCGAGCGAAGCCGGGCGATCGCCTGGCGCCGCGCCGCCAGGTCTCCGCGCTTGCCGAGCGTGATCATCTGCTCGGCGAACGGTTTGACCGCCTTGGCCTTCGCCTCGGTCGTCTTGATCCGGCCGTGCTCGATCAGCGAGCCCGCGAGGTTCGCGTAGAGCGCCTTGCGGTGCGCCGAGTCACGGCCGAGCTTCTTGCCTGCGCGGTGGTGGCGCATTGTCGCGCTACGCGCCCCAGTTACTGGAGATGCCAGATCTGCCGAGAAACATGACGTTGGCCTCTACAGCGATCCTTCGTCGCCGCGGAGCGTCAGTCCGTGAGCGGCGAGCGTCTCCTTGACCTCTTCCACCGACTTCTTGCCGAAGTTCGGGATCGCAGCGAGCTCGTTCTCGGTCTTCACGACGAGATCGCCGATCGTCTCGATGCCGACGCGCTTGAGGCAGTTGTACGAGCGGACGCCGAGCTCGAGCTCCTCGATCGGGAAGTTCTCCATCCCGTGCGCCAGCGGCATCTCCGGCTGGGCCCCGTCGGGTGTTCCGCCGTCGGTCAGCCGCTCGATGCGCTCGATGTCCGTGAAGATCGCGAGCTGCTTGATCAGGATCTCCGACGCCTGCCGGATTGCGTCCTTCGGCGAGATCGCGCCATCCGTCGTCACGTCGAGCCGCAGCTTGTCGTAGTCCGTCCGCTGGCCGACGCGTGCGGCCTCGACGTCGTAGGCGACACGCCGGACCGGCGAGAAGATCGAGTCGATCGGGATGACACCGATTGTGTGCTCGGGGCCGCGGTTCAGCTCCGCCGGCACATAACCGCGTCCGCGGCCGATCGTGAGCGTCATCTCGAGCTTCCCCTTGTCGGAGAGGTGCGCGAGCTCCAGGTCCGGGTTGAGGATCTCGAGCTCGGCGGGCGCCTCGATGTCGGAGGCCTTCACCGCGCTCGCGCCACGCGCGGCAACGTGGACTTCGATCTCCGGAGAGTCGCCATGGAGCCGGCAGATGAGGTTCTTGAGGTTGAGGATGACGTCCGTCACGTCCTCACGGACGCCGGGGAGGGTCGTGAACTCATGCGAGATCCCCTCGATCTTGACCGAGGTGACCGCTGCGCCCTCGAGGGACGAGAGCAGCACGCGGCGCAACGAGTTTCCGAAGGTGTAACCGAAGCCGCGGTCGAGCGGCTCGATCTCGAAGATCCCGCGCTCCTCGTCCACTTCCTCGTGGACGATCTTCGGGATCTGGAATTCCATCAGAGATACGCGGGTTGCCACATTGTTCCTTTCTTACTTCGAGTAGAGCTCGACGATGAGCGATTCCTGGACCGGCGTGTCGATCTCCGACCGCTCCGGCCATTTGAGGATCTTTCCTGTGAGTCCGTCGTGGTCTGCCTGCAACCACGGCGCGACGGATGCCGTGAGATCGGTCGCATCGCGCACGACCTGCTCGGCTGACGAGCCCGGAGACAGCGTGATGATGTCATCCGGCTTGACCTGGTAGCTCGGGATGTTCACGCGGCGGCCGTTCACGTGGAAGTGGCCGTGGCGCACGAGTTGCCGCGCCTGAGCGCGAGACGCCGCAAAGCCGAGCCGGTAGACGACGTTGTCGAGGCGCGTCTCGAGCATCCGCAGGAGGTTCTCGCCCGTGATGCCGGAGCCGCGCGTCGCCTTCGCGTAATACGTGCGGAACTGTTTCTCGAGCAGGCCGTAGTAGCGGCGTGCCTTCTGCTTCTCGCGCAACTGCACGAGATACTCAGACTGCTTGATGCGACCGCGGCCGTGCTCACCCGGTGGATACGAGCGGCGCTCGATTGCGCACTTTTCCGTCAGGCAACGCTCGCCCTTGAGGAACAGCTTCATGCCCTCGCGACGGCACTGCTTGCACTTTGGGGAACGATCGCGGGCCATTAGACTCTGCGCCGCTTTCTGGGACGAACGCCGTTGTGCGCCTGCGGCGTCACGTCCTTTACGCCGAGGATCTCGAGACCGGCCGCCTGCAGCGAGCGAATTGCAGTCTCACGCCCGGAGCCCGGTCCCTTCACGAAGACCTCTACCTTCTGCAATCCGTGCTGGTCCATCGCCTCGCGCGCGCAGGCGTCGGCAGTCACCTGGGCGGCGAACGGCGTCGACTTACGTGAGCCTTTGAAGCCGACCGAGCCCGCGGACTTCCACGTGATCACGTTCCCCTCGCGGTCGGTCAGGGCGACGATCGTGTTGTTGAACGACGTCTTGATGTGAGCCTGGCCGATCGCGATGTTCTTCCGCGCGCGCCGGCGCGTGCGACCGCGCGTCGCTTGTCTGCGAGGAGGCGCCATGTTACGTCTTGGCCGTCGACTTCTTGCCGCGGCCGACGGTCTTCTTCGGTCCCTTGCGCGTGCGCCCGTTCGTTCGCGTTCGCTGTCCGTTCACCGGCAACCCGCGTCGATGGCGAATGCCGCGATACGCGCCGATCTCGCCGAGCCGTTTGATGGCCTGAGACCGGTCGCGACGCAGATCGCCCTCGACTTCGAGGTTCTCGTCGATGTAGTTGCGAAGCTTCGTGACCTCGTCCTCGGTCAGATCGCGAATCTTCGTGTCCGCGTTGAGGCCGAGCGCCGACGCGACCTTGCGCGCGGTCGGCTGCCCGATGCCGTAGATGTACGTCAGCCCGATCTCGAGCCGCTTCTGGTTTGGGAGGTTGACTCCGGCGATACGTGCCACGCGTTCTCCTTAGCCCTGTCGCTGCTTGTGTCGAGGATTCGTGCAGATGACCATGGTCTTTCCGTGCCGCTTGATCACGCGACAGCGTTCACACATGGGTTTGACTGATGCTCTGACTTTCATTTTCTTCTCTCTATCGGTGCCTGTAGGTGATCCGGCCGCGGGTCAGATCGTAGGGCGACAACTCCACTTTGACCTTGTCCCCCGGCAGAATCCGAATGTAGTGCTTCCTCATCTTTCCGGAGATCGTGGCGAGGACTGAGTGCCCGCCCTCGAGCTGCACCCGGAACATCGTGCTCGGGAGCGCCTCGGTGATCTCACCCTCGACCTCGATCTTCTCTTCCTTTTGGTTCGCCATCGACCTTTCTGTTACGTGCGCACGAAAAGACGGCGGCCGAGCCGCCGTAGAACGGTCATGGTAGCAAACTCTCCCTGCAAAATGCTTGCCATTTTCCAGGGGTTTTAGGTTGATCCATCGCTTCGCTCGGTCGACTGAAGAGCAGCCGAAAGCGGCTGCTGCGTCAGGATCCGCGGGCCGTCGTCCATGACGGCCACCGTGTGCTCGAAATGGGCCGCCATCGAGCCGTCGCGCGTAGAGATCGACCAGTCGTCGTCGTGGAGATAGACGTCGGGACCGCCGGCGGTGATCATCGGCTCGATGGCCAGCGTCATCCCGCTCTGCAGAAGTGAGCCGCGACCGGGATCCCCGAAGTTCGGGACCTGCGGATCCTCGTGGTAGTGGCGTCCGACCCCGTGGCCCACGAGCGAGCGCACGACCGAAAAGCCGGCGTCCTCGACGACCGCCTGCACCGCGTGCGAGATGTCCCCGACGTGGTTGCCGGCGTGCGCCTGCGCGATGCCCGCGTCACGCGCCTGCTGGCAGACGTCGAGCAGCCGCCGGGCCTCGGGCGTGATCTCACCGATTGCGAAGGTGTAGGCGCTGTCCGCGATAAGCCCGTTGAGAGTGATGCCGATGTCGACAGAGATGAGGTCGCCTTCCTCGATGCGGTGGTCGCCCGGGATCCCGTGGACGACCATCGCGTTCGGCGAGATGCATGTGGCGGCAGGGAACCCACGGTAGCCCTTCGACGTCGGGACGCCGCCGTGGTCACGGATGAACTCCTCGGCGATGCGGTCGAGCTCGCCCGTCGTGATCCCCGGCTGAACCTGCTCCCCGATCAGCGCGATCGTCTCGGCGACGAGCTCGCCGGCGCGCGCCATCCCTTCAATCTCCGCTGCCGACTTCCTGATGATCATCGCGTCACCGCAACCTGGTCCAGTGCTCGCTGGATCTCCGCGAAGACTTCGTTCTGCGTGCGGTTACCGTGGATCGGGACGAGCTTGTTTCGCGCGCGGTAGTACTCGATCAGCGGCTCGGTCTCGCGGTGGTAGCCGTCGAGCCGCGTGCGGATCGCCTCCGGAGTGTCGTCCTCGCGACTTTCGAGCTGCGCCCGCCGAGACAAGCGCTCGAAGGCGACCTCGTCCGGGATCTGCAGCGCGAAGACGACGCTGAATGTCCGCCCGATGTCCGAGAACATCTCGTCGAGCGCCTCGGCCTGACGTGTCGTACGCGGGAAGCCGTCGAGGATGAAGCCCGGCTCGGTGTCGGTCTGCGCGAGCCGTTCGCGGATCAACTCGATCATGAGCTCGTCGGAGACGAGCTTGCCGGCGTTCACGATCGGCTCCACTTGCCTTCCGAGCTCCGTTCCGGCGGTGATCGCAGTGCGCAGCATGTCGCCCGTGGCGATGTGCGGGATGCCGTACTCAGCCGAGATGCGCTTTGCCTGCGTCCCCTTCCCCGCTCCCTGCGGGCCCAGCAAGAGAAGGTTCAGCGTTACTTCAAGAACCCTTCGTACGACCGCATCATCATTTGCGACTCCATCTGGCGCATCGTGTCGAGGGCGACGCCGACGACAATCAGGACGGATGTCCCGCCGAGCGCGCGCGAGGTTGCCTGTGAGAAGCCGAAGTAGTGGATGAAGATTCCCGGTAACACCGCAACGACCGCGAGGTAGAGAGAGCCCGGCAGGGTAAGCCGGGTCAGCACGCGATCGAGATACTGCGCCGTCGGCGGACCCGGACGAATGCCGGGGATGTAGCCACCATACTTCCGCAGGTTGTCGGCCTGGTCGACGGGATTGAACTGCACCGCCGTGTAGAAGTAGGTGAAGACCACGATCAGGATCGCCTCGATCGACAGGTACTGGATCGAGCCGTACTGGAAGTGCTGGTTGACGAAGCTCTGCGTCGACGGGAAGAAGCTCGCGGCTGTCGGCGGCAGAGCCATGATCGCTGCGGCGAAGATCACGGGGATGACGCCAGCCATGTTCACGCGCAGCGGCATGTAGGTCGATCCGCCCGCCGTCTGTCTCCGTCCGACCATGCGTTTGGCGTACTGGATCGGGATCCTCCGCTGTCCCTCCTGGATGAACACGACAGCGACGATCACGCCCAGGGCGATGATCGGCAGGAACAGCCGCTCGGTCGTGCCGCCGTTGATCCACGCATTCACGCCGGTCGGGATGGTCGCGAGGATCGACGCGAAGATCAGCAGCGAGATCCCGTTTCCGACGCCACGCTTCGTGATCAGCTCGCCGAGATACATGAGCAGCGTCGTGCCGGCAGTCAGCGTGACGACGATCAGCACCACACGGCCGGTGTTGGCGTGCAAGGCGCCCGAGCGCTTGAACAGATACGCGTAGCCCGTGGACTGCGCTGCTGCGAGCCCGACCGTCAGGTAGCGGGTGTATTGGTTGATCTTGGCGTAGCCCGACTCGCCCTCCTTCTGCAGTTTCTCGAGCGTCGGAACGACGACCGTCAGGAGCTGCAGGATGATCGACGCGGTGACGTACGGCATGATCCCGAGCGCGAAGAGCGAGAACCGAGACAGCGCGGAGCCTGAGAACGTGTTCAGCAAGGCGAAGATGCCCTGGCCGCGACCCCCGCTCGAGAAGAAGTTCTGGATCGCCTGCTGGTCGATTCCGGGCGCCGGAATCCACGAGCCGAGCCGGTAGATCGCGAGGATCAACCCGGTAAAGAGCACGCGGCGGCGCAACTCCGGGACACGCCACGCATTCGCGAGCCAAGAAATCACGACTGGTCCTGTTCTTCCACGTCCGGCTTTGCAACAGTCTGTTGCAAAGGCTTTTTGGCGGG
>Ga0209577_10002492_pt1 | contig 17691 bp, 13 predicted proteins | sample GraSoiAngelo_109_FD_185874 | JGI IMG/M metagenome (GOLD analysis project Ga0209577, IMG submission 185874) | Grasslands soil microbial communities from the Angelo Coastal Reserve, California, USA - 14_0903_12_20cm (SPAdes) (version 2) | ecosystem: Environmental > Terrestrial > Soil > Grasslands...
CAGAACGCCCGGTCGCCTGTGACCGTCGTGATGAATTGGACAGCGGACTTGAAGCGATGACGCTTTCACCTGACACAAGACTTGGCCCCTACGAAATCATCGCGCCGCTCGGCGCGGGCGGAATGGGTGAGGTTTACCGCGCGCGCGACACAAAACTAGGACGCGATGTGGCAATCAAGCTTCTTCCTGCATCTTTTTCTGGTGACTCTGATCGATTGCATCGCTTTGAGCAGGAAGCTTGTGCAGCGGGGGCGCTGAATCATCCGAACATCCTGGTCATCCACCACATCGACACGCACGAAGGCGCGCCTTACATCGTTTCGGAATTACTTGAGGGCGAGACCTTGCGTCAGCGAATGAGCGGCGCCGCGTTGGCCCAGCGCCGCGTGACCGACTACGCTGGTCAAATCGCGCACGGCCTCGCCGCCGCGCATGAGAAAGGAATCGTTCATCGCGATCTGAAGCCCGACAACCAAAGATGGGCGCGTTAAGATTCTCGACTTTGGAATAGCCAAACTTACGCGGTCCGACAGCAGTCAATCACAGACAGACATTCCTACCAGACGCGTGGATACTGATCCCGGTGTGGTAATTGGCACTGTCGGATACATGTCGCCCGAACAGGTACGCGGGCGGCCAGTGGACCATCGTTCCGACATATTCTCATTTGGCGCGATTTTGTACGAAATGCTCTCCGGTCGTCGCGCTTTTCACGGCGAGTCGGCTGCCGACACGATGAGCGCGATCTTGAATCAAGACCCGCCCGATCTTTCTGAGACGAACCATAGCATTTCGCCGGCGCTCGAACGACTGGTCAATCACTGCCTGGAAAAAAACCCGGAAGAGCGATTTCATTCGGCCAGCGATTTAGCATTTGCGCTCGAAGCGCTCTCCGGCTCATCACCTGTTTCCAACCAGACGATGATTGCGATTTCTGCTGAGCCGATTTCGGCAAGGCTCGTCAAGCATCTGCCTTGGATCGTTGCCGGTACACTTGCGCTCGGGCTGTTGATAACCATTGCGCTGCTAGTATCCGCATCCAAGCAGACGCCTCCCCGCGCAAACGTCATCCGAGCGTCGATCAATCAACCTGAAAATGCGAGCTTTCTGCCGCGCAGTCAGTTTTCGGTTTCGCCAGACGGTCTGCGCATCGTAATTGTCGTTCGCCCTCCCAGTGGAAAACAGTTGCTTTGGATTCGGCCGCTCGGAGCGCTTGCGGCCCAACCACTGGCCGGTACTGAGGACGCCACGTATCCGTTCTGGTCGCCCGATAGCCGCTTCGTGGGATACTTCGCGCAATCAAAGTTGAAAAAAATCGACGTGTCCGGTGGTCCGTCGCAGACGCTTTGCGACGCGCCAAATGGACGCGGCGGCACTTGGAATCGCGAAGGCGTAATTGTTTTTGCTCGCGATAACTACAGCGCGCTCTATCGCGTTGCAGCCAGCGGCAGTGCCGCCACTCAGGTAACCAAACTGGACGATTCGAAATTACAGGGGACGCATCGGTGGCCGTGGTTTCTCCCCGATGGTCGCCATTTTCTGTTTCGCTCAGGGGTCACGTCGGCAGCATCGCAAAAAGAAAACAATGGGATTTATGTGGGCTCGCTCGACTCAAGCGAACAAAGGTTGATTCTGCGCGTTGATACCACACCCGCGTATGCCTCCGGGTTTTTGCTATTTGTGCGCGAGAACACCCTACTGGCCCAACCTTTCGACGAGAAATCATTTCAACTGACGGGCGAGGCGATTCCAATTACGGAGCAAGTGCAGTTCGATTATTCACTGTCACGGGCAGCCTTTTCAGTTTCAGAGAATGGGGTGTTAGTTTCCCAGAGTGGGACGGCAATAGCTGACCGCCAACTGCTGTGGTACGAGCGCGATGGTAAGCAAACAGCTTCAGTAGGTTCGACGGCAATGTATTCTCAACCTCGCCTGTCGCCCGATGGACGACGGCTTATCACGGCTATTTTTGATATCCAGGCAGGAAGCCCTGACCTTTGGATTTATGATCTCTCGCGCGACGTGCCGATACGATTCACCTTCGAACCCGAGTTTGACGGCAATCCAATCTGGTCGCCCGATGGCAGCCGCATTGTCTGGGGCTCAAATCGAAAAGGGCACTATGATCTTTATCAGAAGGTGTCGAGTGGCGCCGGCAACGATGAAGTTCTATTGGAGTCGGAAGAGAATAAGACCCCCACATCATGGTCGGCGGATGGGCGGTTCATCGCTTACACGAGCACCAATATTAAAGGGAACACAAAGTACGATATCTGGATCCTGCCCACGTTCGGCGACGGCAAACCCTTTCCGTTTTTGCAGACGCAGGCGAATGAAATCGACGCTCAGTTTTCGCCGGACGGCCGCTGGGTCGCTTACGTCTCAGACGAGTCCGGCACTAATCAAGTATACATTGCGCCCTTTCCGGCAGCCGGGGGCAAATGGCAGGTTTCGCGCAACGGCGGCGTTGAACCGCGTTGGCGCGGCGATGGAAAAGAAATTTTCTTCCTTTCTCCCGACAACAAATTGATGGCCGTGACCGTGAATCCGAAGGATTCCAGTCTGGAAGTTGCCAATGCCGAAACCTTATTCGAAATACATCCCGCAAACCCACCCGGCTATCATTACGACGTGACGCGTGACGGCAAACGTTTTCTTGTCGATACAACCAAAGAAGGGAACTCCACGCCTCTTGCTCTGGTCGTTAACTGGACCGCGGATTTGAAGAAATGACACTCGCCACGGGAAAACGACTCGGCCGCTACGAAATCCGCTCAAAGATCGGCGAAGGCGGAATGGGCGAGGTATATCTGGCGCAGGACGTCGAAGCTCGATCGTACTGTGGCGATAAAAGTGCTGCCTTCCGATCTGGCAAGCAATCCGAATCGAATGCGCCGGTTTGTTCAAGAGGCGCGCACGGCGTCCTCGCTGTCACACCCAAACGTCGCGCACATCTACGAGATTGAAGAGATCGATGGACTGAATTTCATCGCCATGGAGCAGGTCGCGGGTGAAAACTATCTGGGCCTAGGTATCGCCGACGCAGTGATTCGTAGAATCAGCCAGCCGGGCGAGTTGATTGTGCGCCCGACCAATTGGGAACTCTTTATTATCACATCGGGCTGGAAGACTTAGCTGCGCGCGAAATGCAGCGCGCGCTAGACGTTGAGCCGACCAGCGAATACATTAAGAACGCAATTGTCAATTACTATGAAAGCCTCCACAGGTATGATGAATGTCTAGCCGCCGAACAGAAATACTTCAATGGCAAACCTAGAGTTTCGTGTCTCTTGGGAAAGGGACGCCTTGACGAGGCGCAAGCGAAGATAGAACAGGCATTGGCGAAGGAGCCTGATAATGCGGAGGGTCACCGCATGAAAGCCACTCTCTCAGCTTTGAGGGGAGATTTTCGCGCGGCTGAAGCAGAGATATCTTTGCTGCTTACGACATCGCCTGCGTCTACGCGCTGGAGGGCAAGAGTCATGAAGCAGTCAAATGGTTAAGAGAGACCGCCGCCACGGGCTTTCAACCTTATCCCATGTTCGAGCGTGGTGCTTATTTGAACCGCATCAGACAAGCACGCGAATTCATCGAGTTCATGGCGGAGATGAAGACGCGCTGGGAGGGCTACCAGCGCGAGTTCGGTGAAGGCGCAACGCGATGATCGAAGAGGCGATCTCCCATTACCGGATTCTCAGCAAACTCGGCGCGGGCGGGATGGGTGAGGTGTATCTGGCGCAGGACACGAAACTCGATCGCAAAGTTGCGCTGAAAATTCTTCCTGCGGATGTGGCTGCGAATCGCGACCGGATGGAACGTTTCGTTCGTGAAGCGAAAGCCGCGGCCGCGCTGAATCATCCAAACATCGCGCACATCTACGAGATTGGTGAAGTTGATGGGCTGCATTTCATCGCGATGGAGTACATCGAGGGCGATACCCTGCGCGAGAAGATCCATCGCGAACGAACTGATCTGCGAAAGCTTCTGCGGTACTTGCAAAATGTGGCCGAAGGGCTGGCCAAAGCTCACGCGGCCGGCATCGTGCACCGCGATCTCAAACCAGACAACATCATGATCACGGTTGATGGGCACGCCAAGATTCTTGACTTTGGTCTAGCAAAACTGATCGAACAGCACGCTACACCAACCTCGGCTGAAGGTTCCAGCGAAGTGGCCACGGCAGTGATGCCCCAACACTCAACCCCAGGCACGGTGATGGGCACCGTTGGCTACATGTCTCCAGAGCAAGCACAGGGGAAAACCAGAGAGATCGATCACCGTTCGGACATCTTCTCCTTCGGCTGCATCTTGTATGAAGCGGCGATAGGACAGAGAGCGTTCGAGGGGAAAGACGCGCTCGATTCGCTTCACAAAACTGTGCATGGGCCAACGCCGCAAATCAGTGGGGGTCCCGCTGGCGCCCCCGATGAGCTGCAAAGGATTGTCCGCAGATGTTTAGCGAAGGACGCGGAGAAGCGTTATCAATCGATGAAGGACGTGGCGATCGAACTGGAAGAACTCCAGAACGCGTTGAAGGGAGCGGCGGAACCAGTGTACTCCAGCCAGCTGGCATTGAGAGGCGTGACCGCCCCGGCGATCGAGGCCGCGGCGGGTCTTGATACGGACTGGCGGTCGGCTGCGAGCACAAGGGACCCTGGAGTGCCGCGTTCATCCTCCAGTGCGGAGTACATCGCCGGCGAGATCAGGCGCCATAAAAAAAGTGTGGCTGTCATGGCGCTGCTGGTCGTCAGCGTCGCTGCGGTAGGACTCGGCTATTACCTTCACGCCAAGAACTCCAGGGTTGCTATTGATTCCATCGCGGTCTTGCCTTTCAAGAACACGACGACCGACCAGGACACGGAATATCTCTCCGACGGCATCAGCCAGAGCCTCATCAACAGCCTCTCGCAACTGCCTGGCGTCAAGGTCATCGCCAGCAGCTCCAGCTTCAAGTACAAGGACAAGGATGCAGACCCGCAGGATGTAGCAAATGCGTTGGGCGTCGAAGCAATCCTGACCGGCAGAGTCCTTCGGCGCGGCGACAACCTTCTAATCAGCGTTGAACTGGTAAACGCGCGAGACAGAACGCAGGTATGGGGCGAGCAATACAACCGCAATTCAGCCGACCTGCTGGCAGTGCAATCGGAGATTTCCCGCGAGATCGCCGAGAAGCTGCGCCTGCGCTTGAGTGCCGGTGACCAACAGCAACTCACCAAGCGCGAGACGGTTAACCCACAGGCCTATGAACTGATGCTCAAAGGGCTCTACTATCGTCGCAAGGGCGGAACGGAGAACTCGAAGAAAGCCGCCGAGTATTACAATCAAGCGATAGACGCCGATCCTACTTACGCGCTCGCCTACGCCGAGCTGGCGGTCTGCTACCTTGATCTTGCGGCCGGGAGCGTTCTCGACCCAAAAGAGTTTACGCCCAAAGCAGAAGCGGCGGCGCGCAAAGCGGTGGGCCTGGATGAGAGCCTCGCTGATGCGCACTACGCGCTGGCGCTTAGCAAACGAGAGGCCTGGGAGTGGGCAAGCGCCGAGCGCGAATACCAGCGCGCCATCGAGCTGAATCCGAACCTTGCCGCCGCACGTCTAAGGTACGCTTTTTATCTCAGCCTTGTGGGTCGACATAAGCAAGCCATCGCCCAGATCGAACGCGCCAGAGAGCTTGATCCACTCTCGTCCGCTATCAACGCGAATGTAGGTTATGTGCTATACCTTGCGCGGCAGTACGATGAGGCGATCGAATCCTTGCAGAAAACGCGCGAACTGGATCGGGACTTCCCTCCCACGCAAAACGTCCTCGGCTTCACTTATGCGGCAAAGGGGATGTACGCAAAAGCCATCGCCGCCTATCAGGAGGCGATCAGGCTGGGCAATAAGAGTCCGAGCTTACAAATTTATCTAGGCGCGGCTTACGCACGGGCCGGAGACCGCGAGAAAGGGCGGGCGATTCTTGAGCAGTTGCAGACGAGCGAGAGCTACGTCTCGCCCTGCGAATTGGCGATCCTGCATGACGCACTGGGCGAGCGCGAGCCGGCGTTCGCGTCGCTGGAGAAAGCTTATGCCGCACACGATCCAAGCCTGCAGTATCTCGGCATTGACCCGGCATTCGACAGCCTTCGTGCGGACCCGCGCTTTGACGATTTCGTGCGCCGCGTCGGGCTGCCATAGTAACGCGAACCTGTTAGGTTGCAAGTGGAATGAAAACGAAAGCGAAAGCTGACTGGGTTTCGCCACATACGATGCTTGGCGCCGGCACAAAACTCGGCCGCTACGAAATCCGCTCAAAGATTGGCGAAGGCGGGATGGGTGAGGTGTATCTGGCGCAGGACACGAAGCTCGATCGCGCCGTTGCCGTGAAGGTGTTACCAACCGATCTCGCCAGCGATCAGAATCGGATGCGTCGCTTTGTTCAAGAGGCGCGCACGGCGTCTTCACTCTCTCATCCAAACGTCGCCCACATTTACGAGATTGAAGAGATGGAGGGCGTGCATTTCATCGCGATGGAGTACGTCGATGGCGAAACGCTGCGCGAGCGAATGTCGCGCGGCGGGTTGGCTTTGAATGAGGTGCTCGACGTCTCGATGCAGATTGCGTCGGCTTTGGTTGCGGCACACGGCGCCGGCATCACGCATCGCGATGTCAAACCGGATAACGTGATGCTTCGCCGCGACGGCTACGTCAAGGTCCTCGACTTCGGTCTGGCGAAATTGTCAGAACCGCCTGCGGTAGCGGGCGGGTTGAACGCCGACACCGAAGCGCCCACGAGAGCGTTGGTCAATACCGATCCCGGAACAGTGATGGGCACCGTCGGATACATGTCGCCGGAGCAAGCGCGCGGTCACGCAACTGATGCGCGCACAGACATCTGGAGTCTCGGCGTCGTGATCTATCAAATGGTGACCAAGCATCTGCCTTTCGAAGGATCGTCGAACAGCGATGTGATTGCCGCGATTCTGGGAAAAGAACCGCCGCCAATGGCGCGTTTCGCCCGGGACGTTCCCGAATCGCTTGAATGGATCGTCACGAAGGCACTGACGAAAGATCCCGAAGAGCGCTATCAAACCGCGAAAGAGATGATGGTCGATCTCCGGCGTATCAGACAACGGCTTGATGCGCAAGCAGAGATCGAACGATCCTCCTCGCCTGAGTCAACTAACATCGTTTCGGGAATGTCAGCATCAACGGCGGGGGCCGCAGTTCGATCCTCCGCTCAATCTGTTCAGCCATCGGCTGCCGGAAGCGGAGTAAGCACTGCGCCTGCCGTTTCCAGTGCTGAATTCATCGTCAGCGAAATCAAACGACACAAGACCGGAATCGGAGTAATCGCAGCGCTCGTGGTCGTCGGCATGCTGGCTGGTGGAATTTGGATTTACAAGTTCGCAACATCCAACAAGTCCATTGGTCCGCCGGCAATCAAGTTCACGCGACTGACCAGCGGCGGAAAGATTGGCAATGAGACAATAACCGGAGGCGCCGCGATTTCGCCCGATGGCAAGTACGTTGTATTTTGGACTGTCGAGGGAAATAAGAGTTCGTGTTATGTCAGACAAGTTTCGACGAATAGTCTGGTGCGAATTGTCGGGCCGCTGGACGGTAACTACGGCGCGTCGACGTTCTCACGTGACGGCGAGTTTGTCTATTACAACGGAGATGACAAAGACAATGTGGATGGCGCGCTCTTTCAAGTTCCGGTGCTTGGAGGCCAGCCTCGCAAAATTGTGCATGGGATATCGAGTCCGGTTACGGTCTCGCCCGATGGAAAACAGATCGCCTATGTGCACCTAATTCCAGCAACCGGCGAAAGCTTGTTGAAGGTTGCGGACGCCGATGGCAGTGCTTCACCAAAAGTCATTGCGAGGCGCACTCTTCCTGACTATTACTCTCCCGATGGCCCCTCATGGTCACCTGACGGTCGCGTGATCGCAGTCGGTGCCGCTTCGATCTCCGCGGGCAATGCCAACTCAACCGTCGTCGAGATTCCCGCGCAGGGTGGCAAGGAGCGATCTATCACGCCGCCACAATGGAGTTATGTGTCGCGGGTCAATTGGCTCAACGATGGCAGCGGACTCGTGATCGCGCTCCTCACAGCCTACACGTCAATCGGCACTCAAATCTGGTTTGTATCATACCCCGATGGCGTGGCGCGTCACATCACCAACGATCTCAATGGCTATGGAACCGTCAGTCTGGGATTGACTGTCGATTCGAAGACGATCGTGACGGTTCAGGAAGACATCACACGTTCCATCTGGGCCATTCGCCCCAATGATGAGCCGAATCAGGCGCGGCAGCTTTCAAACGGCAAGTATGAGATATCGCTGGCAACGCTAACGGACGGTAGAATTGTTTATTTGAACAGCACGGGTGAAGCGAATGAAATCTGGATCATGAAAAATGACGGCAGCGACAAGCGCCAATTGACCAACGATCACGCGCTTAAAGATACTCTTTCAGTTTCGCCTGATGATCGCTACATTCTTTTCACTTCGAATCGATCGGGGAACTTCAGCGTCTGGCGGATGGACATCGACGGCAACGAGCAGAAACAACTCACGCAGGAAAGCACTTTCGCGGTCGGCCCGGTCTGTTCCCGTGATGGTAAATCGGTTTTGTTCCAATCCTTTCGCTCAGGCAAGTGGGCTGTTTGGAAAGTGCCAATCGATGGCGGCGACGCAACGAAAGTGAGCGATGCCGAGTGCTCTCTACCAGCCGTTTCACCCGACGGAAAGTCGATCGCGTGTCTGACGCCAAACCAGAAAGCCAGTTTCAGATGGCAGATCGCAATCATGCCGATTGAAGGCGGCTCTTTCCAAAGAGTCTTTGATTTACCGTCGACGTTTCAATTCAACGCCGGTGTGAGCTGGACGCCGGACGGCCGTTCCGTTTCTTATCTCAAGGACGAGGGGAACACGTCGAACGTGTACGCGCAACCGATTGACGGCGACGCGGCCAAGCCGCTAACTAAATTTAAGGCCGACCGCACATCACGCTTCGAATGGTCACGCGACGGCAAGCAGATCCTTCTCAGTCGCGGTCCGCAGAGCGATGACGTGGTGTTGATTAAAGATTTTCGGTGAGAGAGTCGGCGGTGTGCTTTGCCTGAGGACCGTTGCCCGATTCTTGTATCGACCAACCCCTGAGAATATTGAGAGTTGACTCAAATTGATCTTCCTTCCATAAAGTCCGCCTAAAACCGAAATATCGCCAGCAGCGTTTGACACTCTGGCGCGGTTGGCTGAAGTAATCTAGAATGGCCTGCGCACTTCTGGGACTTTCGGCCACAGGCATTCGATCACACAACCGGCGCTTCTCCGATGACCCTTTCTGCCGGTACACATCTGGGCCGTTATGAAATCCGCTCAAAGATTGGCGAGGGTGGGATGGGCGAGGTGTATCTGGCGGAAGATCCTCGGCTTCATCGCAAGGTCGCGCTAAAGATCCTGCCCCTCAGCGTTGCTGCCGATCAAAATCGGCTGCGTCGTTTCGAACAGGAAGCGACCGCCGCGGCAGCGCTAAGTCACCCGAACATCGCGCACATCTACGAGATTGGCGAGACTGAAGGCGTGAATTTCATCGCCATGGAGTTCGTCGAGGGTAAGACGCTGCGTGAGAAGATACATCTAGACCGAACTGAATTAACCAAGTTATTGCGATACCTTCAAAACGTGGCGGAAGGGCTGGCGAAAGCCCATGCCACGGGAGTGGTGCATCGCGATCTGAAACCCGACAACATCATGATTACCGGCGACGGTCACGCCAAGATTCTCGACTTTGGATTGGCAAAACTGATCGAGCAACGACCACCTTTGACCGCAAACGCGGGCACGAACGGCCAGCCGACGATCTCGCCGGATGGGCGCTACAGCTTGCCATCATCCCATTTCAGGGTGGACCACCCGTCAAGACACTTCCCCTGGCGGGACAGCTCGGCACGAACCTGGCCTGGACCACAGACGGCAGCGCGGTTGTTTACGTTCTCACCAGCGGTGGCGTTTCGAACCTCTGGGCGCAACCCATTAATGGCACGCCGGCGAAACAGTTGACCGATTTTACTTCGGAGCGCATTTTCCGGTTCGCTTTCTCGCGCGATGGGAAACAACTCGCGCTCTCGCGTGGCACGCAGACGAGTGACGTGATCCTGATCAATTTCAAACAATGACCTTGCGGGTAGTGTTGCAGTTTGACAGAGTGGCACGGGCGTCCCGCCCGTGGATCACGCGCAAGATGCGCTTGCCACATGCCTCGTTAACGCAAGCTACTCGACGCCAGCCAGTGCCCGCCATCAACGACGATAATAGCGCCGTTAATATAGCTCGCCGCGTCTGAGCACAGAAATACTGCGGCATTCTCGATGTCTTTGATTAATCCGAAGCGGCCAAGCGGAACTCGCTGGCGAATTTTTTCTTTTATCGGCTCAGGAACCAGCCGCTTCATCCCTTCAGTGTCTTCGATTGGGCCAGGCGCGATGGCGTTAACTCGAATTCCGTAATGACCCCATTCAACTGCGAGATTTTTGGTTAGCGCATCGACGCCGGCTTTCGCGGCTGAGACGTGAAGCTGCATAGGTGTGCCGAGGTAATGCAGCGTCGCGCTGATGTTTAGAATCTGGCCACGGTTCTTTTTCAATTCTGCGAAGGCCGCACGACAGACATTGAAAGTTCCTTTGAGATCGATATCGACAACCGTGCCGAAGCCATTGGGCGAAAGCTCCTCGGCGGTACAAAGAAAGTTTCCCGCCGCGCCATTAACGACGATATCGATCTTTCCGAAACGTTCGATCGTGGCAGCAATGGCTTTTTCAACTTCTTCGGGTTTGCGCACGTCGGCGGCGACAGCAAAAGCCTCCCCGATCGAGGCAGCTTGCTCGAGAGCACCCTCCCTTACGGTCGGGTTTCTGTCTCCGGCGTCGTTGATCGCTCTCGCGGCGGTGTCGAGATGTTCAATGCTCCGACTGACGAGGGCCACGTTAGCGCCTGCTTCCGCCAGCGCGCGCGCCACACCGCCAGTGATTCCGGTACCGCCACCCGTCACAAAAGCAACATGGTCTTTTAGAATTTGCTTAGCGAAGATTGTGTCCACGAAAGTACGCGAACTCCGTTCGTGATTCTCGGCCATTTTGACGCTCAGATCAGAAGCGAACTGGTGCGATCTCTGCGCCTTCCGTCTTTCTATTCTTTGCGGCTTTGCGCGAAACCTCGCTTTAGGTTCACGCAAAGTCGCAAAGAAAGAAAAAGCCAAAGACGCAGAGTTCAATCAGCCGCCAGGAATGAACGGTCGTGACTGGACGATATAAATCTGGCCCTTCATAAAAGCCCATTCGATGTCCTGATCCTTTCCGCCGAAGACGCGCTTGATGTTCGCGGCGGCATTCGCCAGGCGACGAACAACCTCGTCACTTAGTACAGCTCGTTCGCCGCTGATCGGAATTTCCTTGATTCCGCCGCGCTCATCGAAGGTCAGTAAACTGTCTTCCTCTGATCGCGTCAACACCTGCACGGCGTTCGCCTGCGGCCGATAGACGACCTGCTCGGCGATCCGCTGTCCTTCGACGACTTTCATTCCCAGACCGCGTTTGGCGCTAATGTAGATCGCTTGCTCCTTATCGTCGCGATTGAATGGATCGGTTGTGATCATTACGCCCGAGCTCTCAGAGTTGATTCCTTCCTGAATCAACACCGCCATGAATATCTTCATGTGATCGATGCCCGCGCGCTCACGCGCTTCGTAAGCTTCAAAGTTCCACACCGAGGCCCATACAAACTTGATTGCCTCGATCAGTTGTTCGTCACCGCGGACGTTGGGCATCGTGGAATACAATCCGGCGCCATTAAAGTTTGGCAGGTCTTCACTGTTAGTCGAGCTGCGCGCGAATACGCCCCTGGTTCCGAACTCGTCCCGCAAGCGTCGGAGAACCTCGACCCGCAGTTGTGCGTTCATGGTTCCCCGCTGGATCTGCTCACGCATCCTCGTGAGATAAGCGCGACGATACGCGGGATCGTGGACGAACTTCTGGTCGTTCAGCATCTGATAAATTGCATCGTCCAGCTTGTTCTCTCTTAGAAATTGATCGTAGTAGAAAAACGGAATCGTGAACCCGGGCGGCACCGCGAATCCCGGCAGATGCGCGTGAATAATCTCTCCCAGATTTGCGGACTTTGCTCCGTAAGCGACGACTGACGAAGCGCGCTGCTCACTCAAATCCGCCAGACGAGTGACGGAAAGATCGGAGCGCGGCTTCATTACATCCAGCCGCTCCTTCAATCTCTTCTGATACTCATCAAGAGCTTTCAGGTCAGCGGGCTTGATTGAATAATTGTCGCGCCGCGCGTCGAACTCAACCCACCAAGTGTTATATTGTTTGAACAACTCCTGCGCGTTCTTGATGTAAACGTTCGGAATCCCCCAGCCTTTCGCCAGCAGATTGATGTGCGACAAGGGCGTTGACGGCTTGGTCGTGATGATTCCGGCGACCGGAGGGAGTTGCACCGGCACTTCGTCGAGCACCAGGATTTCGTTGAAACCGATCTCGACGTGCTCGTCGAGTTTGGGAATGACATGAATACGGCCCAAGGCTTTGGCTACGTTTAATGCCTGATAATCCTGCTCTTTTGAAATGTCGGTCTGAAGCACGCGTTGCAGGCCTGGGATGTTTGCCGAGACTTGCTCTTGCCGCAGAGAGTTTGGTTTGAAAATGACCGGAACAAAGAAAGTCTTATCGATAATATCCGAGGCCAGTTTGATTTGATCGGCGGGGATCAGATCGCCTTCCCAGAATTCGAACGTCCAGCGGCGCACTGGAGTCTGATAGGCAATGGTGCCCATGATGAAACGACGGTTCGCCTTTAAATAGTTATTCTCAAAAAACACCTGACCACGTTCCAACGAGAGATAAGTGCCGTTCACGAAATCTTTGTGAAAGGCGTAGCGCTTCGTGTTGACGTAATAGATGCGATTGCCGTTCTGTCGGTCAATAACGAACAGCACGTGCGGCAACGCGTACGGCGTATTTGGATCATAGACGACCGCGAGCGAATCGAATTCGGCGCGCGAGTGGACGGCGGGCAGTGAACGCGGCGATGCTTGGGTGGGCTTTTCTAACCGCTCGGCAATCGCGGATTGTTCTGCGAACCTTTGCGCGCTGGCCCATGTGCACAGCATCAGCGCGACCGCTAACGCAACGACATACGTTGTCGTGCGTCTATTCCGTTTGGAAGGTCCGGTTAGCATCTATTCGACTTGATACTGTACGAAAGCATTAGTTCTGGCTCTGCACAAAAGTCGTTCGCGCCACCGCTGGCTACAGATTCCTTCGGCTACTTTAATCTTATTCACACTTGGCTTTTAGCCAGGTGAACTGGGATAAGCTAAAGACTGGAAACCGTTTAAACGGTTTCCTATTTCTCTTGATTCCCGATCACCCGGCTCAAGCCGGGTGTGAATGAGAACCTCAACCTTGTTTTTTGTGTAAGGTATCAATTCTCGTATTCGAGGCCTGCCCCACTGCCAAAATAACTCTCAAGCTTGCCGATAAAGCTGTCAAGCCGATTAGTGTTTTCGTTTATGGCGGCTTGCGTATCGCCAAGGGCTTTCAGCATCAGCCGGTTAGTCTCCACCAGCTCATTGCACAAATCCGCATATCGCTCCATCTGGTCAGTCACTGACCCGGCGACATGAATCCAACGCTCCAGACGATCAGTCAGTGAGACCATAGAATCGATAATCTTTTCCGCGCCCTCGGCAAATTTCTCCTGGCTGCCGACCAAGGCGTGAACGTATTGACCAAGTTCGTTCTCGATGCTCACTAGAATTCTCCTTTCTGAATTTGTTCCCCTTCAACGACGAGCGATTCTAACAGATCATCCACATGATCCGTCTCGGTCAGGTAACTATTTATATTCACTCGCAAAGCCCGCCGGCCATGCAAAATCGTTGACGGAAAGAAAGCCTTGCCGCTCTTTTCGATTCGTTGTTGCAAAGCCTGTTGGACCCGATCCTGATCTGTTGGGGGCAGTGCACGTACCCACTCGGGTAAATACTGAAAGCAGCACACCGCCGTTTCAATCTCGCCGACCCGTTCAAAGTCCGGCAGTTCGTCGAGCCGGCCGGCAAAGTGATTCGTTAATTCAATATGACGCTCGACGGTTTCCGCATAGCCCCGCTTACCCATAAACTTGAAAGCCATCCAAAGTTTCAGCGCGTTGAAGCGCCGCGTACCCATCTGGCCGTAGCGAAAGAAATCGTATTCGACGTCGGCGCCCCCGCGATCTTCGCTGAGATATTCCGGAGAAATATCAAACGAATCGCGCAAGACCCTTCCGCCGTCGCGCACTAGCGTCGCGCCGCAGGCAAATGGTACGAACATCCATTTGTGCGGATCGAAGGTGATCGAATCTGCGAGTTCGATCCCTCGCAGTTTGCCTCTATGCCGGTCTGAAAAAGCTAGCCCTCCGCCATAGGCTGCATCGACGTGAAACCAGCAGTCGTTCTCACGGGCAATCGCCGCTAGTTCGGGCAATGAATCGATTACACCGGTTGAAGTAGCGCCAGCCATTCCCACGATGCAGCAGGGAATGCACCCTGCGGCTCGATCTTCATCGATCGCTTCGCGCAGTAAATCGAGCCGAATATGAAAGCGCGCGTCCGTTTCGATCTTCCGCAAGCTCTTTCGCCCCAGGCCGAGAATGTCAACGCTCTTCTCCACAGAGAAATGACATTGTTCCGAAGCGTAGACTACCAACTCACCCGCAGTGCGCATTCCGAGTCCAGTGATATTGTCCGCGACGGAATCGCGCGCGCATTTCAAAGCAATCAGGTTCGCTTCCGAACCACCGCTTGCCAGGACGCCGAAAGCGCCCGGCCCGTAACCCAGCAGCTCGCATAACCATCGGATTGCGCGGTCCTCGATGAGCGCCGAGGTTGGCCCGTTTCTCCAGGCGCCGGCGTTTTGATTAAGGGCCGAACACAAAGCGTCGGCCCAGACGGCAATCGCGAGTGGCGTCGGATTGAACTGGCCAAAATAACGAGGGCTGGGAATCTGCATCGCGTGCGGCGCCACGTCGCGAGCAAACTGGGCCAGAATACCTTCCGCGGGCATTCCGTTAATCGGGAGAGGCTCATCGAATAGCGTTCGTAATTGGGCCGGCGTCGCCGGCGAAGTTACCGGTGCGGAATCCAGTTTGGAGGCCTGTTCGCTGATCAGTTTCGTTACCGCGCGGCCTAAAGATTCGTGCTGCTCGCTTAATGATTCGCTGGCCATCTATTCGTTATAGAACCGGGAGCGGTAGCGACCGGATCGTTATTTGTCGTAATGTAACATGATCCGGTCGCTGCCCGCTCCCGGTTCTGTAACGAGCCGCCAAATGCCAGCATCGATTGAAAGGTTCCGCGAAGCGCTGCATGACAAATCCCCGGACTTCGGAGTCCAACTCACAGACACTGACATCGAGCGATTGAGCGACTACTACGCGCTCCTGCGGAAGTGGAATCCCCGGCTGCATTTGGTTGCGCCTTGTTCGCCGGAAGAATTTGCCACGCGCCACATTCTCGAGTCGCTCGTGCTGATTCACCATCTGCCATTGAACGCCCGGGTCGCGGACATTGGTTCGGGTGCAGGCCTTCCGCTCATCCCATGTCTGCTTGTCCGACCTGATCTCCGCATCACCTTAATAGAGTCTTCGCCAAAAAAGCTCGTTTTTCTGCGCGAGGCTCTCCGCCACGCGATCAGCGCGAAGCCGTCGCGTTTGATAGGAGCACGATTTGAGGATACCCCCGCTCTGGAAGTGGAGTTCATCACCTGCCGCGCCCTGGATCGATTTCCGGACATGCTTCCCAAATTATTCCATTGGGCCCCGACGAATTGCACACTCCTGCTCTTTGCAGGCGCAGCGCTCCGGAAACAAATCGAAACTGTGCTCGGCGTGACTAAGGTCGAGCAAATCCCCAAGTCGGCGCGGCGATTCCTAATCATCGCCCAGCCCAGCCGCTCTAGCAGATCGTCATTTCTCTAGCCCAGGCGTTCACGCCTGGCGACTGAAGGCGACTAATTCACAAGTCTCCTTCAGGAGGCTTTGGCATAACTGCTTTAGCCAGTCTTAGCGAAAGCCCCATAAATGGGGCTCAAGAAGGCATGCCACTTCATCCCCAGGCGTGAACGCTGGGCTAGAGAAATGTCTTTTTTTGGAAGCCCAATTCGATTATCGGTTTCTTTTCCTTGCAGTTTTTCTTCTTAGAGTACGCGGCGGACGCTGAAAGTCTCACGATTTGCTGGGACTGGCGCATTCGACGCTATTTCAATTTCCGAAGAAAACGAAGGGAGATGCAAATGCGATTTCTGACTAAGGTGGCCTTAGGGTTGGCTGCTCTACTAATCTCGTTAACGATTTCGCCGGCGACGAAAGCGGACCCACTTACGATCAGTTCCGGCGGATTTTCACTCAGCGATTTGGGTAACAACGGCGGCGGCGTCCCGGGAATGGATTCGCTATTGGGAACAGCAACTTCTGCCGATCACACGATAAGTGGCTCCGGCGGCTTCATAGCGCTGTTGAATCCTTTGACCTTTACTACGGCCTTCACGGGGCATGGTTCTGAAGGAACATACAATTTTAACTTTGCGCAGGACTTGACGATAAACGGCGTGACGCAAACTCTGAACATTGTGGGCACAATAGACATTGGAACGTTCATCGATACCGTTCACATTATTTCGTCTGACCCGTTGACATTCGACTTCGGCACTTTCTCAGTCGATGTGAATGTTCTGCCCACAAGCATCGATGGCTTTGGTCCGGGCGAATTCTCCGATTTTCTGAAGGCCCAGTTCACCATCACAACGGAAACGGAGCCGACCGCGACGCCTGAGCCCGCAACTCTCAGTTTACTGGGACTTGGTCTGGCAGGTGTGGCGGCTAAGTTACGGCGAAGACGGCAGGCCTCGCAATCTAAAATCACTTAACATTCACTGAGATCGCTTGCTGGCCGGTAATCACAAAATCGGCCGGCGATAGTTCTCGTTCGTAAAGTTGCGAGAGCGACATTTGCGTGTAACCACCGGATGTGCGCTCGCTGTTCAGAGTCGCAATTACCGAGGGCGGCAAATTCGGAAGCTCGCTGGTCCCGATGACGACGCCGGGCGCCGGTCGCAGCAGCCTCACGTACAACCTATCATTCTTCTTGATTTTATTTATGGCGCCCACCAGTTGGCCCAGGTCTCTGGGCACAAAGGCCCGAGACGACGAAGCCTCCTGCAAGGTCGCGCCGTCGCCAACCATAATCATCAATTGGCCTGCGGGCGCGTCCGCAGGTATCTGTACCGGGATACGCTCAACGAATTGCTTCCCTGAATCCGTGCGCACATAAGCCTGGACTTCGACATTCTCCCCACGAACAACATCCGTTGCGTCCAACGAGATGCGCTCCAAAGTGGCGGAGCGCTTGTCCTCGCTCGACGTAATGTCCAGTACGATCCCGCGGATATTCACGTTGTCAAAGCCGCTGCTCATTAACGCTCCGACGGGAGCAGCTATCGCCCCCGCCGCCATCACCGCAGCATTGGCCGCCGAAAAACGCCGCTGCAACTTAATCGGGTCCTGGCCTTCCATGGTAATCGACCCATCGATCGTCACCGTCGCTTCTCCCACTGACCGCTCGCGTGCGGCAATGCTGTTGAATACGGTCAGGTTAATA
>Ga0209577_10002495_pt1 | contig 17672 bp, 13 predicted proteins | sample GraSoiAngelo_109_FD_185874 | JGI IMG/M metagenome (GOLD analysis project Ga0209577, IMG submission 185874) | Grasslands soil microbial communities from the Angelo Coastal Reserve, California, USA - 14_0903_12_20cm (SPAdes) (version 2) | ecosystem: Environmental > Terrestrial > Soil > Grasslands...
TAACCGTGCTAGGGTTCGCGGCGATCGCAAAATCGACGACCTGGACAGTGAGGGTAATTGAATGGGTCAGGGTCCCGTTCGAGCTGTTGATAGTTACGGTGTAGTTTCCTGCCGTGTTCGAGCTAAATGTTAGCGTGGCGGTTCCTGAACCGCCTAGGATGCTTGTGGGATTGATCGCCCGAGTCAGTCCGGTGGTGCTAGTCGGAGAGAGGGATACTGTTCCGGAGAAATGGTTCAAGGGAGTGATGGTGATGATGGCAGAGCCGGTGGTTCCCGCATTTATCACTGCGTTCGCTAGGTTAGCGGTGATGGTGTAGTCCTCAACGGAGATGATTATTGTCGCAGAATGTGAGAGGGCCCCATTCGTTCCTGTGACTGTGAGTGTATAGTTGCCTGAGACTGTCGCGTTGCATGAAACCGTTGCCCTTCCGGAGCCGGTGACGCTGTTCGGAGTGATCGTTCCACACGTGAGACCGGAAGGGGCTATGTCGGTGAGACTGACGACTCCAGCGAAGTGGTTGATCGCGCTTATCGTGATACTTGACGTGACGGAGGATCCAACTTTAACTGGAGCGGGTGATGGTGCGGCGACTCCGAAATCCTGGACGTGGAAGATCGGGGTTGCGGTGTGGACTAGCGACGCGCTGGTCCCAGTGATTGTCAGCGTATAGTTATTCGAGGCGGTGGCGCTGCATGAGACGGTCGCTGCGCCTGAACCAGTTAGACTGCTGGGCGTTATTGAGCCACAGACGAGGCCCGAGGGAAAAGCGTCGGTAAGAGTAACTATGCCTGCGAACCTGTTGACGGCGGTTATAGTGATCGTGGAAGTGCCAGAGGCGCCTGCATTAACGGTAACCGAGCTGCCTGCAATCGTAAAATCTCGGAACTGAAAGAGAGCAGTTGCGGTGTGAATTAGTGAACCACTAGTTCCGGTCATTGTTAGGGTGTAGTTACCCGCGCTCGTCGCGCTGCATGAGACCGTTGCCGTTCCCGACCCAGTTATGCTGCTGGGACTTATTGATCCGCAATTTAGACCAGACGGAATCGTATCGGTGAGGGATATGGTTCCGGTGAATCCGTGGAGTGCGGAAACCGTGATTGTCGACGCGGCTGATTGGCCCGCGTTGACCGGGGTGGGGGAGGTTGCTGAGATTGTGAAGTCTGGGCTTGGAGCGCTGAAGAAGTCGGTCATAGCAATAGCACTCGCGTCGTTGCTGGTCATCGTTGCGAGGTTCCAGTTCGTCTCGATCGTCTTGGTGAACGAGTAGTGGTTGCGGAGCTGACTGCTCGAGAAGCTGTTAGTCTGGGCCACGGGCCCCGCCCAGACTGTGTACATGCAGTCTTCGCCGCTTCCGTTGAGAGGACAGAACCCATTGCCCTCGTCGAATGTCATGAATAGGGCTGCCTTTGTGTTTTTGAACGTGTTGCTGTTCAGAATGTTCGGGACGAGTCCGCTGAGATAGTTGTCTCCAGCCTTGGTGCAGGCGCTTGTGTAGCTTGAGATGCACCCGTCTGAGCAGCCGCTGGCACCGTGCATGTTGTTGCAGTCGTTAGGTGTGAGCCACATGAAATTCGGGGCGGAGCCAGAGTTGAGGTCCTTGACTAGCGCACAGTCGGTTCCGGTGCAGGTGGAATTGTTGGCCGGGTTAGCAAGTACTATCTTGTTGCAGCGAGTTGAGTTAGTGTCGATGTCGTGGAACGCGACGAACGGGTTGTGTCCGATTTCGTAAAACCCGTGGTCGCTGTTGTCGCAGCCTGCGACCGGAGTCTGATCCTCCATGTATGCCTTCCATCCAAGTCCCGCCGTGTCGAATCTGTCGACAAGGTTGGTCTCGGAGAGAGTGTTAGGACCGCAGCTGCTTGTGCAGCCGCTAAGTGTGGCGGCCATTATGCCGATGTAGTTGGGCTGGCTCGTCCCCGTTAGATCTACATATTGTGTGGCAATTCCGTAACTGTTTGCGAGGCCTGACATGTATGGATTGTTGGATCCATTGCACGGGGGCGGGTTGTTTGATCCGCAGATGTTGGTCATCCCCGCGTTCTCCATTATGATGAAGACGAGATGGTCGAAGTATGTGCCGGACGGAGAGCCGCTGGCAGGCTGAGATACAATACTTGGCTGCTCCGAGACCGATGACGCGTGTGGGAGAACGGTGACCTGGCCCAAGGGGAGGGAAATGATAATGATGGCGAGAACGATTGTTACGACGATTAAGCCAAACGCTTTTCGAGTCTCGTTGCGATTATCAGACCAGAGCGTTTTCTCTCTCCTCCGCTGACCGAGTCTAGTCGCCCTTCCTAGCTAGGCTGAATCTATCCGTCTTGATTGGATGAAGAGGTCGCTCTGATCCGCAATTGAGAGCGCTCTTGGATGAGAGCAATTTGATCTGGATCGGCGATTGCCCTCTATACACACAAGGGACGAGGCGCAGACGCTATAAATTCCTATCTACAATTGTATATCCAAAGACACTGAAAGAGTTCCATTCATATTAGAAAGATGTGGCTCGATGCTCAGTCATCTGGGATGCCTGTGGACATCCACACCGCTCCAGCTGGAATCGGGCATGATCCATTCATGACGAGTCGACGCTCGTTGATCTGAATCCTTCGGTTTGCCAGCCTCATTGCGACGTTTGCTCTCCATCTCTCGTTGCTTGTGACCCCGCAGATGGAGACGATTGCGAACATGCTCGTACCAAGGACCAGGCCTATCGCTGCCAACTCATTAGCGCCGAATATTCTCGCGAAAACTGTGGTGAGGCCGGAAGGGACGGTTATTGTAATGTAGATTGTGTGAGAGAGAGACCCGGATGTGGCCTGCACTGTCAGCGTGTAGTTGCCCGCGGGCGCGTTGGAGGGGATTACGATAGTGAGAAGGCTACTGTTGCTCGTCGTTAGGCGGAGCATGGAAGGGTTGAGCGTCGCTATGGGTCCGCTGGGGCTAACTGTTGCGGAGAGTGTCAGGTTCCCCTGGAAGCCGTTGATGCTCTGCAGGCTGAGCGTCATAGTGGAATTGCTGCCGGCTCGTATAGTCACGCTGCTTGCTGAACTTCCGAGGCTGAAATCGGTGGCTGTCATTGTTAGTTGAGTGCTATGGGAGAGGCTTCCCTGGGTCGCGGTGATTGTGATGGGGTAGTTGCCCGCCTGGACATTGAAGGATATGATGATTGTGAGGGTGGATTGCCCAGACCCGCCCCGAGGTACGTTTACTGTGACAGGGCTTAGCGTCGTAGTGGGGTTGGATGATGGAGGAGACATCTCAAGTGGTACACGACCTCCTCCCGCTCCGCCTCCAGATATGACGGCGTTCTGAACGGCGTCGTTCAGGCTGATGCTTCCGAAGAAGCCGTTGATACTGGTTATTGTGATAGTGGATGTTGCATTGGTTCCTACTGGGGACACGAGTGTGGTGGGACTCGATGTGACGGTGAAATCTGTCACCTGAAAGATAAGGCTGGCCGCGTGAGAGAGCGGGCTGGAGACCCCTGTTATTGACAGCGTGTAGTTGCCCGCAGAGTTCCCCATACAACTGAGGGTTGCCGTGCCGGAACCTGCTACGCTGTTTGGTGTGATGGTTCCGCATCCGAGCCCCGTTGGAACCGTATCCGTCAGCGAAACGGTCCCGGTGAACCCGTTGACTGCCTTGATCGTAACGGTAGTTGTTGCAGCAACGCCCGCGACTGTTGTTGGGGAGGTCGCTGACAGTGTGAAGTCTTGGAATCTGAGAGTGACGGTTGCGTTGTGTGCCAAGGATCCGCTAGTACCTGTTATCGTCAGAGTATAGTTCGCGGCGATTGTCGCAACACATGACATAGTTGCTGAGCCGGAGCCGGTGACGCTTCCGGGCGTTATTGTTCCGCACACCAGTCCCGTTGGAACAGCGTCCGTCAGAGTGACCACTCCGCTGAACCCGTTGAACGCGGTTATCGTGATAGTTGGAACGGAGGACTGCCCAGCGTCAACAGGTGAGGGTTGGGAGACAGTGAGTGAAAAGTCTGGGAATGCGAGGACGGTGACCGTGACGATGGCCGAGTGAGTGATGGTGCCATTCGTTGCAGTGACTGTCACAGTAAAGTTTCCCTTCGTCGAGGCGGTAAGGCTGCACGTTGATGATCCCGAGCCGCCTGGTATGCTCGTGGGGCTGCAACCACCGGACAGTCCAGGGGAGGGGAATATTGATGCTGAGAGGCTAACTGTACTTGAGAAGCCATACTTGCTCGCTAAGGTCACTGTGAACGTACCAGTGTTGCCTGCTGGTGTGAAGCTGATGCTGGCGGAGTTTATGGTGAATGATGTTGAGCCGCTGATATAGAAGATGGACCCGATTACTGTTGTGCTGGATTGGATGAAGCTTGAGATACTGTCAGAGTAAGGCACGGCACTGGTAGATACCAGTCCGGTAGTTTTCGTCCAGCTACTACCAGACCCGGACCACTGGTCTATTCTCTGGTTCGTCGCGTTCATGTAGAACAGATCGAACAGATTGTCCTTCGCATCAAAGCTCGCCGCATCAGGGAGCGCGTAGTAGGAAGACGAGAAGGCGAGGGTCCCGCTATGGGTTTCAGCAGCCCCGATCAGGCTTACGGTCCATGTTCCAGTAGGAGACCGCGAGGCGAAGTTGTAGGTCTCGGTTATGTTGTCGAAGTAGATGGCGTAGATACTGGGTCCAGAGTTGAAGAGCCAATTATTCACGTCAGTGACGTCGGATGAGATCGTCTCTTCGTTGCTCCAGCCTGTGCCGTTGTATAGACGGCCGTGTACTCCGTATTTCGAAATCCAGTACAGGCTGTAAATCTCCCCGCCACCGATGGAAACGAGGGCAATATGCCAGTTGAGTGAATGGCATGCGGAAACGCAGAGAGTTACGTTTCCTGAGGTGGGCCAGGAGGCATAGTTTGTGCCTGCTGAGTGGATTATGATCGGCCTCTCTGTTCCGGTGCCTCCACAGGCACTGTTGTTATCGATCAGATAGGCTATCCAGACTTGGCCGTTGCTGTCGACGGTGATCTCATCATCCGGGTAGGTCCGGTCGGCAGCGCCGGTTAGTACCGTCTGTTCGGGCTGCCATGTTATGGTCCCGGAGGGGCTTAGTGTTCCGAGACCGAAGAGCATCTTCTTGGCACATGTCGAGTCGTAGCTAGTCTCGTTGTAACGGACGTAGAATACGCTCGTCCCATTCGTGTAGACGCTAAAGTCACTGTCGGTTATGTGCACTGCCACCTTCGATGCCGGGGCCCAGTGTGTGCCGTTAGTCGAGGTGGTGTAGAACATGCAGCCTGTCTGGTGTTCACACGTGAATCTCGAGTCTTCGTAGAAGAGCCAGATGAGACCCTTGGCGTAGAACGATGTTTGGAGGTAGGATGATTCGAAGAATGTTCTGTCGCCAGTCGAGTTGACAGCGATGGAGGATCCTGCGGTGGAGGTTAGTTGACCGAATGTTAGTGAGCTGGGAGATGCGGATATGGTGAAGTCGGGCGGTGCGACTGAGACTGAGATTGTTGCGTTGTGGGAGAGTGTGCCGTTCGTGCCATTCACTGTCACGGTATAGTTTCCTGTGTTGGCGGCGGTGAATGTTAGTGTTGAGGTGCCGGTTCCTCGTGCCGTCAGTGTGACGCTTGTAGGGTTGAGGGTGAGGCTGGGCCCGCTGGGTGAGCTTGTGGCTGAGAGTGCAACTGTACCGGTAAAGTTGTTGATGCTCGCCAACGTAACTGTGCTGTTGGTTCTTGAGCCAGGCGGTGAGGCTAGAATGGACGGGTTTGATTTGATGGTAAAGTCCGGCGGCTGGTTCTTGAAGAACTCCGTCATTGGATTGGCGGTTGCATCGGTGGTCGTGAAGCTGGCGAGGTTCCAGTTGGTCTCGATGGTTTTGGTGAAAGAGTAGTGGTTGTAGAGATTCGGGGTGACGAAGTTGTTCTTGGCGACGGGACCGATCCATGTGTCGTAGACGCAGTCCTCGGTGGTGCTCCCATTTAGTGGGCAGTAAATGTTGCCTTCGTCGAAGGTAATGAAGAGCGCCGAGCGGGTGGTCGTGAACGTCCTGCTATTCAGAATCAACGGGACGAGCCTCGAAAGGTATGCGTTGCCTGGTCCTATGAGAGATGATGTGCCGCAGACGCTTGAACCTCGCATGTTGTGGCAGTCGTTTGGTGTAAGCCACATGAAGTTGGGAGCTGGAGCTGTTGCGTTGTTGAGGTCATTGACCAGTATGCAATCTGTCACGCTTGCGCAGGTGTTCGGGTTTGCTAGGAATATCTTGTTGCATCGTGCAGTGTTGTTGGTTATGTCTTGGAAGGCGATGAACGGGTTGTGAATCACCGTATACGGGTCGTGATCCCTCAGATCACAGCCCCTCGCAAGAGTCTGGTTCTCAAAATAGCCTCGCCAAGTTAGTCCCGTTGCTTCGAAACGATCCACTAGGTTTGGTGCTGTGATGACGGGACAGCCACCACTGGTGCAGCCCTGCATTGACCCACTTAACAGAGCCACGTAGTTTGGCTGGCTAGTGTTGATCAGGGAGAGATAGTGTGAGCCTATCGTGTAATTGTTTGCGAGTCCCGCCACGTATGGCGCGGGTCCAGTTATAGAGCACGGGGGTGGATTCTGTCTGCAGATGTCGTAAATGCCCTCGTTCTCCATGACGATAATGACTACATGATCGAAGATCGTTCCAGTCAAGGTTCCGGTTGAAGGCAAAATTGCCGTCGACGTTGGAGCTTTCTGAGGATTCGGCGCAAAACTTCTTCCTGACTGCGAAACAACGATCATGCCGAGGACAACGATTAGGAGGAAGAAGGTGACTGACTTGACTCGGAGGCTCCTTCTCGTTGAGAGTATTTCCATATTCCTCCCTCACGTGCGAAACTCTGGTTCGTCTATCCGGAGCAGCCTCCTGTCCCCGGTGTCGTCGAAAGCTAATGATCTCATGATTCACCCTGGTTCGCAAGATATGAAACAGGAAAAATGATCGTGAGATTGAAGATTATGCCCATAATCGTCCTAAGATTAGCGTGTCCTACGGTATAAATCTCCACCGGGCGGAATTATATCTAAAGGATTCCTAATCAGTCTCGTTCCAGCAAGGAGATAGACACCGTCCGGGTCCTGTCCTGATACTTGGACACGCTGGGCTTTTAGGAGGGAAAAACAGGGTTAGGGGTTCTTTCTTCTGATCACGACTACTACTCCACCAATGACTGCTGCGACTAGTACGCCGATGAGCCCGTAGAACGCCACCTGCGGTAGGCCGAAGACTGTTGGGGCAGAGGCTGCGGGAGATGACGCTGCGGAAACGTGGAAGGTTTCTGTCGTTGTGTGAGGTGAGGCGCCGCCGGTGGCTGTCACGGTGACTGTGTAGTCGTTTGGCGTGCTGCTGGTGCATGTTAGGGTGGATGTTCCAGAGGCTTGGAGGGTTGTGGGGTCCAACGTGCAGGTCATTCCTGAGGGAGCGGAGACGGAGAGAGCTACCGTGTTTGTGAAGCCGTAGACTGGTGAGATTGTGATTGTGGATGTTGTTGACTGGCTGGCGGTTGTGGCAGCGGGTGTCGTGGATGTGATAGTGATGTCGGGGGTGTGGAAAGTGAAAGACGCGGCGAATTCGATTGTGAGAGGTCCGCTGGTGCCTGTAATAGTCACTGTGAACGTTCCATCCTGGGTGGAATGGCAGGTAAGTGTTGCAGTAGCGGGTGAAGAGGTGAGGGTGATGCTTGTTTGGCTTATTGCGGTGCAAGTTAGCCCGTTGGGCAGTGGTGTATCAGAGAGCGAGACCGTTCCTGAGAATCCGTTGACCGCGGTGATTGTTATCGTAGAGGTAGCGCTATTTCCAGTTGTTACCGCGGCCGGCGAGGTCATGGTGATTGAGAAATCTGGCGCGGGACTGAAGGTGAATGTTGCTGAGGCAGTGTGCGTTAGCGATCCGCTGGTGCCGGTTATCATAACCGTGTAGGTGTTCGCTGTGCTCGCTTGGCAGGTCAAGGTTCCGGTGCCTGATCCGGCGAGGCTGTTCCCTGTGATCGATCCGCAGGTCAGTCCCAATGGTATGTTGTCAGTCAGAATCACAGTATCGCTGAAACCGTTCAGCGCAGTGATGGTTATCGTGGATGTCAGGCTACTTCCGGTGACGTCCGATGGAGAGGTTACGGAGATTGTGAAGTCTGTAACCGTGAATGTCGCAGTTGTGCTCTCGGTCAGAGTCCCGCTTGTGCCGGCTATTGCGAGAGTGTACGTTCCGACTGTTGTAGAGCTACAGGAGACAGCTGCGGCTCCAGAGTTTACGATGCTAGTCGGGGTTATCCCTCCGCACGTTAACCCTGTGGGGGTAGCGTCGGTCAGTGTGACTGTTCCGGCGAATCCGTTAACTGGGCTGATGGTGATGGTTGAAGTTGTCGTCTGGCCGGGGTTAACGGCTGGGGGAGAGGTTGTGGTTATTGTGAAGCTGCTGACGTGGAAGACGATGTTTCCTGTTGCGTGGGATAGCGTGCCGCTTGCGCTGGTCACCGTGACCGTGTAGTCGCCCGATGTTGAGGAGTTGCAGGATAGCGTCGAGGTTAGGGTTGTTCCTGAGACTGGGGTGGGTGCTTTGCATGTGAGTCCGGCCGGGGAGGAGTCGGAGACTGTGAAGGAGACGCTTCCGCTGAAGCCGTTGAGGGGTGTGATGGTTATGGTTGAAGTTGCTGTGCTCTTCGCCGGGACGGGTGAGGGAGTGACTGCGCTTGAAGATATTGAGAAGTCTACAACGTGGAAGACGATGTTGCCGGTTGTGCGTGAAACTGCCGTGCCACTAATTGTGGAAGCTCCGGTAACCGTGACCGTGTAGTCGCCAGCCACGGTTGCGCTGCAAACAAGGCTGCTCGTTCCCTGGCCGTTAACATTGGCTGGGTCTGTGCAGGAGAGACCTGTAGGTGTAGAGGATGAGACTGTGAAGCTGACCGTTCCACTGAATCCTCCGGTTGATGAAACGGTGATTGTGGAGGTTCCGCTTGCTTGTGCGAGTATGTTGGAGGGAGTAACTGGACCAGCGGAGATTGAGAAGTCAGGTGGGACGGTGACGATGATTGTGGCTTTATGGGATAATGACCCGCTCGTTCCTGTAATGTTCACTAGATATGTGCCGGGCGCGACGCTGCTTGCTGCAGCTATGCTGAGCTTAGACGTTCCTGAGCCTCCCGTAATGCTAGTGGGGCTTAGTGTCCCGGTGAGACCTGTTGGAAAAGAGGCGGACAACTGGACGGTCCCAGTGAATCCGTTGAGGGGAGTGACGCTTATTGTTGAAGACTGAGAGGATCCTCTGACGACCGTTAACGTGTCAGGACTTGCAGCGAGGCTGAAGCCAACTACTTTCACGATTAGTTGGGTGGTGTGCGAGATCTTCCCCCCTGTTGCCTGGATATCTACAGTGTAGGTGCCCGGCGTTACGTTTGGGTCGACCGCGACAGTTAGGTTAGAGGTTGTGGCTGGAGGAGTGATCGTAGCTGGAAGGAACCTCGCAGTCAGGCCTGTAGGTGCAGACGCCAATAGATCAATTGGACTGTTGAATCCATTGGTAGTGGTGACTGTGATCGTGGAAGGCTTAGAATCGCCTGCCATGATCGTCAGGGAGGGTGGACTGGGAGCTATGAAGAAGTCTGGTCGGACAACTGTGACGTTGATCGTGGTGCTGTTGGAGAGAAAGCCGCCTGTGCCGGTAGTGCTGAAGCCATTGATGTCTACCGAGTAGGAGCCCGGGATCGTAGAGTTGACACTCAACGTCGCGACGTACGATGCGCTGGTAACGGTGGCGGGCTGGATGGAAGCGTTCAAGTTCTGAGAGTTGGGCGATGCGAAGAGATCGACGGATGACGAGAACCCGTTGGTCGGTGTGATTGTTATCGTTGAGGTGGTCGAGGTTCCCGCGTTTACGGTTATGGCCGAAGGATTGGCTGTAATGTAGAAGCCTGGCCCGGTGACTCTTATCACTAGATAGATTGAGTGTGTGAGTTGACCACTTGTCCCATTGACTTGCACACTGTAGAAATCGCCGGGAACAGTGCCTGGGGCAACGGCAACGCTGAGCGTCGAGGTCTGCGAGCCTGATATTGATGCTTGCGACAGTGTGGGAATCAGTTCTGGATCAGAAGATGATGCCGTGAGCGAGACTGTGCCCGAGAATCCGAGGATTGATGTCAGACTGATCGTCGAAGCACCCGAGCTGCCCGCCATAATCGTGAGCGGGTCTGGATTAGCCGACAGGGCGAAGTCCGGACCGATTACGAGAATGTCGGCGAACGCTGAGTGAGTTCGAGCTGGGGACGAGCTGGTCCCGTTCACTTCTAGCGTATAGAACCCTGGCACTGCCCCGGAGGGCGCGGAGACCGTGAGGGTCGAGGTTCCCGGAACGGTCACGGTTGCAGGATTCAGGGCCCCAATTACATTTGGAGAGCCTTTCAAGGCAAGACCAACATTTCCGGTGAAGCCGAGGACGCTCGTGAGGCTAACTGTCGAAGTGCAAGGGGAGCCCCCCGCGACCACGGCCATGAAGAAGGGATCAGTAGATATCTCAAAGTCCGGTTGCTTCACTTGAACAATCACAGCCGTGGAAGAGTGTACAGGACTACTGGTCCCTGTGCCGTTAATGACGATGAAGTAGCTCTGAGCTTTCGTCCCTAGCGGGGCTGACACTGTCAGCATCGACGTGCCGACTGGTGGAAGGGTAACCGTGGGAGTACTCAGTGACGGGGAGAGCGGGGTTTGAGGTGAAGCGGTGAGAGTTACTTGGCCTGTAAAACCTCCTGTGGGTGTGACGGTGATGGTGGAGCTGTTCGAAGCTCCTCCCGCGATGAGGGTTAGAAAGTGTTGGGTTGCGTCCATCACTATTGCTTGACCGGTGACCGTTACCTGAATATCAGCAGAATGGAAGAGGAAGCTTGAGAAAAGAGACCCCTCAACTGAGACCGTGTAGTTTCCCGGACTTGTTGTGATGGGAGCAGTAACGGTTAGGATGGACGAGCCGGTTCCTCCTGGAGAGAGTGTAACAGTACTGGGGTTGAAGCTTGTTGTAAACTGTGAAAAACTGTTGAGAGATATGCTACCCGAAAATCCATTGAGGCTGGTTAGATCGATCTTCGCAGTATCTGACCCGCCCGGCGCGAGTGTCATCTGAGTCTTTTCGGAAGTAACTGTGAAGTCAGGTCCAGTCACGTTGACCGATATTTCAAGGAAATGAAAAAGTGTGCAGCCTCCTGTCGAATCTATGAAAACAGTATTGGGTCCTGGGGAAGCGTTGCTAGGTACAGTGATCGTTAGAGTGGAACTGGCGTTTCCGGAAGAAAGTGAAACGTTTGATGGGTTCAGGTCGAGGGGAAATGCTGGAAACGAAGACGAGGATGCAAACATGTAGACTTGACCCGTGAAGCCACCAATGCTTGTGAGAGTAATCTGAGTAGTTCTGGTCGACCCAGGGGTCGTCGTGATCGAAGGAGGGTTACTGGATATGGAAAAGTCTGGAGTCACATTCGGCGAAATGGCCGAAGTTGTCTGAGATGAAATTTGGGTCGGAACCTGTGATTTTGCAGGAGCAGGGATAGCGGCTGGAAGCAGCATTAAGAATGCTAGTAGGAAGAGTACGAGAATTTTCCCGTGCGGAAGAATACTTCGAGATTTAGGCGACAGGTTGTTGAAGGAATCATATGGCATAGAGGCTTTTGGGCTGTATTTTGGGTGGGGTTAAGCCTTTCCAAGGGAAAGGGTTGCCGAAGACTGAATCTGAAACCCTTGGATACACAGCCGAGTTTTAAGATACTCATCACCGAACTTACTAAAGTGCTGTTCAAAAATGGTCGCGGGGACCATGCTCCCCGAGCATCCCCACTGCCGAATAGGCTGAGTCCCAAACTCGCACAGCAGTCGGGACGTCAGTCAACTATCGGAGTGATCTACGCTTGTCTTGCTGGTTCTGGTTCTGCTTTCTTGGATTTCCTTCTGAACGGATTACGCATTCCTTCTTTCACCTTGTCGTTAGATGCGTTCTGCTGGCTATAGGTGTTTTGGGGACATATCGGTGATCAAGGCTTTGATCGGGGCACAGATTGCTGAAAAAAGCTGAATATTATCCTATTTCTTACGAAAAATAGTACAGTTCCTCGTTAGAGCGTTGATCAAAGGTCGGTAGTATCGTAGCTTCGACCCGAGGATTCTCGCATCTTATAACGCTGAAACGAGCGGATTTCAAAATCAATGTCCGAGACTCTGGACTTGCACCGGTTGAAGGCGGAGTATATGCTGCGCAGAGCTAGACTGGCGGCGTTGGGAGAGTCGTTTGTTATTCTAACACTGCTTGTCTGGCTGAGCCTAGAGTACCAGAACAACTTCTACATGCAAAAGTGGTTAGCCACTCATTTCTGGCCTGCGCAGTGGTTGCTCAACGGAACACTGGTGGGAGTAGCGACAGGATTGTTGGCTGGTTGGATATTGGCTACTTGGCAGGGAAAACGATCTAGGGAACAGAAGATCCTGGACGATTTGAGGAAGATCGTATAGCGAGAGGCTGATTCCCAGATCGTTGAATGAAGAGTCGAATGTACAAGAGATTCTAGACTCTCCTCTGACGGGCCGGAAGCTTGCAGGGTTGAAGACGCGGGCTCTGAGGAAGCGGGTCTGGTATAAAGTGCTGGACCGGGTTGAGAGGGGATTGTTGGACCTGACTATACGGTGGGTGGACAATGTGCGCAGCGGACGGTTGACGGAGACGTTGTTGCGGATTCTGGTGAAGCTGGCGCGGGCAATGGAACAGGGCATGGTACGGGTCCTACTGGTAGGTAGAGAGCTGGCGTTCAGGGCTAGTCTCATGGCGGTTCGGTGGGGGAATGGCCAAGCGTATGCTTGGCGGTTTGACGAGTCGTTCTGGCGCGGGTTGGGGCTGGGACGCACGCGTGCGAAGGGGTCTTGAAAGACTAAGTCGACGGGTTCTTGGAGAAGATAGTGGTGAAGAGGGCTGGGCGCGAGAAGAGAGCTGTTGACTGGAAGGATAGTGTCTACTACTATCTACGATCCAGAATCGCTGTTCGCAAGGCTTCCAGGTAGAATTGGAGCAGCGTATGGGTGACGGTTTGGCGGCGGGTCTGGCTTGGAATCTGACCCAGCCTAGGTTATTGCCACGTGGAGAAGCCATCCGTCTCGCTCCAGGTCCAGCTGTACGGATGAGCGTCAGTGACAGCGACGGCTCTCTTTAATAATCAGTTTTCCAGAAGAACTGTTTAGAGTTCACCATGAAGGTCGAGGATAGGCTGGACGCGATTGAGAGGGAGCTTGCGGAGATCAAGGCAGCGCTATCATCCTCGCGGAACCTGAAGGTTATGAAACTGAAGGGATTGTGGAAGGGGCTCAAGGTCGACGACGAAGACATTGAAGCGGCCAAGAGATCCCTCTTCAAGCATGCCTCCGCCTAGACGGTTCTATGTCACTGATACCCATCCGTTCGTGTGGTATCTGGCCGACGATGCAAGGCTTAGCTCCGATGCTGGAATGGCTTTCGACCGCGCAGACTCCGGCGAGGCAACAATCATCATTCCAGCCATAGCCCTGGCGGAAGCCGTCTATCTCGCCGAAAAGGGACGAATCGAGACCAAGGCAGACCTAATCTTTGGAATAGTTGAAAACGCCTTGAATTACAGGGTGTACCCGTTGGACGTTACAATCGTCAAGAAATCCTAGGAGCTTGAAAAACTGTCGGAGATTCACGACAAGTCGATTGTAGCGACAGCAAGACATCTCGGCTTCGAACTCATCACAAAGGATGGAAAGATCAGAGACAGTGGCTACGTGCCAACGATCTGGTAACATCTGCCCCAAACCTGGGTTTTGCCACGTGAAGAAAGCACCCGTCCCGCTCAAAGCCCAAGTGTCCGCCTTGACTAGCCGAGAGACGAAGCTACTAGAAGCCTTCATGAAACATAAGTTTGGCTTTGCCGCGTTTCTCATTCCCCTTGGTATCCGGGTAATCCCGGAGATCATCGTCGGACCTTATCCTGTTGGCTGGGACATTATCGCATACTATATTCCAAACACCATCGACATGGCTTCGGGAAGGATGAACCTCTGGGGAATAATCACATCAGCTCCCACCCTTTATGCGATTGCTGTGCCAGCTTACTTGTTGACGAAGGTGAACTTGGTATTGATCTTCAAGATTCTCGGTCCGATCCTCTACGGATTCCTCGGCTGGTCAATATTCCGGTTCTGCCAACGACGACTACACTGGTCTGGCAACAAGGCGTTCTACGCTGTCTTGTTCATTTCCGCATACTTCGTCACTTTGCGGATCTCATGGGACGCCTTCCATATGGAACTGGGACTTGCGCTCTTTCTTCTCGCCGAATCAGTGAGTCAAGCGCGCTCTTCGGTCAAGCCGACACTTGCCAGAGTAGTTCTGTTATCTCTCGCGGTTCTCTCTAACCAACTTGTAGGAGTCGTAGTCGTTGGTAGTCAGCTGGCGACCCTTCTGAGTCCTTTGATAAGAAGAAACCTTAGACTGGTCTTCTTGCAATTGCCGCCAGTCGCAATCTTTCTGCTTATTCTGTACGCAACTCTGCAGACACCGCTCGGTCCCGGATTAACTGTCCTTGGTCCTGTTGCCGCTGCAACGAACCTCACGACGAATCTATCCTTCCTAATCTACGCGTACGTCTTCGCGTTTCCACTCTTGCTTTTCGGATACAAGCTTCGAGAAAGATCAGTATTCGCCCCTTGGATGCTTGTATGTGGAATCGGACTAGCACTGTCGCTATTACCGGGACATGTGTTCCAAGACATTGGGTACAGATGGGTCCTACTCCTTTCATTGCCTCTACTAATTCTGGCATACGAAGGATACTCCAAGCTACGAGTCACTCTTGCGTTCACGCCTAAGAACTGGAGTGGGGTGCTACGCATTGGGGTCCTGGTGGCGCTTGCCAGCTCGGCAGCCTTGTACGCTGTTCTTCCATCTCAGTCAGCCTTGCCTTTCTACACAACATTTCCTCAGTACGTTCCTTCTTCAATGGTTCAGAGCAGCCTGCCCTTCTCAGACTATCCGAACGTTGTGAATGCGATGTTGTGGCTAGATTCGCATCTCAATTCGGATAGTGTCTTGATTACACAGCAGGCATTCTACGGTTGGGCACGATCCTATCTTTCGCCTGACAAACAAGTAGTGAATAGTTTACTCGCACCTCCGGCTTCTGTGATTAGTGAAACTGGATCTTACACTCACGTCTATACGGTCTGGTGGGTTGATGGAACCGGATGGTTCCAAGGCTCGTTACCCGTCGGCGCGAAACCATTGGTGTCCTTTGGAGATTTGGCTGTCTATGAGTATCGCTAGCCAATCTCGCAATTGGTTGGAGTATTTCTGTAAAGCGTGATGTACCAATCAATACAATTAGCGTTATCAACCCTCCAATTTAGCCAAAAGCAACGTTGATTCAGGAAGCGGAAACGGTTAGAGCTAGGGATGAGGTTGAGGAGAGGCTCCTCCTTGACCCTAAGACTGCCGTTCCGCGGATAATCGACTTCATTCGGACAACTTTCAGTTCCTCTGGATGTTCAGGCATAGTCGTAGGGCTAAGCGGGGGAATAGACAGCGCACTCACCGCTACTCTCTGCGTCAAGGCTGTTGGACCCGAGAAGGTGACCGGGGTCTTCATGTTCGAGGAACGAACGCGCAAAGGCGTCGATGCAAGTCACGCTCGCGAAATTGCGGACAACCTTCGTATCAGAACTGTCGACCTGACTCTAGATCCTCTCATCAAGCGATTCTCGGACACATTTCCCGTCAAAGTCGAGGATCAAGTGGCGAAGGGCAATCTGAAGGCGCGAATGCGGATGATGAGCCTCTACTACCTAGCGAACGCTCAGAACCTGCTCGTTGCCGGGACGGGCGACAGGAGCGAGGACCTGATCGGCTACTTCACAAAATACGGCGACGGAGGCGTAGACTTTCTTCCAATCGCACATCTCTACAAATCGCAGGTCAGGTCCCTAGCGAAGTATGTTGGTATCTCGCCGGAGATTGTAGAGAAACCGTCGTCTCCGAACCTCTGGGAGGGCCACAAGGCGACCGACGAGATCCCGCTGGACTATTCCGAATTGGATCAGGCGCTCATCTGTCTCTTCGATTTGAAGATGGCGCCTGAAGATGTGTCGAAGCGCCTAGGCATCAGTGATGAGAAGGTCCGAGACATTCTGTCGAGATTTCGGAATTCCGCGCACAAGAGATCGTACCCGCCGATGATTGGGAGCTGGTAGCTTGAACCTTCACTCCAAGCTACGTAGTCACAAGGCCAAGATTGCAGTCTGGGGGACCGGATACATCGGGCTCTCAACAATGGCATACTATGCCCGATACGGAATAAAATGCGTCGGCTACGACATCGTCCCGGAAACTGCTCAGACCATTAACGCTGGCAAGATTACTATGCCAGGCCTCGGTCAGTGGCTGGGCTTCTCAATTGAACCACTTGTAAAGAACGGCCTCATGCACGCAACAACCGATGTGAAGGAGGTCATCGAAGATCCGACCGTCAAGGTCCATTTCGTATCGATTCCCACTGAGCGGAACGGTAAGCCCTGGGACGGAGCATTGCAAGACGTTTCGAAGAAGATAGCTGGGAAAACGGTCGAGAATGGTCCTGACCTTGTCATAGTCGAATCAACCCTCTCACCTGGACAGTGCGACAAAGTACTGGTCTCAACTCTAGACCGAACAGGGAGAAAGATTCCGAAGGAGTTTCAGCTGGCCGTGGCTCCCCGACGCGACTGGTTTGACAACCCCGGCTTGAATGTCCATACGATTCCTCGGGTAGTCGGGGGCGTGGATGAAGAATCGCGAAAAGCGGCTGAAGACGTGCTTGGGATCATTTGCTCCAAACTCGTTCCCGTCTCAGACCATAGAATTGCTGAACTGGTAAAGTCTACAGAGAATTCGTTCAGAGCACTCAACATTGCATTCGCCAACGCACTCTCCCGGTCATATCCGAACGTTGACACAATCGAGTTGATCAACGCCGCGGCCACTAAGTGGAACTATGTTGCCCATTATCCGGGACTTGGGACGGGCGGATATTGTATACCCTTGGCGCCGGAGTACTTGCTTGAAGGGTCGGGAAGCAAGGGAGAGCATACAGACTTCCTGTCACTGATCAATCAAGTCAATCGTTCACAGACAAAATTCATTGGCGAGTTGATCAGCAAGAATCCGTCGGGAAGCAGGGTTGGGATCCTCGGTCTGAGCTACAAGCGGAATCTCAAGGTCCACGTTCTCTCCCCGTCGATAACTCTGGCTGAAACGCTGGAGAAAGCCGGTAAACGGGTGCGGATACAGGACCCGTATTATTCCGAGGAGGAGGTGAGGAAGATAGCTGGTGTAGGCTCGTTCAAGTATCCTAACGACCTGAAGGACTTCGATTCACTAGTCGTTTCTGTACCACACCTCGAGTACACAGAGACCCCGGTTCCGGAGTTGCTGGATTCGATCCGGCCGGGTACCTTCGTACTAGACGCGGAGGGTGCCTGGCAGAGTTACAGAGACTTCTTCCAGCAGAAGCAAATCGACTACCGCAAGATTGGCGATGCTGGTTGGGCGATCCCGAGAATGAAGAAATGAGGGGGTCAAAACCGCACGTCTCAGTCATCGTTCCCTGTTATAACGAACAGGACAATAT
>Ga0209577_10002497_pt1 | contig 17663 bp, 15 predicted proteins | sample GraSoiAngelo_109_FD_185874 | JGI IMG/M metagenome (GOLD analysis project Ga0209577, IMG submission 185874) | Grasslands soil microbial communities from the Angelo Coastal Reserve, California, USA - 14_0903_12_20cm (SPAdes) (version 2) | ecosystem: Environmental > Terrestrial > Soil > Grasslands...
CCCAAGACTGAGGAGGCAAGAAAATGCCGGACTATAAATATCAGGGAACTAGCCGCTCCGGCGGCAGCGTCAGTGGGGTGATGACCGCCTCGAACAAGACCGAACTAACGAGCCTGCTGAAGCGTCAGCAGATTACTGCGACGAAAATGACCGAGAAGGGGAAAGAATTCAACATTCCTACCTTTGGCGGAGGCGTCAGTGCTAAAGAGCTGGCGATTTTCACGCGTCAGTTCTCGGTCATGATCGACGCCGGCCTGCCGCTCGTTCAGTGTCTCGAGATTCTTGCAGGTCAGCAGGAGAACAAGTTCTTTCAAAAGATCCTGGCGGGGACACGTGGTCAGGTCGAAGGCGGCGCAACGCTTTCCGCCGCTATGCGCAGTTCGCCGAAAGCCTTTGACGCTTTGTACGTGAACATGGTGGAGGCGGGTGAGACCGGCGGTATTCTGGATACCATTCTGCAGCGCCTCTCGACCTACATCGAAAAGAACGTCAAGCTGAAGCGCGCCGTCAAGTCGGCCCTCGTGTATCCGGTAGGCGTCTTGACCGTGGCTGGCGGCGTTATTATCTTGTTGTTGTGGAAAGTCGTGCCGATTTTCGCCACGTTGTTTGCCGGTCTGGGCGTGGACCTGCCTCTGCCGACGAAAATCGTCATTGCCATGAGCAATTTCATCGGCAGTATTTTTGGTTTTCTGATTCTAGTAGCCTTTTGCGGTGCCATTTTCGGCTTGAAGGTTTGGTATGGCACTCCTCAGGGGCGCTTCGTGCTCGATACTATCGTCTTGAAGCTTCCCATTCTGGGGATGCTGATGAGAAAGATTGCCGTTGCGCGGTTTACGCGAACGCTGGGTACATTGATCTCCAGCGGCGTGCCCATCCTGGAGGGTCTGGACATCACGGCAAAGACCGCCGGAAACGCGGTTGTTGAAAAGGCTTTGCAGAAAGTAAGAAGATCACTCGAGGAAGGCAAGTCGCTCACCGAGCCCCTCAAAGAATCCGAAGTTTTTCCTGGCATGGTCACGCAGATGATTGCCGTCGGCGAACAGACCGGCGCAATGGACGCCATGCTCTCGAAAATCGCGGATTTCTACGAGGAAGAAGTTGACGCGGCGGTGAAAGACCTGCTGACTGCTCTGGAACCTATCATGATCGTATTTCTCGGCCTGGTGGTCGGTGGCGTGGTCATCTCCATGTACTTGCCGCTGTTCTCGCTCATCGGCAAGCTGGCTAATCACTAGTCCGTTTTCGCCCGGACGGCGTTATTCTGTTAATGGAGGACAGGGGAACACCCTGTCCTCTACTACCTGTCATGACTCGGAGATGTCCGGATGCCGGGATTATGGCGCGGGCGTGCAATGGATAAGAGCTTTGCAACAGGGGAATGGCTAGACTGGTTGACGCGTGTTCGTCTGTTGACGATCACCCTCATCCTGACCGTAGGCGTCGTCTGGCCTCAATACATTCCCGGCTTCAGCACCAACCGTTTCTTTCTGCCGCTGATCGTCTTCTGGATTACCCTCGGAATCCTCCACCTCATTCTTTTGCGCTGGCTCCCGCAGGCCCAGTGGCATGGCGGGCTGCAAGTCGCCAGCGATGTGCTGATGATTTCGCTGCTCGTCTATTCCACCGGCTTGCAGGAAAGCTATTTCATCTCCCTCTATCTGCTGGTGATTATCGTCGCGAGCATTCTATTCTCACGGCGTATCGCGTTTCTAACTGCCGCCACTTGTTTTCTGATCCTTGCGGAAATGATTGTGCTGGCATACGCCCAAAGAATCCCGCGAACTTTCTCCAGCCTGCCGACAGCGGAGAGCCTTCGTACCTGGCTGGTCATGAATCTCCTTGGGTTTCTGGCTGTGGCCTACTTGGCCAGTCTGCTCGCCCAGTCTCTTCGGAAAAAGGGCGTCGAGCTTGAGGAAAAGCGCGAGGAACTGCTCAGTCTCCAGGACTTTACCGAAGACATCATTCACTCCATGCGCGGCGGCCTGATTACCACGGATCTTGCCGGACGCGTCCTACTGCTGAATCGCACCGGTGAAGAAATCCTCGGACATCGCTTTGCGGAAGTGCGCGGCATGAAGCTGCAGCAGCTCAACGACGATTTCTGGCTCCCCGGCCATTACGAGAATAGCGAGAGACTCTCCCTCCGCAAGGAGATTGACTTTCGCACGCCCTCTGGGGATGTCCGCTATCTGGGCATTAGTATTTCGCCGCTGCGCTCTCGCGATTCGGGGCGCGACGGCTACGTTTTCAACTTCCAGGACCTCACTGATCTTCGCCGCCTGGAGCAGGAGGTCGCGACCAAGGAACGTATGGCGGCCCTGGGGCGTCTCTCCGCAGCCATCGCCCACGAAATTCGGCAGCCCTTGTCCGCCATGGCCGGCGCAGTGAAGGAATTAGCGCGTCTTGTGCCCCTCGAGGAGGACGAGAAGCATCTTGTCAATATTGTGAGCAGGGAATCCGAGCGGCTCAACAATATCATCACGGACTTCCTCAACTATTCACGGGAGAAGACCTACGAGTTTCACCAAGCTGATATTCGCGGGCTGCTGGATGAAACGCTGATGCTGGTGGAGAAGAAGCCGGAGATAGGCTCCAAGTACCAAATTGTGCGCGCATTCAACGGAAAGGAATTACAGGCGCGCGTGGATCCCAACAAAATCAAGCAGGTCTTCTGGAATCTGTGCGACAACGCTCTTCGGGCCATGCCCGATGGCGGCACGCTGACCGTCAAAATGGAGCAACGTCCGTTCTGGTTGCGCATTGCGTTTCAAGACACGGGGGTCGGCCTCGACCCAAAACAAAGGGCCAAAATTTTTGAGCCTCTGCAATCAGGTTTCAAGGGGGGCACGGGTCTTGGGCTCTCGATTGTCTACCAGATCGTGCAAGCCCATAGCGGGACAATTAGCGTGATATCCGAAAAAGACCGCGGCGCTGAGTTTATCGTCGAACTCCCGCGAGTTGGATGAGGCGTTTATGCAGGGAACAAAAGCCGCAATCAAGGAAACCGGACGCGAGATGCCCCATATTCTCGTGGTCGACGATGAGAAATCGATCGGCGAGCTCTTGGAAATTACCTTTCGCAAGGAAGGTCACCGCGTTGAAGTCGTGCACAGCGTGGAGGCCGCAAAGCGCAAGCTCGAATCACAAATCTTCGACATCATTATTTCAGATATCCGGATGCCCGGCGAGAGCGGCGTGGACCTCCTGAAGTTTGCCAAGGAAATCGCGCCCGGATCATTCTTTCTCCTTATGACTGCGCTCCCTGCATTAGATACCGCTATCGCGGCGCTCAACTCTGGGGCGGACCGCTACGTTGTTAAGGGAGATTCGTTAGTCGATCAATTGCGGCTCGCAGTGCATGAGGTATCTGAGAACCTCAAATGGAAGAAAGAGGCGCGCTATCTGCGGCGGGAGATCCGTCGGCTCACCGGTCTCGACAACATCATCGGACAAAGTCCCAAGATGCGCGCGATCTTCGACATGATCCAAACAGTCGCGCCTCAATCGAGCCGCGTTCTCATTACTGGAGAGAGCGGGACAGGCAAGGAACTGGTTGCCCGTGCTATTCATGAGAACAGCGCCCGGGCCCAGGCTCCCTTCATCACCATCAACTGTGGCGCGTTTCCGGAAACCCTGCTGGAGTCCGAGCTTTTCGGTTACATGAAAGGAGCCTTCACGGGCGCCAACGAAAACCGCCAAGGTCTCTTTCAGGCTGCACACGGCGGGACACTCTTCATGGACGAGATCGGAAACATGAGCCTTACCATGCAGGTAAAGCTCTACCGTGTCCTTCAGGAAGGCAAAGTCCGCCCCATTGGCAGCACGGAGGAATCGGACGTGGACGTCCGCATCATTGCCGCCACAAACAAGGATTTTGAAAAAGAGATCGCCGAAGGCCGCTTCAGGGAAGATCTCTATTATCGTCTTAGCGTGATTCCGATACAGGTGCCGGCCCTGCGTGAACGCAGAGATGATATTCCGCTCCTGGCCCGACACTTCCTCGAGAGCTTTCGTAAGACGATGGAAAAACCCATCGAGGCCATCTCGCCGGAAGCCATGACGCGTTTGGAGTCCTACGATTGGCCTGGCAACGTCCGCGAGCTTGAAAACACCATGGAACGCGCTGTTGCTTTGGAGTCCAGCCGGGAGATTTCTTTGCGCGTGCTTCCAGAGCGAATTGTCAATTACTCCGGGGGTTCCCAGTTCGGTACGTCGCAAACCGTGGAATTCCCCGCGGACGGGCTAGACTTTGAAAAGGAGATTGCTGACGCCGAGCGAAGGTATCTGCAAGCCGCCCTAGAGAAGGCTGGTGGAGTCCGCACTCGTGCGTCCGAACTCCTTAAGATCAGCTACCGTTCCTTCCGCCACTATGCCAAGAAACACAACCTCTAGTCGAAATTGGCCTAATCCGGCGGATAGTAATCATCATGCGAGGGCTCTAAGCCTGTGACGGATTGCGCCTTGGATATGGACAAAAAATGTCGACGAAAAAGGTCCAGCCAGCTTGGGAAGCAGAAGGCGCTTAATTCAAAGTCGGCTTGTTTATGTAAGTTGTTTATTATGTGCAAGATGAGCGGATAGCACTATTTCCGTACTAGCCCCTTGGATTGGCCTCCGGCTTGCACCTCGTACGGCGTGCTCTGGCACCATATAATTTCTCAAGGAGAAAGCATGAAGAAGCAAAAGGGTTTCTCTCTTATCGAATTGCTGATCGTCGTGGCGATCATTCTGATCATCGCGGCCATCGCTATTCCGAACTTGCTGCGTTCGAAAATCGCAGCCAACGAATCATCCGCTGTCGGCTCAGTGCGCACCATCGGCACGGCGGAAGTGACGTATTCTTCGAGCTGGGGCAGCGGTTTCGCAGCTGCTTTGGCGAATTTGGGTGGGGCGGCCCCCTGCGCTGTTGCGAGCGCGGCCGCAGCTTGTTTAATCGATCCCCTCTTGAGCGTTGCTCCTAACAGCAAGAGCGGCTACGTGTTTGCCGCCGCCGGAACTCTTCCAGTGGCTGCCATCAACAACGGCTTCGAAGTGAACGCCACACCAGTCACAGCGCAGACGACTGGCGTACGGTCGTTCTGCGACGATCAGACGGGCGTGATCAAGTTCGTGGTCAATGCCGCTGCCGGTCCTGGTGTGCCAATCGGTACTGCAGCCGGCTCTTGCATCGGCGTTGCGACGGTTGTCGGAACTTCTGGTCCGGTCGGTAACTAACTCTCGTTTAGCTGCGCAAAAGGGAGGAAGCTCTGCTTCCTCCTTTTTTTTGCCAGGATAGTGAGTGACCTTTTTTGGCCCCTCGGAGTGACTAAAAACGGCAAATACGAAGCTCCGACGGGGCTGTGGCTACCCGATCCAAATACAGTTATGCATTTTCTGAAACACGTAATTTACAGAATCTAAACGCCTTACACTCTTGGGGTATCTCGGCATGGAAACCTCGAAGCGTGGCATTTCCCTTGCCTTGTAGTACCATGTGCTTTAGCACCATAAAAGCTCCCAAGGAGATTTAGCCTCATGAAGAAGCAAAAGGGTTTCTCTCTTATCGAATTGCTGATCGTCGTGGCGATCATTCTGATCATCGCGGCCATCGCTATTCCGAACTTGCTGCGTTCGAAAATCGCAGCCAACGAATCATCCGCTGTCGGCTCAGTGCGCACCATCGGCACGGCGGAAGTGACGTATTCTTCGAGCTGGGGCAGCGGTTTCGCAGCTGCTTTGGCGAATTTGGGTGGGGCGGCCCCCTGCGCTGTTGCGAGCGCGGCCGCAGCTTGTTTAATCGATCCCCTCTTGAGCGTTGCTCCTAACAGCAAGAGCGGCTACGTGTTTGCCGCCGCCGGAACTCTTCCAGTGGCTGCCATCAACAACGGCTTCGAAGTGAACGCCACACCAGTCACAGCGCAGACGACTGGCGTACGGTCGTTCTGCGACGATCAGACGGGCGTGATCAAGTTCGTGGTCAATGCCGCTGCCGGTCCTGGTGTGCCAATCGGTACTGCAGCCGGCTCTTGCATCGGTGTTGCGACGGTTGTCGGAACTTCTGGTCCGGTCGGTAACTAACTCTCGTTTAGTTCTGGAAAAAGGGAGGAGGCTCTGCTTCCTCCCCTTTTTTTCGCTAGGAACGTTCCGCACAGGGTACCGAAGTTATCTTCTTCAGTTTGCATTTCCCCGCAATGCTTTCTGTCACCTTGAGAATTTGAATTTGTGCGCTTGTCCGGCGATTGCTGCGGCCTTATGATACAGCGCCGGTACCGCCGCGCAGGGGCTTGCGAGCAATAACGGCAAAAAAATCGGTGCTTAAGGTACCCGGACATTTGAAGGAAGTGGCCCGTAAATTGCTGCTTATGATATGGCAGGACATCCTGCGTGTTTCGGAATGAAAGGAAAGCATCGAGGTCCGCTAGGGTCACTATGAAAAAACCAGTGAAAGGGTTTTCCCTCATCGAGCTTCTGATCGTCGTCGCCATTATTCTGATCATTGCTGCGATTGCCATTCCCAACTTGGTGCGGTCCCGGCTTGTGGCAAACGAATCGTCCGCCGTGGCTTCCATTCGCACCATCGCTACTGCCGAAACAACGTACGCTTCGAGTTGGGGCTCCGGTTACGCGGGCGCGATTGACAATCTAGGCGGAGTCGCCCCTTGCGTCGTTGCCACCGCAGCGGCTGGTTGTATCATCGACTCGGCCTTGAGCGTCGCCCCCTACACTAAGAGCGGCTATGTATTTGCAGCTGTCGGGAACACCCCGATAGCCGGCGTCAACAGCGGGTTTGAAGTGAACGCCACGCCGGTCGCGGTGGATGTAAGCGGCAAGCGCTCCTTCTGCAACGATCAGACGGGCGTTATCAAGTTCACTGTTAATGCCGCCGCCGGTCCTGGTGTGCCAATCGGAACGGCCGCCGGAAGTTGTGCGGTGGCGATACAGATCGTTGGTAACTAAGCTCCCAGCCTGTTGTTAGGTATTAAAAGGGCTCGTAACTACAGTGTTCAGGTGTATTTCCGGCTTGGCCGGATTCTCTGTAACATATCCAGATGACGTCTCGGTTTGCTGCCGCGCTGGCCGGCGTTTTTCTGACGCCATCGTTCACCGATACATCGCTTCCTGTTAAGCGGCTCGAGGCCACGTATCGGGCTGCCCGTACCATGCAGGTAATTTTTCTTGAGCAGTACTCCGAGAATGGACGCGTCGTTCGTACTGAGGCCGGCGCCGCGTATTTCCGCCGGCCCGGCAAGATGCGCTGGGAATACCAATCACCCGAAAAAAACGTATTTCTCGTCGACGGCAAGACAGCTTGGTTTTACGTTCCCGGCGACCACACGGTAACGCGTGTTCCTGCTAAGCAAAGCACGGACTGGCGAACGCCCCTGGCCTTGCTGGCAGGCGAAATGAAACTGTCGCGCATTTGCGCGCGAGTGGATCTTGCTACTGATGAGAAGCCAGACAAGGATGGCAATGTCGTGCTGTCCTGCCCGCTCAAGGGCTCGGAGACTGCGGTCGCTCCTGCCTCGAAGAACGGCGCTGCTCATGCAAAAAGAGATTTGCTTCTTCTCGAAGTCGCCCAGGACACGAATCATCTCGTACGGATCGTCGTACGAGAGGCCGGTGGTGTCGAGATCGAATTCAAATTCAAGGATTGGCAATTTGATCCTCCCGTTCCTAACTCTTTCTTCCGGTTCGAAGTCCCCCCGGGAGTAGCCATTGTGAACGGTGAGTTGCCTTCTGAGAGCAAATCTCTAAACTAGACTAGAATAGAGCCAGCCCAGCCTGCGGGCGTTTGCGCCGAAAGAAACGGCCAACCATTGAGTCCTACCCCGCATATCAAGTAGATGAGGTAAACTGAGGGAGTTATGGGTCAATTCCTCTGCCGAGTGGCGGATGCCGAAGGACGTGTCTTCTCTCAAGTGGAGCCCGCGACTTCTCTGGAAGAAGCGCGCCAGAAGCTCGTGGAACGGGGGTTGTACGTCTATTCAGTGGAGTCCCGGGGCGGTCGCCTGGCCGGCTTGCTTCGCCAAAGGAGTGGACGCCAAATTGGCGGTTCGGAATTCGTCATTCTCAACCAGCAATTCAACACTCTTATCAAAGCGGGCTTGCCCATCTTGAAATCTTTGGATCTTCTGGCCAGCCGTGCTACCGCGCCTAAGCTCCGGCCGGTCATCAGCCAAATTCGCGACCGGGTCCGGGAAGGGAAGTCGCTTTCCGAGGCGGTCGCCGAAGCCGGTGTGTTTTCCAAAGTCTATTCCACGGCAATTCTTGCGGGAGAGAAGAGCGGGAATTTACCAGGTGTCCTGGACTACTACATCGCCTACCAGCGCGTCAGTACGGGCGTTCGCAAAAAAATTCTCGCTTCACTGGTCTACCCCACGCTGTTGATCAGCGTGGCGGTCATTATCGTCACGTACCTGGTTACTGCCGTCATTCCCAAATTCGCGCTGCTCTACCAAGACTTGAACGTGGAGCTCCCTGCCCCCACGCGTTTGTTGATCGCCTTGACGGTGGACTACCGTTTTGTTTTTCTAGGGGCCGTGGCTTCCCTAGCAGTGGCTGCCGCCGGCATTTTTCTTTGGTCCCGTACGGACGAAGGTGGAGCTGCATTTGATCGCTTCAAATTTCGGCTTCCCGTAATTGGCGACACACTCCTCAAATTTCAGGTCGCCCAGTTTTCGCGCACGCTCGCAACGCTATTGACCGGCGGCACGCCTCTTGTGGCCGGCCTCCAGACTGCCAGTGATGCCATCACCAGCAAACTGCTGCGCTCAACCGTCAGCCGCTCAACCCAGATGGTGCGCGAAGGGGAATCTTTGCACGGCGCCCTGGCCTCCAGCGGCACCGTGCCGGAGTTGGCGTTGGATATGATTGAAGTCGGAGAGTCCAGCGGCGCGCTTGCCCCAATGCTGAACAGCGTGGCTGAATTTTATGAGGAAGAAGTCAGCTTGCGATTGTCCACCCTTGTTTCCCTCATCGAACCGATACTCCTGATTTTTATGGGATTGCTGGTCGCATTTATTCTCATTTCGCTGTATCTGCCCATCTTTTCATTCTCCATGACGGGAACAGCAAAGTAAGGAATCATGGCCACTACGGAACAACTGCCTCCAGCGCCCGGGCTTCCCGGCGACGAACAGCAAGAACGCGAGTTCGCGCGTAAACTCGCGGAGCGATATCGCTTTGCCTTCATTGATCTCCGCGAGCAGCGTATCGATGCGGAACTTTTTCGTACCATCCCGGCCGACCTGATGTTCCGCTACAACTTCGTGCCGCTGGAAGTGCAGAACAACGTTCTGGCCATCGCTGCGGCCGATCCCGGCCAGGTGCAGATGAGCGACGAGCTACCCCTCTTGCTGGGCAAGAAGCTCTTGATTCGCGTCGCTACCGCCCGCCAGATCGGCGACATTCTGAAGCGCACCGAGCAGTCTCAGCGCGTGCTCGAGCAAGCGACCGAAGCTTTCACTCTTCAGACTTCCAAGGAAGAAGACGAGAGCGAAGAGACAATTTCCGGCGACCGCTTGACCCGCGATAGCACCGCGAGCCCTGTTGTGCGCCTCGTGGAAACCATCATATTCACCGCGCTCGAGCGCCGCGCCAGTGACATTCATATCGAAGCGCGCGACACGGAAGTCGCCGTCAAATACCGCATCGACGGCGTGCTGCAGCACGCTATGCAGCCCATTGCCAAGGAATGGCATTCCACGGTGCTCTCGCGCATCAAAGTGTTGAGTGATTTGGACATTGCCGAGCGCCGCGTCCCTCAGGACGGCCGCTTCCGTGTGAAATACAAAGGCCGCTACATCGATTTGCGCGTCTCCATCATGCCAGCCAGTCACGGGGAAGACGCCGTTCTCCGCGTCCTTGACAAGGAAACGCTTTCAGAAAAATTCTCCAGCTTGACTTTGGACGTGGTTGGTTTTTCTGACGAAGAGACTCGCCGCTTCCGCCGCTACATCCGCGAACCCTATGGCATGGTCCTGGTCACAGGTCCCACGGGCTCCGGAAAAACCACCACACTCTATGCCGCCATCAACGAGATCAAGAGCGACGAAGACAAAATTGTCACCATCGAAGATCCCGTCGAGTACCAGCTGCGCGGTATCACCCAGATTCCCGTGAATGAAAAGAAGGGGCTCACCTTTGCGCGCGGCTTGCGTTCCATCCTGCGCCACGATCCCGACAAAATCATGGTCGGCGAAATCCGCGACCAGGAAACCGCGCAAATTGCCATCCAGTCGGCGCTCACCGGCCACCTCGTTTTCACCACTGTCCATGCCAACAACGTTACCGATGTCATCGGCCGGTTCATCAACATGGGCGTCGAGCCTTACAACTTTGTTTCCGCCCTCAACTGCATCATGGCCCAGCGGCTGGTTCGCGTGATCTGCAAGAGCTGCAAGAAGCCCAAAAGGTATTCTCATCAAGAATTGCAGGAAGCGGGTCTCGATCCCGCTGTATGGGGCGACGTCACGTTTGCCGAAGGCGCTGGATGCCTGGAGTGCTCGGGGACTGGTTATCACGGCCGCACCGCGATTTGCGAATTGCTCGATCTGACAGACCGCATCCGGGAAATGATCGTGGATCGCCGCCCAACTTCAGAAATTAAACGCGTAGCCTGCGAGGAAGGCATGACCGCATTGCGCGAAAGCGGGTTGGCCAAGATTCGCGCAGGCATCACCACTCTGAAAGAGATTAACAAGGTGACTTTCGTTGAGTAGCGCCGCCACATTCCGGCAGGGAATTTACCAGTTTCAGTGGGCCCGCAACCTGGCGCGCTGGCTCGATGCCTTGCCCAATGTCTCGTTAGCCCTCGAAGTCTCTCCGAATCGCGTGGCCGCGGCCCGTTGGAGCCGCACGGGTTCGCTGGACGGATACGCTGTCGAATCGTTGCCCCCTGGAGCCCTGGTTCCCTCAGCCGTCGAAATCAACATCGCCAACAGCCCCGCCGTTAAGGCCGCAGTCGCAGCTGCCTGCGGCCGGTTGCGCGCACGCGACGAAGACGTTGCCATGATTCTTCCCGATACCGTCATTCGCGTCTTTGTGCAGCATTTTGAGGAATTCCCACGCTCAGCCGAAGAAGCTGTCCCGATGCTGCGCTGGAAGCTCAAGAAGAGCGTGCCTTTTGAGGCCGACGAGACGCTCATTTCTTACATGCGGCAGGCTGCACGAGAAGCTGGCGTTGATGTTGTCACTGCGCTTGCCCGTTTGCGCATCGTCCGCGAGTATGAATCGCTCGTTGAGGGCATCGGGCTGCTTCCAGGCGTGGTGTTGAGCTCTTCGCTTGCCGCGCTCTCCCTTCTGGACGATGAGAAGCCGACGCTCCTCGCGCGCGTCTCGGGTTCTTCTCTGACAACGGCAATCGTGCGCCGCGATGTCCTGTGCGGCTACCGTTGCACTGAGCTTCCGGCACACGGCCCGAATCTCACGCCGCAGATGCTTCTCGAAGAAATCTTCCCCGTGGCGGCGTATTATCAAGACACCTGGAACGAGACGATCAAATCCGTTCGACTTGCCGGGCTCGGCTCCCGCCTTCCCGAATTCATCAAGCCCCTCGAGGAGGAATTCCGCTGCGATGTGCGTTCGTTGCTGAGCTCTGCGATTTCAGAGGGGCTCGTCAAAGAGGACGCGCGTGCGCTGGCAGACCGCGATTTGGAAGGACTAATCGGCTGGATGCTTCAGCGAGGTTAAATTCGATTTTCCCGGAGTTAGGCAGAAGAGGACATGAAAGTTCGGCTCAACATTGCGACCAAGGCGCTGGAAACTCACCGCCGCTTCCTGGTCGGTGCGAGTCTCACGGCTTTTTTTGCCGCCGTGGCTTTTATCGGGCTGGGATGGCATGTGTATTCTGCCCGCAAGGCCGATGTTGAACTGCGCGCCCGCACCAATAACTCGCGCCATGAAATGGCCGAGCTGGAAGCGCAGCGCAAGGAGCTTCTGCGTTATTTCGGCCAAAAGGATGTCGCGACTCTGCACGATCGCGCCGCCTTCATAAATGGCATCCTTGACGCCAGGAGCTTCAACTGGACGCTGATGTTCATGGATCTGGAGCGGACACTGCCGGGCGGCGTGCGTGTAATCAGCATCGCGCCGACGCAAGCAGGCGGGCACGTCGAATTGAAATTGACCGTGGGCGCCACCGACGACGAAGCCGAGTTGAAATTTGAGCGGGCCCTCGAGCAATCGAAGGAATTTACAGAAGTTCAGATCCAGAGCGTGCGTTCGGCTGACCCCACTGCCAGCAAGAGTGGCGATCAAAAGGTTGTCCAGTTGACCACGGTTTATTCGAGGAGCTGATGCGGCGCGATTTCACAGCGCGGAAACGAGTCATTCTCGGGGGCCTGACTCTTCTTGTCCTCGCGGATGTCGCCTTGGCGGCCTACAGTTGGCAGCTTTCTTTAGCCCCGCGCGGGCCCCAGCATCGCGTGCAGGAAATAACGCAGCAAGACCTTTTGCGGGCGGATATTCGGCGCGCTCAGGCGATCCGCGATAACATTCCCGCTATCCAGAAAGATTGCGAAGGTTTCGAGCAATCGCTTTTTCCGGCAAGCTCAGGCTATTCCTCGGTCAGAGCTGAGCTCGGCTCCATTGCCAGGAAGAGTGGAAGCCGCCTTGAGGGTATTTCTTTCAAACCGACGGACATTGCCAACCGCGGGATGACGGAGATTGCTATCGATGCAACCGTCGATGGCGATTATAAAAACGTGATCGGGTTTCTCAACGGCTTGCAGCGCTCCACCAGCCTTTACGCAGTGGACTCTCTGGCGCTTGCCCCCGAGAACACGAATCAGAACGCGATTCAAACCCCCACGCATGTAATTAAGGTCGCGCTGCACCTCAAAACCTACTTCCGGACGGGAGCATGAAGCAAAAGAAACAGCTCGTCGTGCTCGTCTTCCTCTTGCTGATCGCGGGTTTTATCTGGTTCGTCTATTTTAACCATGACAAGCCGATTGTGACCGCCGATGCCATTCCCACGCCCCAGAACTATCAGCCGATCGGAGTGGATAATCCTCAACTCCACAATGATGCCGTCGGAAGGGCACGCAAGACCGAATACAAGGGTAGTGGGCGCAATCCTTTCAGTCGAGAACTTCCTACTCCGCCACAACGCAAGGAAAGCAAGAAGGACCCTCCTGTAGTTCCGAGTGTACCGCTGGCACCAGTCGTAATTACGCCAACCGTCTCTCCGCTGCCGGTGAAGTTTTTTGGATACGGCACCGTTCCCAACAGCTTGTCACGCCGAGCTTTCTTCACCGATGGCGAAGACGTTTACATCGTGGGAGAAGGCGAAGTCTTGCTGAACCGGTTTCGCATTCTAAGAATTGGCAACGCCAATCTCGAATACGAAGAGGTTTCGACGGGACTTCGCGGCACCGCCATTCTCGAAGAACAGGCGGCGCCGCCAACCCCATGAACGCTGCGCGCCAACAAACGGCAGGGAGGCGCGGCGAGCGCGGCTATGCTCTCCTCCTGATCGTTTTCCTCGCCACCCTCTTGCTCCTCTCCACGATGGTCGTTACACCGAACATTCTCACCGAAGGCCGCCGTGAAAAAGAGAAAGAGATGATTTGGCGCGGAAAGCAATACACTCGCGGCATAAAACTTTACTACCGCAAGATGGGGCACTTTCCGACTTCCTTCGACGATCTCACCAAACCAAAAATTGGTTCGCTTCGCTTCATGCGCCAAGCCTACAAAGATCCCATGAACAAGGAAGACGGTTCGTGGCGCCTAATCTACGTTGGCGCAGCCGGCCAGTTGATTGGAAGCCTGAAACCTCGCCCAAATCTCCAGCTTCCGCAAGCTGGCGGGACGGGCACGGCCGCAAATGCTTTGAGCGGATCCGGAACGCAGACGCCAGCGAGTACAACTGGTCAGGGCGGTGGAACTAGCCTGCCGCTCGCAAACGGCCAGCCCGGTCCGAGTGGGACGCAGCCTGCCGGCTCGACTTCCGGCACAAATCCCCCCGCGACAACCGGAAATCCCGTAAGCGCCGACCAGGGCGATGCTCCGATTCCCACGGGCGACACGCCGACAATCATGGGCGGCAACATTATTGGAGTAGGTGGCAAGATCAACAAATCCTCCATCATCGTCTACGACAAATCGAAAAACTACCGGCTCTTCGAATTCATTTGGGATCCATCGAAAGACACCTTCGCAGTGGGGCAGCCGGGCCTGCAAACGGGAACGGGATTGGGCCAGCCTCTCGGCCAACCCGGTCAGAACCCAACGAATACACCACAGAATCCGCCGCAAAATCCTCAGCCGCCTCCCCAGAATCCGCAGCAACAATAGTTCTTATTGAGATTGAGATGTGCGCGGAGGCGTAGTCGCTGCGACTGGCCCGGTCGTAGCGGGCGTCTTTGCGGGAGCTTGCGATTTGCTTTTTTCGTAGCCGCGCTTGACGCGCTTCACGTAGGAAATCGTTTCCGCAAAGGGCGGGACGCGGCCGTAAAGCTGGACCTTTTCGGGTCCCGCGTTGTAGGCGGCGAGCGCCAGCGCCACATCATTGTTGTACTTCTGCAGCAAGTCCCGCAGGTAGCGCGTGCCCGCATCGATGTTTTCCGCCGGGTCGTCGATATTTTTTACGCCGAGTTGCGCCGCCGTTTCCGGCAGGAGCTGCATCAGTCCTCGGGCATTCTTGCGCGACACGGCTTTGGGATCAAAGTTGGACTCCACGGCGATGACGCTGGTGATCAGGTCGGAATCCACGTTGTAGCGTTTGGCCGCGGCTTCCACCAAATCGCGGTAGAGCGGCTGTGCGGCAGCCGGCGTGGCAGCGGCGGGTAAAGGTGTAAAAACGTCTTCCGGTTCGATCGCCGCAACATCCGCGGCGGCGACCTCCAGCTTGCCTCCGGTAATTTGCAGCCGGTACTTGTCGCCCACGAGTTGATAGCCGGTGACGTGCAGGCGAAGGCCGCCGCGAAGCACAATGTATTCTGCGCGCAGCGACGGAGCAGCGAGCACGCCGAGTATGAGCAAGAGTGTCGCGCGTCCCATAACACCATTCGGGACACGAAAGGCGTGCTTCAGAGGCAAGGTGCAGCCTCCCGCAACGCAAATTGTTCGATGGCCAAAGCTACTCCGTTTTCGTCGTTCGTGCCGGTTTCGTGCCAGCCGTACGTTTTTAAGGCCGGCACGCTATTTCCCATCACGACGGGAATGCCTGCGAATGAGAGCATCTCCAGGTCGTTGTGATTGTCTCCAATGGCCATCACTTCTTCGCGAGCGAATCCGCGCAGAGCGGCCCATTCTGCGAGCGACGATCCCTTCGAGCACACCGGATTGATCACATCGATCATGGCGAAGTCTTTGCTCTCGTAGCTGGTCACGGCAAGCGCGAAATTTTCCGCGAAAGGCGCGCCGCGCAGCGCAGACTCGGCCTCCCGCATCGGCGCGACTTTGCCGGAGAGCATCACTTGGATGGGGTCTTCCGTCAGGCAGGTTTCCAGCGGTTTCGCGATGCCGATAAATTCCTTGTTTCGCGAATAGTAGGCGTAACGCATGGAATCGTCCGGGTCCAAGACTTCCAGCATAAGCTGGTTTTGAAGCGGCCGGTCGAAAATTACGGTCGCACCCTCCCGCCACGGCTTGGTCAGCTCCAAAACTTGGCGCGCAATGCTTTGCGGCAATAGATGCCGCAGATGCGTGCGGCCTTCTTTCGAGCGAATCAGCGCGCCATTGTTCACGATCATGGTGAAGGGAGAATCCATCTGGCGCGCCACCGGCATAGCGAAGTCATAGCGCCGACCGGTGACCAGGGCCACCTCGATGCCGCGGCGCGTCGCTTCGGCGATAGCTTGGCGGTTGGCCTCCGGAAGCTGCCAGCGGCTATCCAGGAGCGTGCCGTCGATATCGAGCGCGATGAGTCTCACAGCCATAGCCTCATTCTACCTTGGATGCGGGCGACTCTCGGCCACACTGAACCAAGTGCAAGGGTACCGCACCCCCGGGTGTTTTTGCGTAAAGAGTGCGGAATCGTTTGAAAACAAACGAGTTGAGTTCTTGGTGAGTGCAAAATGGTGCGCAAGAGTGTGAAAAGAAAGAACTTGAATGAAAAAGCGACTTCTCGTCGCCGAGGCCGCAAGGTTTTCCAAAATGGGAAGCATACCCCCACAACCCCGGCAGTTTTCGTAAGAATGGCAAACACAGGGGTTACGGCATACGGAACTTGGAAGAGCAGACGAGAGCGACGATCACGGGGAAGGATAGAATGGAAGTAAGGTTTGGCTAAGTGATTTGCAGCGAATGGTCGAAAATGAGGGTTGAACGGCCGCAGGTGGGATTAAGCTGCAGCCGGACGCGGGCGATGGAACAAAAACGAAGAAGCCGGACGCGAACCTGGTCCGGCCTCTTGCGCTTCAAGCTTTGAACTCTGTGGGACCTGGCAGCTTTCCGATTAGAATACGATTCGCAGAGCCAACTGAGCGCGCCGCGCCGTCGTACCATCCGGGCTGCTGGCTGTCGAACTACCAGTTCCGTACGAAATGATAGGGCTGAGTGTGCCGGCAGCGGAGTTCAAGGTGTACTCGTCCGTCCGGCGGCTGGTGTCGTACGGCGTGTTGAATACATTGAACGCCTCGAATTGGAGGTAACCCGTAACGCGCTCCGTAAAGGGAAGCTTTTTCACGAGGCGAGCATCCACACGGTAGACCCGATCGAGATCTAGGTTGTCAACCGGCTGGAAAGGTACGCGGCTGAATCCACCGCCAAGCCCGTTTAGCGAGCCGGCGACGAGAGCTCCTGTAAACGCGTTGCCGCTGACGATGGTCGTAGAGTTGACCGGCCTTGCCGACTGCAGGGTCGTGACCTGGCTGAGCTCCCAGTTGTTCACCAGGTAGCGGGCCCACGTACTGCTACTTTTTGTGAGCGTTGGAGTCCAGATAGAACTGACTACGAACCGGTGACGGAGGTCGCTCGCAGCAGAGCCCTTTTCAGACCGGAAGTCGCCGTTTGCGAAGCTCGTCGGCGTGGAACCAAAAAAAATGTTGTTGTCCGCGGTGCTTTGATTCAGGTCGATGGCATGGGACCAGGTGTAGGAGGCCGACGCCTGGAATCCTTTGGAGAAGCGCTTGTTGACTTGCACGGCCAACCCATCGTAGTAGCTCATGCCGGGGTTATCGATTTGAGAGATCCGACGGTATCTCGGATCCGGCCGCGGTGTGCGATACGTTGGCGTGGTGTAGGTGCCAGCCGGATTGCCCGAAGCATCCTGAATAGTATAGGTGACCGGAGGTCCCAGAGGTCCAACATTGCGATCCCAAACTCCGTAGAGGCGCACGCCACGGCTCCACAGATAGGAAACGTTGAGGCTCAGAGTAGAGGTGAGCTCGCGTTCAACGCCTAAATTGGCCTGATAGGTGTACGGATTTCGCAGATTGGGGCTTGCGAAAACAATATCCACTGTTCCGGGAGGCGGCGCAAAAGAGGTAGAGGGCAGATTATTCGGGTAGACCGGCCCAGCAGCGAGTTGGGCGGCGTTGGACCTGTTGTAGGTGATCAACTGCTGATACACGTTGTTGTTCAAAAACAAAGTGTTGATCAATCCGGTCTGATACCGCGCAAAAAAGATGCCATATCCGGCCCGCAGAAGGGTCTTACGATCATGCGTAAGAACATAGGAAAGCCCGGCGCGAGGGGCAATGTTGTCTTTGGTAGAGTGAATCACGCCTGTTTGG